>OFHM01000018.1_pt1 | contig 162331 bp, 163 predicted proteins | sample 1521311 | NCBI WGS metagenome assembly OFHM01 (sample SAMEA3504083, study PRJEB24116) | mouse gut metagenome | biome: mouse gut; feature: mouse-associated habitat; material: faeces | place: Denmark | collected 2011 | reverse complement strand
TTCTGAGCCCAATCCTTCGGCCGGAATGCCCACGGGTAGGGCGTTTGCGAGCAGGCTGAAGCTTTTGAAGGATTTTTCAGGGGGAATCGTATAAGGAGAAATAAATGAAAAAAAAGATTTTGTTTGTGATGGAATCACTAAGAATTGGTGGTGCAGAAAAAAGTTTGTTGACAATTTTGTCGATGCTGGATTACGGCAAATATGATGTTGATTTGTTTTTGTTTAAGCATGAGGGAGAATTTATGGAGTTTTTGCCGAAAGAGGTGAATCTTTTAAGGGAGTCAGAAAATTATAAGATTTTTAATCGAAGCAGAAAATTGGCGCCAGTGAGATTTTTGAAAAGATTAGATTTGACACGATTTTTTCATAGTTCGATGTATTTATTGAAATGTTTGTACTATAAAATGATGGGAAGGTTTTATGTTGGTTGGGAAGATGTACAAGTTATGTTTGACAAGTTGGAGAAAAAATATGATGTTTCGATTGCATTTTTGGAACGAAAGACGATTTATTTTAATGTAGATAAAGTGGTGGCTAAAAATAAAATTGGTTTTATTCATAATGATTATAGTATTTATGAGTATGATGATAAAGCCGATAGAAAGTATTTTGGTCAGTATGGAAAAATTGCTACGGTGTCAGAACATTGTAAAAGTGTATTGGAAGCAATTTTTCCAGAATATAAAGAAAAGTTTTTGGTAATTAAAAATATGGTTTCAAAAAGAATGATTCAACAAATGGTAGAGGATGCATTAGAATTTGAACCAAAACAGGAAATGACAATTGTGACTGTGGCAAGATTGGTGAAACAAAAAGGCATAGATGAGGCGATAGAAGTTTGCAAAATGCTGATAGAGCATTCGTATCAGGTGAAATGGTATGTGATTGGTGCAGGAGCAGAAGAGGAAAATTTGAAGAAAAAAATTGCAAATTATGGTTTACAAGAAAAATTTATTTTGGTGGGCGCACAGAAAAATCCGTATCAATGGATGAAATATGGTGATATATATGTTCAACCTTCGCGATTTGAAGGATTTGGGATAACGGTTTGTGAAGCTAAGGCATTGGGAAAACCGATGGTTGTGAGTGATATTCCAGAGTTTAGAGAGCAAATTTTAGATGGAGTCAATGGGTTTGTTGCAAAAAATAAGGAAATGATGTATCATAAAATAGTAGAATTGTTGGAGAATAAAAATGGCGTAAGAGAACGATTTAGCCAAGAATTAGAGAAGGATGAAAATATTGAAAATAAAGGCGAATTAGAAAAGTTGTATGGAATTTTGGAAGAAAAAATAATAGAAGATTAGGAGAATTGAATGAAAAAAATTGCAATGATATTGGTTCCATTACAAGTTTGTCCAGGAGAAAGTTCATTGTCAGCTTTGTTGATGAATTTGTTGGAAGAAAATGAAAAACAGAAAAAAGTGAATATGATGATTTTTTCAAAATATAGTGATGAGGCGGAAAGGGAGAGTAAAAAATATCCTAATACGAAATTTACTTATATAAAATTGGGGAAATTGGATAAGGTAATGATTTTTTTGTATAGGGCAATCAAAAAAATTTTTAAGAAGAAAATCTTTTTTCTGGATCGCTATTATTATAAATGTTATAAAATTTGTCAAAAAGAAAAGTTTGATAAAATAATAGCAGAGGCTGGAGCATATCAATCTTATGAAGCGTATGCGGAGAGATTGGGAAGAGATAAAATGGTGTTACATTTGCATCAAGATAATTATGAGAAAAAGCATGAAAAAATTTTTTCTACGGTGATATGTGTGAGTGAATTTCTAAAAAGAAAAGTGGAAGCAGTGTCACAAGGTAGATTGCTAGTTAATGTATTGAAAAATGGGATTAATCTTGAAAAGTTTAAAAGAAAAGTTTCTGCAGAACAAGTACAAAGGTTAAGAGATGAAATGAAATTAAGGGCTGAGGATTATGTTGTGATATTTTGTGGAAGGTTGTTTGAAGGAAAAGGCGTTTTGGAACTGATAAGAAGTTTTAAGAGTTTGCCAGATTGTCTGAAACTATTAATTATTGGTACTTTTGACGACTTAAATGGTGAATTTGCTAAAGATTTTCAATCAGAAGTTGGACAGTTGGAAGATAAAGTAAGAGTTATAGGTTATGTGAATTATAATGAAATCTATCAATATTATGCGCTTGCTGATTTACAAGTGATTCCTTCTAAATGGGAAGAGGCAGCGGGATTGGTTGCGATTGAAGGAATGGTAAGAGGAGTACCAATTATTGCGACGAAGGCTGGTGGAATGGTAGAATATATTGATGATGCATGTGCATTGATAATTGAAAAGGATAACCAGTTGGAGAAAAACATAGCAGATGCTATTTTACAGTTATACCAAGATAAAGAAAGATGCAAAAAAATGAGTGAACAGGGAATGCAAAGAGCAGAGCTATTTTCCAAGGAGAAGTATTATGATGATTTTGTGGCATTGGTGGAAAGTTGGGAGTGAGTGTTTTGGAAGAGAAAATTAGTGTAATTGTGCCAGTTTATAATGTAGAAAAGTATTTGGATAAATGTGTGGAAACCATTGTGAGACAAACGTATAAAAATTTGGAGATTATTTTGGTGGATGATGGTTCAACGGATTTGTCTGGTCAATTAGGCGAAAAATGGTGTCAAAAAGATAAGCGAGTCCAAGTGATTCATAAGAAAAATGGTGGATTGAGTGATGCTAGAAATTGTGGAATAAAGAAGGCTACGGGAAAATATTTATTTTTTGTAGATAGTGATGATTATTTAGAATTTGATATTATCGAAAATTTATATAAAAGTGCTTTGGAAAATCAGGCGCAAATTGCAACAGGTGGTTTTATTTATGAAACAGATTCGGAGCAAACGCCATATTATGCGAAGGAAAATTATGTAGCAGATTCAGCAGAAATGTTAAAAAGGATGTTGACTGACCAAGATATTAGTTCTGCGATATGGGACAAACTTTATCAAAAAGATTTGTTTGAGGATTTGGAATTTCCTGTGGGAAAGATTCATGAGGATATGGCGATTTTGTATCGATTATTTGATAAGGCAGAGAGAATTAGTCATATTGACAAAGCGGGATACCATTATGTGCAAAGACAGGGAAGTATTATTTATGGTCAATTTAGTGCTGCGAAGTTAAGTATTGTGGAGTTTAAAGAGGATATTCTAAAATTTGTGGAAGGGAAATATCCTAATTTAGTAGAAGAAGCGGAAATATTTTTTGTACAACAGATGAACAAGTCCATTTTGCAATGTCAGAAAAATGGTTTGCAAACAGAATATCAGTTTTGGAAGAATCGATTAAAAGAGTATATAATACGCATTTTGAAAAACTCTAAAATGCGTTGGAAAACGAAAATGAAAAGTATGATGATTTTGAGTGGTATGGGATGTTTTTTGAAAAGATAAAAGAAAAGGAGAGAAAATAGGTGAAAAAGGTTTATTTAGTATTGGTTCCAATGTTGCCTTGCCCGAGTGTAAAAGGAGGCGCGATTGAAACATTATTGACAAATTTGGCAAAGGAAAATGAAAAGAATCCAAAGGTGGAGTTACATATTATATCAAAGTATGATAGAAAAGCTGTTAGAGAAAGTAGAAAGTATAAAAATACGGATTTTATATTTATTAAATATGGAATTTTGAATAAAATATGTTTTAAGTTTTATAAAATTTTTAGAAAATTAAAAAAAGATCCGTTGACGTTGACTTATTATTATCATACAGCGCTCAATAAAATTAGCAAGGAAGCGGATTTTATTGTTGCAGAAGGTGGAAATAATGAGATGTTTATTCCGTTTGAGAAACGTTTTGGAAGAGAAAAATTAGTGTTGCATTTGCATTATGAATTGCAGTCAGATGAAATGTTGAATCGTACGTTTGGAAATTTGATTAGTGTTAGTCAATTTATTGAAAAGAGATATGGAGCGGATAAAACGGTTAACACGAAAGTTTTGAAAAATGGAGTGAATATTGATAATCTTAAAAAACGAATCACGAAAACACAAAGAAATTTTTTGAGAAGTCAGTATCATTTTGATAAAGAAGATTTTGTTGTATTATTTTGTGGAAGATTGATTAAGGAAAAAGGGATTTTGCAATTGATTCGAAGTTTGAAAAGAATGAAAGAAAAGAATATTAAATTGTTGGTGGTAGGTTCTGCTAATTTTGGTGAAAAATCTGAAACAGACTTTGAAAAAGAGTTGCGAGAGGAAGCCGAAAATTTAAAAAGAAGAGTTATTTTTTCGGGTTATATTCCAAATGAAAAATTAAATGAAATTTATCAAATTGCTGATGTACATCTGATACCTTCGGTTTGGGAAGATCCAGCTCCATTGGTGGCAATGGAGGGAATGGCGAGTGGTTTGCCAATTATTGCGACAAAATCAGGTGGAATGGTGGAATATATTAATGAGGATTGTGCTATCATTTTGGAGAAAGAGAAAAATTTAGAAGAAAATTTAAGAAATGCTATTTTAGAATTATATCATGACCCAGAAAGGTGTAAAAGTATGGGAAAAAATGGAAGATTGAGGGCAAAACAATTTTCTACTAAACAATATTATAAGGACTTTGTTGAAATCATGGAAGGATTAGGAAATGGAAAGTAAAGTGAGCATAATTGTGCCAGTGTATAAGGTGGAGAAATATTTGAATCAATGCGTTGAAAGTATAGTGAATCAAACGTATAAGAATTTGGAAATTATTTTGGTGGAGGATGGTTCGCCAGATAATTGTCCTCAAATTTGTGATGAATGGGTCAAAAGAGATGAAAGAATTAAGGTGATTCATAAAGAGAATGGTCGGGGTATCAAGTGCAAGAAATTTGGGGATTGAGAAGGCAAGTGGAGAATTTATTGCGTTTGTGGATAGTGATGATTATATTGAAGAACCGTATATCGAAAATTTCATGAAAGAAGTGGAATTGGATACGCAAATTGTTCGATTTATTCCCAATAGAGCAAATGGAAAATTACGAACGGATACGACAGAATTTTTAAGTCGATTTGAAGAGACAGGCGATTTTAATTCAGCTTGTAAACAGATTATCAAAACAGAAATTATCCGAAAAAACCATATCCAATTTAATACCCAAATTAGATTTGCAGAAGATATGCTTTTTTCAGTGACAGCTATTTTGCATGCCAAAGAGATAAAAACGATTGATTATAATGGATATGGCTGTTTTGGTAATTCGGAAAGTACGACTAGGATTGTGGATAAAAAGACAAAACTTAAAAACATTTATGAAATTTCCATTGCTTATTCAAAACTGTATGAGTTATTTGAACAATTTGGGATAGCTTATCATACCAATAAAATGTTTGAAGAAACGAATCGTTATATATTAGAAATGAATGGAAAGTGTAAAGTTTTGTTCAAGGAATTTAGTCAAACGATGCAGAAATTTTATCAAAATTTAGGGGGCAATATTTTTGCGAAATTTGATGATTTGAAAAAATATCCAGGTGCTAAAAAAAGATATATTGCGTTGTTGCGAAAAAAAAGAATCAAATTGTATTATTTTTTACTATATATTAGAAAAATAATGAAAGGAAAAGAAGATGGGAAACAATTCGAGTAGAACAAGTAATTCAATTAAGAATTCGCTTACTTCAATGGGAGTATATATGATAAATATCATCATTGGATTTGTGACACAGTCAATCTTTATTCGTAATTTGGGAGCAGAATACAATGGAATTAAAGGTTTATTTATGAACATTTTAAGCATGTTAAGTGTAGCAGAATTGGGATTTGGCTCAGCAATTGTTTATAATTTATATAAACCGGTAGCAGAGAAAAATGTTGAAGAAGTTAGAACGCTAGTTAAATTTTATAGAAATGTTTATCATATTGTAGCAGGAGTTATATTTGTAATAGGTTTGATTTTGTTGCCGTTTATTCCTAATGTTGTCGGAGAAGTAACAATACCAGAGGATGTTAGACTTTTATTTTTCTTGTATTTAATTAGTACAGTGGCTTCGTATCTGATTACTTATAAACGTTCAATTTTATATGCCGATCAAAAAAGTTACATAACAAGTGGAATTAGTAGTGTTTTTCTTGTTTTGAGCAATGTGGTACAGATTTTAATTATCATTTTTACTAAAAATTTTGTGATTTATTTAGTAGCGCAAATTGCATTTGCGATTGTAGAAAATATTGTTACGAACTTAGTGATTGATAGAAAATATGAATATATTAGAAATTTAGAAAATGTAAAACCTGTGTCACAACAGGTGAAAAGAGATATTATAACAAAAGTAAAAGGATTGTTATTTCATAAGATAGGGGAATTTATTGTTTTAGGAACGGATAATATTATTATTTCGATGACACCAGGATTAGGAGTTATTATGGTGGGAATGTATGCGAATTATAATATGATTATTATGCGTGTGAAAAATTTATTTTCGAGTGTTTTTGCTTCTTTGACTGCGAGTGTAGGAAATTTATTGGTGGAAAAAAATAAGGAAAAGTCGCGAAAAATTTATCAGTCTATGCTTTTGATTAATTCGTGGTTGTTTTGTTTTGCTGCTATTTCAATTTATTGCATGATAGAGCCATTTGTGCGAATATGGATTGGAGATGGTTATTTATTATCCCAATTTGTGTTGATTGTTTTAATGGTTAATTTATATATAGGGGGATTAAGATTTACCAATAATACGTTTAAAAATGCAGCAGGAATTTTTTATGAGGATCGCTTTATTCCAATTGTTGAATCGATTACAAATTTGGTGGTGTCTTTGATTTTGGCTAAAATATTTGGATTAGCTGGTATATTTTTGGGAACGATAACCAGTACTATGATTTTGTTTCTTTATAGTTTTCCCAAATATATTTACCGCTTGGTGTTAGAAGGAAGTTATGGCGAATATTTCAAATTATATGCTAAACATGGATTAATCACTATAGTGATTTGTGTTATAACGGCTTATATTTCAAGCTTGATAAATACATCCAATAATTGGTTGCAATTATTTTTCAATGGCATTGTGTGTGTGGTAGTTCCGAATGTTTTATATTTTCTATTTGCAATGAGAATGGATGAATTTGACTTTTACAAAGAAAAATTAAAATATATGAAAACAAGAATTAGGAGGTAAAATGGAAGAAAATAAAAAAAGAAATTATGGTATTGATTTATTGCGTATAGTATCCATGTTTATGGTGGTGATGTTACATATATTAGGTCAAGGTGGCATATTAGAGGTGACAGAGAGCAAGGAAGCCAAATTTGCTATGAGTTGGTTCCTAGAAATAATAGCGTATTGTGCTGTCAATTGTTATGCCTTAATTACTGGATTTGTTTGTTTTTCAGAAAAAGATAAATTGCCTAAATTTTCAAAATATATGATGATGTGGTTGCAAGTGGAATTTTATAGTGTTTTGATTGCAATATTGTTTTGGAAATTTGGGGGAGGGATAATTGGTGTAAAGCAAGTTATAAAATCGTTTTTGCCAGTAGCAACCAATCAGTATTGGTATTTTACGGCCTATACAGGAGTATTTTTCATTATACCATGGTTAAATAAAATTGTACAAACTTTGAAAAAGGAAAATTTAAAATTATATATCGTTATACTTGTTTTATTTACTTTTTATGTGACAGGAGCCAATCTTACATTTTCAATTGATGTTTTTGGGTTAAGGGAAGGATACAGCTTTTTATGGCTTGCTATTTTATATGTTATAGGGGCGTATATTAAAAAATATGAACTACATTACAAGAAAAGTAAGAAAAGCGCTTTGAAAGTTATAATGGGATTAGTAATATTTACTTGGTGTTGGAAGATTGGTATTGGAAAATTAACTATGCATGTATTAGGAAGAAAAACAGCAACTAATTTGTTTGTTTCTTATATGTCTCCAACCATTGTAGGAATAGCAATTGCGTTATTATTTATGTTTGCTAATTTGAATATAAAGTCATTTTCACAAAAGATAATTCAGTGGATGAGTCCTGCCGTATTTGGTGTGTATTTATTACATATGCAGCCATTGGTATTTGATTATATTTTGAAAAATAGATATTGTTATATAGGAGATTTGCCAGTTTATCTTATACCAGCAGCAGTACTAGGTAATGCGCTACTTATATTTACGCTTGGAGTTATACTTGATAAAATTCGTATTGTGATGTTTCACTTTTTAAAATTAGATAAAATATCTGAAAAGATAGAAAAATGGATTATGAATATTAGGTATAAATTATGTCCAACGAAAAAGGAGTCTTCAAAATGTACTACACCTACGTCTTAAGATGTCAAGATAATTCCATCTATACAGGAATCACGACTGATTTAAAGCGTCGTATGCAAGAACATTTTTCACGGAAATGAGAAATGTGCCAAATATACCTTACGACATAAACCGAAAAAACTAGAAATGGCTTGGGAATCAGAAAATAGAGTATTAGCTTCAAAGTTAGAATATCATATCAAAAAAGATTTAACAAAGCGAGAAAAAGAGGAATTAATTCAGAATCCTAACGATTTAGAGAGGTTTTTTGGAGAAAAATTAGAACATCAATTTTATCGAAAAGTGAATTTTAAGCAAGGAAGCAAGTTATCTTAAAAAACTTGCTTTTTTCATTGGTAAATGTTATGATAAAAAGCAAAGGAGATTTCTAAATGATGCATATGTCAATTGAGGAATATCAGAAAATTATTTTAAAACAAACGAATTTCCAAGGAAAAAAACTGAATCGACAGCTTCAAGGAAAAATCAATCGTGAATTAGGTCAAAATTTTGAACAGCAAGTTGAAACCATTGCTGAAATGTATCGTTTACAAAAATTAGCGATTATTGAAAAAACGCCAGAACCAATGAAAATTTTAAAACATATTGAAAATGGACGTTTTGAAGCAGTTTTTTTGAAGTCTGCGCAACCAGATTTCAAAGGCATTCTCAAAGGCGGAAGAACGATTGTGTTTGACGCTAAATTTACGGAATCGGATAAAATAGCGTATCAGGCATTGAGTGAACATCAAAGAGAAGTTTTAGTGCAATATGATGAATTGGGTGCAATGGCGTTTGTTTTGGTTGGCTTTTCGAATGGTAAAATTTATAAAGTTGATATTAAAACTTGGGTCAATATGAAGGAAATTTTTGGTCATAAACATATTAAACAAACCGAATTAGAAGAAAACCATTTTCGCGCACCGCAAACTCAAAATGGGATAATTGATTTTTTAGGAATATTCTAAAAGGAGGAAATTTATGAATAAGATTAAAAAATTACTGACGAAAGTGTCAGACGAAGTAAAAGAACTAATTAGAAGGTTTCCTGTGACAATGTTGATTGTGGCATTTCTAACCATTTTATTTATGGTTATTATTGACCAGCGCTTTTCCAAAAATACAAGGGAAATGATTGAAAAGCTTTATTTGTTTTGTATGATTTGGGCATTTGGAACGATTTTTACAGAAACGAGATTTGTCAAAAAGACAACACTGACTGCGGGTTATGGATTAACTGCTGGCATTAGCTTAATATTTACCCAAATGTTGACTTCAGATAAGATGCAAGACTCTGAAAACATAGGCATGCTTATAAGGTTTTTAGCAACTTATCTTTTAATTTTGACATTAATGAGTATTTATCAATCGATTCGAAAAGCAGAAATCACTTTTCAAGAATATATCTTAAAATTGTTCCGTGATTTATTTAATATGACAGTGACTTATGGTATTTTAAATATCGGTGTTATGCTGGTAACAGCAATTTTTGTACAACTTATTTTGGATGGAGAATATGGAAGTATTTTGCCAAGATTGTTTATTTTAACGTTTGGATTATTTTATGTTCCATCTATGATATATAGTTTTTCCAGTATTTCTCAGAAACAAATTAATTCCTTTATCAAAGGATTAATTTTATACCTACTATTACCGTTAACCACAATTGCTATGGCGATTATTTATTTATACATTGCCAAAATTATCCTATTGCGAGACATGCCTAAAAATATGATTTATCGAATTTTAGCTGGAATTTTTATAGTAGCTTTTCCCGTTTGGAATATGGCGAGCAATTATGCAGAAGATAAAAAATTTGCTGGGAAAATCGCTAGAAGATTACCATATTTTTATGCGCCATTTATTTTGCTAGAAATCTATTCTATTGGAACTAGAATCAGTGGTTTTGGTGTAACGCCAATGCGTTATGTTTCATGTGTATTCATTGTGTTTCAAATAATAGCGCTTGGACTTACCTTTTATCGAAAAGGCGAAAAACTTTCTACCATTTGTTTGGAAACAGCTGTACTGCTAGTAATTGTATTGATTTCACCAATCCATTATCAGAATGTTTCAAACTGGAGTCAAAAGAGAATTTTTGAAAAGAAAATGCCAGTAAGTGTAAATTTTGAAACGTTGTCAAAAGAAGATAAAAATCGTGTAAAAGGGGCATATCAATATTTGAAAAATGCAGAAAATGGAGAAAAATATATTCCAGAGTATTTATCCGAAGAAAATGAAAAAGCAATTAAGGAATATGCAAAATCCTATAATCGAGAAGAGGAATATCCAGAATATATTTCATTGAGTTGTGAATTAGAATTAAACATTGAAAAATATGCTCAAATAACCTATACACAGGGCAAACTTGTAAGCAATAAAAATACTTTGGTTCAATTAGAAAACGTAGAAAAAACAATCGATTTGAATGATAAAGTTCAAGAAATTATGCGCCAAAATCAAACAGAAACCGCTGATTTGGACGAAGCGTTCAAACAAAACAATATTTTGAAAATCAGTGATACCCAAGATTTATATCTTTCCAGAATTTCTTTCAGTTACTATGAAAGTAGTGGAACTTTTAATTATTTACATGTAGAAGGATATGTATTAGAAAAATAGGAAATGTTGTTTGAAAATAGAATAATGGAAAAAGCCCCAGCTACTAAAAACAGTTGCTTTTTAGTGGCTGGGGCAAAATCAGCTTTTTTGATAAATTAGAGCAATTGAAAAAGGACGTGTTTCTCCTTTAAAATTCTTTCTTGAAATAGCCAAAAAGTTTTCTGCGTTCTCAATGTCCACAAAGTTTTTTGCGGGAATGAGCAGACCATCGATGACTTTGAAGACATGATAAAATCTAAAATGTGGGTATAAGAATGTTTGATTTTTTAACTTAATGAAAGATTGTTTAAAGGGTTTTGGAACGTATTGAAAAACTTGCACCATTCGTGAAGCAATATTGAAGACCAAGGCATCTTTGAATGGGTTAATTTGGCAACAAGCGGGCTGGCGAAAATCTGCTGTAAAAAGCCAGTTGTCTTGCAGAATATAAATGCCCCATTCGGGCTTCTGACAAAGCTGGTAATAATCAAGCTTTTGAATGCCTAACTGGCATTTCCGTTGACTGATGTTTTGTTGCTTTAGTTCAAGAAAAATCTCAGGAAATAAATCTGGACTTCCAAGATGCTCTTGCACTATTTCGAAAACAGTTTTTCTTTTTCTCTTTTTTAAGCGCATTGTTTTTCCTCCTTCTGATGTAAGAGTAAGAACTCTTTATTAATTGCTAACTCTTTTCTATAAGATTTATTCATTATAGTATATTTTATGAAAAATAACAACCTTTTTTAGATAAATTTTAAATTTTGAAATCTTAATAAATTCTTTATTTTTTTTGGAGCAACTTTGTGATATAATGGAGAAAAGAACAAGAAAGGGAGAAATATCATGTACAATATTTTAGTGTGTGATGATGATAAAGAAATTGTAGCTGCCATTGAAATTTATTTAAGCGAAAAAGGTTACAACATTTTAAAAGCCTATGATGGCAAGCAAGCCTTAAAAATATTGAAAGAAAATACAGTGCATTTAGTAATACTCGACATCATGATGCCCCAGATGGATGGTATGGAGACATTAAGCGAACTTAGAAAAAGTCAAGCGATTCCAGTTATCATGCTTTCTGCAAAATCGGAAGATGAAGATAAAATCAGTGGACTTGATTTAGGGGCAGACGATTATGTAACAAAGCCATTTAATCCACTTGAACTAATTGCTAGAGTAAATTCTTGTCTTCGAAGGTATACAAAACTTGGTATGATAAATGAGGAAGCATCCGAAAATACTTATCGCACAGGTGAACTTATCATGGAAGACACGTTAAAAAAAGTAACCGTCGATGAACAAGAAATCAAATTGACGCCAACGGAATATAACATTTTAAAATTTCTGATGCAAAATAAAGGAAAAGTATATTCCATTGAACAGATTTATCAAAATGTGTGGAACGAAGAATGTTATGGAGCAGAAAATATTATTGCGGTTCATATTAGGCATATTCGTGAGAAAATCGAAATTAATCCCAAAGAACCGAAATATTTAAAAGTAATTTGGGGAATTGGTTATAAAATTGAAAGTTTATGAAAGGAGAAAAAAGATGAAACAAAGTAAAGTTTTAAGAATGATTGCTTATTGCATGATTCCAATTTTGGTATTTGCAATGATTACTTCATTGTTAGTCAAAGAAGTACAAAAAGATGAAATCATTACGCAAAAGGGAAATGAATATTTTCAAACTGACCAATTTGTAAGAAAATATATGAGTACAGTAGCCAATTATGCCAACCGTCTAATTTATGAAAATGAAGAATTACCAACTTTTTATGATGGAGAAACACAAATTTGTTATATTGATAACAATTTTAATTCCATTATGGTAGAAGATTTTTATATCTTAATCCAATACAAAAACAAAGCCATCACCAACCTTGACATGAATTCAGATACTAATACGATTGAAAAAATCAAGGCTTTCATTTCTCAAAATCAAAATGCCAAAAAAGTCAACATTTCAGCTGGAAATATCGAATCCGATTCAGAGGTGATTGAGAAAAAAGGAATGAAGTATTCTCGTGATTTTGAAAATACATATTATACGAGAACAGAGGAAAAAGGGCAGTTTAATGAAATTGTAGAATCAGTCATAGGTAGCCAGGTAGAGGAAACTGAAACAACAGGTATAAAATATATTACCACCCAAATAGAAGATTTTGAAGTTACAAGTTCGTATCAGGAAATTTTACAAATTACTTCAGAAGAAGCGCGCATGAAGGAATTTTTGAATCGCTATGAAACGTTGGGCGAAAAGGCACCAGTTATTTTGCCAGTATGTTTGAGTGCTGTTTTGTTGTTGGGGATTTATTTAATTCTTAGTATTGGTCGCACCAAAGGAAAAGACGAAATTGAATTAAACGATTTGGACCGTATTCCTTATGAAATTCTTGCGGTTATTGGATGTCTTATTTTGGGAGTAGAATGTTTGATTTTAGCCAATATGGGTTATGGAGGAATAGTACAGGACATAAATTTATATATAAGTATTTATACAACTTTCTATTTAGTGGCTTATATTATCTGTGCGGTTTTATTTAATACAACGGTTAAGAGAATCAAAGCCAAAACCATTTTTCAAAATACGATTACGTATCAGGCTTGGAAATTATTTGTGAAAATTGTCAAAAAGACAAGCGCGAAGACGCTGGAAATTTGGAATCAGTTTACGGAATCAACGGGCTTGGTAAATAAATTATTAATGGTAATAGTTGGCTATATTGTGATAGCGGTTATTTTATTATCGAGTTTTGGTGGATTTGGAATTTTGTTTGATATCGGTTTGGCTATATTTATTTTTTATAAAATAGTGCAAAGAATCAATGGTTTTACGAAAATCGAAAAACATTTGAAAGCCATGTATGAAGGCGATAACGCCACAAAATTAAAAATCGCGGATTTTACAAATGAGTTTGAAAAAATGGTCATGTATATTAACGATATTTCCAATGGATTTGAAAACGCCATTCAAGATGGGATCAAAAGTGAAAAACTAAAAACAGAACTGATAACCAATGTTTCACACGATATTAAAACACCATTAACTTCGATTATCAATTATGTTGATTTATTGAAAAAAGAGAAAATCGAGAACGAAAAAGTAAAAGAATATATTGAAATTTTAGACAATAAATCACAACGCTTAAAAAAATTAACAGAAGATTTAATTGAAGCTTCTAAAGCATCTTCTGGAAATGTAAAGTTAAACCTTGAAACAATTAATGTATCCGAACTTTTGAAACAAGCAACTGGTGAATTTGAAGATAAATTCAAAGAAAAAAATCTGGAATTAGTGATGAATTTGCCAGAGGAAAAAGTGTTGATTAAGGCGGATAATCGCTATATGTATCGAATCATTGAAAATATTTTTAGCAATGTTTCAAAATACAGCATGGAGTATTCGCGATTGTATATCGACATGATTGAGAAAGAGCAGACAGTGCAGATTGAAGTAAAAAATATTTCGAAAGATGTTTTAAATATTTCGGAAGAAGAATTAATGAGACGCTTTGTGCGTGGTGATAAATCAAGAACAACAGAAGGAAGCGGACTTCGGAATTTCGATTTCGAAAAGTTTGACAGAACTTCAAAATGGAACATTTGCTATCAAAATTGATGGCGATTTATTCAAAGTGAAATTAACGTTTCATACTCTATAAAATTAGGAAAAAGTGATGAGAAGAAAAATAATTATTTTATTAATATTAGGAATTTTATTAACAATTGGAATCATAGGAATAAACCATAGAAAAGTAATTGTTTGTCTTGATGCAGGTCATGGTGGAAAAGATGTGGGGGCTGTTGCAGAAAATGGCAATAGGCAGGAAAAAGAGGATAATTTAAAACTGGTTTTAAAGGTAAAAGAATATTTGGAAAAGCAAGGGATAAAAGTTATTTTAACGAGAAAAGATGATACATATGTTACTTTGAACAAACGTTGTCAAATTGCCAATTTTGGGAAGGCAGATGTATTTGTTTCGATGCATCGAAATAGTGCTAAAAGTGGCAATGGAGTGGAAATTTGGAGAAGTCAGAAAGAGGGAGAGGTTTCGGAAAAACTAGCCAAAGATATATTAGAAAATTTGGAAAAAGTGGGAATACAAAATAATCGAGGTGTCAAAGAAGGAATGAGCGAAGAGTCGAATACAGATTATTTTGTCAATCGTAATACAAAAATGCCAAGTTGTCTAGTGGAACTTGGATTTATTACGAATGAAAAAGACAATCAATTGTTGGATGAAAAACTAAATCAATATGCAGAAGCAATTGCGAAAGGAATTTTACAAAATTTGGAAGAAAAGAGAAAATAGAAGTGAAAAAAAGTCATATTCTTGCTAGAGAATATGGCTTTTTTACTAGGCTGGGAGAAAGTACGAAAAAAACGTTTTTTTCTTTTAAAAATAATTGATTTAAAATTAGAATTGTGATATACTATTGACAAAATTACGATTCTAAGGGGGAGGAAACGATTGAAAATGATTCAAAATGGCGAACTACAGCAAAATCTTGAGTTTTTGGGTTTAGATTTAGAAAAATTGCCTAAATTTATAAACGATGCCAATGTTCCAACATTTAGTCCATCAAGATTTAACAATGATAAAGATTTAAAAATCTATAAGTTCGTTCCAATTAATGAAATAGAAATCTTACTGACTCCTTGTCTGAGAAGTGATGACATTCAAAAAAAATATGCCGAAGCTTTACCATTAAAATGTTTTTTAAATATGGATGGCGATGAACAAGAAATTGCGTTATTTAAGACGTTTTCAAAAATTGTGCGTAATACCCCAAAAGAGGAAATTGAAAAGGTAAAAACGTTACAAGAGGATTTGAATGGAAAAGAACCATTTAAGGTGAAATATAAAAGGGACCATTTATGGCAAATTTATTATTCAGAGGAGTCAGAGAAATATTTTATGCTGGTTTGCACAAAAGAGCAAACGTTTGCGGAGTTTTTGTATTTATTGAAAAGTCAGATTGATTTTAGCAAAAAAAAGAAAAAAACATCTCCTAAAATTTATGTTCCAATTAATTGCGTTGGATATACAGAGCAAATTTTGAAGAAAAGTGAGATTACAGATATTGAAAATTATTTATGGTTATTTACTAAAAATTGGCCATTGATTTTTGAAGTATATAATGATAAAAATGAAGTTTCGTTGCAAGTTGTGGGAGAAACTTTTGTGTATCGCAATATTAAAAGTAGTTATAAGGTGGTGTTAAAATCCACAGAAGAAGCGATTAAATTTTATAAATTGTTGAAAGCCTTGTTTATTTTGCAAACAGAAATCAAGGGACAATATACTTTTGACACAAAAGTGGACAGCAGCAATGGATTGAGCATGTATTTATCAAAAGTAGAAATTACATTTAATACACTAACGAATTTTATCAAAAATGAGTTTTTGTTGGCTGATTATGAAATTAAAAATCAAAATAAGGAAATTGTAGAAATCGAACAAAAGCTGGAGAAATTGAAAAATAGTGTAAAAGAAAAAGAAGAAGAATATTTGCAAAAACAAAAGGAGATTTCTACTTATTTGGAATGTAAAAAAACGTTTATTGGAAAAATGAAATATTTTTTCAAATCCAGCAAAAAGAACAAAAAACCAAAACAAGAACGAAAGTTTAAAGAGGAAGAGCAAAGTTTAGAGATTGATACCACACCAATTAAAACGCTAATCGAAGAAAAAGAATATTATACGATTGAAGATTTAGTTACCATTTATGCTTTGCATGAAAGAGGAGAAAAACAGTGCAAAAATTTAAAACAAGATGCGAAGGCTTTGGAATTGAAACTGGAAAATTTAATTTCAAAAGTGCGAAATGCGAATCAATACATAGAAGAAATTGATAAACATAAAAGAAGCATTTTCGATTTCTGGAAATTTGCCAATAAAGATGAAAAATTGGCGTTAGAGATGGCAGAAGATGAAGAGAATGAAAATCAGCAAAATGCACCCAAAAAATCCTTTGATTTTGAAATGGACTTTGAGAAAGTAGGCGAAGAAGCGGACAAGCTACAACGTAAAAAATTATCGCATGAAGAAAACGATAGTGCTTTTATGGCACAAACGGAATTGTTATATTTTATTAATAGAGTCCGTCTAAATAAAATTGTAAAATATGATTTAGAAGATGTATTGGCAGAATTAAAAGAAGAGTTTAACGAGGACCGATTGGTAATTGATAGTGAAGTTTTTGATATTTTTGGAAATATATCGGAAAATAATAATCAGCTTAAATATATTGGAAGTAGGAGTCACCGAGAAAGTGAGAAAAGTAAATTTAAAATCATGAATATCAATAAGAAAATCGATGTGTTTGATTTTACGGAAAAAATGCAAGGAATTGTCAATTTTCTAGAGGGCGCAATTCCTAAAATTCCTTCACTTTATGATATGCCACTTTATAAACTGGTTCCCATTTCCAAAAATATTGAGCAAGAAGAATTTGCTTTATATAATATGAACATTGAAAATGAATTGGAGGAATATGAAGAAAATGGCGAAGGTGCGTACAATTTAATTTCTCTAAATTACAAAGAAGGAATGCCATTGTTATATTATACCAATGCGATGTTTTATGATAATGGGAATAAAACATTACCACTCGGAATGAATTTATCCTCTCGTGTGTTGGTGGATAATGATAGGCTTGAATTTGTTTTGGTGAATAAAACCAAGTTTCGAACGAATTCGTATTTTAATCATAGCGAAATGAGTAGTAATCCTAAATCAAAAGATATTTTTGTATATGAATACGATGTATTTTTGAAAGATGAAATTGGGAATACCAAAAATGAATTAATGGCTATGACAGAATTGCATCGACCAAATCAAGAACCAATAGATGATAAATTAACTGATTATGAAGAAGAAGCAAGCGAAGAAGAATTTTATGAAATGCCAGAAGAAGAACCAGATATTATGGGGAATCTTGATAACATAGGAAAACGAGTAGACTTGGAAGAAGTTATGCCAGAAGAAAAACAAGAAGAATCAAATCCAGTAGAAGTGCAAGAAAATGAGCCAGAACCAGTAAAAGAAGAAGTGCCAGAAGAGAAAAAAATCATTGGACAATCAAAGAAATTATTGAAAATCCAACAAAAGCTTGAAAGAGAACTAGAAAAACAAAGGAAAAAAGAAGAAAAGGCAAAAGAAAAATTAAGGAAGAAAAATAAAAAGTAAGGGAAGGGATAATATGATTTCACAAACAAAGATAACTGTTCGCTATGCAGAAACAGATCAAATGGGGATTGTTCATCATTCGGTTTATCCGATTTGGTATGAGGCGGCTAGAACAGAAGCGATTAAAAAGATAGGGGTTACATATTCTGCTCTTGAGAAAAATGGCATTATGATACCATTAGTGGAATTAAATTCGAAATATATTTTTCCAGCAGAATACGAGGATGTTTTAACCATTAATGTAGAGATAGCAAAATTAACGCCAGCAAGAATTGTATTTAATTATCAAATTTTTAAGGCAGGGATAGAAAAACCAATTAATACAGGAAGTACGACACATGCTTGGGTTGGTAGAGATTTGAAACCCATTAACTTAAAAAAACAATATCCTGATTTATTTGAAAAGATGATGAAATTAGCGAGTTCGTAAAAGCGGAACATGAAACAGATTTTGAAAAGGAAAAGAAGGACGTAGGAATGAATAAAATATGGTTAACCATTGGAATAATTGCAATTGCGATTGGCGTAAAAATGATATACGATGCACGCCCGATTGTCAAAACGTATTTTAGTTTTGGAAGGGAAAATGAAGCAGTTGCACGGAATGAAAATAATAGGATTAATGTTGGCAATTTTGGGAGGCTTTTTAATCTATTTTAATTTTTAAAAAGAATACGAAAATAACAAAAAGAAAGGAAATACGCAAAAACACATGAAAATATGGTTTGAAAACAAAGAATATGAAGTACAAGCAGATAAAACAATTCGAGAAGCATTTGGTACAGAAATTGGTACCAAAGATGTGTTGGCAGCTCGTTATAATAATTCAGTTGTTTCACTGAATCAGGTTATTCAAAAAGAAGGACAAATTTCTTTGATTTCTCGAGCAGAGAAAGATGGCAGAATTATTTATATTCGAGGGTTGCTTTATATTATGAGCAAGGCATTTCATGAATTGTATCCAGAGTGCTATTTAACGGTAAATTATCAATTGAGTAATGCGATGTTTTGCGAAATAGAAAACAAAAAAATTACGCCTGAGATGATGGAACAGATTAAGCAAAAAATGCAACAAATTATTGACAAAGATTTACCAATTCGCAAAGTAGAAATGACACCAGAAGAGGCACTGGCTTTTTATGCCAAGGAAGAATCGCTTAGAGGAAGGCTTCAAGTAGATATTCAAAAAGAAAAAGTTTCTTTGTATTATTGTGAAGACTATTATAATTATTTTTATGGAATTATGCCGATTTCTACAGGATTTGCTAAAGTATTTGATATTCGAATATTTCGTCATGGTTTTTTACTGGAATATCCAAGTGTTGCCAATTCTGAGTGTATTGAAAAAAATAAAGAAACTTTAAAAATAATTTCTGCAATGGATGAATATGATGAATTGTACAAATTAATGAAAATTAATACTGTATATCGATTAAATAAAAAAATCCAAGAAGGAAAAATTAAAGAATTAATTTTATTTTCGGAGGCGATTCACGAAAAAAAGATTGCTGAAATTGCGCATAAAATTAAAGAAAGAAATAATGTCCGAATGATTTTAATTGCTGGTCCTACTTCTTCTGGAAAAACTACTTTTGCAGGCAAACTAGGAATGGCACTTCGTGTGCAAGGAATCAAACCAGTTACGATTTCGGTAGATAATTATTTTGTAGAACGAGAACAAAACCCAGTGGACGAAAATGGGAATTACGATTTTGAGTGTATGGAAGCCATTGACATTAACTTGTTTAATACGCAATTATTAGATTTGCTTTCTGGCAAAGAAGTAGAACTTCCCCAATTTGATTTTACGACTGGTCATAAACAATATTTAGGAAATCGCTTAAAATTGGAAAAGGACGAAATATTAATTATTGAAGGAATTCATTGTTTGAATGATGAACTGACAAAGCAAATTCCAAAGGAAAATAAATTTAAGGTGTATATCAGTGATTTAACGGTTTTGAATATTGATTATTACAATCGAATTTCCACAACAGATACAAGATTAATTCGTAGAATTGTGAGAGATTATCGATTCAGAAATTATTCTGCTTTGCATACATTGAAAATGTGGAGTTCTGTAAATAAGGGAGAACAAAAATATATTTTTCCATACCAAGAAGAAGCAGATTGTATGTTTAATTCTTCTATTTTATATGAATTGGCGGTATTAAAAGACTTTGTGTTGCCACTACTAGAAGAAATTGATGATACCCATCCAGAATATAGCGAAGCAAAGCGATTAAGTGAGATGTTACGTTATTTTAAATCCATTCAAGAAATTGATTTGATTCCCAATAATTCATTACTTCGCGAGTTTATTGGTGGAAGCATTTATGAATAAGGAGAAAAGCATGAGAAAATTTACGGTAATTGATGAAGAATTTGTTTGCGAAAATTGCGGAAAGCATGTCAAAAAATTAGGCTATTCTTGTCGAAATCATTGCCCTTATTGCTTATATTCAAAACATGTCGACATAAATCCTGGAGATCGAAGTGAAGAATGTCATGGTTTATTAAAACCAATTGGTTTAGAAATTGATTCTAAAAAAGGATATATCCTTCGATTTCAATGTCAAAAGTGTGGAAAAATCACCAAAAATAAAGCTGCTGAAGATGACGACATGGACCAAATTATAAGGTTATCTACGAAGCATTTGTAGGAGCCTAGCAAAGTGAAAATCTTTGGTTAAGAAAGGAAAAATATGCCTAAGAAAAAAGTTCTAAGAATGAGTATTTTAGCATTAATAATAATATGGATGTTAGCGATTTTTAATTTTTCGAATCAAAATGGAGATGAATCGAGCAATTTAAGTAAAGAGGTTGCAAGTATGTTTGTTTCGGGAGAAAAAATACGTATTATTGAGCCATATATTCGAAAGATAGCGCATTTATCCGAATATGCAATTCGGTGGAATACTATTCATGTGTTTCTTTTTGACGGATTCGTTGCCAGATGGAAAAAGAATTGGATTCTCGTTATTGATGGGAATGGGATATGCTATATTAGATGAAATTCATCAACTTTTTATTGATGGCAGAGCAGGGCAAGTAAGAGATGTTTTGATTGATACCATTGGCATTGCATTGGGTGTTTGGATAGTTTTAATAATGCGTAAAATCGTATTTTACATTGTGAAAAAAAGAAAGGAAGGCGTTTGCCATAAACAAGAATAAGATTTTTCAAGGATTTGTAAGTTTGATTTTTGTTTGCTGGTTTTTGAGTGTATATCTATTTTCGAGTCAAAACTCTCAAGAATCAACCAAGCTTAGTAACAAGGTAACGAGAAAATTATTAGAATGGAAGGATACGTTATTTATTCTAATTGAAAATTATAAAGATACAAATGAAATTGTAATTAAACGGAATTGAAACGCATCCAATCACCAATGAAAGAGTAGAAAAATGGAAGATTTCCGTAAGAAAAATGGCGCATTATGTATTGTTTGCAGGAGGCGGTTTTGTGATTTATATATTACTGGAATCTTATGGCATAAAACATAAGAGGGTGATAGCTGTCTTTCTGGGAATGTTAATGGCGGCTTTGGATGAATACCATCAATTTTATTCAGCTGGCAGAGGCCCTCAATTATGGGATGTAGGATTAGATAGCTTGGGCGTCATATCAGGCGTTTTACTGGCAATCGTAGCGTCAAAAATAATATTTCAATTAAAAAAGGGGAAAAAAGGATATGATAAATTTCAAAAAAATAATAGCAGAAAAAATTGCAAAGACAGTTGATTTGGAGGCAAAAGAGATAGAAGAGTATATCGAAATACCACCCAATCGAGAATTAGGGGATTATAGCTTTCCTTGTTTTAAATTAGCCAAACTTTTGAAAAAGTCACCACAAGAAATTGCCACGCAGATTCATGAAAAAATCGAACAAGGAGAGGAAATTTCTGAAATAAAAATGGTTGGTGGCTATTTGAATTTTTATATTCAGCCAGTTCTTTTTGTGCAAAGTGTATTAACAGAAATTGAGGAAAAGCAAGAAAATTATGGGGCATCTGATTTAGGAACAGGAAAAAATATTATTGTAGAATATTCTTCGCCTAATATTGCCAAACCATTTCATATTGGGCATTTGAGAAATACAATTATTGGAAGCAGTTTGTATAAAATTTATCAGTTTTTGGGGTATCATACAATTGGCATTAATCATTTGGGGGATTATGGAACCCAGTTTGCCAAATTGATTGAAGGCTATAAAAGATGGGGAACTGAATATCATTTGGAAGAAAATCCAATTGAAGAATTAACGAAAATTTATATTCGAATTAGCGACTTGTGCAAAGAAGATGAATCTGTTTTGGAAGCTTGTCGAAAGAATTTCAAAAAGCTAGAAGAAGGAGATTCTTATTGTGTTGACTTGTGGACAAGATTTCGCGATTTGAGTTTGAAAGAATTCCAAAAAATCTATGATTTGTTAGAAGTAGAATTTGATTCTTGGAATGGCGAATCATTTTATATCGATAAAATACCAGAAGTGGAAAAAAGACTAGAAAAATCAGGCATTATCACAGAATCAGAAGGCGCTAAAATTGTTGATTTAGAAGATAAAGGATTGGGTGTTTGTATCATTCGAAAATCAGATGGTTCAACAATCTATGCCACAAGAGATTTGGCTGCAATCTTATATCGAGCACAAGAATATGATTTTGACAAATGTTTATATGTTGTGGCATATGAACAAAATTTACATTTTCGTCAAATTTTTGAAGTAGCCAAATATCTAGGAATTCCAGAAAAATGCGTAAATGGATTGGAACACGTACGTTATGGCATGACAAGATTAAGCACAGGAAAAATGTCAACCCGTGAAGGAACGGCTGTGAAAGTAAGTGATTTGCTAACAGAATCCATTTCAAGAGTTCAGAAAATTATGGAAGAGAAAAATCCTAATTTACCAAATCGAGAAATGGAAGCTCGAAAAATTGGAATTGGAGCTGTTATTTTTAACAATTTATGTTCCAACATTATAAAAGATCAGATTTTTGATTGGGATTTGGTTCTTAATTTTAATGGAGAAACTGGACCATACATTCAATATGTTTATGTACGCACTAACAGCGTATTAGAAAAAGCAGGCTATACGCCAAAACTAGAGGATGTTGATTTTTCTTTATTGACTGATTCTGCAAGTTTGAAGGTAATGTTTGCATTATATAGCTTTCAAGACATCTTGAAAACGGTAGTAGATAAAAATGAACCATCGATTTTGGCTAGGTATTTGATTGAATTGAGTCAAAGTTATAGCAATTTTTATAATGAAAATAAAATTATTAGTGAAGAAAAAGAGCGAACGAATGCGCGATTATATTTAAGTAAAGCAGTTGGAATTGTGTTAAAAACAGGTTGCCGATTGTTAGGAATCCAAATGCCAAACAAAATGTAGAAAACTTACGTAAAAAAATTATGTAAATTTTGGAAAAACTATTGCAATCACCAGAAAAATGTGGTAAAATAGAATTACAGTAAAACAACAGACAAAATTAAATGGATAGGAGGGGATTTGTTTTTGGATGAAAATCAAATAGCACTACCATTTAATATATCAGATGTAAAACAAGTATCCGATAATAATTTTAATGCCAAATTAAAAAAGTACATAACAGCGATGCTAACCAGAACCATCGATATATTAGGGGGATTCGTGGGATGTATGTGTGTAATACCAATTACACTAGCAATTATTGTAAATAATATAAGAAATAAGGATTTTGGACCAATCTTTTTTTCACAAGAGAGAATTGGAAAAAATGGAAAAATATTCAGAATGTACAAGTTTCGAACAATGGTTAAAGATGCTGATAAAAAATTAGAAGAATTATTAGAAAAAGATGAGATGGCAAGACGAGAATACCAAAAATACAAGAAATTAAAAAATGACCCAAGAGTAACAAAATTTGGTAAAGTATTAAGAAAAACTAGTTTAGATGAGTTTCCTCAATTTTTTAATGTGTTAAAAGGCGAAATGACTTTAGTAGGACCAAGACCTTATTTGCCAAGAGAAAAAGAGGATATGGGAGAATATTATCCTTATATTGTAAAACAAAAGCCAGGCGTTACAGGATATTGGCAAATTACTGGTAGAAATGATGTGACGTTTGAAAATAGAGTAGATATCGATTTTCGTTATCATTATAAAAAATCATTGACCAATGATATAAAAATTTTGTTGATTACGATTTTAGTAACGGTAAAAAGAAAAGGTGCAATGTAAATTAATTTAGGAAAACCATTTGGAGGATAATTCGAATGGCTCTTTTTTTTACATAACATCAAATAGGGTTGACATGAATAATTGCTTTTGTTACCTTTTCCAAAGAAACAATATCTTTTTCTAAATGGTCAGCCAGATGATGACTGTCAAAAGTATTCATAGTACCGTCCACAAAAATTGTTAAAATGACAACATAATGATAACCAATTGGTGTAGCATATAAATCACTAACATCTTTGATTTTATCATGTTCTTTCACCAATTCTAAGATATGGTTTTTGGTTGCTTCATCCAAAGAAACATCCATTAAAACATTGTAGCTTTCCATAAAAATGGAGAATCCAGACCAAAAAATCCAAATCGAGATAGCAGTTCCAATGATTCCGTCAAAATAAAAAATACCGAAATTTCCTAAAATAATAGAGATTAGCGTAAAAGTTGTGACAACGCAATCATTGCGATGGTCTTTGTAGGCAGACTGTAAAAGAATACTATTGTATTTTTGATAAAGTTTTTTGGTGTAGCGATACAAAATAAATTTAGTGATAATTGTTATGATACACACAATAACAAGAATCCAAGAAAAAGTAAATGTATTTTTATGAATCAGAGTAAGAAGAGAATCTAAGAATAATTTGAGTGAGAAGATTAGCATTGTAATGCTAATAAAAAGCGAGAAAAGGTATTCTGCTTTTCCGTGACCAAAATTGTGATTTTGGTCTTCTGGCTCACTAGCGATTTTATTACCAATAAAAGTCATAAGGGAAGCTAAAATATCAGAAGCACTATTAAAACTATCAGCAATCATGGATTGACTGTGACTAGCAAATCCAATGGCTCCTTTTATAATTAGCAGGAAAATATTTCCGATCATACCGATGATTCCTGCATTTTTGATACTTTGAAATTTCTGGTTCATACCTTACCTCTTTCTCTAAAATAAGATTTACTTTCTATTATATGAAAATAGATACGAAAAATCAATAAAAAATATTGTATTTTTTTCAATTTACTATTATAATATAGAAATAACGAAAAAACGAAGGAGATATAAAAATATGTCATGGATTGAAGAGATAAAACAAAGAGCTAGAGAAAATTCAAAAACAATCATTTTGCCAGAAGCGATGGATAGTAGAATTTTAAAAGCAACGGAAGAAGTTTTGAGTGAAAAGATTTGCCGCATTGTCTTAATTGGAAAAGAGGAAGAGATTAGAGAAAAGGCAAAGCAAGAGAATATCCAGATAGACGGAGCGCAAATTGTGAATCCAGCAACACATCCAAAAGCAAAAGAATATGCTCATTTTTTGGCTGAAATTGACCCAACGATTACGCAAGAAGAAGCCGAACAACAAATTAAAAATCCAGTCTATTTTGGCATGATGATGATAAAATGTAAAGAAGCAGATGGATTTGTTTCAGGCGCAATGAATACCACCAAAAATATTCTAAAAACAGCCATGAAAATTTTTAAAAAGGAAGGAACTAAAATTTTGTCAACAGTTGTAGTAATGGTGGTTCCGAATTATAAAAAAGACGGCAAAGAAGGCGTATATATTTTTTCGGATTGTGCATTAAATGAAACACCAGGATATTTAGCATTGTCAGAAATTGCAGTATCTTCTGCAAAAACATATGAGAAATTTACCAATCAAAAGGCAAAAGTAGCTATGCTTTCCTATTCGAGTTTGGGAAGTGCTCATTCAAAAGATATTGAAAAAGTAGTGAAAGCAACAGAACGAGTAAAAAAGAAACATCCAGAATTAATCATTGATGGAGAATTGCAATTGGATACAGCCATTGTTCCAGAAGTAGCAAGTAGAAAAGCACCAAATTCTGTTATTCAAGGAGATGCCAATGTGTTGATTTTTCCTGATATTAATGCAGGCAATATTGGCTGTAAATTAGTGGAGAGATTGGCAAAGGCACAATTGTTTGGACCGATTTGCCAAGGATTAGAAAATCCAATCAATGATTTATCAAGAGGCTGTTCAGTAGAAAGTATTGTGGGGACCATTGTGTTGACAGCAATACAAGCACAGTAAAATATCATAATTTTATCATGTAAATACCATAATTATGATAAAGGAGGAAGAAATGGATTTAAATAAAGAGAATATTAAGAAAATAATGAAAATCATTGCATTTGGAATTATTTTATATTTTGCTCTGCAAAATTTAGGAATGTTGCTGGGAATGGTATCTAATTTATTGAAAATTTTATCTCCATTTTTAGTGGGAGCGGGATTGGCATTTGTTTTAAATTTGCCAATGGGATTTTTTGAAAGGAAATTTTTAAAACCTAAAAAACTGAAAAATGGAGAAATTAAGCAAAACAAATTAAAAAGAATTCTTTCGATTTTTATGGCTTTAATATTGGTGATTTTAATAATTAGTTTTGTAATTCAATTAGTCATTCCACAATTAATAAGTGTTATTATCATGTTTTTTAATGAATTACCAGGTTTTGTGTATGACCTCAAAGAATGGGCAATGGAGATAACAGAGCAATATCCAGATATTAGCAGTCAAATTCAAGGAATTGAAATTAATTGGGATAAAATTATCAATGATGCTATTATTTTAGGAAAAAATATGGCAAGTGGATTTGTTAGTTCTACATTTGGTTTTGTAGTTTCATTGATAGGCGGTATTTTTGATACGATTGTTGCGATTGTATTTGCCATCTATATTTTAATGAGTAAAGAGAAATTAAATCGACAATTGAAAAAAATTGTGAGAGCTTATTTGCCAGAAAAGAAAGCAAAGCATGTATTGGAAATTGGTTCTTTATCCAACCGTACATTTTGTAATTTTATTACAGGGCAATGTATAGAAGCAGTGATTTTAGGTGTTTTGTGTTTTTTAGGAATGTTAATTTTCAGATTGCCATTTGCTGCTACGATTTCGGTACTTGTTGGCGTAACGGCTTTGATACCAATCATTGGCTGCTTTATGGGAATTATTATTGGAGCAATTTTAATCTTATCCATTGCACCGATTAAATCTGTAATTTTCATTGTATTTTTAATTGTGTTACAACAAATTGAAACCAATGTAATTTATCCAAAAGTAGTAGGAAATTCTGTTGGACTTCCTGGTATGTGGGTTTTAGTGGCTGTTGTGGTAGGCGGAAGTTTAGGTGGCATGCTTGGATTGTTGCTAGGATTACCGATTGTTTCAATCTTGTATACGATTTTTAGAGATGATGTCAATCAACGATTAGAAGATAAGAAAAACCCATAATATATGGGTTTTTCTAGTTTTTTTTATTGAGCACAATCACAATCATTTTCTTCTTTTGAATCAAAGTGATCATTGCAACATAAATCTACACCTTTTAAGCATTTTCCTTCTTTTCTGCAGTGTTTGCAGATTTTAATATGCTCAACACGGTTTGCCCAAATGTCAACAGCATATTTTTTGTCTGCGCAAAGAGGTCCAAAAACAAATTCTCCTTCTTTGTTTGTAAATGTGTGAGAAACTGGTTTTCTACCATGTTTTGTTACTTCTAAAAGTTTTACAACAGCATCTTTAACAGGTTCATGACAAGCATCTTTTACGATACCGAAAATCACATTTCTGTGGTCTTCTTCTAAATCAATTTCCAAATCAAATTGTTTTCCAGATTCGATGAAACCATCAATATCAACAATGTGTTTTTTTTCAAAATCAAAATCCATTTCCATAGTAATCCATCCTTTATCAAAATTTTGAGAATACTCTCTTATAAATACTATGAAACACAGGCGAAAAATGGCACACTTTTTGACAAAAAAGGACAAATTTCTCAATGTTACAATTTTGTTACAATTCTGGAAATTCTATTGACACAAAAATGTAATATTTGTTATAATAACTCTATCATTAATATATATAAAAGGAGAGAAAAATGGAAAAAGGGAAGTTTAGGAATAACGTAAAAACAAGCCATTCTTTGCGTCAAAAAATGCGAAGAAAAGAAGCTGGAATTACATTGTTGTCGTTAGTTGTAACGATTATTATCATGATAATTCTAGCAAGTGTCAGTATTCCAATCTTGAGAAATACAGGACTTTTGTCAACTTCGAAAAGAGTAGCAGATGATTACAAAAGGGCAGAAGAAGAAGAAATGTTACGAATTGCGTTTGCCAATGTATTTTCCAAAAGTATATTAGCAGATAAAGAGATAACACCAGAAGATTTGGAAGAAGAACTGAAGAAAAATGGAGTGGATGCAACGGTTACACCAGATGAAGAAAATCCAGATATATTGCATGTTAAAATTGAAGAAACAGGCAATGATCATACCATAGACATTACAACTGGTGAAATCAACAAAGACGATACACAAAACCCAGATAATCCAGACAAACCGATTGATCCAAATGATCCAGAAGTAGTCAATGATAAAACACCACCAACCATTACATTAGGCACAAATAGTAATGAAAATTGGTCAAAAGCAGCCAGTGTAAAAGTGACCGTATCAGATAATGCGAGTGGTTTAGAAGAAGGTGCAAGAATTCAATATGGATGGAGTATCAGTTCAACCTTAGAACCAACAGAATATACACCAGCTAGATTAAGTTATTCAAAAGGAACTAGAAGTACAAGCTTTACTGCAACTTCAAGTGGATTGACAGGAAAATATTATTTATGGGTTGTACCAGAAAATCTACAAGACGTTAAAGGAAATAAACAAGAAGCAACCTATAAATCAACAGGCATGTTCTATTTTGATAATACAAAACCAGTGGTAACAGAAGTAACTGCTGCAGGAAATAATATTACATTTAGTAGTACAGATGAAACTGGAATTGTAGCATATGCTGTTACAACAACCAATACAGCACCAGCTTTAAGTGCAACTGGTGGAACAGAAGGAAACGATGGACTAGGAAAATGGATTAGTTGTGATGCTACAACAGAAATTGCCAATAAAACATTAAGTGGCTATCGTTCAGGAACGTATTATGTATGGACACGCGATAGTGCAGGAAATATCAGTGAAGGAAAAGGAACAACTGCAGAAGGAATTGTAGCTCCTTCTAAAGATAATTTGACACAAACGATAACTTGGCCAACCACAGAACCTTCTGATGGTTCAGAACCAAAAGCAACCATAGACTTTGAAACCAATACAGGACTTACCATTGAAGTTAGTAAAGATGGTGGAAAAACTTGGGAAGAAACCAATTCAGTAGAAGTAGAAAGTGGCGAAGAAGTGCTTATCAGATATAAAGATCCTTCTGGTAACACAAGTGAATCAATAAAAGCAGAAGTGCCAGTTTTAGAATATACCATTGCTTATGATGGAAATGGTGCCACAGGAGGCGCAACAGCAAGCAGTAAACATAAGTATAAAGAAGAAAAACGTTTAACAGATAATGGATTTACCAAAACAGGCTTTAGATTTAAAGGATGGAACACACAAGCAAATGGAAGCGGAAATTCTTATGAAAATGGCCAAACTGTTCTAAACTTAAGCAAAATAAATGGAGCAACTGTTACGTTATATGCTCAATGGGAAGAAGCAACCCATCCAGAGGCAGATTACCGTGTAGAACATTATCAAATGGGATTGGATGGAAATTATTCATCTACTCCAACCGATACAGAATCGAAAAGAGGAACAGCAACTACAACAGCAACTTCATCACCAAAAGATTATGGTGCAGGATTTACAGTAGAAAGAAATGAAAATGTTGGAGCTCAGATTGCAGAAGATGGAAGCTTAGTGATTAAATATTATTATGAAAGAAAGAAATTTTCTTTCACAAGACCAGAATCGGTTAATGGAATTACGATTACAGGTTCTACTAGCAGAGAATATTATTACGGAGCTAAAATAACGTTGACAGCGATTCCTGACAAAGGATATGAATTCTCAGGGTGGGAATATACAGGTATTACAAATCCACAAATCGATGGGGCAACCATTACATTTGATATGCCAGCTAGTGAAGTTACTTTAACAATTCCAGAAAAAGGAGATGGTTCAGAAGAAGGACCAGGTGTTGGAAAAATCAAATATCAAATTACGTATGATTTAGCAGGAGGAACCTTAGCAGAAGGCAAGACAAATCCAGATTATTATACCATCACTTCAGAAGCAATTACCCTAAATAATCCAACCAAGCCAGGAAGCAGATTCCTTGGCTGGTTGGAAGAAGGGGCAACAGAAGCCAAAACAGAAGTGATAATCCCAACAGGAAGTACAGGAAACAAAAAATATACCGCAACTTGGGAAGTAAATCAATATGCTCTTATTATAGGAACAACCAAAGGAGTTACCTTGACTGAAGATAGCTCAGTAGCTGGAAATTATGCGTATGGAACAGAAATTACGTTAAAAGCAACCGTTCAACCAGGCTATACTTGGGAAGGTTGGAGAAGTACAAATGAAAACATAGAAGAGACCACGGAATTAGAAATAACCTTTACCATGCCAATGGGTGATGTAACTATGACACCAACGGTAACAGCAAATACTTACACAATTACGTTAAACAACCATGAGGCAACCGCACCAGGAACGACAGCTATTTATGAAAAATACGATACAGGCATTTATACCAATCAAAATTGTACAGAAGACAAAAAGATGACAACAACAGAAAATGCCATTACACCACCACAAAAAACAGGCTATCAGTTTAAAGGATATTATACCGAAGAAAATGGTAAAGGCGTCCAAATGATTGCTGAAAATGGTTATAAAACAACGAGTTTAACACAAACCTATTATACAGATAATGCAAACTTACATGCTTATTGGGTGGCAGATGATGCAGTGCAATATACCATTGAACATTATCAAATGGGATTAGATGGGGCGTATCCTACGGTAGCAACAGAGTCAGAGACAGGAACTGGAGAAACAGGAACACCAGCTGTATCGGCACCAAAAACATATCTTGGATTTACAGAAGATGAATCCAAAAGGACACCAGCTAATCCAACAATTGCAGCAGATGGAAGTTTGGTGATTCGATATTATTATCAAAGAAATAAATATGCATTGGAAAGACCAGATAATGTAACGGGTATTACAATAACGGGTTCTACAAGCAGGGAATATTATTATGGAGCTGACATAAGTGTAACAGCATCTGCGAGCGAGGGATATATTTTCTCTGGTTGGGAATATACGGGAATAAGCAATCCAACGATTGTAGGAGGTAACATCCGTTTTCAAATGCCAGCAGGAGATGTTACTTTAACAATACCAACCAAATCTGGTGAAGGAAGTGAAGAGGGTCCAGGAGTTGGAAAAGTAAAATATCCAATTGTATATGATTTAGCAGGAGGAAGTGTAACACCTGAAAATGCGAATCCTTCAACTTATACAATTGAAGATACGATTACGTTAGTTAATCCAACCAAAGAAGGACATACTTTTGCAGGTTGGACAGGAACGGGCATAACAGGAACGACTAATACAGTAACAATTCCAACTGGAAGTACAGGAGCAAGAAGCTATACAGCAACTTGGACAGTTGATAGATATACCTTTACTTTAGGTGTAGGAGCCGGTGTAAATACTACAGGAAGTACGACTACAGGCAGCTATCGTGTAGGAGATAAAATTACAGTAAAAGCAGAAGCAAATCCAGGCTATACTTGGGTTGGATGGACAAGTAGCAATCCTGATTTAGTGGCTAATTCAGAGCAAGCAGAATTAACTTTTGATATGCCAACAGGAAATTTGACAATGACACCAGTTGCAACAGCGAATACGTACACTATCACTTTAAATAATCAAGATGCAACAACAGCAGGAACAGGACATATTTATGAAAAATATGACACAGGTATTTACTTAAATCAAGAATGCACCGATTTGATGACAGCAGATGAAAATGCAATTGAGGTTCCACAGAAAACAGGTTATCATTTTAAAGGATATTATACAGAAGCCAATGGGCAAGGAAACCAAATGATTGCAGAAAGTGGTTATAAAACAACAAGTTTAATGCAAACAGTATATACCAATAATGCAACATTGTATGCTTATTGGATTCCAGATGGAGCCATTACGTACACCGTAGAACATTATCAAATGGATGTGAATGGAAATTATCCAGAAACGGCTACTAGCAAAGAAGATAAAACAGGTGCCACAGGAAGTGTGGCAAGTTCAGCACCAAAGACATATACAGGATTTACCGAAGATCAAACGAAACGTGAACATGTTGGTGATAAAGTTTTAGCAGATGGAAGCTTGGTGATTAAATATTATTATGAAAGAAATAAATATCTTTTCACAAGAGGAACTGCTTCAGGTGTGACATTTGATAGCGAAAGTAGTACAACAGGAGAAAAATATTTTGGCGCAACGATTGTTTTAAATGCAACAGTAGCCAATGGCTATATTTGGGGAGGATGGACAAGTGATAATGCTAGTGTATCCAATAAAGCTGAGAAAAATATAACCTTTACGATGCCAGCAGGTGCCATTAAAATGACACCAAAAACAACGTTAGAGTCTTATACCATTCGCTATAATTTGAATGGTGGAACAGTAGCACCAGCGAATCCAACATCTTATAATATAACGACGAATACATTTACATTAAATAATCCAACCAAACCAGGTTATGAATTTTTAGGTTGGACAGGAAGCAATGGGCAAAATGCAAGTACAAATGTGTCAATTCAAAAAGGAAGCACAGGAACTAAAGAATATACAGCCAATTGGTCAGAAACACCGCTTTCTTATACAATTAGTTATAATTTAAATGGTGGAACAGTCTCACCAGCCAATCCAACAAGTTATACAGTAGAGACTGATGAAATTACACTACATAATCCAACCAAAACAAATTATACCTTTATTGGCTGGTCAGGAACAGGATTAACAGGAAATACCAATAAAACAGTAACTATTCCAAAAGGAAGTACGGGTAATAGAAGTTATACAGCGAACTTTACAGAAAATGTCTATACCATTACATTAAGAAATTACGATGATACAGCTACCGTCGATACCATTTATTTGAAATACGGAGTAGGTCTATACAAAGACTCAAATTGTTCAACGGCTCAAAAAATGTCAACAACGGCAAACCCAGCAGCAATCCCAACACCAGGAGCAGGTTACAATTTTAGTGGATATTTTACAGCTAAAAATGGCGCAGGAACTAAGCGAATTGGCGAAAATGGCTACATTATGTCCAATTTCTCAACCACCGCTTATACAGCAAATACCACTTTGTATGCTCATAGAACAGGACAAGATGGAATAAAATATACAGTTGAGCATTATCAAAAAGGAATTGGTGCTAATGCAAGTTATACAAAATCGGATACGGAAACAAAGTATGGTGTAACAGGACAAGCGGCAGTATCAGAAGCGAAAAATACAGAAACAGACTACAAAGGATTTACTTTTGAAAGAAGTGAAAATGTAGGCGCTGCCATTACAGCCGATGGAAATTTGGTGATTAAATATTATTACACCAGAAACCAATATCGTTTTACAGCACCAAGTGGAGTTGACGGAATTACCATTACGGGAACAGCTACAGGAGACTATTATTATGGACAAACCATAACATTAACCGCAACACCAAAACCAGGTTATACATTCTCTGGCTGGAATTATTCAGGTTTGGATAATGTTACAACAGAAGGTGGAACGATTACCTTTACCATGCCAGCAGGAGACGTTACTTTTGGTAACACAACGGGTGATATTATTTTAACGATTCCAACCAAACCAGATGGAGGAACAGAAGGACCAGGAGTTGGAAAAGTAAAATATACGATTAGTTACAATTTGAATGGTGGAGCATTAGCAACTGGCGAAACAAATCCAACAGAATATACAGTAGAAGACACATTTACTTTGAAAAATCCGACCAAAGCAGGATACAGCTTTGCAGGCTGGACAGGAACAGGAATTACAGGTTCTAGCACAAGTGTAACGGTAGCAGCAGGCAATACAGGAAATAGGAGTTATACAGCGACTTGGACAGCGAATGAACGTAAGTTGACAGTTGGTGTTGCTTCAGGAGTGACGGTAACAGCAACTAAAAATGGAACAACAATTAGTGGAAATGGTTCAGGAAATCATGCATATGGCTCAAGCATAACATTGACAGCAACAGTAAATTCAGGTTATACATGGAATGGCTGGTCAAGTAGTCAAGTAACAGGAACGACGAGTCAAACAATAACATTTACTATGCCAGATAGAGATGTTACAGTAAATTCAAGTACAATCGCAAGAATTTATACATTTACTTTGAAAAATGGAACAACCGAAGTTGGAAAAATCTATGGAAAATATAATAGTGGATTTTATACCGATGCAGCTTGTACAACCGCCAATAAAATAACGACCATTCCACAAAGTTTAATTCCATCCAATTCAGGTTATAACTTTGGAGGATACTACACAGCTTCTTCTGGTGGAACGCAAAGAATAGATTCAAATGGTAGAATAGCCATGACAGCAACGACTTATACAGGAACTACAACGAGCATCACATTATATGCACGTTGGAATGCAGGAACGCCATATAGCATACAATATTACAAAATGGACGTCAATGGAGCTTATTTAGCGGCGCCAACCGTAGAGAATAAAGCAGGAACGACGGGTGCAAAAGTTTCTGTACCAACGATAAATACAGATAAAGATGGGCAATATACTGGATTTACATTTGCTAAAGTCGAAGTCCAAACCAGTTCAGGAACGACAGCAAGTACGTTGGCAACCGTTGGAAATACAACAATTCAAGCAGATGGACAATTGAAAATAAATTATTATTTTAGTAGAAATAAATATACCTTGACTTTGAATAAGGGAGAGGGAATTACTACAACGGGAGCTAAAGCAGAATATTATCATGGAGCTACAGTAAGTATAACAGCAAAAGCAGGAACTGGCTATAAACTTACTGGTTGGACCTGTTCGGATACGAACTACAATAAAACAGTTGCAGATGGAACTACAACGGATACGATTTCGTTTGAAATGCCAGCTAAGAATATTACGTTGACAGCGGGAAGTAGTGCGATTTCATATACAATTAGTTACACGACAGGAGGCGGAAGCATTAAATCAGGAACAGGAACAGGAATTGCAGAAGGGAAATTGCCAGCGTCTTATACAGTAAAGAATACGCCTTTTACTCTACCAGAATTACAAAAAACAGGTTATGACTTTTTAGGTTGGACAGGAAGTAATGGTTCTACGGCACAAACGACGGTAACAGTTGCTGCAGGAAGTACAGGAACAAAAACTTACACAGCAAATTGGAGTGTTAAACAATATTCCTTTACTTTAGGAACTGGAACGGGTGTAAATACAACAGGAAGTACGCAATCAGGAATGTATAATTATGGTGCAACGATAACTTTAAAAGCGACAGCTAATACGGGATATACTTGGAAACAATGGACGAGTACAAATAGTGATGTACCAAGTAGAACAACGGCAAATTTCACGTTTACCATGCCAGCAGGAAATGTTACAATGACGCCATCAGCAACAGCTAATAGATGTACGATTACATTAAACAATCAGGGAGCTGATACTGGAAAGGGAGGAACAGCAGCAATTTACAGCCAATATGCTTCAGGTGTATATTTGAATAGTAATTTGACGAATGCAATGTCAAGTTCGGCAAATCCGATTACAGTACCAGTAAAATCAGGTTGGGTGTTCCAAGGCTATTATACAGATCAAAATGGACAAGGAACCCAAAGAATACAAGCAAATGGTTATAAGAATTCTAGTTTAACATCAACTACGTATTCTTCTACTGCACCTCAAACTTTGTATGCTTATTGGACACCAAGTAATTCAGTAACTTATAAAGTAGAGCATTACCAAATGCAATTTGCAGAAAATAGCTATTTGTTATATGAAACGGAAACAAAAACGAATGGAACAACAGGACAGCCAGCCACTTCAGCTCCTAAAGTATATACAGGATTCACAGAAGAAACTGCAAAAAGGGTAAATGTAGGAGCAAATGTTACAGCACCAGATGTTTTAGTGATTAAATATTATTATAAAAGAAATAAATATTCGTATACGTTAGGAAGCGCAACAGGAGCTTCAACGACGGGAAGTACAGGTAGTGGAACGTATTATTACAAAGCAGATATAACATTATCAGCAGCGACAAACTCAGGTTATGATTGGCAACAATGGACAAGTAGTAATCCAAACTTGCAGGCTCATATAGCTGCTAAAAACCCAGGAAAAATTCAAATGCCAGCAGGTACTCTAACAATGACACCAAAAGTAAGCTTGCATACGTATAATATTACTTATAATTTAAATGGGGCAACAAGTCCAACACCAGATAATCCAACAAGTTACAATGTAACGACTAGTACAATTACATTACGTACTCCAATCAAGCCAGGTTATACATTTGAAGGTTGGTCAGGAACAGGAATTTCAGGAACGACAACAAATCCGGTAACAATTCCGCAAGGAAGTACAGGAGATAGACAGTATACAGCACATTGGTCAACAAACCCAATTACTTATACAATTAGTTATTCGTTAAATGGAGGAAGTGCAACTAATCCAAATAGTTATAATGTAAATACTAATACAATTACATTAAATAATCCAACTAGAACAGGCTATAACTTTACAGGTTGGACAGGTTCCAATGGTAGTACACCTCAAATGACAGTAACAATTCCGAAAGGAAGTACAGGAAACAAAAGTTATACAGCGAATTGGTCAGAGCCAATAGCATATACAATAAGTTATACATTAAATGGAGGAAGTGCAACTAATCCAACCAGTTACAATGTAACAAGTAATGCAATTACCTTAAATAATCCAACTAGAACAGGTTATACTTTTGCAGGTTGGTCAGGAACAGGATTATCAGGAACAACAAACAAATCCGTAACAATTCCAGCAGGAAGCACAGGAAATAGAAGCTATACAGCAAACTGGACAGCGAATGTATATACGATTACATTGAAAAATTATGATGGTACAGTGACAGCGGATACTATTTATCTGAAATATGGAGATGGATATTACAAAGACCAAGGTTGTACTTCATCAAAAAAAATGACTACAACTGCCAATGCAAGCGCCATTCCAGCACCAGGAGCAGGTTATGACTTTAAAGGATATTTTACGTCTAAAAATGGTGGAGGAACTAAGAAAACTGGAGAAAATGGTTGTGTTGTATCAGGAATTTCAACAACGGATACAACCAATTTGACTTGGTATGCACATAGAGCAGCACAATCTGGAATCAGATACACAGTTGAGCATTACCAACAAGGAATTGGAGCAAGTGCGGCTTATACAAAATACGAAACAGAAACCAACTATGGAACAACAGGAACAGTAGCAACATCTTCTGCTAAAACATATGTAGGATTTTCTTATGCAAGGGCTGAAAATGCAGGTGCTGCAATAAAAGGTGATGGAAGTCTAGTAATAAAATATTACTATACAAGAAATCAATATAAATTTACATTAGGAACTGTGCCATCAACGGGAGTTTCAACAGCTGGAACTTCAGCAACAGGAACGTATTATTTTGGAGCCAATATAACATTATCTGCAGCAGCTACGACGGGATATACATGGAATGGATGGACAATTACTGGTACTGGAACTGGTACAGAAACTGGTAAATTAAATGTTTCAAACTTGAACTTGAAAGCTACACCAATCAAATTCACAATGCCAGCAGGCGATATTACAGCATCCATAGCAAATTCTGCAGTAACAGTTAATAAATATAAATTCACCTTAGGAAGTGCAACAGGAGTTTCCACAACAGGAAGTACGCAAACAACAGCGGAAGTTCCGTTTGGTACAACAATAACCTTAAAGGCGACCGCAAATACAGGATACAGTTGGAAGCAATGGACGAGTAGTAATACAAATTTGCAAGGAAATATAACAACAGCTAATACTACTTTCCAAATGCCAGCAGGCGATATTACAATGACTCCAACCGTAACGGCACATAAGTATACAGTTCAATACTTTGATGGAGGAACCACAGCCATAGGATCTTCATCATACACTTATGGAGTTGCTCAGAACTTAAAAACAATTGCTGCTTTGAATAGAACAAGAGAAGGATTTAGTTTTTATGGATGGGCAATAGAAAATAATAAAAACACTGTCGTACGAAGTTATACAGATGGGCAGTCTGTGAACAAACTAACGAGTACAAATGGAGGAACTTTTAATTTATATGCAATCTGGCAAAGGGGCACAAACTTCTATGCTGGTACCAATAAAACTACTCCAATTGCGCAACCAACACAATATTTCAATTCAACTGCAGGACTTTATTCTGTTGCAACACCAGCTGTTACAGCAATGACTTCGTGGAACATACGTGGCTGGTCAAATGAAACAACGGCAACAGGTTCAGTTGTAGCACAAAGTGGAGCAGTTAGCTCTTCAAGTAATAATACTTTTTATGCGGTATATGAGAGAAGTTTGAAAATACGTTATTATGATCAATTATCAAATAAAACAGTTGAATCTCAGTCTAAAGTGCAATATTATAATTCATCTGGTGCATTGCAAAACCCAGGGGCATTTGGATTAGAATCAGGTAGCATTTTTTCAAGAACAGGATATAGAATTACTCATTGGATAAAAAATGGCGGAGTTGGTAATACGGAGAATTTAAATTTGGGAGCTTCTTACACATTTGCACCAGCAGTAACAGCTACAGGAACAGTACTAGAACTTTATCCAAGATGGGAAGCAATTGAATATACAATTACGTTAATTGATGCTCCAGGTGTGACAACTCCGATTAAATATACAGTTGAAACAAGTAACTTTAATCTACCAACACCAAGCAAAAACAATTATACATTTGTTGGCTGGTCAGGAACAGGTTTAAGTGGAACAAGCAATAAAATAGTAACAATAGCAAAAGGAACGACAGGAGATAAAACTTATACTGCCAATTGGTCAGGAAATGTATATAGAATTACGCTAGATAATGATGGTGGAACACCAGGATCGGGAGCACCAACAGCGATTTATGAAAAATATGGTACAGGAATTTATTTAGAATCAAATTGTTCTACTCTACTAAGTGAAAGAGCAGCAAATTTTAATGCACCAACCAAAGAAGGCTATATTTTTGATGGATATTGGACAAGTAAAAATGGACAAGGTCAGCAAATGATAACATCTAGTGTAGGATTGACGACGCTATTTACATCAACAAGATTTAGTGGAGATGCAACGATATATGCAAAATGGACAACTAAAAAGGATACACCATATAAAGTGGAGCATTATCAAATGAATGTTGATGGAACCTATCCAGCAACAGCAACGCAAACTGAAAATCTTACAGGAGAAACAGGAGCAACAGAAGCTTCATCAGCAAGAACACCAACAGGATTTGAGGAAGCTACAGCCAAAAATCAAAATGTAGGTGCAAAGATTTTGGCGAATGGAAGTTTGGTTGTTAGACGTTATTATGCGAGAAAGCAATATACAATAGAAGTAACGCTACATGAAGCGCTTTCAAACGTAACGTTGCTTAGTACGGATACAAGAAAAACAAATAATTTTACCCAAACTGGAACCATGCAAGCATATTACGGAGATAATTTTTATATTATATCAGATTCGCTAAGAGAGGGGTACGAAAATCTTTCATGGAATATTACAGGAGGTCTACAAATAACAAACTCAGGTGGTAATACTGAATTTTTGCTCGAGCCAAATCCAGTACAACAACCAAACAACAAAATAGAATTGACTCCAACTGTACAACTGAAAAATTATACAATAACCTATAATTTAAATGGAGGAACTGTATCACCAGCCAATCCAACAAGTTATAATTTAAAAACAGCTACCTTCACATTAAAAAATCCAACCAAAACAGGCTATACATTTAAAGGTTGGACAGGTTCTAACGGTACTACACCTCAAACCACTGTAACGATTTCACAAGGAAGCACAGGAAACAGAACTTACACCGCTAACTGGGAACAATCAACCTATCAGTTTACCCAAGGTCCTGTTCCACTAGGTATTTCTTCCATTACAGGAACAACTGCAACAGGAAAGTATGCAGCAGGAACAGTAATTAACTTAAAAGCAACTGTAAAAACGGGTTATCATTTTGTACAATGGACGAGTAGCAATACCAGTTTAGTACCAAATAAAGTAGGAGAAAGTTATGCAACTACCTCTTTCACAATGCCAAAAGGTGATATTACTATGTCACCCGTAGCAGAAGGCAATACTTACACAGTAGAATACTACGATGGTAGCAGCACAAGTCGAATTGGATATTCAACTCATACGTATGGTACAGCATCTAACTTAAAGACAATTTCAGCTTTAGGAAGAACTAGGTCAGGTTATACTTTCTATGGTTGGTCAACAACAGAAAATGGAATGTCTTTGAATCATACAGATGGCAAGTCTGTAACGAATTTGACTTCGGTCAATGGAGGAACTGTCAAATTATATGCATTATGGAAAGCGACAGCAAACTTCTATTCTGGAGAAAAATCTGAGCAAACAAAAACATCGACTTTATATTATAATCCAACAGGAAATAAGTCTCAAGTGCAGTTTCCAAGTGCTCTAGCGTTGACGGGTAAATCGTTGCTGGGATATGTTGGTCAAACATTTGCTACGTCGTCAGCCTCAGCTTCTGCAGGTGCATTGTATACACAAGATTCTGAAGCCTCTAAAAATTACTATGCATTATATGATACCCCTGTAGTGTGTGTAACTAGATATCCGATTATACAATATTCTAGTTCAGCAAGTGGGAGTGGTACAAATGTTGAACTGACTATAGACAATTCATATGACGGTATTCAATATAGTACTAGTGTTGGCTCTGAAATACCAAGTACTTTAACAACAGGATGGTCAAATGTAAATTCTAGGGTTTATGTACCAGCTGATCATACGCTATATTTGAGAACTTATCGAGAAAGTTCTAGTGGAGCAGCACTCTATTCAGAAGGATATTATATTTTAAATCCTAAACAATCGTACTTTAGTGGTAGTTTATTAGGTGGAAAAGATTTTTACCAATCAAGTGCTAGATATACCAACCATGCAAGTGGAAGCGATACTACTTATGGTACTCCAGCTTCTAGTATATGGAGGATGGGCAATGCAAGATATAACAGTTATGGAAGGTATTCGGCTAATATGCCATCGAGTATGCCAGAAATTAAGGACATATATAGTTGGACCCCAGCAGGTTGGACAGATGTAGATAAAAATTATGTTTCTGAACCAAAGGTAAAATCTGGTTCACGAATTAGTAGTACAGGTAGTATATTCTATGCTGTTTATGAAAGAGGTATTACTATAGGTTACGATGAAAATGGTGGATCAGGAATAACGTCTCCCCAAACAGGCATACAGTATTACCATTCAGCAGGTTCTACAACAAAACCAACATTTGCCTTAAGAGCAAATGGATTTACAAAGGCAGGTAGTATATTTGACAAATGGGCAGCAGGTTCTACTTCTGGAAGTCAATATCCAGCTGGTTCAACGTATAGATTTGATAATAAGGTGAGACAAAATAGTTGGAAAACCATGTATGCATTGTGGAAAAAGCAGGAAGATGCTGTTACAAATACTCGAGAAAATTGGGATATTACTGTAAATTCTGATGGCACAGGAGCTATAAAGCTTTATAAAGGAAGTATACCAACTAGTGCATCTATAGTAATTCCAAATGTCGTAGATGGAGTTCAAATTACTGGATTGTCATATTATTCAGCTGGTATAAGACCAGTATCTATGTTCTATAGAGAAGAAGATTATAATAAGACATATTATTATAATTCTACAATAAAAAAGATAGAAATTTCAGAAGGAATACAAAGTTGTTTACTTCAGCTCTAAGAAACAAAGGATAGAGTCGAATGCTATAGGTTCAATGTTTGCATTGACTGAAGTGAAAATTCCAAACTCTGTTACTTTCATAAGCAGTAATAATTTTGTAAATTGTCCTGGATTAACTAGAATAATTTACGGTGGAACCCAATCACAATGGGTTGATCTTATAAGAGATGTATATGGAACTAATCATGGATTAAAAGGCAAAACAATTCAATGTTCAGATGGCAATCTAGTGTGTCCATAAAACAAAAAAATTCATAAAGAACCAGTTCACCCTGGTTCTTTATGTTTAAGAATGAAAAAGGAGCTTAAAAGTGAAGAAAATAACAAGTTTTTTTAAAATAATCATTACAATAATATTTATTTTCATGCTATTTTTAACAGGTTTGCTTGTTGGTTCGCCTACGAAAAATAATGTTCAAGTGGTTTATTTAGGTGTAGATATAGTAGGGATTTTATATCTTATCACCAAAGCACTTAAACAACAAAAACTCATCACTCACAAAATGGATATTTTTGTAGGATTATTATGTTTTTCTTCCTGTATTCCCATGCTTGCTGGTACCTATACAAGTTTAAACGATGGAATCCAGTTTATGGTAAAATATAGCTCCATTTTTCTTATCTATTGGATGACCAAACACATTACCAAAGACAAGCCAAATATCCGAAAATTTCTAATTTATATTTTGCTGATTAACAACGTATTACTAGTTCTTTTTGGGATAGATAGGCTTACCAATGGTTATACCAATGAATTTACTGAAAAGTTAGATACCGTTTTTTTAGCACAAGATGAAGTAAGAATGACTTCTTTATTTAGTTATGCCAATAGTTTTTGTGCCGTTTTGGGATGTTGCGTGATTTTGGCATTAGGGGAAATGGTGACTTCTTCGAAAAGGTTGGTGAAAGCGTTTCATCAAACCGTTATTTTTGTGTTGTTAGTTGGTGTTATTCTTTCGCTATCTAGAATGATGTATATAATGTTGGGAATGGTAATTGTTATTTTTTGGCTTCTTAGTAAAACCAAAGAAAATCGAGTCCAGATTTTAGAAACAATGCTTACAAGTGGAATCTTGGCGATGTTCTATGCAACGCTTTTTATGGAATGGCATCTTTCTGGTGAATATGATAAAATATGGATGACATTGTTGGGCGCTTGCATGATAGCTTTTGTTTTAGCTATTCTTATTTTTCAAGTAAACCAAAAATTGATGCAAGCCAAAAAAACGACTTTATGTATTTTGACAATGATAAGTGTTGTATTGGGAATGCTGTTTTTTCAGAAAATGCTTACCACGCCAACAACGTTTATTTTATTTGATACAATCAACGCAGAAACAAGAGTAGAAAGACATTTGAATGGAATTGAGGGAAATCAACAGTATGTATTTGAATTTGAGGTGGAGGCAAAGGGAATTGAAGATGTACCGAATTTTCAAATCATTGCTTTGGAAAAAGATAAATATTGGGAAGATGTGAAACGAACGGAACTTCGATTTGGTGATGCGCAAGGAATCCAATCAATGGAAATTCACACAGCAGAAGAAACAACGGATATTTACCTCATTTTTTTGGCAGTAGAAACACGAACGACGACCAAACTGGAAATCAAACATTTTACGATAAATGGCAAGGAAAAATATTTGAATTACCGATTTTTGCCATATGATTTTGTCAGCAAAATTGAACATACGAATGTCAAAACCAAAAGTGTTTGGGAAAGGGGCGTTTATATAGGAGATGCTTTTAAAATTATCAAGGATAATTGGTTATTTGGCATTGGTGGAGATGGTTGGCATTATCGTTATGGAGAAGTGCAAGATTATTATTATGTGGCAAGAGAAGTACATAGTTATCCTGTGCAATTGTTGTTGGAATTTGGGATAGCTGGTTTGATTTCGTATCTTGCGATTTTGATAATTTTAGCGAAGCAAGGTTTAGAAAGTGTATTTAAAAATTGGAATGTAGAGTATTTTTCGCTATTGTGTGCAGTTGGAATAATTCTACTACATAGCTGTTTAGATTTTGACTTGTCATTTTTTTATGGATTATGGATTGTGTTTATGGGATTAGCTATGTTAAATGGATTTCAGAAACAAGATTTTGAAACAAAATCCAATCCAATCGGAAATTGGTTGATAAAAGGAATGTTGATAGGTGTACTTTGTCTAGAAATCAACTTCAATATTAAGACACTTTGCAGTACGCTGGAACTCAAATATACAGTAAATGTAGAAACTAGTTTTCAAGAAAGATATGAATTGTATGGAAAATGGATTGAAAAAATGCCGTATGACCGAGATTTTCGCTTAAAAATGATTAATTTATTAGAATCGTATCAAGATTTGTATCCTGAAAAGGAAAGGGAATTTACAGAAGAAATCTTAACTTTGGCGAAGCACATATTGCGTTATGAAAAATGGCATTACAAATTTGAAATGCAAGCAAAACTTGTTCAATGTTCGATTGATTTATTAGACTACGATTCCGAAGTAGAAATGATGCAAAATATAGAAAATGGAATTGAATTGATAAAAACCAATCCTGTGCAACGACAGTATAGTTTATATTATTATTTAGAAAGAATAGGAGGAATTGATGAGATTGGAAAAGCTTTGCTGGCAAAAAGCATGATTTTTCCAGAAGAGGAATCTCATTTGAAAGAATTAGCCAAAGAAGTTTATCAAATCAATTTAGACGAATATGAAAATAATAAAAATTATATTGAAACCACAGTAGAATATGAATTTGAAAGAAAAGAAGATTTAAAAGGATTAGAAAGATGCAAACAAAATGCCCTAAAGGCAATAAAGGCAATAAAGGAAATAGAAAAAAATGAAGAAAAAATATAGTGTGTTAATGAGTGTTTATGCCAAAGAAAAACCAGAATATTTGCAAGAAGCCATCGAAAGTATGTTAGAGCAAACGGTTATGCCTGATGAATTTGTCATTGTAAAAGATGGTGTGTTATCGCGGAGAGCTGGATTTGGTGATTGAAGAATATCAGAAAAAATATGAAACGTTATTTCAGGTTATTTCCCATGAAAAAAATTTGGGACTTGGAAAATCGTTGGCGATTGGTTTGCAGGCATGCCGAAATGAATATGTTGCTAGATTGGATTCAGATGATATTGCGGAAAAGCGACGTTGTGAAAAAGAACTTGAACAATTAAATCAACATCCAGAATTGGATGTGGTGGGAAGCTTGGTAGCAGAATTTTGTCATTCAATAAAGGAGATAACAAGTTATCATTGGTTGCCAGAAAAAAATGATAAAATTTGTCAATTTGCCAAAACACGAAATCCGTGTGCCCATTCTTCGATTATGATGAAAAAAAGCAAAGTATTAGCAGTAGGAAATTATCGAGATTATCGTTATTTTGAAGATTACGATTTATGGATTCGAATGATGAAAGATAAGTGTCAATTTTATAATATACAAGAAGTGTTGGTATATATGCGAGCAGATGAAAATTTTTATCAGAGAAGAGGTGGCATTTCCTATTTACAACAAATGCTAAAATTTAAAACAGAACAATGGAAAAATGGATTTTATTCTTGGCACAGTTATTTAACTACAACCACAGTTCATATACTAGTATGTTTAGTACCAAATAGAATAAGAAAATGGATTTATTTGCGATTTTTAAGAAAGAAAGAGATAAAAAAATAAGGGAACTTAGCGTTCTCTTATTTTTTTTGAAAACAAAAATTTCAAAATCTGTTTACAATAATGAAAATTTGTTATATAATACAAAAATATAAAACCAAAAGAGAGGGATGATTTTATGAATGAGGAACCAAATGAAGAATTAGAATTAAACCGATTAATGCAAGTGAGAAAAGATAAACTAAAAGAATTGCAAGAAGCTGGTAAAGATCCATTTGAAATTACCAAATACGATCGAACGGAATTTAGTAACCAAATTAAACAAAATTTTGAGAAGTTTGAAAACCAAGATGTTTCAGTTGCGGGAAGAATTATGGCAAAAAGAATTATGGGAAAAGCTTCTTTTTGCACGATTCAAGATAGTACAGGCACGATTCAAAGTTATGTTAGTGTCAACGATTTAGGCGAAGAAAGCTATAAATCATTTAAAACTTATGATATTGGCGATATTATTGGAATTAAAGGCTTTGTCTTTAAGACAAAAACAGAAGAGATTTCCATTCATGCCAAAGAAGTTGTGTTGCTTGCTAAATCGTTAAGAGATTTGCCAGAGAAGTTTCATGGTTTGAAAGATACAGATTTGCGTTATCGCCAAAGATATGTTGATTTAATTGTCAATCCAGAAGTCAAAAATACTTTTGAAATGAGAAGTAAAATTATCAAAGAAATGAGAAATTTTTTAGACAGCAGAAATTATATGGAAGTCGAAACACCTTCATTAAGCACGATTGCAGGTGGTGCTACAGCAAGACCATTTGAAACATACCATAATGCATTAAGCTTAGATATGTACTTGAGAATTGCACCAGAATTATATTTAAAAAGACTAATTGTTGGGGGATTTGACCGTGTTTATGAAATTGGAAAAAACTTTAGAAATGAAGGAATTGACATTCGTCATAATCCAGAATTTACGTCTATGGAACTATATGCTGCTTACCAAGATTATCAAGATATGATGAACTTAGTAGAGGAAATGTTCCAAACGATTGCTGAAAAATTATTGGGAACCACAAAAATTATGTATCAAGGCACAGAAATTGATTTAGGGGGAAAATGGAAGCGAATCAGCATGATAGATGCCATCAAAGAAGTAACTGGTATTGATTTCAATACGATTAATTCAGATGAAGAAGCATTAGCCATTGCCAAAGAAAAGGGAATTGAAATGGACAAATCAAAACAAACCAGAGGTTATGTCATCAATGAATTTTTTGAAGAATTTGTAGAAGAAACATTAATTCAACCAACCTTTATCTATGATTATCCAATTGAGGTTTCACCACTTACCAAAAAGAAACCATCGGATGGAAGATTAACCGAACGATTTGAATTTTTTATTGGAAGTCGTGAATATGGAAATGCGTATTCTGAGTTAAATGACCCAATTGACCAATACGAACGCTTTTTAGCTCAAGTCAAACAACGTGAAGCAGGCGATGACGAAGCTAATATGATGGATGAAGATTTTGTTCGCAGTTTAGAATATGGTTTACCACCAACAGGAGGATTAGGCATTGGAGTAGACAGAATGATTATGTTATTTACAGATTCTGCGTCAATCAGAGATGTTATTTTATTCCCAACCATGAAACCACTAGGAGACCATTAAACAACTAGATAAAAAAATTTTGAGGAAGTGTGAAAGGAGAATTTTATGTTTTTTGGAAATGGATTTGATCGAAAAACAATGTATATCATTCTAGCGATTTTTGTGGCGATTTCGTTAATGGGAGTGGGGGCAGGATTTTGGGTAGAAACACTTCTAACCATTCCAGCTGTTGTCATTGCCATGACATTTCACGAATTTGCTCATGCCTGGGCAGCTGACCGATTTGGTGACACAACACCAAAAGCACAAGGGAGACTCACACTAAATCCAGCTTCTCACATTGACCCATTTGGATTTATCTTACTATTATTTGCTGGAGTAGGTTGGGGACGTCCTGTAATGATTAATCCTAACCAATTTACTAGCAACAAATCAAGAGCTACCTGTGAAGCACTTGTTTCGCTAGCAGGTCCACTCATGAATTTTATATTAGCCATTTTATTTACCATTGTATATTATTTGTTAGAACATTTTGCGCCAGCTACGCAAATAATAGGAATTATTGCATTTTTAGTTTTATATACAATTTATATTAATATTGGATTAGGCGTATTTAATTTAATTCCATTGCCACCTTTAGATGGTGAAAAAATATTTAGAAATATTTTACCATATCGTGCCATCGAATGGTTAGAGCGAAACGAATATACGCTACAATTTGTCTTTATGATTTTATGGATTACAGGACTTTTAGGAAACATTGTTACACCCGTTGTTGGCTTTTTGTCAAACTTGCTATTTAGTGGTATTGGAACTTTATTTGGAATATTTTTATAAAAGGAAAAATAAAATGAAAGATGTCATCATATTAGGAATTGAATCAAGTTGCGATGAAACCTCGTGTGCTGTTGTAAAAAATGGCAGAGAGGTTTTGTCAAATGTAATTCATTCACAGATAAAAATTCATGAGGAATATGGCGGAGTTGTACCAGAAATTGCCTCTAGATGCCATACAGAAATTATCAATCAAATTGTAAAACAAGCGTTAAAAGAAGCACAAATATCACTAGAAACAATAGATGCCATTGCAGTTACACAAGGACCAGGTTTAGTTGGTGCTTTATTGGTAGGCGTTTCTTATGCAAAAGCTTTAAGTTTTGCCACGCAAAAACCGTTGCTAGCAGTCAATCATATAGCAGGTCATATAGCAGCCAATTTTTTGACGCACCAAAACTTGGAACCACCATTTTTATGTTTGATTATTTCTGGTGGACATACTCATTTGGTAAATGTAAAAAGTTATCATACTTACGAAATTTTAGGCAAAACACGTGATGACGCCATTGGCGAAGCATTTGATAAAGTGGCAAGAGTGATTGGTTTAGGCTATCCTGGCGGTCCTAAAATTGACCAGATGGCAAACGCTGGTAGTCCGTCAATAAAATTGCCAATTACCCATTTAGATGGATTTGATTTTACGTTTAGTGGTATCAAAACGGCAGTTATTAATCTAAATCATAAAACACCCGATTTGGATAAACCAGATTTATGTGCAAGTTTTGAAAAAGCAGTTACAGAAATGTTGATATTTAATATTAAAAAAGCAATCCAAACATATCCAACAGACAAAATTGTGTTAGCAGGCGGTGTTTCGAGAAATTCCTATATTCGAAATGAAATTGATAAAATGGCAAATGAATTAAAAATTCAAGCGTATTATCCAGAGCCTATATTATGTACAGATAATGCAGCCATGATTGCAGGGCAAGGATATTATGATTATATCGCAGGAAAAAGGGCAGATTTACATTTGAATGCTGTACCAAACTTAAAAATAGGAGAATAAAAATGGCGATTTATACAATTGGTGATTTGCACTTGTCTTTTGGAACGGACAAACCAATGGATAAATTTGGCTGGGGGAATCACAGTAAAACCTTAAAACAAAATTGGATAGAAAATGTAAAAAGCCAGGATACGGTTATCCTTCCTGGTGATTTTTCGTGGGCGATAAATTTTGAAGAAGCAGCCCAAGACTTTGCATTTCTCGATGATTTACCAGGGCAAAAAATTCTTGCCAAAGGAAATCATGATTATTGGTGGAATACCATCACAAAAATGGAAAAATATTTGGCAGAAAATCACTTTTCCACAATTAAATTTCTGCAAAATAATAGCTATTTAGTGGAGGATAAAATCATCGTTGGAACACGTGGTTGGATGACGAATAGTTGGAATTCAGAAGAAAATTATAAAATATTAAAACGCGAAAAAGAGCGTTTGAAATTGTCGATTGAATCTGGAATTAAGGAATTTGGAGAAAAGCGAGAAATGCTTTGTTTTTTGCATTATCCGCCATTTTTTAAAGAAAAAGTACCAGAAGAAATCAGCTTTATAGAAGCCATGAAACAATATGGAATAAACCATTGTTTTTATGGGCATTTGCATGGTGAGTCCCATAAAGAAACTTTTACGGGAGAATACGAAGGAATCCGTTTTGAATTGGTAAGTAGTGATTATTTGGATTTTATGCCTAAATTGATTAGCAATTAAAAAGAATTTGATTCAAAATAAATTAGAAAAGAGAGAGCCAAAAAAAGTGTACAGTAAAAATTGTAAATTTTTTCCAAAATCTCTTTCTTTTTTACGAGTTTTGTGGTATAATAAAAATAAGGATACAAGGTACCCTTTATTAAGTATTGGAAAAAATAAAAATGAGAAAATTTTTTGTAAAACAGGAAAACATACAAGAAGACAAAATAGAAATTGTGGGCAGTGATGTCAATCATATTAAAAATGTGTTGCGTTTGAAAATCGGTGATAAAATTCAGATTTGCAATCAAGAAACTAGCGAAAATTATATTTGTCAAATTGCCAAAATGGAACAAACTATCCTTCAAACGCAGATACTTGAAAAAATAGAATCGAACATAGAAAGCAACATCGAACTTCATATTTTTCAGGGACTTCCCAAAGCAGATAAAATGGAATGGATTATTCAAAAAGGAACTGAACTAGGGGCTTCAAAATTTATTCCAGTTGCTTTTCAAAGAAGTATTGTCAAATTGTCGCCTAAAGATGAAAGCAAAAAAATAGAACGTTGGCAAAAAATTGCCGAAGTGGCTGCCAAGCAAAGTCAAAGAGACTTAGTACCCAAAGTAGAATCTGTCATTCCCGTAAAAAATATTTGCTTTTTCTTATCAGAATATGATATACTACTTTTAGCTTATGAAGGGGAAAAGGAAAATTTCCTGAAAAATGAATTACTTACCTTAAAAAATAGAGAAAAAAACTTAAAAATAGCCGTAGTAGTTGGACCAGAAGGCGGCATTACAGAAGAAGAGGTAGCAGATTTAAGAAAGGCAGGGGCAAAAGTAGTCAGCTTAGGAAAACGAATTTTAAGAACAGAAACAGTTGCCCTTCAGATTTGTTCTGTAATTATGTATGAATTGGAAAATTAAATTACAAAAGCGTGGAGGGAAACGAGATTGAAAAAACCTGCAAAAATGGTAGAAGAAATCACAGAAAAAAGAAAAATGACCAAAGAAGTAAAAGACCAATTAAATAAACGAATCTTTCATAATTGCTTGTTAGCAATTGGATTGATTTTATACATTTGTGCAATAGATGCCACTTATATTTATATAAATCAAGAGCTTACAACGATTTTAATGAAAGTATTTCCGATGATTTTGATTGGTGTAACAATTATCATCTTTGAATTGGCTTATCGAAAAGATAGTGGCAGAATAATGATAGTTGGAATAGAGTTTTTCGTTGTCAGTATTGTGCTTTTGTATTTGCCTAAAATATATGCTAATTTAGATAAAAAATTGTGTGTAGAATTAGCGTTTATTCCTATTTTTTGTGCCCTATATTATATGGTAAAATCAATTTTGATTGGAATAAAAACAAAAAAGGAATATGAAAATAGTTTAAGTGATGTAAAAGAGATTGTAAAAGAGGAAACCTAAATTTGAAAGGAATCTGAAAAATGATAAAAAGTATGACTGGCTTTGGCCGTGGTAAATATGAAAAAGAAGGCAGATATTATCAAGTTGAAATCAAATCGGTGAATCATAAATATAGTGATATAGCAATCCGAATGCCCAAATTTCTGAATGCATTTGAAGATAAAATGCGTAAAAAAATTGGGGAGAGTATTTCTCGTGGAAAAATAGATGTATTTGTGAATTTTGAAAATAATGGCAGTCAGGGAAGTACGATTCATTTTAATTTAGAGCTTGCAAAACAATATATCAAAGGTTTACAAGAATTGGCGAGTGAAACCAATGTAAAATTTGATGTGGATATTATGGAACTTGCTAAGATGCCAGAAATTTTAAAATTGCAAGAAGATGAAAATGAAGAAATGTTTGGAAATGAGTTGATGTTTGCTTTAGAGGAAGCTTTGAAAAATTTTATTGAAATGCGAGAAACAGAGGGTCAAAAATTAAAGGAAGATATGCAAAATAGAATTATTTTGGTGGAGCAAACCGTGGCTGAAATTGAAACTTATGCTGGAACATTGGTACAAGAATATAGGCAAAAACTAGAAACCAGAGTAAAAGAATGGATAGACACCAAAGTGATAGACGAGAATCGATTGGCACAAGAAATTATCATTTTTTCAGACAAATCTTCGATTGAAGAGGAGTTGACAAGACTGAAAAGTCACATTCAGCAATTTTATACTTTTTTGGAAGACAAATCTCCAATTGGCAAAAAGTTTGATTTTTTGATTCAAGAAATGAATCGAGAAGTAAATACAATAGGCTCTAAGGCAAATTGTTTGGAGATTACCAATCGAGTTATTATTTTGAAAACCGAAATTGAAAATATCCGAGAACAAGTGCAAAATATAGAATAATTTAGAAAAGGAGAGAAAAGGAATGCAACTGATTAATATTGGATTTGGAAATATGGTGTCAAGTCAAAGAATAGTATCGATTGTGAGTCCAGAATCGGCACCATTGAAAAGAATTGTGCAAGAAGCAAAAGATGAAAAAAGGGCAATTGATGCGACTTTTGGAAGACGTACTAGATCCGTCATTGTGATGGATTCAGGTCATGTGATTTTATCGGCGATTCAGCCAGAAACAATTGCAGGAAGATTGAATAATAATCAAAATGAATCAGAAAAGGGGGAAAATTAAAATGATGGTAAAACCAGCAGTAACAGATTTATTGAAAAAGGTGGATAATCGTTATTCATTAATTATTATGACTGCGAAAAGAGCAAGACAAATTGCAGAAGGGGAAACACCAATGGCAGAGGTTGATGAAAAATCTCCAGTTACAATTGCAGTCAATGAAATTTTTCAAGATAAGGTTTATGAAGTTGAACCAGAAGACACAGATGAAGCAGAAAGTGAAGAGTAAAATGGAGTTTTAGTGAAAGGGATTAAAGCAATGTTAGTTATTTTATCAGGAGTAGCAGGAGCGGGAAAAGATACAGTAAGAAAAGAATTGATGAAGCGAATTGAAAAAGCCACTTCAATTCCTTCTTATACAACCAGAGATCCTAGAGCAGACGATGTTCTAGGTGAAACGTATTGTTTTATTAGTAAAGAAGAGTTTCAGCAAAAAATCGAAGAAGGTGAATTTTATGAATATGATATTCATCATGACAATTATTATGGAACTTCGAAAAGAATTTTAGATGAAAAAGCAAGAACAGGGATTGTCATTAAAGATATTGATGTAAATCGGAACAGAAGCTTTGAAAAATACGCTGACAGAGATAAAAGTGGTGACGATTTTCTTGCGTGTTCCAAAAGAAGAATTACAAGCTAGATTGGAAAACCGAATTGACCGTTTGCCACGTGACGAAATTATTCTAAGATTAAATCGTTTTGACTATGAAGAATCGAAGATTGGAAATTATGATTATATTATAAAAAATGATGATTTGGAAAAAACGGTATCGATTATTCAGACGATTATAGAGTATGAAATGAAATAGATAAGAAATACTATTAGAAGAAAAGAGGAAATTTCAAATGAAGAAGGAAATTTTAAAAAGATTAGTGATATTATTTAGTGTTATTTTTTGTGCTTTTAGCATAAAAGTGTATGCCGATTCGGATTATACTTATGAATTGAATTCGAATAATCAGGCAGTTATAACATCTTATCAGGGGACAAGTTCAGATATTCTTATTCCCAATTCCATTGATGATTATAAAGTAATAGGTATAAAAGCACATGCATTTGATGAAAATAGAAATAATACAAATGGAAAAAATTTAAAAAGTGTTACAATTAGTGAAGGAATTACAAGTGTTGGTGACTTTGCTTTTGTTGATTGCAATAATTTAGAAAGCGTTATATTACCAGAAACATTAACTTCTTTAGGTGATCAGACTTTTTTGAATTGTAATAAATTGAACCAAATTAATGTACCTTCTAATTTAAAAGAGTTTAAAACATATATGTTTCAAGGAACAGCTTTCACAGAATTTGTAATACCAGAACATTTTGAAAAAATTGGAAGTGCCGATTTTAGACTTTGCAAACAATTGAAAAGTTTTAAAGTCTACGCCAAAGATGTTGTTTATCCAAAGGAAATGGTATATGATGGTAAGGATGGCTATTATGAAAAACTGTCAGAAGTATTTGAATATTGCTCTGATGATTTGATTTTATATGGCTATGAGGGTTCAACTACACAAGAATATGCTAAAGAGATGGGATTAACTTTTAAATTGTTATCAGATGAAACAGAGAATAATCTAGTTTCTGTCACATCAATTTCACTGAATCAATCGTCATTATTACTTCACGTTAATGATACAGAAAATCTGATTGCTACAGTTTCACCAAACAATGCAACAGATAAAACACTTATCTGGTCTAGCAGTAATCCTAATATTGCTACCGTAGAAAATGGAAAAGTTACTGCTAGAAATGTTGGTACAGCAATTATTACAGTATCGAATCTGGATGATACAGTAAAAACAACTTGTGAAGTTTCAGTAAGTGAAAAAACGGATACTTTTAATGAAACGATCCATAACACAAATGCAATTTCAAATGATAACACAACTTCAGTAGAGCAATTGCCAGAAGCTGGTTCTTATTCTGTTATTTTATTTATATTATGTGTTATTTTAGCTATAATAGCATTTTTCGTCTATAATCAATATATGAAATTTAAAAATCTATAAAACTAAAAAAACAAGTAGTCTCTAACTACTTGTTTTTTATAAGCAAATATTTTATAAATGGTTTAATAATTATTAAGAAATTATTAAACTAATTTTTTTTTCTTGAAATTTTACGACGAAATATGATATAGTATAAAACAGAAATACAATAAAAGGAAAAAATATGTTTGCAGAAATAATTATTAATAGTAATGCTAGAGCACTGAATCGAATATTTGACTATATAGTTCCACAAAATCTTGAATCTGAGATAACCGTTGGAACTCGAGTTTTGGTGCCTTTTGGAAAAGGCTCGAAATTAGAGGATGGTTTTGTGATTCAGTTAAAAGAAAAATCAGAGTTTGCCATTAAAGAAATTTGTCAAATTAACAAAAATGAAAGTTTGACAGAGGAAAATATTGTTTTGGCGAAATTAATGGCGAGAAAATATTTTTGTAATATTTCAGATTGTATCAAACTGATGCTACCACCAGGGACTGGAGGAAAAAAACTAGAAAGCAGAGCCAAAGAAAAGTTTGGCAATTTTGTATTTTTGAAAAAAGAAGAAGAGGAAATTGATTTTTTAATTAGAACAGGAAAATTAAAAAGTGAAAAACATATTCGTGTAGCAAAATTTTTATTGGACCAAGATGGAATTTATATTTCAGATTTGGAAATTTTGACAGATGTAAGTAAATCCATTTTGAAAACAATGGAGAAAAATGGAATTTTAGAAATAGTGGAAAAACCAATTCAGCGCAATCCATTTGCTAGAAAAAAGGTAGAAAAAGATACGCCGAAAACTTTAACAGAAGAACAAAAAAATTGTTTTAATGGAATTGCAGAAGATATTGAAGAAGGGCAATATTCTAAAAACTTGATTTTTGGAATTACAGGTTCTCGGAAAAACTGAAATTTATTTGCAATTAATTACGAAGGTATTAGAAAAGCGGAAGAACAGCGATTGTATTGGTACCAGAAATTTCGCTGACTCCACAAATGGTAGATCGATTTTTGGCACGTTTTGGAGAGAATATTGCGGTGTTGCATAGCAAATTATCGATGGGAGAACGTTATGATGAATGGCAAAAAATCCAAAAGGGAGAAGTGCAAATTGTAATTCGGAGCTCGTTCTGCAATTTTTGCACCAGTTCAAAATTTAGGTATCGTTATTGTGGATGAGGAACATGATATGTCTTATAAATCAGATACAACACCACGTTATCATGCGAAAGATTTAGCGAAATATATAGCGGAAAAAAATCATTGTCCACTTGTTTTAGGAAGTGCAACACCAGATATTGAAACGTATTATGAAGCCAAAGAAACGAAGAAAATGAATTTGTATGTACTTACCAAAAGAGCGAATCAGGCGATGCTACCTACTATAGAAGTGGTGGATTTAAGGCAGGAATTGGCACTTGGAAATAAGTCTATGATTAGTTTTAAATTGCAAGAAGAAATTCAGAAAAATTTAACAAATCAGAAACAAACCATTTTATTTTTAAATCGTAGAGGATATTCAACTTTTTTGATGTGTAGAGATTGTGGCCATGTTTTTCAATGCAAAAATTGCAATATTAGTTTGACGTATCACAAATTTGAAAATAAGTTAAAATGCCATTATTGTGGATTTGAACAAAAGATTCCAAGTGTGTGTGAAGCATGTGGCAGTTCGAAAGTGAAATATTTTGGGACAGGTACGCAAAAATTAGAAGAAGAAGTTCAGAAAATATTTCCTACAGCTTCTACCATTCGAATGGATATTGACACAGTTACTAAAAAAGATTCCCATGAAGAGATTTTAAATCGCTTTAAGAACGAAAAAATTGATTTTTTAATTGGGACACAGATGGTAGTAAAAGGGCATCATTTTCCTAATGTAACTTTGGTTGGTGTTATTGCAGCAGATGGCATTTTAAATTTAGAAGATTTTAGAGCACCAGAAAAGACATTTCAAACGCTTGTGCAAGTGGCTGGTAGGTCAGGTCGAGAAGAGGCAGGCAGAGTTGTGATTCAAACGTATAATCCAGACCATTATGCGATTATTCATAGCCAAACGCAGGATTATGAATGTTTTTATAAAACTGAAATTCCTTTGAGAAAAATGTTGAAATATCCGCCGTTTTGCGATATAATACTAATCAAGTTTCAAGGGACAAATATTTATGAACTTCAAAAGGTGGCACGGAATAGTATATCATAAGATGAAATCTGTACAAGATGACAACCTGCTTATTTATCAACCAGTTCCAGCACCCATTGATAAAATTAAAAATAAATATCGTTTTCGCATGGTTGTAAAATGTAAAGTGAATTCAAAAATATTGGATAAGATAAAATATAGTATTGAAGATGAACAATTAGCCAAAATGAAACATACATCGATTATGATAGACATAAACCCAAACAATCTAATGTAGAGACGATTATGGTTGACGTGACGGAATAGAGGAGGGAAAATATTTTTAAATAGAATTTAAGAAAGGAAAAAAGAAAAATGGCAATTCGAAATTTAAGATATGGTGATGATGAAATATTAACAAAACGTGCAAGAGAAATCGAAGTAATCGATGACAAATTAAAAACGTTGGCACAAGATATGTTGGATACAATGCACAAATATGAAGGCGTTGGACTAGCAGGTCCACAAGTTGGAATTTTAAAAAGAATTATTGTGATTGATTTGTATGAAGAAAATACACAATATGTTCTTATTAATCCAGTAATAAAAAAAGCAAAAGGTGAGCAAATAGTTGATGAAGGCTGTTTGAGCTTCCCAAACCAATATGGAAAAGTGAAACGTCCCAAAGTGGTTGTAGTTGAAGCACTTGATTTAAATGGAAAAAAAGTAAAAGTAGAAGGCAAAGATTTGCTAGCACAAGCATTAAGCCATGAAATCGACCATTTGAATGGAGAAGTTTTTATTCATAAAGTGGAAGAAGGAACATTAGAAACTGTTACAGAACAACAAAGAGAAGAAAGAAAACAAGAAAGAAGGAACGAAAAATAGTGAGAATTATTTTTATGGGAACACCTGATTTTGCTAAGGAATCATTAGAGGAATTAGTGCAGAATCGGTCATGAAATTTGTTTGGTGGTAACACCGCCAGATAGACCAAAAGGAAGAGGCATGAAAATGCTGGCTTGTCCAGTCAAAGAATTTGCAATGGAGAATAATTTGCGTATTGCCCAGCCAGAAAAAGTGAAAGAAATCAAAGAGAAAATTGCAAATCTTGAGCCAGATATGATAGTTGTAGTTTCTTATGGAAAATTTTTACCAGCGTCTATTTTGAAAATTCCAAAGTATGGTGCGATTAATGTGCATCCATCGTTGCTTCCTAAATACCGAGGTTCAGCACCAATTCAATGGGCAATTTTAAAAGGAGATGAGGTCACAGGAACGACAATTATGAAAATGAATGAAAAAATGGATGCTGGAGACATCATTCTTCAAAAACAAGTGCCAATTAATGAAAATGAAACAACAGGCGAATTATGGAATCGACTTTCCACTATAAGCAGTAAACTTTTAAGTGAAGCAGTTGAAAAAATAGAAAAAGGGCAAGCCACTTATACGAAACAAGGCGAAACATATACGCTAGCTCCAATGCTGACCAAAGAGATGGCAAAAATAGATTGGAATAAATTAACTTCACGTGAATTAAAAAACTTAGTTCGAGGACTAAATCCGATTTTAGGTGCATATTGTAATTTAGGACAAAAGAAAATTAAGTTATGGAAGGTAGAAATTGTACCAGAAAAAATAGATTTAGGAGAAGCGCCAGGAACGATTATTGTTGCAGATTGTAAAAAAGGTTTGCAGATTAAAACAAAAGATGGTGCAATTGCTGTTTTAGAGATTCAAGGAGAAAATGCAAGAAAAATGAGTATACAAGAGTTTTTGAGAGGAAATAGGCTAGAAGTTGGAGAAAAACTAACATAAAATTGTTTTTTACACTTTATCATTTTGGATAAATATAATATAATAAACCAAAAGGTGAGCGATAAATGGGAGGATAAGTAAATATGGAAAATAAAAAAGATGATACAAAAAAATACAAACCATCAGAAGTTAACCAAAAAACAAAAAAGAAAGAACCGAAAAAAAACAAGGAAAAAAAGCAAAAATCGAAAGCTCGCAAAGTTATTAAGATATTGGTCATTGTACTAATATTAGCGATGATTATTGGAAGTGGAATTGTTGTTGGTGTATTTTATGGAATGTTTGGTGATGAATTAAATATTAGCAAAGACGAATTAGTCATTCCTTATGAAAATTCAACAGTTTATGATAAAGATGGAACTTTAATTGCGACTTTGAGTGGAGGCACTAAACGAAAATGCATTTCTTTATCTGAAATGGGAGAATATTTGCCAAAAGCCTATGTAGCGATTGAAGATGAAAGATTTTATGAGCATCAAGGTGTGGATATAAAAAGGTCGGCTGCAGCTACGCTTACTTATGTAACACATGCAGGAAAATCGTCATTTGGTGGAAGTAGTATTACGCAACAATTGGTGAAAAATATTACAAATGATAAGGAAGATAGTGATTTAGCAGGTGTTATAAGAAAAGTAAAAGAAATGTCAAAAGCTATACAAGTAGAACAATATTTATCAAAGGATCAAATTTTAGAGTTGTATCTAAATCTGATTTTCATTGGCGGAAATGATATTAATGGTGTAGAATTGGGGGCAATTTATTATTTTAATAAGGAGCCAGCGGATTTGAGTATTGCACAGTGTGCTTTTATGGCAGGCATTAACCATTCACCAAATGCTTATAATCCATTTAAGGAAGAAGAAGAGGAGAAAAAACAGAAAAAGCAAGAGAATATTAAAAAAAGAACAAAAACGGTTTTAGGGAAAATGTTGGAATTAGGCGATATTAATCAGGAACAATATGATGAAGCAAAAGCTGAAGTAGAAGCAGGTCTTGCATTTGAGAATGGCGATACTTCTCCAACGATTCAATTATCTTATGCAGTAGAAGCTGCTTTGAATCAAATTTTAGAACAAATTATGGAAGAGAAAAAAGTAACGAAAACGTGGGCAGAAACGTATTTATATAGCAGTGGATTTAAAATTTATACGACACAAGATACCGCTATTCAAGGCGCTGTAGAAGAAGTAATAAGACAAGATAAATATTGTACAGTTGGAAAATCAAAAAAGAAAGATGGAACACCACTACAACAAAATTCAATACCAACGGTAGTGGTGATGGATCATACCAATGGAAATGTAGTTGCTGCCAGTACAGCAGTAGGGGAAAAAGGTGCCAGAGATACATCAACGAAACTTGGTTATTTTAATATTCCAACGAAACTACGAAAATCAACAGGTTCTGCGATGAAACCGCTTTCGGTTATTGCCCCAGGTTTGGAAACAGGAACCATTACAGGAGCAACTGTCTATAATGATGCACAAACAACTTTTCACGAAGGAAATTATACTCCTAAAAATTATTATATTGGATTTAAAGGGTTGATGAATCTTCGTACAGCAATTGAAATATCTGCGAATATTCCGCATGTAAAAGCTTTGGCAGATATAGGATTGGAGCCTTCAAAGGCATTTTGCGAAAGTGTGGGATTCCCTAAATTTGAAAGAGAAGGTTTATCGCTTGCATTGGGTGGATTAGAAGATGGTGCTACAGTTACAGAAATGGCAGGTGCCTATTCAGCGATTGCCAATAATGGTACGTATATTGAACCAACTTTTTATAAATATGTAACAGATAAAGAGGACAACGTAATTGTTGAACCAAAACAAACTGTCAACAAAGTTTTGTCTGATCAGAATGCTTATATTACGAAAAATATATTGACGCAACCAGTTGTAGGTCCGGCTGGAACCGCTAAATATTGTGCGATAAAGGGGATGGATGTAGCGGCTAAAACAGGAACGACCAATGGTGATTATGATCGTTGGCTTGCTGGTTTTACGCCATATTATACAGCGATTTGTTGGTATGGTTATGAAACTAATGCACCAGTTGTGTATCCTTCAGGAAATCCAGCAGGAAAAATTTGGGCAGAAGTGATGAAAAAGATTCATGAAGGTTTGGAAGGTTCCAAGTTTGTTAGACCAGAAGGAATCAAGGAAATTGCAATTTGTAAAGCGACTGGTTTAAGAGCAACTGAAAGTTGTAAGGAAACTTATACCGAATTATTTACTGATGCCAATATTCCAGAAGCTTGTGATGACCATTCTGCTGTTGCGATTTGTACACAAACGGAATTATTAGCAACAGAAGAGTGTCCATTTGCAGAAAAAAGATATTTTAATATTTTGCCACCACGAGAAAGAGATGTAAAAAAATGGACTGCATCAACACTTTCAACTAATACACCACCAACGGAGTCTTGTCCACATGATGCTGCCAGCATGCAAGAACCAGAAGAACCAACACCAGAAGAGCCCGTTATTGAAGCACCAGAGCCAACGAATACAGTAACGAATACGACCCCTTCAAATACAACGACTACAAAGCCTTCTAATACAACCAATACGACGACCAATGAATCTGGAAACAATAATACAGTCAAAAACGAAGTGACAGAGGAAAAACCAACAACACCAGAGAAACCACCTGAAAAACCGACGGAACCACCAGAGGAAAAACCGACGAATACAGTCTAAGAATGTGAAAAAAAGGAGACAAAAATCAATGTTGAAGTTATATAATACGTTAACTAGAAAGATAGAAGAATTTGAGTCCATAGAGCCAAAACAGGTAAAAATGTATTCTTGTGGACCAACGGTATATAATTATGCGCATATTGGAAATTTAAGAGCCTATCTTTTTATGGATACTTTAAGACGTGTTTTGAAATATAATGGATACACCTTAAAGCATGTGATGAATATAACCGATGTTGGACATTTGGTTTCCGATAGTGATGAAGGCGAAGACAAAATGTTAAAAGCAGCTAGGATTGAGAAAAAGGACCCTTTTGAAATTGCAGAATTTTATATGAATGCTTTTTTGCAAGATATTGACAAACTAAATATTGATAAACCAGAAATCATAGCCAGAGCAACCGAGCATATTGATGTTATGGAAAAATATGTTCAGCAAATCATCGAAAATGGTTTTACGTACGAAACGGAAAAGACGATTTATTTTGATACTTCTAAATTAGACAAATATGGTGTGCTTTCCAATCGTAATGTAGAAGAACAAAAAGCTGGTGCTAGAGTTGAATTTGATAGCGAAAAAAAGAATATTTCAGATTTTGCAGTTTGGATTAAAGCACCAGAAAATCATTTGATGAAATGGGATACGTTTTGGGGAAAATGTTATCCTGGTTGGCATTTGGAATGTTCTGCAATGAGTTATCAATATTTGGGCGAGCAGTTTGATATTCATACAGGTGGAATTGACCATATTCCGATTCACCATGAAAATGAAATTGCACAAAGTAAAGGTTTTTGTGGAAAAATTCCAGCACACGTTTGGATGCATGTTGACTTCTTGACAATTGATGGCGGGAAAATGTCTAAGAGTTTAAACAATTTGTACACTTTACAAGATTTAGCAGACAGAGGCTATGAACCGCCAGTGTATCGAATGTTTCAGTTTACTTCAAGCTATCGAAATAAAATTAATTTTACATGGGAAGCAATGGAATCTGCCAAAGTTGCACTAAATCGCTTACGTGAAGGGTATTTGCGTCATAAAGAAGGAACCGAAACAATTGAAAAAGAGATGATTCAAAAGTATGAAGAGAAATTTTTGAATGCCATTAATGATGATTTAAACATGCCAGTTGCTATGAGTGTTGTTTGGGAAGTGCTGAAAAATCCACAAAAATCAAAAGAATTGAAAGATTTATTATTGAAATTTGATGCTGTTTTAGGATTTGATTTGGCACATTATGAAAAACAAGAAGAATCCTTGTCAGATGAAATTTTGGAATTAGTAAAACAAAGAGATGAAGCGCGTCAAACGAAGAATTGGGCAGAGTCTGACAGAATTAGAGATATTTTAATAAAGAAGGGATATTTGGTAAAAGATACCAAAGAAGGAACGATATTAAGTAAGTAGGAGAAATTTTAAAATGAAAGTAAATTCGAGAATTACTCCAGAAGGATATTTTAAAATTGTAATTTTTACAATTCTGGTTGTGTGTGCATTAGTTGGTTTTACGATAGCAGAGTATAACGAAAGTAAAGATTACGTTAAGGTTGAGGCTATTATAGAAAGCGTAAGAAAAGATTCAGCCAATGCTGAAAATGGTGAAGCAAATTATATTGAATTTAGCTTTCAATATAATGGGAAGATGTATAATAATCAACAAAGAGTGGTATTTCGTTTGAATAAGAAGGTTGGAAGTTCAACCAATGTATGGATTAATCCAGAGAATCCAAATGAAATAAGAGATATTTACAAAACAAATCTATTATATATAATAGATGGTTTTAGTCTTATTTTTTTAGTGTTTATGATTAAGGCCTATAAAATAAGAAAAAATGAATAGAAAGGAAATAAAATACCAATGAGATTATTAACTGAGCAGGACAAATCAAAATATAAAGAATTTTTAAGGAATCATGCGAGATGCAATTTTCAGCAATCGTTGGAATGGGGAGAAGTCAAAACAAGTTGGATAAAAGAAGTCATTTTATCGGAAGATGAAAAGGGAAATATTCAAGGAAGTTTGTGTGTGTGGATTCGTAAAATTCCGATTTTTGGAAATTTGATGTATTCACCAAGAGGACCAGTTTGCGATATTTACGATGAAAAAGTGATACAAGATTTAACAGAAGGGGCGAATGAACTTGCTAAAAAATACAAGGCATTTGTCCTTCGTATCGAACCTGATATTTTAAAAAGCGACGAAAAATTCCGTGAAATCATTGAAAATGCTGGCTATAAAGTCAAAGATGATAGCAAAGATTTTAAAGATGAAATCCAACCAAGATTTGTATTTCAATTGAATATTCAGGGGAAAACGGAAGATGAAGTATTTAGCGGTTTTCATTCGAAAACCAGATATAATATTCGTTTGGCAAAGAAAAAAGGAGTTGTGATTAAAGAAGGAACCAAGGAAGATTTGAAGGATTTTCATAGCATTATGGTCGAAACGGGAAAACGTGATGATTTTATTATTCGTTCTTTGGATTATTTTGAAAAAATGTACGATGCTTTAGCGCCAGAACATATGAAACTTTTGATGGCGTATCATGAGGACAAGCCAATTGCAGGAATTATTCCGATTTTATATGGCAAAAAAACGTGGTATTTGTATGGGGCAAGCTCCAATTCTCATCGAAATTTGATGCCCAATTATTTGCTTCAATGGACCATGATACAAGAGGCAATTCAAAAAGGACATGAAGTTTACGATTTTCGTGGAGTTTCAGGCGTAGTAGATGAAAATCATCCGCAATATGGATTGTATCGTTTCAAAAAAGGATTTGGTGCAGAATTCACGGAATTTATTGGGGAAGTTTTTATGCCTTATAAGCCAGTTGTTTATAAATTGTACAAGTTGGCAGAGAAGACATTTCGAAGTTTGAGAACTTTGAAGAAGAAGTTATCTCGTAAAAGTTAGTGAAAAGAGAAATTTTTAGATAGAAAAATGGAGGAAAAAATGGAGAGAGAACAAGCTATTGATTTATTAAAAAAATATAACAAAGAAGAATTTCATCTAAGACATGCTTTTACAGTAGAACAAGTGATGTGCTATTTTGCCAAAGAAAATGGAGAAGATGAGGAATTTTGGGGCTTAGTTGGTTTATTGCACGATGTGGATTTTGAACAGTATCCAGATGAACATTGTCAAAAAGCGCCAGAATTGTTGAAACAAATTGAGGCAAGTGAAGAAATGATACATGCGATTTGTAGTCATGGTTATGGAATTTGTTCGGAGGTCAAACCAGAAAAAGAAATGGAAAAAATCCTATTTGCGGTGGATGAATTAACTGGTTTGATTTGGGCAGCTACCAAAATGCGTCCATCGAAAAGTACAAAGGATATGGAAGTTTCCAGTTTGAAGAAAAAATTCAAGGACAAAAAATTTGCAGCAGGTTGTTCAAGAGATACCATTAAACAAGGAGCAGAACAGTTGGGCTGGGAATTAGATGTTTTATTTGAAAAAACAATTTTAGCCATGAGAGAAAGCGAAGATAAAATCGAAGAAGAAATGAAAGAATATCAATAAAGGAGACAAAATGGAAGAAAATAAGGAAAAGGAAAGTTACGATTTCTTTATTGCAGGAAGAACTAGAAATAAAGCAGAAATATTGGAAATTTGTCAGCTTTTTGAGGAAGCAAAGGTATCGTATTATTGTTTTTTGAAAAACGAAAAATCCCACGAGGAAGCTGGCTTGAATCTTTATCAAAATCCAGAAGAATTGATGAAAACATTTGAAAGCCTAGAACTGACAAGTGATACAGTAAAAACGATTTTTAAACATGATATCGAAGCAGAAAGAAAATCTAAAAATTTATTATTGGTGTTGCCAGCTGGAAAATCTGCGCATATTGAAGCAGGAATTGCTTATGGATGGGGCAAAAAATGTTATGCAATTGGGCAGTATGATGCAACGGATTCATTGTATTTGATTTTTGATAAAATTTTTGCCAATAAAGAGGAACTTTTGGCGTTTTTAAAAGAAAATAAAAAAGTATTAGATGAATAAATACAATTTTTAAAGGAGATAAAATCATGGCAAGAGTATTAAAAAACAAAGAATTAGTAAATACAAGATTAGCAACTAATTATGGTGGTTGGATGTATTGTGATACGTGTAATGAAAATATAGGGTATTTGTGTTATTCGACGTATGATCGATTAGAATTAAAATATCAATGTAATTGCGGAAGCCAAGGGCGTGCTGTATTAGATTTTGAAGATAGTAAAATGGGACAAACTTGTAAGGACGAATTGATTATGATCAAAAATAGATTTTGTTGTCCGAAAGATAGTGAGCCTTTAATCACAATATTAGACAAAAAAGTGGCTAGTTATGAAATGAAAATTACTTGTAAATCTTGTGAAAGTATTTACACAAAAGCAAAATAAAAATTCGATTTGTGCTTTTAAAATATCAATATAGGAGTTTTATGAAAAAATTGACGATTAGTCGTAAAGACTTGAAAAATAATTTAAAAATAATAAGAACGCGCTTGAATTCCTTTGGAAAAGATGATAGCGGAAATTTGCCAAAAATTATTGCTGTGGTAAAAGGAAATGGAATGGGTTTAGGTTTGGTGGAGTATTCAAAATTTCTTATCAACAATGGAATTGATTTTTTGGCGGTTGCTAATTTAGAAGAAGCACTTCTTTTAAGACAAGCTGGAATCGAAGAAGAAATTTTAATGCTAACACCGTTTTCAAAAGAAAAAGAATTAGCGCAATTGATAGAAAATAAAATCACCTTAACCGTTAGTTCCAAAGAACAAATTGAAATCATCGAAAAAATTGCAAAAATTCAAGATTGCGAAGCAAAAACACATTTTAAAATTGACACAGGATTTGGAAGATATGGATTTTTATATTCCAATCAAAATGACATATTAGAAGCTTTCAAAATGTGTGATAATTTAAAAATCACAGGCACCTATACACATTTTGCCAAACCAATGGAACAGAAATTTACAGAAAAACAATTTGACCGATTTTTAGAGGTGATAAAATTTTTGAAACAAGAAGGACAAACTCCGCGGAATGTTGCATTGTTCAGCCTCTACATCATTTTTGAAATATCCTATGATGAACTTAAATGCGATTCGAATCGGTTCTATTTTGCAGGGAAGAACTTTGCTTAAAATGAGTGGACTTGTAAAAATCGGTGAATTCAAATCTTCGATTCAAGAAATAAAAACAGTTCCAAAAGGATATAATATTAGTTATGGAAAAATGTATCGAACGAGAAGAGAAACGAAAATAGCGATTGTTCCAGTTGGTTATATGGATGGATTGAATATGCGAAAAGATCGTGATATATTTTCTTTAAAAGAAAATATGTTATCAGTAGGCATAGAAATAAAAAAATTTTTTAAGGATAATCGTTTAAAAGTTTGGATAAAAAATAAAGCTTATCCTGTAATTGGAAGAATTGGCATGTATCATTGTGTGATCGATATAACCGATAGTGAATCGATTTCATTGGAAGATGAGGTGATTTTTGAAATCTCACCAATGCACATAAACAGCATGATTAGAAGGGAGTATAAATAATGGAAAATAAAAAAATAGGTTTTTTTTCGAGAATTAAAATTGCAGTAGCAAAGTTGGAGAATTATGGTGTGTTTTTAGAAGAAAAAATAGCTGTTGCTGTGAAATATTTCTTTCTCATTGTGCTGATTTTGTCGATTGGAATTACGGCAATACAAACGTATGATATGATGAAAGCTTTCAAAAAAGGATATGAATATATTCAAAAAGAATTACCAGATTTTACTTTAGAAAATGGAAATTTACAATTTTCAGAAAGGATTTACGCATACGATGAAGAATATGATATATATATGATTGCTGATACAGGGGAAGAAGTCACAGAAGAAACATTGCAAAATTATAAAAAAGAAGTCAAATCGACAGGATTTATATTGTTGAAGGACAAAGTAATTTATAAAATGAGAGGAACCGAAACAGAATATGATTATAGTCGTTTATCAGAACAATATGGCGCCCTTACGTTGAATAAAGAGAGTGTATTGCAAGAAATTGATAGAGTAGGATTTACAGGCATAACAATAACGATGTTTTTAGTGGTGTTTGTTAGTGTGTATTTGGTTCAATTAGTTTCTACGCTATTAGACTGGATTATGATTGCTATTTTCGCTTTGATTGTTGCTCGCGTTTGTAGAATTTCGATGAATTTGAAGCATTGCTTTAATATTTCGATTTATGCGTTAACATTATCAATTATACTAAATATGGTTTATAATATTGCTTATACGATGACAGGTTTCTACACAGAATATTTTAGACTGGTTTATTTATTGATTTCGTATGTATATGTGATTGCTGTTATCCTAATGATAAAAACTGATTTATGGAAACAACAAATGGAAGTTGCCAAAATTGTGAAAGTACAAAAAGAAATAGAAACGTTAAAAGAAACCGAAGAAGAGGAAGAATCTAAAAAAGAGAATCAAAAACCAGAAAAAGATGACGACAAACAAGAAGAAAATCCCGAAGGGGTTCTCGGAAATAATGAACCAGATGGTTCAGAAATATAAAGGAAGGAGCAATTATGAAAGAAAACAAAGAAAATAAAAAAAGCAAGATGATTTATGTTATAAGTGTTCTATTAGTGCTTTTGGCAATGGTAGGCATGCTATATCTTGGTAAAAATAATCAAGAAAAAAAAGAACTTGCTTATACAGAATTAATTAAAAATATTAACGACGGACAAATTGAAAAAATCAAAATGACGACAGGAAGTGCCAGTATAACTGTCACGTATAAAACATTGGATGGACAAGAAGGAACCGAAGAAAATGAAAAAGATAGACAAAAGAAGGTAATTGTGCCAAGCATTCAGGCGTTTATTGAATTGGTACAAACGAAAGTGGATGAGGGAAAATTAGAGGTTGAATTAATTCAAGAAAGTACCAATCAATTTTTGAAAATTGCAGAAACCTTATTTTCGCTATTGCCAACCATTTTATTAATTGCCTTAATGCTTATGATTTTTAAAATGCAAGGATTAGGTGGCGACAAAGATAAGGTTTATGGTGGAGAAAGCAATAAAAAAACAGATGTCAGATTTAAAGACATTGCAGGCTTAGACGAAGAAAAAGGCGAATTAATTGAAATTGTCGATTTTCTAAAAAAACCACAAGCTTATTTGGATATGGGTGCGAAGATTCCAAGAGGAATTTTATTATATGGAAAACCAGGAACGGGTAAAACTTTAATTGCCAAAGCTATTGCGGGAGAAGCTGGCGTTCCTTTTATTTCGATGAGTGGTTCTGAATTTATTGAAATGTTTGCAGGACTTGGTGCATCTAGGGTTCGAAAGTTATTTGATAAAGCCAAAAAAATGTCACCAGCGATTATTTTTATTGATGAAATTGATGCGATTGGTGCTAGAAGAACGAGTAGTAGTGGGGCGGAAACAGAAAATAATCAAACATTAAATCAATTATTAGTGGAAATGGATGGATTTGAAACAGAAGAAACCGTCATTGTTCTTGCTGCTACCAACCGACCAGAAATGCTAGATAAAGCATTGCTTCGTCCAGGACGATTTGACAGACAAATTACCATTCCAACGCCAGATTTAAATGGAAGAGAAGCGATTTTAAAATTGCACAGCAAAAACAAAAAGTTTGCAGATGATGTTGATTTTCATTCTATTGCAGGAGATACAGCAGGATTTACGGGGGCGGAATTAGCCAATATTTTAAATGAAGCAGCCATTATTGCAACCCGAGAAAATCACAATGCTATTACGAATGACGATGTGGAAAATGCCGTGAAAAAAGTCACAGTTGGTTTAGAGAAGACAAATCGTGTGATTTCAGATAAAGATAAAAAATTAACGGCTTATCACGAAGCGGGACATGCAGTTGTGAGCAAATTTTTAGAAACGCAAACAGATGTCAAAGAAGTTTCCATTATTCCAAGAGGTGCAGCAGGTGGTTATACAATGTATAAAACCAATGAAGATAAATTTTACATTTCTAAAACAGAATTACTAGAAAAAATGGTATCATTAATGGGCGGAAGAGCTGCAGAAAAGATTGCATTAAATGAAATTTCAACAGGAGCGAGCAACGATATTGAAGTGGCCACAGGAATTGCCAAAGATATGCTGACGATTTATGGTATGGATGATAAATTAGGGCCAATTTCTTTAAAAGTAGATGACCCATATGAACTTCAAATTTTTGGAGAAAAAGTGATTGATGAAGTAGGAAATCAAATCCAAATTTTAATTGAAAATGCTTATGTAACAGCACAACGCATTTTGCGCGACAATATGGATATTTTAGATAAAGTGGCGAATGTTTTGTTAGAGAAAGAAAAAATTTCGAGTGAAGAATTTGAAAGTTTTTTCTAAAAATATTGACAAAATTAACATAATGTGGTATAATTAAGACATAAAAAATAGAAATCGGAGGAAAAAACTATGGCGACAACTATGGAAAAAACAACGGACAAAACTATGGAGAAAGAGCGGATTGAAGAGGGGTTAAAATTGTTTTTTGCTGAAAGAGAAGACGGCGAAGCAATAATTGCTGAACTTTCTGGCAGAAAAGTGGGAGTCATTTTAGAATGGCTGGAAAGACCAAAAGAAACTGTGACGTTTTCACAGATTCGTAAAGCAACTTCTTTGGAAGCACTTCAAAGATATGTTCAAAGAGAAGACGAAAAAATTCGATTCTATAAAGAACTAAGAGAGGTTGATAAGGCGGAGAAAAAGAAAAAATTAGGGGAAAGGGGGTAACCTTTCCCCTTAATTTTTATAAATATTTCTTTATTTTTTCCAAAGCTTTTCTTCGAGCGCTGATTTCTAATTTTTCTTCAAAAGTAAGTTCGGCCAAGGTTTTGCCATTTTCTAATTCGAAGATTTCGTCAAAGCCAAATCCATTATCTCCACGAGGTTTATCGGTAATATAACCAGAAAGAATCTCTGTTTCCACAATGACCGTACCATTGATAGCAATCGCAATGGCTGTGATAAAATTAACTTTGCGGTCTGTTTTTTCGAAATCTTTTAGTTTATCAATAAGTGCTAGGTTGCGTTCACGGTCACTTCCGTTTAAACCAGCGTTTTGTGCGAACGCCTGGAAAATTATTTAAAACGGGAACACAGATGCCTGCATCATCAGCAATACAAATTTCCTTTAAATTTTCATGATAAAATTTGGCTTTCAAAATAGCGTTTTCTTCAAAGGTTTCACCAGTTTCTTCTGGTTCTACAAAATATTCTAAATCGTTTAAAGAAAGGATGCGAAAATTAGGTAGAAGTTCTTTAATCATAGCAAGTTTTCCATCATTTTGCGTGGCAATTACGATTTTTTCCATATTATAACCTCCCTTATCATAAAATTATATCGAATTTTTGAAAAAAAGGCAAGCAGAATTTGAATTTAAGTTTTACTTTTTGGAAATCTTAAATTGTAGGGGCAGTAAAATTGAATTTTGGTTATTGTCAAAAAAAGGGGAAATATGGTATAATAGAAAAGTAAAGATTTTTTAAAGGAGAAAAAGTTATGAAAAAAAGAGTTATTATTTTATGGATTGCATTTATTGCTTGCATTGTAGCAACGGTAGTGTTATGGTTTAAAATGAATGAAGTGGAATTGCAGTATGAAGAAGTGGAGGCAACGGTTTTAAGTTCAAAAGTGGAACAAGTTGTTAATAAGAAAACAAAATCAAGGACCAATTTTTATAAAGTAGAAGTAGAATACAATGGTCAAAATTATGAATTAGGAAATGTACATAGTGCAAGTAATTATCCCAAAGGAAAAAAGGTAAAAGCCTATTTGTTTAATGAAAAATTATATGCTAATGTTGAAGGCGTAAAAACAGCGACACCTGTTGCAAAGGCTTATTTTGTTTTCTTGTTTGGAAACTTTATTTTATTGTACATAGCATGCGTGCAAACAAGTAAAGCTCGTAAAAAAGAAACGGTTTAAAAGGAGATTTTAATTTTTCTTCAAAAATCGAAACGAAATTGACATAATCTCATAAAATATAATAAGGAAAATTTTGTCATACTTAGGCAAAAAATCCTTAAAATAGAAAAGGAGGTTGTGTTTTGGATTTAGCAGGAAAAAATATTGGCTATGCATTAACAGGTTCATTTTGTACGTTTCGTACCACTATTAATGAAATGGAAAATTTAGTAAAAATGGGTGCAAATGTTTTTCCAATTTTGTCTTTTAACAGCTATCAGTTGGATACGAAATTTGGGAAAGCAGAAGATTTTATTCAAGAAATCGAGGATTTGACGGGAAATAAAATCATTCATACGATTCAAGAAGCAGAACCCATTGGTCCGAAAAAAATGTTTGATATTTTAATTGTTGCGCCATGTTCTGGAAATACGATTGCAAAACTTAGTTATGATATTATTGATACGCCTGTTGCAATGGCAGTCAAATCGCAATTAAGAGTGGAACGCCCTGTGGTGATTGGAATTAGTACGAATAATGGATTAAGTGGTGCAGCTGAAAATATTGGAAGATTGTTGAACCGAAGAAATTATTATTTTGTTCCATTTAAGCAAGATAATCCGCTTACGAAGCCACGTTCGATTGTGTGCGATTTTAAGTATATTGTAAAAACATTAGAATATGCATTAGAGGGAGAACAAATTAGCCCTATTCTTGCCTAAGGGTAAATTTAATTTTTTTTGAAAAAAGTGTTTTATTTTTTTAAAGCTTGTGTTACAATAAAAATATAATTTTTTTGGGAGGAAATGATGAAAGATACGAAAGAAAATCAAGAGCAACAACAAGAAGACAAATTGAATTTTCAAAAACTTCGGAAATATATTTCTGATGGTGATTGTGGTGTTGATTGTAGGAAATGCACTATTAATTTATTATATGATGAATTTGTCAGAATATGGCAAGGAAGAGAATACAAATACAATGGCGAATGAAGAGAAACCAGAGACGATTGCGAATCTTTTAAATACAGTTGTTTCCAGTACAGATGCAACAAATCATGTAACCATCAATGCGGCAGATGCCAATTCTAGAAAAGTTTCAACAGAAAATTTGATGGTTTTATATCGCGGTCTGATTTTGGATACAACGAAAATGGATCAAGTAGAACTAAAATATATTGATAACAGTAGCACCGATAGGGATAAATATGTGGTTACGTATTACAATTATGAGAATTTTGCTTTTAGAGATTATACATTAGGTGTTTTGACGAATTCCAATTATGAAAATTTAGCGAAAATTGGAAATGTTGCCAAAGTTGCTATATCCGAAAACTATACAGCAATAACTGGCAAAATTGATACCAAAAGTTACTTACCAGTAGTTGTTTCAGAGAATAATCCCAAATTGGCGGAAGAATATGATGCTGTTAAAACGATTACAACAGATTTAGATGCCAATGGAACAGATGAATATATCCTTATTTTAGCGAATAAAAATACAGGATATTCTAAAATATCCCTTTATAATTCTACAGGAAAATTAATTAATGATTTGGCTTACATTGAAAAATCAAAGTGGAATCAAACAACAAATGCAGAATATTATTTGAGTTTAGAAAATCTCAATGTTTTAGATGTGGATAATGATGGAGTGATGGAAATTTTAATCGAAATACCAAAGTATGAAGGCATTCCATCGGTTAGTTTAGTAAAATATAAAAATGGAGAATTAACGGGAAAAACCAATATCGAATGTTCTTTATTGCCATAACTTATAAAAAAGCTTGCTTTTTTATAAGAAGCATGTTATAATAAAAAACAATGGATGAAATGGAAAAAAATGGAGGTTTAAATTAAATGGAAATAGCAAAAAATATCATAACAGGAATTTATTTTATTGTGTGTCTTATCTTAATTGTGTTAATCCTAAAGCAATCAAAAGAAGATAATGGAGCATCTGGAACCGTTATGGGAGCTGGAGCAAACAATTTTTATGAGAAAAATAAAGGCAGAACAACAGAAGGAAGAATGAAACGAACCACAATAGGGTTCATGATTGTTTTTGTTGTATTAACACTTACATTGGATATTTTATATGTTATGTAATAAAAACGATAAGGGCACGATGCATCGTGTCCTTAAGCTTTATTTATAGAAAAGGAAAAAATATGGGAAAAAAGAAAAAACAAAAAATCATTGGGACTTTTCGAGCCAATGAAAAAGGATTTGGATTTGTAGAATTAGAAGAGAAGGAAAAAGAAGATATTTTTATTCCTTCTCATTTTGTAAATACTGCATTAAATGGTGATACGGTTGAAATAAAAATAATTGTGGCAAAAAAGGCTGAGAAAAGAGCAGAAGGCAAAATTCTAAAAGTATTGAAACGTGAAAAAGAATCGGTAGTAGGAACGTTTCAGAAAAGCAAAAATTTTGGATTTGTGGTTCCAGATGACAAAAAGTTTAATACGGATATTTTTATCTCAAAAAACAATTGCCAAAAAGCCAAAAATCAAGATAAAGTGGTGGTAGAAATATTAAAATATCCTGAAAAGGGAAAAAATGCAGAAGGGAAAATTGTGGAGATTTTGGGAAATGTGAATCAGGCAGGAATTGATATGTTGTCTGTCATAAAAGAATTTGATTTACCGAATGAATTTCCAGAACCAGTTTTGAAAGAAGCTAGAAAAATTCCACAAACGATTTTGGAGAAAGATATCAAAAATCGCGTGGATTTGCGTCAAAAAGAGATGAATATTTTTACCATTGATGGCGAAGATGCCAAAGACTTGGATGATGCAGTTTGGGTTGGCAAAAACAAAAGTGGAAATTATTTATTGGATGTCCATATTGCGGATGTCAGTCATTATGTCAAAAAAGGTTCTAATTTGGACAATGAAGCAGTTTTTAGAGGGACAAGTGTTTATATGTTTGACCGTGTGATTCCGATGCTTCCTTTTGAACTTTCCAATGGAATTTGTAGTTTAAATGCTGGGCAAGACCGATTTGCGCTTTCTTGTTTGATGGAAATCGACGAGAAAGGAAAAGTCATTGCTTCTGATGTTTATAAGTCCGTGATTCGTGTAACAGAAAGAATGAGTTATACGGATGTTAATAAAATTATCACCAATTCGGATGAGAAAATTGTGAAAAAATATGAGAAGTATGTTTCCGATTTTAAATTGATGGAAGAATTGGCACATATTTTGAAAAACCGACGTATGAAAGATGGGTATTTGAATTTGGATATTCCAGAAAGCAAAATTACATTGGATGAAAAGGGACGAGCTATCCAAATTCAAAAGTATGAGACGACATTTGCTCACGAAATAATTGAACAATTTATGTTGACAGCGAATGAAACCATTGCGGAAAAGTTTTATTGGTTGGATTTTCCCTTTATTTATCGTGTGCATGAAGAACCAGATTTGGATAAAGTGAAGGAATTAAATAAATTTTTGTGGAATTTTGGCTTGAAAATTCATATCAATCAAGAAACCGTGCATCCAACGGAATTTGCAAAAGTTTTGGCAGAAGTCAAAGGAAAACCAGAAGAAAAAGTTGTTTCGAATTTGCTATTGAGAACTTTAAAACTGGCAAAATACGAGAATCAAAATCAAGGACATTTTGGGATTGCAAGCAAGTTTTATTGTCATTTTACGTCTCCAATCCGAAGGTATCCAGATTTGTTCATTCACAGAATGATTTCGGAATATAGCGAAGCAGACGAAAACTTAAAAGCACAATTTGAAGCAGATAGCGAAAAATATGCCAAAAGTTCATCGGAATGTGAAACGATTGCAACAAAGGCGGAACGAGAAGCAGAAAGCATCAAAAAGGCAGAATTTATGGAAGATAAAATTGGCGAGGAATATGAAGCCATTATTTCTTCGATTACGCCTTTTGGCATGTTTGCAGAACTTGAAAATACAGTAGAAGGCTTGATTCGCTTTGAAAATATGGGCAAGGAATATTATATTTATGATGAAAACAAAAAACAACTTATGGGCGAACATACCAATCGAGTTTTTAAAATTGGCGATCCAGTGAAAATTCGAGTCATGGAAGCAAGCAAATTATTGAGACGCATTGATTTTGAATTGGTGGAAGAATTGTCAAAAGAAAGTGATTGACAAAGAAAAGGAGATGTTATATAATTACAATTAATAAAATAGGGAGAATCACATTGTGATTGCACCTTTTGACGAGTTTACCTCATCTCTTAAGTGGTTAGCAGAGATGGGGCAATTTTATTTTTAAGGAGTGTAGAAAATGAGCCATTATTTTGAGAATTTGGAGAAAAAAACGAAACAATATTTTCATATTTTATCAGAGGAAATTCCAGATTTTTTATATGATTATGTGGAAACTCCAGAAATGCAAAAACAAAATCAAATTAGTATGTCTTGTGGAACGGTGTATTCAAAGATGTTTCAGCGAAGATTGGTATTCGAGTTTAGATCATAGTGTTGGTGTGGCTTTGATTATTTGGCATTTTACGAAAGATAAAAAACAAACGTTGGCTGGGCTTTTTCATGATATTAGCACACCAGTTTTTAAACATACGATTGATTTTATGAATGGAGATTATGAAAAACAAGAATTTACGGAAGGGTTAACGAATGAAATCATAAGAAAATCCAAAGAAATTATGCAATACTTAAATAAAGATGGCATAAAAATAGAGGAAGTGGATGATTATCATCAATATCCAATTGCAGATAATGACAGGCCTCAATTGGCAAGCGACCGATTGGAATATATTTTTTCAGATGGATTTGGAGCAAATTTATGGAATTTAGAGGAAATAAAAAAAGTTTATGAAAATATCGAAGTGTTGGAAAATGAACAAGGAATGCCAGAACTTGGATTTCGAAATCTTGAAATGGCAGAAAGATTTGTAGAAGTTGCTAGCAAGTTATCTTTGCTTTATAATGCGAATGAAACGATATTTTCTATGCAGTTTCTAGCGGATATTGTCAAGAAAATGTATGAGAAAAATAGAATCACAATGGAAGATTTATACCAATTGTCGGAAAAAGAAATGATACAAAAAATCGAAAATTGTCAGGATGACAATATTGCTGAATGTTTTAAAATATGGAGAAATGCGACTGCTATAAAGGAAAGTGAGGAAAAAATAAAAGGGAAGTATTGTGTCAAAATTGAAAATCTGAAAATCCGATACATAAATCCTTTAGTAAAGATTGACCATAAGGCTAAAAGAGCAAGTGAAATTTCTGAAAAAGCGAAACGAGATATCGAAAGTGCGTTGCATTTTAAGCCAAACAAATTTGCTTATTTGGACTTTAATTTGGAATAAAGCAATATTTGTAAACATAGAATAGTAGAACAGAAAAAGGAGTGATAAAATGAAAATAAATTTACAAAATCAATTAGGATTAGTGCCAAATCCAGTAGCGATGATTTCATCAGGTGATATGGAAAATAGCAATATTGCAACCATTGCATGGACAGGAATTATTAATTCGGAGCCAATGATTGTTTATGTTTCGATTAGACCTTCTCGTTTTTCGAATGAAATTATCAAACAAACCAGAGAATTTGTGATTAATTTGCCAGACGAAAACCTAGTAAAGCAAGCTGATTTTTGTGGAACAAAATCAGGCAGAGAGGTTGATAAATTTGAAACTTGCAAATTGACAAAAAGACAAAGCGGAAAAATTAAAAGTCCTTACATTGAAGAATGTCCGATTAATTTGGAGTGTAAAGTAATCGATATTCAAACATTTGATTCACATGAAATGTTTGTCGCAGAAGTTGTGAATACGCATTGTGATGAAAGCATTTTGAATGAGAAAAAAGAAGTGGATTTTGGCAAAGCGAATCTTTTGACTTTTGCGGGGAAAAAGTATTTTGCAGGAAATAGAGAAGTTGGTGTGAGAGGTTGTGGCGTAAAAGAGTAGAAATTTGGGTAGGAAATGAAGTGATAAAATGGAGAAAAAAATAGGTTCGATATTCAAAAGAATGCTGAAGAAAGATTCGGAAGAAATCAAAAAATTAAAAGCCATAAAAAAGCAAATAAAACAGATGAAGACAATGGAAGATTTAGATGCTTTAGAAGAAGAACTGATTGCCATTGGATTGATTGATAAAGCGGAATTGGAAAGATTAAAAAAGAAGAAAAGCAAGAAAAAAAGAAAATCAGAAAAAGAAATGTTTGAAGAACGAGTAAGATGCAATTTGGCGATTATTAATCAAACCATTTTGGTTGGAAAACAATTTAAAGAACAAGCAAGACACCAAAAAGATGAAGAATTAAAACGCGATCGAGACGAAAGAACGATTGGCGGAAATAGAAGAAAAGATAAAAATGAAGTAAGATAAGTCAAAGAAAGGTGAACGAAATTAATTAAAATGAAGAAAAATGAAGAATATATCGTAGAAATCATCGACCATGGCTTTCAAGGCGAAGGAATTGCTAAATGGGAAGGACAAGTTATTTTTGTGCCTCAAGCGATAAAAGGCGAAAAAGTGAAAATCAAGATTTTGAAAGTGACAGAAAATAGCTGTTATGCGAAAGTTTTAGAGATTTTAGAAAAATCAAAATATCGTATAAAGGAAAATTGTGAAACGTATGGAAAATGCGGTGGTTGCAGTTTACGCCATGTCGATTATGATTATACAATGCAAATCAAAAAAGAAGCGGTAGAAAATACGTTAAAAAAAGCATTGGGAAGAAAGCTTGCGGTAGATGAAGTGATGAAAATGGAATCACCGTTTTTTTATCGAAATAAGTTGCAATATCCAGTAGGTGTAAATGAAAATGGTCAAATGGTGATGGGGGTTTTTGCAGAAAGAAGTCATCGTATTTTAGAGACAGAACATTGTATGATTCAAAATGAATTGGCACAAAAAATAGCGAAGGATATTTTTGAATTTGCGAAAGAAAATGAGATTACTGGCTATCAAGAAAAAAATCAAACAGGATTGTTACGTCATATTGTGATTCGTGTGGGAGTAAAAACAAATGAAGTGATGGTTACTTTGGTGGTTAATCAGTGGAACCTTCCAAAGGAAAATGAATTGGTTGCTTTTTTGACAAATCGATATGCTTCAATAAAAACCATTGTCAAGAATTTGAATAACCGTGATACGAATGTAATTTTAGGAAAGCAAAATGAAGTGATTTTTGGAGATGGTTATATGACAGATATTTTAATGGGAAAGCAATTTAAAATTTCCAATCTTTCGTTTTATCAAGTAAATCCTGTGCAGACGGAAAAATTGTATGCCAAAGCGATTGAGTATGCAGAATTGACGGGAAAAGAAACGGTATTGGATTTATATTGTGGAATAGGCACAATTGGCATTTGTGCATCAGATAAAGTGCAAAAATTAATTGGGATTGAAACCATTCCAGAAGCGATTGAAGATGCCAAAGAAAATGCAAAACTAAATGATGTAAAAAATAGTGAGTTTTTTGTGGGAGATGTGGAGAAAACGCTTCCACGATTGTTGAAAGAAAAAAATATTTCAGCAGATTGCGTGTTTGTTGACCCACCAAGAAAAGGTTGCGATAAAATGACAATTGAAACATTGTTGCAGATTGAGCCAAAGAAAATTGTTTATGTAAGTTGCAATCCAGCAACTTTAGGAAGGGATTTGAAACTTTTGGAGTCAAAATATGAAGTGAGGAAAATTGCGATTTGTGATATGTTTGCTTGGACGCGGACATGTGGAGTGTATTGCACAAATAGTTAATAAAGGAGAAAAATCATGAACACCAATCTAAAAAACAATGTAACGCTAAAACAAGAACTAAAATTTAACCCAAATGGCAAATTCAAAATTTTAATGTTATCCGACATTCAAGAAACGCTAGACTACGACAAAAGAACATTAACAGGAATCAATCAACTAATTGAAACCCAAAAACCCGATTTTGTTCTCTTAGGAGGCGATTTTTGCGGAATCAAAATGTGCTTAGATGCTTGTAGTTTCCTACAGTCCTTATGGAACAGACGAATTAAGAGTCGGAAGAATATTCGAAATTGATGAAAAGGATACAAGTCATATAAAAACTTATATGGTTCATTATAAAATAATTGATGAAAATATAAATCATAAAATAAATACTTACCCTTGCAATCTTTTTTCCAATATGATATAACCAAATTACTAAAAAGGAGAAACCAATGAACAAAATCTTATCACTAGAAACAAAAAAATACGAATTAAGACTTGATAATTTCGAAGGTCCACTTGATTTACTTTGTTACTTAATCGACAAAAACAAAATGGATATTTACCAAATCGAAATTTCTCAAGTCGCTGACCAATATATTCAATATTTAAAGGAACAAGAAAAACTAAATTTAGAGGTAGCTAGCGAATTTTTAGTTATGGCATCTACCTTAATATTAATCAAGTCAAAAGGCTTACTTCCAAAGGAAAATGAAGATGAAGCAGAACTCACAGAAGAGGAATTATTAAACAGAATTATCGAATATAAAAAATTCAAAGAAATCAGCAAAGTGTTTAAAGAAAGAATTGCGATTTATTCGAATAGAGTACATAAATTTCCTGAAAACATAGAGCTTCCAAAACAAGTCATTGAGAAAAAATATACCATAGAAAATATTATAAATGCTTATACCAAACTTGTGGAAAGAGAAGAAAACAAGAAAAATGAAAATGCACAAAATATCGAAAAAATAGCAGTGCATGATGTTTATTCTGTTTCTGATAAAGTAAAAGAAATTTTTAAAGAATTGGTCAGAAAACCAAGATTTGTATTTAACAAATTGTTTTCTTTAAAAGAAAAACCAAAAGCAGAAGTCGTAACAGCATTTTCTGGTGTTTTAGAATTAAGCAGAAGAAATAAGATAAATACCATGCAAGAAGAACTTTTTGGCGATATTGTGATATCGAAAAGAAAGAATGAAAACTAAATAAGTCAGAGCCTCCAACTGTTGAAGAACAAGCGGAGATTCTTGACTTTTTATGTAAAATATGATATAATCCGTTCACTAATTCTTACAGGATATAAATTAGGTAACCAAAAAACAATAATTTGTAAAGAAAGGATGTTGTCAATGTCTAAAAAAGTTACAAAACAGCATATTTTAGCTTTCATTAATGCCAGTAGAATACCTGGACGAGAAATTTCTTTGGAAAATTTGAAGGAAAATGCACTTACCGCAGAAGAACGGTTTAGGATTGAAAAAATGTGGGGCGCAGAGGTTGTAAAAGAAATTTTCGGCGAGCCATCTCACTTGCAAAAAGCAGAAATGAGGATTTTGGCAATCGAAGAAGGCGAAATTGATGCGCAAAAGAAATGTGAATATATCATCGAGATTGCTTATGCAATCGAGGATTGTTGTGGTACGGAATTAGATTCAAATAATCCTATTTGGGAAGAATATTCCGATTTAACATTTCACATTCCAATATCAATATTGAAACAGGAAGGAAAGAGGTCAAATTTCGATTTTCTTGATTTTCAAAAGAAGAAATTGTATATAAGAGCTGCAGATTTAGAAAAAATGAAAGATTGGATTTTTAGAGCGGAAGAAGCTGAATACAATTTATCTCAAAAAGTTTTTTTTGAGTACATTTTTGAATTGGCTTATATTTCGCTTAAAAACATTTTTTTTGCAGTAAAGCACGAAATTATCGGCGAGTAAAAAAGGGCTCTCATAGCGGAAACGCTGTGGGAGTTCTTTTTTTGTATAAATAATCAAAAATTGGAAAAAAATAGGATTGTATTTAGGAGAAAGCGGATGAACATATTAATCACTATTTTTTTTATTTTAATATTAGGTTTTCTAACCTCAAAATTAAAAATCAATGTGCAATCTATTGAAAAAGAAAAAAACGACCTGAAAATCAAATTTAACATCAATTTTGGGTTTTATTTATTTGGTATAATCAAAATACTGGGAATTTCTTTACAAGAAAATGGAATTGACTGTTTAGGAATTCATTTTTCCTATTCCAAAATAAAACTAGAAAAAGATAGTTTAGAAATTTTTAAAGAATTTTCTGTATTTCAATTATTGAAATATTTGCATCCTAAATTAGAAAAACTAAATTTAAAACTAACCATCGGAACAGAAGATGTCATTTTAACAGCAGTTTTGGTTTTTATCAGTTCTACTTTTTTAAGCATTGTAGGAGCCAAAAATCGAAAACAAATTAATTTCAAACAGTATTCTTATCAGATTAATCCTGTTTACAATAAAAACCAATTAAGTTTTCAAATTGCTTCCAAAGTTTCCGTTAAAATGGTAGATTTGATAAAAACCATTAGTTATATAAAGAAAAATAAGAAAAAGAAAATCAATTCTCCAACCATTAAAAAAATCCCACTCAAAATTTAAGTATTTTGCATAAAATTCATTTTTTGACAAATAATAACCTTAAAATTAAAAGAAAGTGAGCGTGGAAAATATGAATGAATCACATCCAATTGATGGATTAATGAAAAGTGCGATGAATAGTATCAAAGACATGGTTGATGTCAATACAATTATTGGAGAACCAATTGAAACCAGCAATAATATGGTCATTATTCCTATTTCAAAAGTATGTTTTGGTTTTGCAGCAGGAGGAAGTGAATTCCATAGCGAAACCGTCAATGAATATAAGAAAAAAGACAAAGAAGAAGAAGCCAAATATAGATTACCTTTCGGTGGTGGAAGTGGAGCAGGCGTTAGCATTAGCCCTGTTGCGTTTATTGTGGTGATGCAAGATTCGATTAAAGTATTACCAATTGAACACACTTCAGCCATCGACAAATTAATCGATTATGTTCCAGATTTAATGCAACGAATTAATCATGTTGTTGATAAAAGTATGGATTTAAAAATGCAAGAAAAACAAGCCAATCAACAAGACAAAAAGCAAGCACCCAAACCAGAAAAAACAACCAATGTCGAAATCGATTATGACGTAAACGTGACACCAGGTGAATATTTAGAAGATGAATAAAAAGAAAAACATCTACTGCTTTAGTAGATGTTTTTGCTTGCCAAAAATTCATTTTTTCGATATAATAAACAAAAATCGGGGGAATCGAAAATGGATTTAAAAAAAGAAGTTCAATTTATCAAAGGTGTTGGACCATCACGCGTTAAATTACTTAATAAACTTGGGATTTTTACCTTAGAAGATTTAATTACCTATTATCCACGCGAATACGAAGATAGAAGTAAACCCAAAAACATTTCAGAGACAATTCATGGCGAAGAATGTTTAATTTCTGGCTTTCCAATTCGGGCGTATGAACGAAATTCGAATTCGTGGCAATCTTACTTTGTGTAAATTAATGGTAAGAGACGAAACAGGAACTTGTCAAATTACGTGGTATAATCAGCCATATTTAAAAAATGTCTTTCAGCAAAACCAAAGATACAAATTTTTTGGCAAAATCAAAAATTCTGCTGGAAAAATTGAAATGCAATCGCCTGTATATGAAGCAGAAGAATCCAATCGAAATACAGGAAAAATTATTCCCATTTATCCACTCACGTATAGCTTATCGCAAAATACCATTCGAAAAATCATGGAAAATGGGATTCAAGAAGTGGAAAATAAACTTCCAGAAACCATGCCAGAATATTTTATCCAAAAATATCAATTGTACGATATCAATACAGCTACGCATCAAATTCATTTTCCAGACAATTTCGAAAATTTCAAGTTAGCTAGAAAACGTTTGGTTTTTGAGGAATTGTTGTCAATGCAATTGGCTTTACTGAGTTTAAAAAATAAATATGAAGTCCGAAAACAAGGTATTTGCTTTAATAAAAATGTTAAAATGTCAGATATCATCAATCAATTACCATTTTCATTAACCAAAGCCCAACTTCGCGTATTAGAAGAAATCGATGGTGATATGGAAAGTTCAAAACCCATGAATCGATTATTACAAGGTGATGTTGGCTCAGGAAAAACAATTGTAGCCTTAATCAGTAGCTATAAAGCCGTAAAATCGGGGTATCAAGCTGTTGTTATGGCGCCAACTGCTATTTTGGCAACACAGCATTTAGAATCCTTTACAGAAATTCTAAAAGATACAGGAATCACTTGTGAATTATTAGTAAGTGGGATTTCCAAAAAGAAAAAAGAAGACATTTTAGAACGACTTGCCAAAGGCGAAATTGATATTTTAATTGGAACACATGCTGTTTTAGAAGAAAATGTTGTTTTTTCCAAACTTGGTCTCGTTGTAACCGATGAACAACATCGCTTTGGTGTGCGACAAAGAAGCATCATTGCAGAAAAAGGCGAAAATCCAGATGTTTTAGTCATGACCGCAACGCCAATTCCAAGAACGCTTGCTTTGATTTTGTATGGCGATTTAGATATTTCGATTATCGACGAATTACCACCAAATCGTAAAAAAATTGAAACGTATGCCGTTCAAAAAAATATGGAAGCACGTGTAAATGCTTTTATTGCTAAAAATATTGAGGAAGGCAGACAATGTTATATCGTCTGTCCGTTGGTTGAAGAAAACGAAGAAATCAATGCAAAATCTGTTATGGAGCTTGTAGAAATTTACAAAAATCAGATTTTTACCCAATTTACTGTTGAATATTTGCATGGAAAAATGCGTCCTAAAGAAAAAGACGAAATCATGGAACGTTTTAAAAATGGCGAAATTGATATTTTAATTTCAACCACCGTGATTGAAGTTGGTGTGAATGTGCCAAATAGTAATATCATGGTCATTGAAAATGCAGAACGATTTGGTTTAGCACAGCTTCATCAGTTGCGTGGGCGAGTAGGAAGAGGGGAATATCAGTCATATTGTATTTTGAAATATCAAGGAAATTCAAAGATGATTCAGGAAAGAATGAAAGTCATTTCAAGTACAAATGATGGATTTGTGATATCGGAAAAAGATTTAGAACTGCGTGGTTCTGGTGAATTTTTTGGAACAAAACAACATGGACTTCCTGAATTCAAAATTGCGAATTTATTTGAAGATATTGAAATGTTAAAACAAATTCAAGCCATTAGTATGGAAATTATGAGTCAAGACCCATTGTTAGAAAAACAAGAAAATAAAGAGTTTCGATTATTGGTGGAGAAGAATTTTAAAAATCGAATTGAAATTTAAAGAAAAGACTTGGATTTTATGTAAAAGTATGATACAATACAATTGATTTTGTTTTTGGACAAAATTGTAGTAAGTTTTTGTTGTAATTACAAGAAAGCGAGGTATGACATGAAAGGAAAGCAAAAGCAAGTATTAGTTGAGGATGCAAGACTGGAAAAATGGTTGAGGAAGTATGCCAAGTCGCATGATGCGACCATTGAGGATTTTTGGAAACTGCTCCAGAAAACGGGAATTCCCATGCCGACAGCTTTAGAGCGGTTTGATGGTAAAGCAACATTTTACACTAAAACAAATGAAAAAATCACAATTGCGGATGATATAGAGGATTATATTCCGCTTATAATTGTGGAGCAGGGAAACGTCCAGAAGTGTTTTAAAGTATTTTTTCATCATTCGATGGTGGAGCTGGAATCAGTAACTGTTGAAACTGGTGGGCGGAAAGTTGAGATTTATAAAGGAACAGTGGTTTATCAAATTGAGATGCAGGGAGAAGTGTTCAAAATCTCACCCACAAAAGAGTTAGAAAGATATATTGAGCAGTTAAACTGTTATACTGAACCGTTAAAGGTTTGGTCAGACATTAAGCAGATGATTCATTAAATGAACGGGAGAAAGTAGGTTGATGGGCAAGCCTGCTTTCTCCTTTTTTATTTGACGATTTATTCAAAATATGATATAATTATCTCAAGTAAATTGAATAGTCGCTGATGAAAGCCGAAAGGCTTCATGAGAGGAAAGTCCGGGCTCCCAAAGAGCAGGATGCTTGATAACGTCAAGCGAGGGTAACCTTAGGGAAAGTGCAACAGAAAAGAACAGCCATAATTATCGTGGAAATTTTTGAAAAAAATTTACTCGATGAAAAGAGAGGAAAAAGGGAAAATTTTAAAAGGAATTTTAAAGATTTCAAAAGAATTTTTTCAAAAATTTGCACGATAATTATGGCAATGGTGAAAAGGCGAGGTAAGAGCTCACCGGCGCTATAGTGATATAGCGCGTCCGTGTAAACCCCATCTGGAGCAACACCTTTTAGAAAGAAGAACTTTGCTCTTTTAAGACTTCTATGATTCTAATTGAGTGGCTTGAGGTATACAGCAATGTATATCCTAGATAAATGACTATTCACGACAGAACCCGGCTTATAGATTTACTTAATAAGCGAGAGAAATTTGCGAATTATAAATTTCTCTCGCTTTTATAAAAAGAAGAAATATCAAAAATGGCAGGCAAGCACCTGTCATTTTTGGATAAAAAAGATTGCCAAAAAGAATATTTCATGATAGAATAAGCAAAAAGAAAAGGAGAAGAATATGGATTGTATTTTTTGTCAAATTATAAAAGAAGAAATTCCTAGTTATACGATATATGAAGATGAAACCGTCAAAGCCTTTCTAGACATTAGTCCAGTAAGCAATGGACATACCTTGATTATTCCTAAAAAGCATTTTCAAAATCTGTATGAAATGGATGAGGAAACATTAAAAAGTGTCGAAATAGCCAGTCAGAAAATTGGAAAATTATTGAAGCAAAAGTTAAATTGCCAAGGCATCACAAGATTACAAAATAATGAGTATGGGCAAGATGTTAAGCATTATCACATGCATTTGATTCCAAGATATGAAAACGACAATTTGGGATTAAAGAGAAGCAAAAATGAAAACAAAGAGCCACAAGAAATTTTTAACCAAATTACGCAATAGAAAAAAATGATGAAATTTGTAAATATATCTTGCTTTTTGTTTTTTTTATGATACAATAACATTAAAATGAAACAAGAACGAAGGAGGATAAAAAAATGATTGAAGCAAGAAAATGTGTCCGTTGTGGATGTATGTATATCGCTGATACAGAAGTATGTGGTCAATGCCAAAAAAAAGATGGAGTGGACCTTCAAAAACTAAAAGGATTTATTGAAAATCAAGGAAACGAAGCTTTTACACAAGGAGAACTAGCTATAGCAACAGGCATTACTGACAAAAATTTAACTAGATTTTTAGGATATGATGAATTTAAAGGAATATGCCAAGCAGAAAAAGCAATACCAGCTGGTGGTGGAATAGAAGGGCAAGAAGGAGTTACAGAATTAGTATAAAAAGAAAGGTGGATTTTAAAATCCACCTTTTAAAGCGCGTTCAATTTTTCGATTTGCTTCTTTTTTTGCCATATCTTGGCGTTTATCGTATAGTTTCTTGCCTTTTCCAATGCCGATTTCAAGTTTTACTTTGTTACCATGAAAATACATTGATATTGGAACTAAAGAAACGCTTTTTTCTTTAATCATACCCTGTAGTTTAAAAATTTCTTTTTTATGAAGCAATAATTTACGATTACGAAGTGGGTCAGCATTAAATCGATTTCCAAATTCGTAAGGGGAGATATGCATACCATACAGAAAAGCCTCACCATTTTTGATGTTTACATAAGTATCTTTTAAATTTATTTTTCCATTGCGAATGGATTTAATTTCTGTTCCTGTTAAAACAATCCCAGCTTCAATGGTGCTATTAATAGTATAATTATGTCTTGCGGTGGGATTTTTGGCAATGATTTTTTCCATAAAAACAGCCCTTTCTTCTAAAATTTATTTGATTGTATCATAATTTTTAAAAGGAATCAATCCTTTTTGTTCACATAATTCAGATAAATTCAATAAACTATACTAAGGAGGAAAAGAGATGTTTTTAAAAAAATGTAAGAAAATTATAGCAGGCTGTATTTTGGGAGCTGGGATTGGGATGTTATTGATACTCATTTTACCTCCTACTGCATGGTTATGTATTATTTCGATTGGATTAATCATAACTGGGATAAAAAAAATTTTGGGAAGATAGGAGGAAAAAACATGACGATTGTAGTAAAAAAGGTACCAAAGCCTTTAAGAGGTCTTGTAAAGTTTATTTTTGGTATCAAAAATACATAAAGCATATAAAAAATACTTAAAAAAGTTTTGCTTTTTTAAGTATTTTTTTCTATATAAATAGTATATTTCACGATTAATTAGCTCTTTTAATTTTTCCAGAACGTAAACATTTTGCACAAACATGAACTCTTTTTGGGTTACCATTAATAATTGCTTTGACTCTTCTTAAGTTAGGTTTTACGGTTCTGCTATTTCTTTTACTAATATGTGAACGTGTAATACTAAGGTCGTTTCCCCAAGTTGTTTCTTTATTACAAACCATACATTTTGCCATTTTTTCTAGCACCTCCATTACTTTTTTTAACTGACTATTTAATAGTCTAACATAATTTGAAAAAAAAAACAATACCTAAATGAAAAAAAAATAAAAAAACTTCAAAAAGCTCTCCCATCAAGCTTTTAAATTTACATAAAATCCTTGACAAATTTGTTAAAATTTAGTATAATTATTATAGAATCGTACCCTTATGGGTGTCGATGAAAAAACTTCATATTTAAAAAATTTTAAAAAGGAAGGAGAAGATTTATATGAAGACAACAAAAACAACGAGAACAAACCGGATGATGAGGATGGTAGCAGTAGCGCTGTGTATCATCATGGCACTCACAGGGCTTCCGATGGAAGCGATGGCAGCGTCGAAGGCGGGTATCCGTCGTGTTTCAATTTACAACTACAACGAAGCAGCAGCCGATAGCTGGTACGACGGAATGAAACTTTCACAAAAGGAAATTGAAAGATTAAATCCTGTTGTGAAAGTGCAACTCCAAAATGGAGAATCCTACAAAGCAGTTGCTAGCATAGCAGAGAAAAACAAGTATCTGCATGCTAAAAATGGCAGGGTTACCTTAACGTTTTCCTACAAAGGGTTTACCAAAAAGGAATCGATTAAACTTGGCGTAAGAGTCAAGAAATTGGTTCTGAAGAAAACAGGTAAACCACTGTATGCCGAACAGACAGTCAGTTTGACAGATGCTCGGAAATCAGTTAAAGCTACAGCTCACTTGAGCAATGGCAGGAATTTGAAAAACTTTAAAGGCTTCTTATGTAAAGAAGAAGATAAGCCGATTAGAGGCAAAAAGCAGAGACTGACATTGTATGTAGGGAAAGTCAAAAAAACTGTTTCCATTGAAGTAATTCCGCTCATTCGGATTACTATTGACGAAGTCAAAATGACTTTGGCGCCAAATGAGAAATTCAATATCGAGACTTTCAAAAAGAAGGCTGTGGTCAAAGGAAAGTACAAAAACGGAAAACTGAAAACATTGGAGAATTATTCCGTAACAGCAAAAGAAACGGTTGCCGGAGTTGAGGTGACTGTTACCTGTGGCAATTTTTCAGATAAAGTCTTAATACCACGTGAAGCAGTGGTATTGCCTCCAGAGCCTGTTAAAAAAGCAACAGTAAGCTTAAAAAAGGCAGGGACTGGAACTGGTAGAGTAACGGCTGATGGGGTGGAAGTAGATTCAAAGACAGTTGTTGCTGGCACCAATGTAAATTTGGGAGCGATTCCAGATGAAGGTTGTTATTTTGCTGGTTGGCAAATTGGTGGCACAGTATATAACACGAATATTTATTCGTTGCCAGTTACTAGTGACGTAACGGTGAAGGCAGTATTCGAAAAAATACCGACAGAACCGATCATGAGGAATGTGGTAGTCAGCAAAATAGGAAAAGGAAGCTTGAAGTACAACACAGCCGAAGTAATCAGCTTAACTCGAGACACAGTAGAAGACGGAAGCCAAATCAAACTAGAGCTGGAAGCAGAAGAAGGAAATTACGTAGCAGAAGTGAGAATCAACGGAGAAAACGAAGAAGTAAGTAACGTCATCGAAAAAACCGTTAAAGAAGATATGGCAATACTTGTCATATTCAAAGAAACTCCTGCAGAAGTAAAAGAGTATACCGTAAATTTAGAGGTAGAAGGGAACGGAAAATTAGCAATCGATGGAGAAGAAGTAGAAAGCAAATCCGTACCTGAAAACCAGAAAGTGGCATTAACCCCAGAAGCAGCAGAAGGCTGGAGATTGAAAGAGTTCCAAATCGGGGACAAAGTGGAAGAAAAGTTGAAAGCAACGTATTTCCACCAAGTAACCGAAGATGTGACGGTGAAGGCAGTATTCGAAGAAATTCCAGAGAAGCCAATTATGCGAAATGTAGTAGTCAGCAAAATAGGAAAAGGAACAGTCAAGTATAACGGAGTCGAAGTAACAAGCTTGACAAGGGACAGCGTGGAAAACGGAAGCCAAATCAGGTTAGAGCTGGAAGCGGCAGAAGGGAATTACGTAGCAGAAGTGAGAATTAACGGAGAAAACGAAGACGTAAGTAACGTCATCGAAAAAACCGTTGAAGAAGATATGGCAATACTTGTCATATTCAAAGAAACTCCTGCAGAAGTAAAAGAGGTAACTGTATCAACTAACGGTGGAATCGTAAAAATTAACGGTAAAGAAACTATTAGCAAATCACTTCCGATTGGCTCTGCAGTCATCATTGAACTGCAGGATACGGAACACTTCAAATTCCGTATCCTTGAAGACAAAGATGGTAACTTTGTTACCGAAGAAAGGAAATATTCTTTCATGGTAACAAAGGAATCGGCAACAAATTTTGTTGCTGTATTTGACGAAGTCTACGACCTGTCCATAGAGGCAAGTCATGGTTGTGTTAAGGAAGATGACAGAGTTTTAGAAGCCACTAACACATTGTTGAAGGGCAACCATCATTTGGTAGCTGTACCAGATGAAGGATATGAGTTAGACAAGTGGACGGATGAGAATGGCAATGAGCTTAGCTTAGAGCCAGAATTGGATGTTCTGCTTGATGAAAACAAAACGGTTGTTCCTCACTTCAAGCGGATTGAGTGTACTTTAACGCTCAGGCTTAGTGAGAATGCAGTTGGTAGTGCTGTTGATGTTAAACTCAATGGAAACAGTGTGGCATTCAACGAAAAAGGTATAGCAACAGAGTCCCTTTATTGGGGGACCCCACTGAGCATCAAGTCTACGGGAACCAGAACGAAGTTCTTCAATCATTACTCGGAGAATGGAGTGAATGTTGGTACAACTCTTTCCTTCGATATAAAGGAAAGCAAAGAAATTGTATGTGTTTTTGAAAATGCATACGAATTGAAGGTGTATCGTGAAGGCGGAAATGGTCGTGTATACCTACAAGGACAGGAACAGCCATTGGCCTTCAACAAAGGCGTTGCTACGGAAGATTTGGTGTCAGGAACTTACAACTTAGAAGCTCCGTCTAATGATGACTTTGAAGTCGTTGAGTGGACGGATAAGACAACAGGCAAAGTATTAAGCACAGGCGAAGTATGTCCGATTTCGTTAGTAGGGAATACAGAAATTGTGGTGAAGTTTAGAGAAATTGCAAAAACTGTAAACCTTACATTCAAGCATGAAGATGGTTTCCCTGAATACGGAGTAGTCCTTCGAAAAGAAGCAGTTGAGTTGGGCGGATATGTTGAACCGCCTACCAGTAACATTGCTCGTTCTGATAAGACATTTGCTGGTTGGAAAATTGGTGAGTGTTTGTATGCGGGCAAATTTGATGCCGACGAGTTTTACTATACAACCCCAGAAGGAGAAATGAAAGCTTTGTCGGATGATGTAAAGGCAATGACTGCCGCAGGGCAGGATGTTGTTGCTGTTGCAACATACATCCCAAATCCAGTAGAACGGTGTACGTTTACTGTGATTAATGGAAGCATCACCAAGTCTGTTGGTGGTGAAGTAACGCTGATTTCGGAGGATGGGAATCAAAAGGTATATGCAGTGGATAAAAACACTCATGTTTACCTAAATCATACCGAAGCACCTGAAGGCTATAAATTTGCCGAGTGGAGTGCAGAAGATGGCGAGACACTTAGCTATTATAAAGAATATGACTTTTTCTTAAAAAGCAATGAAGTTTTAGAAGCACTTTTTGTGCCAAATGAGGAAGAAGTCGAAGTTAAACCGATAGTGCGGTTTGACAAAATTGGAGATAACGGTGAAAAATTTAAACTCGACCCTTCCCAAAACATGATAACATTTTATATGATATCACAAATTCCTACTGACAAAGAAAAAGTTGAGTGGGGACTGATGTTGACAACCAAGCCAGTGGACGACCTGTCGGATGCTGAACTTCAAGATGTGAACGGAAGGGGAAGTAAACGGCCAGACACGAACCCATCGACAATGCATGCGCCAAACGCGGGTTTGACGTATGAATTAACATTTAAAACGTCTTCGAACTTCGATAATCACGTGTTAGTAAGGGCTTGTATTTATGCCACAATTACTAATGCTGAAGGGACAAGAACAGTTTACAGTCCTGTAGTATATGTGCAGCTGTAAAAAGGTCAAAGTAAAGACCTAAAAAAATATTCATATAAATCGGCAAGCGGGGAACTTTCTCCGCTTGTTTTTTTATATGAGAAGATGGTGTGAAAAGGAATTTTTGGAAAAAGTTACATAAAGTTCTTGACAAGAAGGTTTGTTTGTAGTATAATAGAAATAGATAAATGAGTTTTAAAAGAAATAATAGGAGGTAGAATATGGAAGACCCAGAAATGCAAATACAATTATTTACAGATGATAAAATTATAAAGGCTAATAATCCTAGCATGCAAGGTGGTACAACGGGTGGAGAAGAAGGAGACGATTTATAAATTGGAAATCGAGGAAGATTTTTCTGCCTCGATTTTTTAATATAAAATCTTTTAAAGAGAGGAAAAAGATGAAATATAAAATTGCGGATTTATTAGTGGAATTTGAACCTAAATTTGAAATGTTAAAATTAAGAAGTGAAAAATATGTAGTTGAAACAGAACAAAAAAGAGATATGAAGATTTTTGTTACAGAGGAACATATTCAAACACAAAAACTGGAAGCTTCGATTACTTCTTCTGAATTGGCAGAGTATATGGTCATGGGAAATACATTTTATCGTGTTTTACTAAAACATAACGGTTGCCTTCTCCACGCCTCAGCTGTCGTCGTAGACAACGAAGCGTATCTTTTTTCGGCGCCTTGCGGAACGGGAAAATCCACGCATACATCACTTTGGCTTCGTTATTTGGCAGATAAAAATCCGTATATTTTGAATGATGATAAACCAGCAATTCGTTTGAGAGAAGATGGAATTTATGCATATGGGACTCCATTTTCGGGAAAACATGATATAAATGAAAATCGAAAAGTAAAATTGAAAGCGATTTGCTTTATAGAACAGTCAAAAATTAATTTTATGCGAAAGGTAGAGCCAAAAGAGGCGGTGAAATTATTTTATGAGCAAACTTTTCAAAATTTAAATGAGCAAGAAGTGTTGAAATTTTTTGATTTATTAGATATAATTCTAAAAGAAATACCAATTTATAAATTGTATTGCAATATGAGCGAAGAAGCGGTACAATTGTCTTATCAAACGATGAGAGGAGAGAAAACGAATGAAAATTAAGGAAGGATTTGTTTTAAGAGAAATTGCGGATAGTATTGTTGTGGTTCCAACAGGAGCTTTGGCAAATGAATTTAAAGGAATGATTCATTTAAATGCTACAGCAAAATTTATTTGGGAATTGTTAAAGGAAGATAGAACGGTGGAACAGGTTGCAGACAAGTTAATGGAGGAATATGGCGTAGAGTTAGAAAGGGCAATGAAAACGGCACAAGATTTTACACAAAAATTAAAGGACGCAAGTCTTCTGGAAGAATAAAAGTGAGGGTACGAAAAACGTGTCCTTATTCGAATGAACGAGGAAAGGAACGCAAGAAAAATTGAACGATACAAGAACGATAAAATGGATTTTTAAAAAAACTAAATCACAGAATTTGAACTTTATATTATTGAATGTAATTCAGGTTGTTTATTCGATTTTGAGTGTGTATTTGATTTTATTATCTAAGCATGTGATTGATGCGGCGACGGCAGGTGTATTTTGGGAATTGAAACGATATGGGATACAGCTAGTGGTGATATCTTTAACAGAGATTGCATTGAGGGCAATTTTAGCTTCGATTGATGCTGTAACACGTGCTAAGTTAGAAATGCATTTTAAGCAAGAGGTGTTGGATACAATTTTAAAAAGAAATTATGAGAAGATAACCAAATTTCACAGTGGCGAGTTGATGACAAGGATTGTTTCAGATGTGAATGTCATAATTGATACTTTAGTTACATTGATTCCGAATGTCTTATCTATGCTGACAAAATTGATTTGTGCAGTGATTTTGTTATTTCAGATTAGTCGAGAATTTGTGATGATTTTATTAGGGGGCGGAGTAATTTTATTTGTGGTGATGAATTGCTTTAGACCTTATTTGAAAAGAATCCATAAAAAAATGCAAGAAGCGGGCTCAAATGTACGTTTGTTTTTTCAGGAAGTGTTTGAGAATTTGATGGTGATAAAGGTTTTTCAAGCAGAAGATGCTATTTCTAAGAAAGCGATGGACTTGCAGGAGACACGATATGATATTCAGATGAAGCGCAGAAGTCTGACCATTGCTTCTGGAACTGGTTTGAATATTATTTTTCAGGTGAGTTATTTATATGCTTTGCTTTGGAGTGCTTATCATTTGTATTTGGGAAATATTACAGTTGGTGGCTTGACATCAATTGTGCAATTAATTAGTCAGATTCAGACTCCGATTATTGGACTTTCGAAATCTTTTCAAAATGTGTTTGCGATGTTTGGTTCTGCAGAGAGAATTATGGAACTTGAGCAAATAGAAGCAGACGAGATGGAAGAGGAAATAAATCGTGATGTATTGTATCAGAGTTTGAAAGCGATTGTGGTCAAGGAAATTGGGTTTACTTATAAAAATAAGAGGATTTTTAAAACAGCTAATTTACGTATAGAAAAAGGCGAAATAGTGGCAATTTATGGAGAATCGGGAATTGGAAAAAGTACATTATTAAAATTGATTTTGGGTATGATTCAAAAAGATACAGGAGAGATTTATTTTGCGTTGGAAAACGGAAAACAGCAAGAAATTGGGATTGAGACAAGAAATATGTTTACTTATGTGCCACAAGGCAAGTTTATTTTGAGTGGAAGTATTCGAGAAAATATTACATTTGTGAACCCTGAAGTTTCAGAAGAGCAATTGGAAGAGGCTTTGCAAGTGAGTGATTGCCAGAAATTTATTGAAGATTTGCCAGATGGTTTGGAAACTAGAATTGGAGAAAGAGGAAAAGGATTATCAGAAGGGCAGTTGCAAAGAATTGCGCTAGCAAGGGCGATGGTTAGTCAGGCTCCTATTTTGATTTTGGATGAGATTACGTCTAGTTTGGATAGTAAAACGGAAGAAAAGGTTTTGAACAATATTAAAAATCTACAGAATCGAACTTGTTTGATTGTTACGCATAGAAATACAATTTCTAGTATTTGCGATCGAGAATTTGTGGTGGAAAATCAAAATATAAGAGAAAAGGAAAAAAATAATGAATGAGGCAAAAGTATTATTAGAAATAATTACTAATTTTATTGAGCAAAAAGAGGGCGGAATTGTTTCAGAGGTAGACGAAGAGAAGTTGTATCAATTGGCTGTGAATCATAGAGTGAGTAATTTTTTGGTGAATTGGGCGAAAAAGAAGGCGACATCAGAGAAAATTAAAGAACTTGTTTTGGCAGATTATCATAAGCAAATTATTAAGGATACGAATGAGAATATAGAATTGGAACAAATTTTGCAATGTTTTGAAGAGTCTGGTGTTAAAACTTTGGTGGCAAAAGGAGTAACAATGAAGGAAGTTTATCCACAAAGTTATATGAGACAAATGTGTGATACAGATTTATTGGTAACACCAAAGGATTTTAAAAAGGCAGTTGCGATATTGAAAGAAATCGGTTATAATACATTTCATGACACAGAACATCATCTAATTTTGAAAAAAGAGCCGTTTATGATTATTGAATTACATCGAAAATTAATTTTTGGACAGGAAATTGGCTATGAATATTTTAATGATATTATTTGGGAAAATGCGGTGCCATATCAGAATTATCAACACATTTTCCAAATGAAAAGGGAAGATGCTTATATTTTTTGTATCACGCATTTAATACGTCATTTTAAATCATCTGGAATTCAAATTAGAGATGTTTTGGATGTTTATTTGTATCATAAAAGATATAAAAGTATTTTGGAAAAAGAAGCGATAAGAAAAAAGTTTTGTGAATGGGGAATTGAAACGTTTGAAAGGAATATCCGAGAGATTGCGTATCAATGGTTTGAAGCAGAAGTGATTGAATTTGATGAAGTGCAGAAATTTATTTTGCAAGGATTGAGTATTCAGAATCAAGTAAATTTTGAGGTGGGAAATAAAGGAAGTAAAAGGCGCTATTTTAGGCAATTGTTGTTTCCAGAATTTAACGTGATGAAGGAAAAATATCCAATTTTAGAAAGAGCGCCTTTTTTTTTACCAGCCACTTGGCTAATAAGGATTTTAAGAGATATTTTTTCAAAGGGGGTTACTGTAAAATCCAGATTGGATACAGTAAAATTAATTCAGGATGCGAAACAGGAGGAAGTTGAAAAAATCCAAAAAATTTATCAAAAAATGGGAATTATAGGAAAGGAATAGAAGATGTTTGTAGAGCATGAAGTTTTTATAGGATTACGCGATGTGGCAGTGAATCATAAAGTGACTAATACAGCCTTATTATCTTATTTGGAGGATGCAGGTGGCGTTCATTCGAATTTAGTGGGTTATGGTTTGAAGGACATTCCAAAGGTGAAAAGAAGTTGGGTTCTTTTGGGATGGAAAATAAAGCTTTTTGAACGACCAATATATGGTGACAAAATCATAATAAAAACTTGGTCAAGAGGAATTGATAAATTATATGCTTATCGTGATTTTGAAATTTTAAATGAAGCACGCAAAGTAATTGGCATTGCTACTTCGAAGTGGGTATTGCTGGATGTTGAGAAATTGAAAATTACGAGAATCACACAAGAGGTGATGGATGCTTATACAATAGAAAATGTTCAAGTATTTGAAACGTTTGATTTAGAGAAAATAAGTGAACCAGAAAATTTTATAGATTCAACAAGTTTTATGGTAAATAGAAGTTTGATTGATGTAAACAATCACTTACATAATATTTATTTTATGGATATTGCCAATGAAGTGTTACCAATGGAAATTTATCGAAATGCAGAGTGGAATGATATTAGAATGATGTATAAAAAGGAAATTAAGTTGGGAGATATCGTAAAAGTGTTTTATCAAGTTGAAAATGGAGAGCATGTAATTACGATTAAAAGTGAAGATGAAAAAAAATTACATGCGGTGATAAAGCTGAGTTAGGTGCTTGCTGAACAAAAAACTTCTTCTTTGAAATAAGAAGAAGTTTTTATTTGTTTATGCTGTTTTTATTTCTAAACGAAGTTTATCGGCAATCATGGCGATGAATTCAGAATTGGTTGGTTTTCCTCGATTGGAATTAACGGTGTAACCAAAAATGTTTTCCATAGATTCAATTTGACCACGATTCCAAGCAACTTCGATGGCATGTCGAATGGCACGTTCCACACGTGATGGAGTTGTTTTGTACTTTTTGGCCAAATCTGGATAAAGTTGTTTGGTGATTTGATTGATAATGTCCACATCTTTTACAGCCATCATGATTCCATCACGTAAATATTGATAGCCTTTAATATGAGCAGGAACTCCAACGTCATGAATAATATTAGTTACTTTTGCTTCTAAATTTAATTTGCTTTTGTCTACTTCAATATAAGTAGATTTTGCGTCTCTTAATACAGGTGATAGTGATTCGATTGGTTGATTTTTGACTAATTCTCTGATTCTTTTCACTAGTACTTCCATTTCGAAGGGTTTTATGACATAATATTGAGCCCCTAAACCTAAGGCTCTTGCTGTTACTTTGTCTTGTCCAACAGCAGATAACATAATACAGATAGGTAAATTATCTAAATTTTCATGAATGGCTTCCAATACACCAAGTCCATCTAATTGAGGCATAATAACGTCTAAAATGGCGATGTCTGTTTCGATGTTAGAAAGTTTGTCTACTGCCTCTAAGCCATCTCGAGCTGTTGCAATTACCTCCATATCTTCTTGAGAATCAAGATATGTAACAAGTGTTGAAACAAATTCTGCATTATCATCTGCTATAAATATTCTGATTTTTTCACTCAAAATAATCCCTCCTTATTTTTTTGATTTGTAAAACCGTAAACGAATTACGACTGTAAGTATATTATTTTTTTGCAAAATTTGCAAGTGATTTTGGAAAGAAAATCAAAATTCGTAGGTTCTTTTACGACAAAATTCGACATTTTAAAAAAGGGTAGAGTGAAAAAAGGCGTACTAGAACCGTTTTTTACTGGTGTAGTGTTTGAAAAATCAAAAGAAGATATAAAAAAATTGGTGAGTAGATTGATTCTTTAATTATTTTATGATACCATAAATAAAAATAGAAAAAAGGGAGGAAAGAATATGGCAATTCATAATGAAGCTAAAAAAGGAGAGATTGCGAAAATTGTTTTAATGCCAGGTGACCCATTACGAGCAAAATATATTGCAGAACATTATTTAGAGGATGCTAAATTAGTTAATCAAACGAGAAATATGTTTGGGTTTACAGGAACGTATCATGGAAAAGAAGTGACGGTTATGGCATCTGGAATGGGAATGCCGAGTATGGGAATTTATGCGTATGAGTTGTATCAATTTTATGAAGTGGAAACGATTATTCGTATTGGTTCTTGTGGTTCTTATGTAGAAAATTTGAATTTATTGGACCTTGTATTAGTAGATGAGAGTTATACAACTGGCAATTTTGCAGAAAATATGAGTGGCGAAAAATGTGATACAGTAAAAGCTTCTGTATCAATTAATAGAACGATAAAGGAAGTTGCGAAACAACAAAATATTCCGTGTATTGAAACAAATGTTGCTTGCACAGAGTGTTTTGATAGCTATATGATACATCCAGAAGATTATGTGAAAAATTTGCCTAAAGAAAAGCAGATTTCGTGTTCAGAAATGGAAGCTTTTGCGTTATTTTATACGGCAAAGATGCTTCATAAAAAAGCAGCTTGTTTGCTGACGGTTGTTGATTCAAATTGTAAAAAGGAAGTGCTTTCAGCAGAGGCTAGAGAAAAGTCGTTGCAAGATATGATAAAATTGGCGTTGGAATCAGCGTGCCAAATAAAGTAGTAGAAGATAGGAAGCTTGGGAGGAAATAAATGGAAGCAAGTATATTAGTAGCAGATGATGAATTAAGAATGAGAAAATTGGTGAAGGATTTTTTGAAACAAAAAAATTACCATATTATTGAGGCTGAGGATGGAGAACAGGCATTAAATAAATTTAGTGAGAATCAGAATAAAATTAATTTGGTGATTTTAGATGTTATGATGCCTAAATTGGATGGTTGGTCAGTTTTAAGGCAAATTAGACAAATGGATAAGAATGTACCAATTATTATGTTGACAGCAAGAGCTGAAGAGCAAGATGAATTATTTGGCTTTGAATTAGGGGTGGATGAATATATTACAAAACCATTTAGCCCTAAAATATTGGTGGCTCGTGTGGAAGCGATTTTGAAACGAACGAATCCAGTTAAAAAAGAATTAAAAAGTTATGGCGGAATTAAGATTGATAATGATGCTAGAACCGTTACAGTAGATGGAAAAAATGTTGAACTTAGTTTTCGTGAATATGAACTTTTGAAATATTTAGTGGACAATGAAAATATTGCGTTGTCACGTGACAAAATCTTAAATACGGTCTGGAATTATGATTATTATGGCGATTCGAGGACGATTGATAGTCACATCAAAAAAATTCGTCATAAGCTTGGTAAAAAGGGAAAATATATTCAAACCATTCGTGGAATTGGTTATAAATTTGAGATAAAATAGGGGTTTTAGATGAAGAAAATGTTTCAATCGGTTCGAACGAAATTATTTTTGACGCTTTGCATTGTGATTATTATGATTATTGCTTTTTTGGTAATTATTAACAATGTAGTGTTGGAGAGTTTTTACTATTATTCGAAAAAAAATGCTTCTTTGGAAGCTTTTGATTATATTAATCAAAAGATGAATGATACTGAATTTGCTGATTTTTCGATAGAATTGGAAAAGCTTTCTTTGGCGAATCATTTTGATATTATTATTAAACAGCAAGAAAATGAAATTTATGCGACGAATAAAGATTTTTCGGAAGATTTTGGCGAGATTCCAGAAGTGAAATATGATGTGGAATATAATGTTTTTAGGCAAGATGATATTATGTATTCTGACCAAAATGTAACAATTCGAAAAATCCAGGATAAGAAAAATGGTGTCAATTTTATATTGCTTGTTGGAACTTTGGAGAATGGCAATACGCTTTTTATTCGTATGCCGATTACGTTAATTAAAGAAAGTGTTGAAATTTCAAATAAATTGTTGTATTTAATTGCATTGATTGCAGTTGTTTTGGGAGGAATTGCGATTACTTGGATAACGGAAAAGTTTACCAAGCCAATTGAGGAATTGAACGATATTGCAAATAAAATGGCAAACCTAGATTTTACAAAAAAATATCGTATTCATGATAATAATGATGAAATTGATGCATTGGGAAAAAGTATTAATACGATGTCGATTAAGCTAGAAGATACGATTCAGCAATTGAAACGAAATAATATGGAGTTGGAGCGTGACATTGAAGAAAAGTCTAAAATTGATGAAATGCGAAAACAATTTATTTCCGATGTTTCCCACGAATTAAAAACGCCAATTGCTTTAATTCAAGGCTATTCGGAAGGCTTGATTGAAAATATTAATTCAGATGAAGAAAGCCGTAAATTTTATGCAGATGTCATCTTAGATGAGGCAAATAAGATGGATATTTTGGTTAAAAAATTGTTAGAACTGATGAAGCTAGAATATGGAGAAAGAGAATTTAATGATGCGAAATTTGATATGGTGGAGTTAATCCATGAAATGATTCGTAATTCAAAAGTGATGCTTGAAGAACAAAAGGTTAAAGTAGAGTTTAAAGCAAAAGAGCCAATCTATGTTTTTGCAGATAGTTTTTATATTGAACAAGTGATTCGTAACTATTTTACAAACGCGATGAAAAATGTCAAAAAGGTGAAGGGACAAAAAAGGATTAAAATTTCGATTCGAAATAGAGAGAAAAATATTGTAAGAGTTTCTGTATTTAATTCAGGAGAACCAATTTCAGAAGAAAATTTGAATCGAATTTGGACACGATTTTACAAAGTGGATCAATCGAGAAATCGAAATCGTGGTGGAACGGGAATTGGTTTGGCTTTGGTAAAAGCGATTATGAATCAATATGGAAGTGATTTCGGTGTGCAAAATAAAAAAGATGGTGTGGAGTTTTATTTTGAGGTTAAGTTAGCACTTGGCGAAGAATTAGGATAAGGATGTGTAGAAAAAAATGAAATTAATCATTACAGAAAAACCGTCTGTTGCGATGGAATTTGCGAAGGCATTGAAAGTGAATACAACGCGAAAAAATGGCTATTTGGAAGGCGCAGAATGGATTATTACTTGGTGTGTTGGTCATTTGGTGACGATGTCGTATCCAGAAAAATATGATGAAAATTTAAAAAAATGGCGTTTGGAAACATTGCCTTTCTTGCCAGAAGAGTATAAATATGAGATTATTCCAGCGGTGGAAAAACAGTTTTATATTGTGCAAGGTTTATTGCAAAGAGAAGATGTGACCGAAATTTACAATGCAGGTGACTCGGGACGTGAAGGAGAATATATCCAAAGACTTGTTTTTAGAATGGCAAATCCAAATCCAAAAGCAGAAATGAAACGTGTTTGGATTGATTCACAAACGGAAGAGGAAATTTTGCGTGGGATTCGGGGAAGCGAAAAATATGCACGAATATGACAGTTTATCGGATTCAGCATATTTGAGGGCAAAGGAAGATTATTTGATTGGAATTAATTTTTCGAGATTGTTGTCAATTATTTTTGGAAGACGTATTGCAAAAGATATTGGCGAAGACCGTGTTTCTGTGTCGGTTGGGAGAGTGATGACTTGTGTTTTGGGAATGGTGGTTTCGCGTGAAAGAGAAATTCGAAATTTTGTGAAAACGAAATATTATAAAGTAATTGGAAATTTTGGAGAAGAGGAATCATCGTTTAAAGCGGAATGGAAAGTGAATGAAAAATCTCCGTATTTTGAGAGTCGTTTGTTATATAATGATTCTGGTTTTAAAACAGAAGAAGAGGCGAAGAAATTAATTGCTAGTTTGGAAGGCAAAAAAGCAGTTGTAACAGAGCTTAAAAAATCGAAGCAAAAGGAAAATGCGCCACTTTTATTTAATTTGGCGGAAATTCAAAATGAGTGTACGAAAAATTTTAAGATTAAGCCGGATGAAACGTTAGAAATCATTCAAGAATTGTATGAAAAAAAGCTTGTGACGTATCCTAGAACAGATGCAAGAGTATTATCAACAGCGGTTGCAAAGGAAATTGGAAAAAATTTGAATGGACTGTATAAAAATTTTAAAGAGGAAGAAGTTAGTCAATATATTAAAAAAATGATTGATGAAAAATATAGCACTAATTTGGTGAAAACGAAATATGTAAATGATAGCAAAATTACAGACCATTATGCGATTATTCCAACAGGACAAGGATTGGAAAATTATGAAAAGTTGTCGGATTTGAAGAAAAGTGTATATAAATTGATTGTGAAACGATTTATTGCCATTTTTTATCCGCCTGCGGAATATAACAAAGTATCGGCTACACTTTCGATTGAAAATGAACTATTTACTGCTAGTGGAAAAGTTTGTACAAAACAGGGATTTTTGGAGGTTTTGAAGAATAAGACAAAAAATGAAGATTCTTCGAATTTGGAGATTTTGGCAAATTTGAAGAAAAATCAAGAAATTGCTGTACTTGCCTTTGAAACAAAAGAGGCGGAGACATCACCACCAAGCCGTTATAATTCGGGTTCGATGATTTTGGCAATGGAAAATGCAGGAAAATTAATTGAAGATGAGCTTTTGAGAGAACAAATCAAGGGAGCAGGCATTGGTACGAGTGCGACAAGGGCGGCAATTATTGAAAAATTGGAAAGAATTCAGTATTTAGCGATTAATCCGAAAACGCAAATTATTACGCCAACGATAAAAGGAGAAGCAATTTATGATGTGGTACAAAAGGCAATGCCAGATATGCTGAATCCAGAATTGACGGCAAGTTGGGAAAAAGGTTTGGATATGGTTGCGAAAAAAGAAATAGAACCAGAAATTTTTATGGGGAAATTGGAGAAGTATATTAAGGGAAAGTTTGAGAGAATGGTGGTAAAATATTAAGGGGGAAATTTTTCTAAAATTTTGAGAAAACACTTGATTTTTTTTAAATTATGTAGTAGAATAATTACATACCATTTTCTTAGTTTATGGGAAAAACCTACCTTAAACTCAGTTTATGGCAAATTAAAAAATAGGAGGATTTTTGTGATGACAAAGGAAAGAAAACAAGAAATTATTAATACTTATAAAAGAGAGGAAAATGATACTGGTTCACCAGAAGTTCAAATTGCTCTTTTAACAGAAAGAATTACAGAATTAACAGAACATTTAAAAATTCACCAAAAAGATAATCATTCTAGAAGAGGATTATTGAAGATGGTTGGTAAAAGAAGAAGTTTGTTGAAATATTTGGCAAAAAAAGATGTTAATCGTTATAGAGAAATATCTGAAAAATTGTCAATTCGTAAAACAATATAAAATACCAAAAGCCGGTTACTTGTTAAAAGTAATCGGCTTTAAAAATGATTTTAAGAGGTGTTTTTTGGAAATTTGGGGAAAAATGACTAAAAACACAAGAAAATTAATGTAGGACAGTTTTAGGGATTTTTAAGAATATAAAAATGCAGGGTGTCAGAAAAATCACTTTTTTGGGAGAGGCGCTAGAATGGTCAGGAAGGGTGGTTTATTTTAAAAGTAGACATAAATCATTGAAAAGCAAGTTAAAGGTCCCTAAAGTGGAGCTTAGAAGCTTTTAGAGGAGAATGAGAAAAGACTTTACAAATTATGTAAAATATGATATAATTTCACCATTAACCGTATACGCGGATGATAGAAAGGAGAAAAACACAATGTGGAACCGGAAAAACGAGGCAAATTATTTAGGACAAATTTTGTTGGAGCAAGAGGCAGATAGCAAGAAAAAACGGCGTGATAAAAATGCAACCCAATCTTCCAAATGGAACTTGGTGCTTCCTCAAAATTATGAAAGAATCTTGCAGAGGTTTTGGGGAACTTCAGAATTTGGAGAGTTGTTGGAAGCGTTAACAAGAGAGCAACGGAAGCGGATGTATGAATCAATTTCGGATGCTATGTTGGAAAAAGTATTTTGCGAAGTGCCGGATGTAGTGCAAGAAAGAATTGCTGAATGCTCGTTTGAACGTCTGGAGCGCTTTTTTAATGAAGCATCAATTTCTCAGGCGTACCCAGTTTTTATGCTTGCTGATTTTGACCTGCAGTGTCTTGTGGTGACGGATATGTTATCGCAAGAAAGTTTGATGGCTTATGCACGATATGGGTCTGCAAACGAGGATAAGGAAAGCTTTTTGAGGGTTATTGAAAAAATCTATGTAGAAGGCAGAATAATCCAAAGGAAATGCTTTATCAGAAAGTTGGCACTTATGCCAGCAGAATGGATAGCAAAGTTGCTGGAGAAATACAACTCAGAACTTGCTTGTGCTATTCTGGAGGAAATGGAAGCAGAGCATAAACATGAAACTTTTCAGGCAATTCGGAAGGAAGCACTGTATGCTGTGTTGCGAAGATGCAACTTCTTACTCATCGATAAAACGAAGAGTTTTCCGATTAGCAGACTTACAGATGAGGAACGGCGGAGTGTTTTTGAGATTTTGAGACAAGAATGGAAACCTTCTGAGATACGTCAATTTTTCTGCACAGACGATTTCATTGAAAGTTTTTATCCAATTGTAAGTCTGGCAGATAAAGAATATCTTTTGTATGAGGTATTTTTGGCTAATGAGTTGCCAATTGTGTATCAACGTTTGCAGATTTCAGAACGTAGGGAAATGATTTTGCTCATGATTGGTGAAAAAGGAACAACACAGTATGATTATGTCATACTGGAAGAAGCGATTGAGGTATTAGAACAATTTGCCTCTGATGGACTGGATTATTATGAACAACTTACCTTAGAAGATTTAAGGGAAAGAGTTCTAAAAGTTTCTGAATAGTGTTTACAATAAAACGCTAAAAATTCGTATAACACGAAAATTAGAAAGGAGAATGCTATGGATTATGTAAAAGAGGCAAAGAAGATGCTGAAGGAGCGTCAGCGGAAATTAAAATGCCTAAGCAAAAAAATGATTTTCAGAGTCTTTGGTCTGGGCTGTATCCTCGTGACAGAGAAGCTTTGTTAAGATTAGCTTGGGCAAATAATGAATCCAAATTTCTTATGAACAGTTTGTCCGAGGGCCTTTGTGAAGATTTTTGGGAAGAGGTTTCGGATGAAACATTAATTTTGTTTTTGGAAAAAAATCCGAAAACTATCGGAAAAATTTTACTGAATGGAGTATCTGAGGCAAGGCGAGATGCTCTGTTTCTTAGTAGTTCTGGTGAGAAGGAAAAGGAAACTTATCGATTTTTTGAAGTGGCGGATAGCAGAACACAGGGGAGTTGATAAAGGAATTTCCAAGCATTGTTGAAGCATATTTGGAAGAAACAGTGCTGTATAAGAAAACGGATGTTTTTTTGAAAGTCGTTGAAGATTTGGAGCCAAGCTTGTATTGGAGAGTTATTGAACAAATTGCAGGTACAACACCAGAGCTGATTGCAGGCATTTTGGAATTGGCACAACCGAAAATAGCACAGGATATTTTGTTAGATATGAAACAGGATGAAATTGAGGCTCTTTATGAGATGATTTCAGATCAAGACTTATACAAAATCCTGAAAAAAACTGATTATTTACTTATGCTTAGCGGTAAAAATTTTCCAATAACGAGGCTGAAAGAAAAAGAAAAAAAAGAGATTTTGAAATGCTTTTACGTTTTATGCCGAGATGAAAAAGTAGAGTTCTTGGAGCAGTTGGATGAGAATATGTGCTGGGAATTATATGGTCAGTTATCTAAAAATGACCAGCAGGATATTCTGGAATTGGTTGAGGATGAAATGGCTTTCTTTATTTTAAATGAAAAGAAATGCAAAGGAGAAAAATTTAGTTTTTGGGAGCAAATGCTCTATGACAAATTGAAAGCGGATAAGAAAGAAATAGGAATTCAGTAGGAACTCCACGTGTTGTTTAGTGAAAATGACACGTGGGATTTTTTTTAGAATTAAATTAATTTTACTTGCTTTTTTGGAAATTATATAGTACAATAGAATCAATTATTTATTTGAAATAGTAGCTTGTGCAAAGTTTAAGATAAAGTTTAGCATTTTAAACTTTGTAGAGGTTACCTTTCAAATGAATAGTGAAATATTATTTTAGGAGGTAAAATATGGAAGTAAAAAAATATTCTATGGATTTAGCAGGAAGAGAGTTGACTATTGAAACTGGAAAATATTGTGGTTTAGCCAATCGGAAGTGTGACGGTTCGTTATGGTGATACAGTGGTTTTAGTCAATGTAACAGCTTCAAAAGAACCAAAGGAAGGAATTGACTTTTTCCCATTATCGGTTGATTATGAAGAAAGATTGTATGCAGTTGGGAAAATTCCAGGTAGTTTTCAAAAAAGAGAAGGAAGACCAACGGAAAAAGCAATTTTAACGTCACGTGTGATTGATAGACCAATTCGTCCGTTATTTCCAAAAGATTTTAGAAATGATGTTGTGGTGAGTTGTTTGGTATTGTCAGTTGACCAAGATTGTTCACCAGAAATATGTAGTATGATTGGTTCATCTGCTGCACTTTCTATTTCGGATATTCCATTTGGTGGACCAACAGGTTCTGTAGCGGTTGGTTATGTGAATAACGAAATTATCATTAATCCAACGGAAAAACAAAGAGAAGAAAGTAGGCTAACTTTAACGGTTGCGGGAACGATGGACAAGATTGCAATGATTGAAGCAGGAGCAGACGAAATTCCAGATGATACAATGCTAGAAGCCATTAAAAAAGCACATGTTGAAATTAAGAAAATCTGTGAATTTATTTCAAAAATGAAAGCAGAAATTGGAAAACAAAAGTTTGAATATACGCATTTTATAGTAGATGAGGAAATTTATAAAATTATTTCAGATGAATTTGGTAGTCGTATGAAAGCAGATGTTCAAACAGCAGACAAGCCAGAAAGAGATGCAAAAATTGACCAATTTACAGTTGATGTGGAAAATTGGTATGCTGAAAAATTTGGGGAAGAAAAGTTAGAAGAAGATAAAAAAGCAATAGCAGATGCTATTTATAAATTAGAGAAAAAGACAGTTCGTAAATTGATTTTGGAAGAACAAAAAAGAGTGGATGGCAGAGGAATTTACGATATTCGTCCGCTTTCTTGCGAAGTTGGTGTGCTTCCAAGAACGCATGGTAGTGCAGTATTTTCTCGTGGCAGAACACAAGTGATGTCAATTGTTACATTGGGAACAGCAAGCGAAGAACAAACTTTAGATGGGTTGGATAATGAAGATTCTAAACGTTATATTCATCATTATAATTTCCCAGGTTATAGTGTAGGAGAGGCAAAAGCTTCTCGTGGACCAGGACGTCGTGAAGTGGGACATGGTGCTTTGGCAGAAAGAGCGCTTGTTCCAGTGATTCCAAGCAAAGAGGAATTTCCTTATACGATTCGTGTGGTATCTGAAATTTTGAGTTCGAATGGTTCAACATCACAAGGAAGTATTTGTGGTTCGACTTTGGCTTTGATGGATGCTGGTGTTCCAATTAAAAAACCAGTAGCAGGAATTTCAACAGGTTTGATAACTGATGAAGAAAATCCAGAGAATTATGTTGTAATCACGGATATTCAAGGAATTGAAGATTTCTTTGGAGATATGGATTTCAAAGTTGGCGGAACAAAAGATGGAATTACGGCAATTCAAGTGGATATTAAGGTTGATGGCTTATCCTATGAAGTGATTGAAGAAGCGTTTAGCAGAACGAAAAAAGCAAGAGCTTATATTTTAGATGAAATTATGTTAAAACAAATTGAGAAGCCACGTGACCAAATTTCAGAATATGCACCAAGAATTATTAATATGATGATTAATCCAGAGAAAATTCGTGATGTGATTGGAACTGGTGGAAAAGTAATTAATAAAATTATTGAGGAAACTGGCGTTAAAATTGATATTGAAGAAGATGGAAGAATTTTTATTTATTCTAATTCAAACGAAGAGGCGGAAGCTGCGCAAATTATGATTGAAGAAATCACAAGAGAAATTGAGAAAGATGGAATTTATACGGGAAAAGTAGTCAGAATTGCGACTTTTGGTGCGTTTATTGATTTAGGTGGCGGAAAAGAAGGATTGCTTCATATTTCAAAGATTTCAAAAGAACGTGTTAATAAAGTTGAAGATGTATTAAAAGTTGGTGAGGAAGTAACTGTTAAGGTAATTGAAATTGATGAACAGGGAAGAATTAATTTGAGTAAGAAGGATTTGTATGAATAAATTGAAAAAAAGGTTGACAAAATCAGAAAATAATATATAATAAAAATATAAATGCATATGAAAAACGAAAATTTAGATTGCATAAAAAAATTAAAAAACTGGTAGTGCGGCTACACTACCAGTTTTTTCTTAGAAGTTTAAAATGTCTTTTATAAGTTTTATGATTTCAAGTAGTTTTTTGATTGTGTTGATAAAACTATGTAGTGGTTTTCTAAGCTTTTTCTTTTGTTTTGCCGAAAATTTAGATTTTTGCATATCCATATCACCCCCTTTCAATTGGGTTTTCTATAAAAATGCATTTTTTAATTTGGGAAAAATTACTTTTGAATAAAAGTAATTCTGAAGTTAAATTTTCTGTATTATAGCATAGGATTTTTGAAATGTAAACAAAAATAAAAAAATATTTTTTAAAAATTTTCCTACTAATTTTTTTATAAACTCATATAATAATTTTAAGAAGTGAAAATCAAATTTGTAAAAAAATGTTAAAAAAGTATGAAAAATTACTTGAAATTTTTTTAAAATATTGTTATAATTAATTTTGAGAATATATTTTTGTTATAAAAAAGGAGAAAAAATGAAGTATTTGTATTTATTACAACAAGCTTTGATTTGGGTGATAACGATTTATTGGTTATATCAAATCGTGATAAGCTTTTGTTCCTTAATTAAATTAAAAGACAAAAAAATGATAATCAATAAAAATCATAAATTTATGGCGATTATTCCTGCCCATAATGAAGAAGCAGTGGTTGCCAATTTAGTAGAAAGTTTGAAAGCGCAAGATTATCCAAAAGAATTATATGATATTTTTGTCATTGCAGATAATTGTACAGACGATACAGCAAACGTAGCAAAGCAAGCTGGTGCTATCGTTCTAAAAAGATTCAATGATAGCCAAAAAACAAAAGGTTTTGCCTTAAACTGGTTTTTGAGACAGAAAATTAAAGAAAATGCGGATTATGATGCTTTTTGCGTATTTGATGCCGACAATATAGTTGATAAAAACTTCTTAAAAAATATGAATAAAAAATTATGCCAAGGCGAAGAAATTGTGCAAGGATATCGTGATATTAAAAATCCAACCGATTCTTGGATTGCCTCTGGATATGCCATTTTTTATTGGATGATGAACAAATTTTATCATTTGGCACGATATAATTTAGGCTTATCGCCTTTAATCAATGGAACAGGATTTATGGTGAAATTTGATGTGATAAAACCAAATGGTTGGGATACCATTACTTTAACAGAAGATATTGAATTTTCACTCATGAATATTGCTAAGGGAAGAAAATTAGGCTGGGCAACGGATAGCATTGTTTATGATGAACAGCCTGTTCATTTTGCACAGAGTTGGTCACAACGTTCTCGTTGGACAGTAGGGCATTTGCAATGCATGAAACATTACACAAAAGATTTAGCAAATGGCGTTAAGAAACATAAAACTTTAATGAATTTTGATGGCTTATTATACATGTTTGGGATTCCGATGATGATTTTGACATTTTTATTATTAGGTGTAAATACTTTAATGTATGTCGGAAGTGAAATGGAATTTTCTGATTTGATTTGGAATTATGTAAGATATTTAGCAGCAACTTTTGTTTTACCAATTGGAACAGCAACGATTGTGATGCTTTTGGATAAAAGAGATATTAAATCGATGGTGGTAGGTTTGCTATGTTATCCATTATTCTTGGGTTCTTGGATTTTGATTAATATAAAATGTTTGATTAAACCAAATACAAAATGGGAAAAAATTGAACATGTTAGAGATGTTAAAATAAATGATGTGGCATAAGGAAATAAAAACTGTTCATAAAAATATGAGCAGTTTTTTGCTTTTAAAAGAAAGGGAAATTAGATGAAAATTGATTTTGATTTACTTGAAAAACTAACTGAGAAAATATTTCAAATTTACGAAGAAGCCAAAAATATAAAAGAACTAGCAATAAAAAATAAAGAAGGAAATGATATTGTGACAGAAGTTGATATGTTTATGGAGAAAAATATCATTGAAATGATTAAAGAATGGTTTCCAGAACATTCAATTTATTCAGAAGAAAGTGGGGAAGAAAAAAATAAAAGTGAATATGAATGGTTTATTGACCCGATTGATGGAACCATTAATTTTGCTTCTGGCTTACCGTTTTTTTCGACTTCGATTGCTTTAAAAAAGATGGATGATACCATTTTAGGACTTGTTTTGGATTATAGCCAAAAAGATGTGTATTATACTATAAAAGGTCAAGGCGCATTTTGCAATGGAAAAAAATTACAGGTTTCAAATTGTGATAAATTAAAAAATAGTGTTCTATCTTTTTGTTTAACTTCACATTATCAAGAAGAACATATAAAAGATGTTTTGAAATTAGAAGAAAAATTGGCATCAAAAGTGAGAGGACTTCGATTAATTGTTTCTGGAGCAATTGAATTATGTTGGTGTGCTTCTGGAAAAATAGAAGGTGTGTTAAATGTAAAACCAAGTGTAGGATTAAGTTCAGCAGCTGGAAAATTATTTGTAGAAGAAGCTGGTGGAAAAATCAGCAATTTACAAGGACATAAAAGAGATAAAATACATACTTTGCTTGTTACCAATGGAAAAATTCATGATGAAATTGTAGAACTTTTAAATTAAGTAAATAACTTGACTTTAAGAAAAAAGTTAGATATAATATTTTTAAATATAGAGTAGGAATTTAATCGTTAAGACTCATCTAGACGGGAAGTTGCTAGTGAGGCAAGATTTTGAAAATCGCGTATTTTGTTCCGCATTCCGCTATGGATAAGAATTTAAGAAGATAGTATCTTCTTTCTTTGTGGAGTGAATCTATAGAGAAAGGAGTTTTTTTATGTCAAAATCAAAAAAAATAATTTTATCGGCGTTCTTATTGGCTTTGCTAATTGTACTTTCTAGATTTGCATCAATACAAACGCAATTGCTTGTGATTAGTACAAGCTTTATACCAATCATGATGTCAGCGATTTGGCTTGGGTTCAAATATAGCACAGTAATTGCTGGTTTAGGAGATTTAATTGGAGCACTTTTGTTTCCGTTTGGAAGTTACTTTCCAGGTTTTACAATAAGTGCAGCGATTTCTGGTTTTATCTATGGGATTTTTTTGTATGAGAATCCTCAAAAAGGAACCTCAGAAAGAATGGAAGTTTATTTTAAAATTATCGTAAGCAGTGTATTGGTTTTGGGAGTTGTCAATATTTTTATTACTTCGATTTGGTTACATATATTATATGAAAAGGCCTATTTTGCCATTATTACGACACGAGTTTTAGCACAAGTGATTATGCTTCCGATACAAGTAATTGTGATTTATGGATTGAATAAATTCACTAAACCATTTATCAAAAAATACTTATGGGAGGATTAGAAAGTGAAATTAGAAGAGTACTTTTCATGTTTTTATGCAGGAACCAAAAATCCTTCGCTAGAGGTAATGCATTATTTTATGGAAGAATTAGGGCATACGGAAAAAGATTTGAAAGTAATTCATGTAGCTGGTACCAATGGAAAAGGAAGCATTACGGAAATGATGTCAAATATTTTGACACAATCTGGCTATCGAACAGGAAAATTTATGTCGCCACATTTGATTTGTTATAACGAAAGAATTGCGATAAATAATCAAAATATAACAGATGAAGAATTTGAAAATTTGATTATAGAATTAAATCCAAAAGTCGAAACATACAATCGAACGCATGATTCCAAGGTCACTTTATTCGAATTACAAACAACAATGGCGATTTTATATTTTGCGCGAAAGCAATGTGATTTTGTTGTTATGGAAACTGGACTAGGCGGATTGTTTGATTGTACCAATATTGTAAATGGAATGATTTCGATTATTGCTTCCATTGGCTATGATCACATGAATCTTTTGGGAAATACTTTGGAAGAAATTGCGATGCAAAAAGCAGGAATTATCAAAGAAAAGGGCGATACGATTTTTGTAAAACAGGAAGAATTTATTAATGCAATCATAGAAAAAACATGTAAAGAAAAAAAGAATCAATTGCATTGTGTTGATTTGAAAAAAATTGAGGAAATTTCTATTCAAGCAAATGTTACGAAATTTAGTTATGGAAAAAATCGAAATGTAGAAATTAATTTAAAAGGAGAGAAACAAATTCAAAATGCGGTCATTTGTTTAGAATGTGTTGCTATTTTGAAAAGTAAAAATATCGTAATAGCAGATGATATTATGCGTAAAGCACTAAAAACGGTTATACACAAAGGAAGATTTGAGACGATTTGTGAAAATCCTAAAATTATTTTTGATGGCGCACACAACGAACCTGCCATTAGCCATTTGAAAGATACGATTCAGTTGTATTATAAAAATGCCAAAAAAGTATTGGTTCTTTCCATTTTTGATACCAAAGATTATCACAAAATTTTAGCACAACTTCTTGAAGAAGATGCCATTTTTATTTTTACGGACGGAAATGAAGAAGGTAGATTTGTGCCAAAAGAAACATTGTATGATGGTGCAAAGAAAATAGCAAATCAGAAAACATTGAAAAAGCTTAGCATGAAAGAGGCACTTCAGGTTGTTAAGGAAAAATATAACGACTATGTAACGTTTATAGTCGGTAGTTTTTATGTATATGAAATGGTTAAGAAAGAATTAGAGGGAAAAAATGATACAAATTAAAGATTTGGATTTTTGCTATGCTTCTGGACAAAGCGTTTTAGAAAAAATTAATTTGGAAATAAAAGAGGGAGAAGTTGTTAGCATTATCGGAAGAAATGGTGTTGGAAAATCAAGTTTGGTGCGTTTGATAGCAGGACTTGCAAAACCTACCAAAGGAGAAATTTTAGTGGATGATATTTCTGTTCAAGATAAGAAAAAGGCAAAAGAGCTCAGAAGAAAATTAGGAATCGTTTTTCAAAATCCCGAAAATCAAATTTTGTTTCCAAGGGTTTATGAAGATATGGAATTTGCTTTGAAAAATTTGGAATTACCAAATCGCCAAATAAGAATTCAGAATGCTTTGCAAAAAGTGGAGATGGAAAAATATAGAGAACACGATACTTATGAATTATCTCTTGGGCAAAAACAAAGAATCAATTTTGCGAGTGTATTGGCAGTAGAGCCCAAATATATTATTTTGGATGAACCAACTACGATGATTGATTCAAAAGGAAAAGAGAAGATTTATGAGATTGTGAAAAATTTGAAAAAAGAGGGTTATACGATTATTTATGTGACAAATTTAATGGAAGAAATTATTTTGTCAGACCGTATTTTGATTTTAGAAGATAAAAAAGTGAAAACGATTTTTCCTAAAATAGAGATTTTTGAAAAGATAGAGTTGTTAGAAGAAAGTAAGATTAAAATTCCAGAAATTTTAAAAATTATTTTGCAATTAAAAAAGCAAAATATAGAAATTCATTTAAAAGAATGGACCATAGAAGAAATGACAAATGAGATTGTGAGGGTATGTGGCGGATGAAAAATACAGTAAAATTTATCTTTTTTATGAGTTATTTGATGGGGATTTTTTGGATAAGTCATTTCGCAATTTTGGGGATTTTATTGATGTTTCATTTTTGGTGGATTCAGATTTTTTATCGAAATTTAAAAAGATTGCTCAAAGGTTTAAAAATTCTATTGCCATTTGTGTTTTTTACTGGATTGTTAAATACGTTATTGGCAGATTGGATAACACGGTGGCTTAATTGCAGTTAGGATTTTGATTGCGTATCAAATTACCTATCTTTTTTCGCAATCGATGACGACTTTGGAATTTGTTAGTGTGATTCAAAATATGTTGTGTCCTTTGAAAATTTTTAAAATAAATCCAGAAAATATTGGTATGATGATGCGTATTGCATTTTGTGTTTTGCCTATTTTAAAAACAGAAATTGAGCAAAAACGCTATGCTTTGAAGGCAAAAGGAATGGAGCCTAAATTAAGCAATATAACAATTATGATAAAACCATTATTGATTTCCATTTTACGAAGAACAAATGAAATGGAAAAAAGTTTGAAGGCAAAAGGATATGAGGAATAATGTTAAAAAGTAAAAAAACTATTGACAAAATGGAGAAAAAGTTTTATCATATAAATATAAAAAGTAAATTTAAGTGGAAACACTTTTATTTATAAAGGTAATATGAAACAAAAACACAGGTAGTGGCGACTACCTGTGTTTTATTATATGATTTAAAAGTTAAAAAACGTTTTTATGTTTTTCATGATTTCAGTAATCATTTTTATCAAATTAAGTATGTTTACAAATTGTTTTTTGCGTTTTTTTACTTTTTCATCTTTTGAATTTTTGGCAATATGAAACATATAGCAAAACCTCATTTTCACGTATTTGCACACAATTCATCACCTCCTTGTGCAGGAAAAAGAAGCATATTTTTTTGTTTTTTTTGGAAAAAGTTTTTAAGAATTTAAAAACTTTTTAAGAATTAATAATGAAGTAATTATACAATGCTAATTTTCAAAATGCAATACTTTTTCAATAAATTTTAATAATTAGCAGTTTTTACTTGAAACGCAATTTTTTTTGTGATAAAATAAACAGTGTCTAAGTTTTAGGCGAAATCAAAAATTACAAGGAGGTAAATATGATTTATTCAGAAGAAGTAGAACATATGTGTAAGGTTGCAAAAGGTGCAAAGCACGAACCAGCACCAATTCCTGAAGAAGGAAAATGGGTAAAAGCCAAAGATGTAAAAGATATTTCTGGCTTAACACATGGAATTGGGTGGTGTGCACCACAACAAGGAGCTTGCAAACTTACTTTAAATATTAAAGAGGGAATTATACAAGAAGCATTAGTCGAAACAATTGGATGTTCAGGAATGACACATTCAGCAGCAATGGCAGGAGAAATATTAGTAGGAAAAACGATTTTAGAAGCCTTGAATACAGACTTAGTTTGCGATGCAATTAATACAGCGATGCGAGAATTATTTTTGCAAATTGTTTATGGTAGAAGTCAATCTGCATTCTCAGAAGGAGGTCTTCCAGTAGGAGCAGGATTAGAAGATTTAGGAAAAGGACATAGAAGTCAAGTAGGAACGATTTATTCAACGAATGTGAAAGGTCCAAGATATTTGGAATTAGCAGAAGGTTACATAACAGAAATTGGCTTGGATAAAAACGATGAAATCATCGGATATAAATATGTAAATTTAGGTAAAATGATGGAAAATATCAAAAAAGGAATCGAACCAATGGAAGCCATCGAAAAAGCTTCAGGACAATATGGTAGATTTGACGAAGCAGTAAAGAAAATTGACCCACGTAAGGAGTAATCGATGAAAATTTATTTTGCTGCATCCATTTATGGTGGAAGAGAATTATTAGAAGATTATAAAAGCTTGGTTATGGCATTAAAAAATTATGGGGAAGTTTTATCAGAAGAAATTGTTGATGTCAATCTATTACAAAAAGAAGAGAAAATTTCTCCAGAAGAAATTTATTTGAGTGATATTGAAAAAATCAAACAAGCAGATGTAATTTTTGCAGAATTAACGAATCCTTCTTTAGGTGTTGGCTATGAATTAGGTTATGCAGAAGCACATCATAAAAAGATACTAGGCGTTTATAATCAGACAATCAGAGAAAAAATTACACCAATGATGATGGGAAATAAAAATATAAAGATGATAGCCTATAAAAATATCGAAGAAATAATAAAAAAATTAGAATCATTGTTAGGTGATTGAAAGGAGAGAGAAAATGGCTTTATTTGAAAGTTATGAAAGAAGAATTGACCAAATCAATAAATGTTTAAAGGATAATGGTATTTCTTCTTTAGAAGAAGCAAAGAAAATTTGCGAAGACAAAGGGTTAAATGTTGCTGAAATGGTAAGAAATATTCAACCAATTTGTTTTGAAAATGCATGTTGGGCCTATACGGTTGGGGCTGCAATTGCGATTAAAAGAGGAGTAAAAACAGCATCAGAAGTGGCAAAATGTATTGGAGAGGGATTGCAAAGTTTTTGTATTCCAGGTTCTGTGGCAGATGACAGAAAAGTTGGTTTAGGACATGGAAACTTAGGAGCAATGCTTTTATCCGAAGAAACAGATTGTTTTGCATTCTTAGCAGGACATGAGAGTTTTGCTGCAGCAGAAGGTGCTATTGGTATTGCCAACAATGCCAACAAAGCAAGACAAAAACCATTACGAGTTATCTTAAATGGATTAGGAAAAGATGCAGCACAAATTATTTCAAGAATCAATGGTTTTACACATGTGGAAACAGAATTTGATTTCTTTACAGGAAAATTAAAAATCGTCAAAGAAACACCATATTCTGATGGACCAAGAGCAAAAGTAAAATGCTATGGTGCTGATGAAGTAAGAGAAGGCGTTGCGATTATGCATCATGAAAAAGTAGATGTTTCAATTACAGGAAACTCAACTAATCCAACTAGATTCCAACATCCAGTAGCTGGTACTTATAAGAAAGAATGTATCGAGCAAGGTAAAAAATATTTCTCAGTTGCTTCTGGTGGTGGAACAGGAAGAACACTTCATCCAGATAATATGGGTGCAGGACCTTCTTCTTATGGTATGACAGACACGATGGGAAGAATGCATTCAGATGCACAATTCGCAGGAAGTTCCTCTGTTCCAGCTCACGTTGAAATGATGGGATTAATCGGAATGGGAAATAACCCAATGGTAGGTGCAACGGTTGCGGTATCTGTTGCCGTTTATGAAGTTATGAAATAATTTTTTTGATAAAAATGCATGAGTTTTATGTTTATAAAGATGAAGAAAACAAATTAGAAAATAATTTGTTTTTTTCAGGTTTTGAATAATATTTTATAGTCAAAAGATAAAAAGGAGGAAATTTAAATATGAATCGAAAAAATAAACAAAAACGGAATTACTTTAATTGTTTTGGTAATTACAATTATCGTTTTGCTAATTTTAGTAGCAGTTAGTTTAAGATTGATAAGTGGAAATGAAGGAATTTTAGAAAGAGCTGAGACGGCAGTTAACAAAAATAGCGTGGCAGAACTTAAGGAAGAAGCAATTTTAGCCTTAACTGGCAGAATTATTGATAAATATGATGTGGGAATGAATCAATCGTTAAAAGAGGTTTTAGAGGAAGGAATCACTGGAGAGAAAGTAATTGAAGAAGTTACATCTGATATTTGTTATGTTACCAAAGGAGATGCTGTAATAACAGTTTACGAAGACGGAACAGTGGAAATTGGAAAAGTAGATGTTTGGGATGGAAGTGCTAAAACTCAGCCAACGATTGATGAAAATAACAATTGGCATATTCATACAACAGCAGAACTAAAATATCTTGCTGATTTTGTAAACGGAGAATTGGCGGAAGCTGAAAAAGGAGATTTACAAATTACAGCTGACACAATTGTTTATTTGGAAAATGATTTAGATTTAGGTGCTAGACAGCAAAATGGAACAAAAACTCATGGAGAAAACTGGATTCCAATCGGAAAAAGTTCAGATACAAAGTTTTTAGGAACATTTGATGGAAATAATCATATTGTACGTGGTCTTTATGTTGATAAAACTGAAAACTTTTCAGGATTTTTTGGAAATGCTAATACGGTGAGAAATCTTACAATTAAAGACAGTTATGTGTTAGGAGGAAATGCCACAGGAAGTATAGCTGGGCTAATACGTGGGACAATTGAAAATTGCCATAATGTGAATTCTACAGTTATGATGAGAGAAGGAGAATACCGTACTTGTGGAGGAATTGTAGGACAAGGAAAGACAGTATTAAAATGTACTAATTCTGGAAAGATTATGGGAGAAGGCGTTAGTAGTGGAGAATCTAGTCAAACAGGAGGAATTGTTGGAATACTACCTACTTCAGGTACAATGAAAGAATGCGAAAACACGGGAACGGTGAGTGGTCATGGAAATTATGTTGGAGGAGTTGTTGGCTACATGAGTAGTTCAGCACAACTAATGAAATCTTCGAATAGTGGAAAAGTAGAAGGAAAATCAAGAGCTGGAGGTATTACTGGTTCTGCAGGTAATTCAACAAATATTTTAGAATGTGTTAATACTGGTAATGTATTGGCTAATGGAATGTTTGTTGGAGGGATTGTTGGAATATTAGGAGGAAATGTCGAAAAATGCTATAATTCAGGTGAAATAAAACAAAAGCAATCAGATGGAGATGCAGGAATAGGAGGAATTTGTGGAGAGACATATATGGATTCTACGATTGGTATAAAAAACTGTTATAACAAAGGAAAAATAATAGAAGAAGCAAGTGGAACTGCAGAAAAACCGTTAAATGGAGTTGGCGGAATCATAGGTTATATAAGTGCTACAAATTCTAGTGGAGTCATCAGCAATAATTATAATTTTGGTCAAATCGAAATTCTTGGCGAAAATATTATTAACATCGGTAGTGTAATTGGAAGGGTAACTTCTGATGCTTTTGTGAGAAACAATAACTATTATTTAGAAGGAACTCCTGAAAATGCAGAAGGTGAGAAGAAGAGTGCTACGGAAATGAAAAAGCAGGAATTTGTTGATTTGTTGAATACTGGCTTGGAGGAAATTGCTTGGGAAATCCGAGACTCGGAGAATGAAGGATATCCTGTGATTATTGGCGTAGAATAAAAGATTAAGGTCAATGCAAAAAATGAAACTTAAATGTTTGTTTTGTATTGACTTTTTTTTGAAAAAAATATATAATATTATAAGATAAAATAAAACTCTTAAGCAGAAAGGGGAAATTCATGTTAGCAAAAATTTGGAAAAAGGCGCTATTGATAATTTGTATTTTAGCTTGTATTTATAATATCATGCATAAATTAATTAGCAGAACGCCCTTGGAACTCCAATTAAAAAGTGTTCAAAATCAAAATAGTATAGTGGACATGTTGCGCAAGACCGATAAAACCAACCAGATGCCAGAAAACTCTTCTGCTGAAGAAAAAGAGAATCAAACGCTAAATACGCCAAAATCAGAAGAGAATACAACAGATGTTACGAATAATACAATTGTTGTAATCTATTAAAAAATGCTTGCATTATCTAAAAATATATGATATGATAAAAAATATTGTAAAAATGAAAAAGAGAGGTGAAGATTAATGAAAACAGAAATTCAACCAAATTATGTGACTTCAAAAATTATATGTGCTTGTGGAAATGTCATTGAAACCAATTCAACCAAAGCAGAAATGAAAGTAGATGTTTGCTCAAAATGTCATCCATTTTGGACAGGAAATTTAAAACAAAATACAACAGGGCGGAAGAGCAGACAGATTTAAAAAGAAATATGGTGTATAATAAAAAAGTGTAAAAATTTTTTAAAAGTAATAGAAAAAACTATTGCTTTTTTTTTTATTTAGGATATAATAATAATTAAGGAAAGTACAAATGAAAGAAAGAGGAGAAATTCAAGATGGAAGAAAAAGAATTAAATGCTGTTTTAATGGACAAGTTAGCTGAATTGAGCAAGTTGGAAATAAAAAAATCAAAAGTTTTAGCAGTCATTTTTCAGAAAAAGATGCAACAGATTTTGGAACATAAAATGCAATCCTTAGAAGCAAATTTTAAAGAGCAAGCTGAATTCTATGGTCAAGATTTAGAAGATTATGAATCTACTTATCAAGAAATTAGAGGAAGGTATCAAGTGCAGTTGAGTGGGATTTTGAATAAATATAATGAGTTATTTATTAATCTTTATTTAGAATTGCAAGAAGCAGAATGTAATCAAAAAATTGCGATTACAAATTTAAAAAAGAGTTATGATACCAAACAACAAATTCCAAAGCGTACCAATGTAGAATTAATAGAAGAATATGATAGAAAAATGAATGCTTGTTTTCAGAAAAAAGTAAATTATGACATCATTATTCAAGAATGTCAAAATGAATTAGAGAAAAGTATTCAAAATATGGAACACCAAATTGATACTTTGTTTGAAGATAAATTAAATAAAATTTCACTAAAAGAAGAAAGCGCACTTGCTAAATTGATTCAAAAAATTAAAAATATGTTTAGCGGTAAAACAAAATTTAACACCTATGTTATTGAACCGATTCATGTAGAATTAGAAATGATGGACAATAAATTGCCAGAACTTATCGGTCGTTTACAAGAGCAAACCATTTTGGCAGTTGCAAAAATGAAACAAGCAAAAGCACAAACAAATCAAATATTTGATAATATGATTTAAGGAGAAAAATATGGAAAATATTATATTGGATGGAGAAATGCTGAATTTGACTTCCCTTACGATGGAACAATTAAAAGAGATACTCGATAAAATTGACACAGAAGAATTGGTAGTCAAACAGAAAATTGATAATATATTGGAAAAACTAGCTTAAGATAAAGGAGTTAAAAGATGGTAGGAATAAATAAAATCATTGATATGATAGAGGTATATCAGAGCAATCTAGGAGAATTAACGGTAGAAGATGCAAAATTTGTTCAAGAAGACTTAGACCAAAATCGTCAAAAACTGGAAACGGAATTGGATAAATTGTATGAAAGTAACCAAATGGGAAATTCAGGAAAAATTAGTGTTATTGAATCTACGTTAGATGATTTAAATATTTTATTAAGCGAACTTTCAACCATTGTAAAAGAAGAACCAGAAGAAAGTAAAATGGATGGAATAAGATTATTGGGCGAAGAAGAGGAGGATGCTGAAAAGGAAGAAGTTAGTCAACTAAAAGAAGAAGAAAATGAGCAAGAAGCAGTTGAAGAAGAGACAAAAATAATGGAAACAGAGCCAGTATTCGATGTAAGTGAGCAGACAGAGTTAACAGAAAGCTACCAAGAAGAACCAATAATAGAGAAAAGTGAAGTGGTTTCTCGAGAGGAACCAGAATTTGATGAAAGACCAGTTTTTGAAGTATCTACACCAGAGGAGATAAAAGAAGAAAAAAAATCATACGATACTTTTACAATAAAAGTCGGAAAACCTTCAGTAGAATATATTCAAATTGCCAAAGATGTAGTACTAAGGCGTGTTCCTTTGCAAGAAACGCAAGGCGTAATTCAAGATGGTGAAAGAACAGCAGAAATGTTAATGAAAAAAATTTTTTCTGAAAAGGATTCATTCTACGGGAGTGAACCAACAAGCCCCAGTTTAGTTTACAACTATGACAAAGATGAAAGAGTAAGATAAAAGGACGGTAAACCGTTCTTTTTTTTGTACTAAAATTAGTTTTTGGCGAATATACTGCAATAGATAAAGGAGGGAAATACAATGTATTATCAAAATGGAAATTATATGCAAGATTTGAATTATTATAATCAAATGCCTGCAATGGGATATCAACCGTATGCGAATCAGCCATACTCAAATCCAAATGTGAATCCAGTCAATCAACCAATGCCAAATTTGAATGCTATGTATCCAGCAGTATATCGCATTATTGCGCCAGTTGTATCACAAGTTTTGGCGAATAGTAACACCAATTATTTGTCAGAAGAGGCTTTAAATAATATGGTCGATACAGTTTATGATATGGTGGAAGGAGATATTAACGTGAAAAGCAATGCCACTCGATTAAATAGCAATCATGCATCTAATGAAAATACTAGTTCTGGGAGTTGTGAAAGAAATTCTTCCACGTCCCGTCCGAACACTAGTGCTACTCCAGCTACTTACACAGATTCACAAAATGCATTATTAAAAGATTTAATCAAAATTATGATTTTAAATGAATTAAATTGTCGAAGACAATCAAATTTTAATACCATGTCTATGCAAAACTCAAACATGACACAACCGATGTTTCAATCGTATAATTTCTAAAATTTTGCACATACTTTAAGTATAAAACTTAAAATAAGGAGAAATAAAAATGAGAGTAAAAGATTGTATGTGCAAAAAAGTAGTGCAAGCGACTTCGGACACGACGTTAGATAAAATTGCCCAATTAATGCAGGAAAATGATGTTGGATGTGTTCCAATTTGTAACGAAGAAAAAAACGTAATTGGATTTGTTACTGACCGAGATATTATCACAAGATGTGTTGCAACTAATCAAAGTTGTAGTCAAACCAAAGCATCAGACATTATGACAACCAAAGTAATTAAAACAACACCAGATACCGAAATTGATGAGGCAACCAATACGATGTCTCATAACCAAATCAGAAGATTGCCAGTTATTGAAAATAATCAAATTGTGGGAATGCTTACAATTGGCGATTTGGCACAAAGTCAAAAGGTACAGCCACGCGAGGTGGGAGATACAATGGAATGTATTTGTAAATGTAATCATCATCAAGAGTAAAAGGAGTGTGTTAAAAATGGAATATAAAACGATTGTGAAAAAAGTTTTTTGGCTAGTCATTATTTTTTTGATTTTTGTGTTGGCAGCAAAACTTTTCAAGTTTTATGTTCCTTTTTTAATTGCTTATGTAATTTCTTTACTAGTAGAACCTTTGATAAAATGGATTCATAAAAAAACCAAACTAAGTCGAAAGACAAGCAGTATTTTGGTATTAGTTACTGTTTTTGCGTGTTTAATGGGGTTGATTGCATGGGGAACGATTAGTTTGATTTCCGAAAGTACCAATTTACTTGGCGCCTTAAATACATACTTGGAAAAGGCAGTAGAATGGAGCAATTCGATACTTCAAAAAATCGATATGGACAAATTATCCTTATCCGATAACGTCAAACAAATGATTCAATCCACTTCTTCAGATGTTTTTAATCAAGTTATTGCTTTTTTGAAAGGCATATTAACGGGATTATTAGAAGGTTTAAAATCGGTGCCTACGATTTTAATTTATACAGTGATTACTATTTTAGCAACCTATTTTATCACTTCTGATAAAATTTATATTTGGGATCGAATGGAGCATCATATTCCCAAAAAAATATTAGGAAAAATGAAAATGAAAATGGAGAAAATAACGACATCATTAGGTGGTTATTTAAAAGCGGAAATGAAATTAATTGGGATTTCATTTGTACTGGTATTAATGGGATTAAACATTTTTTATTTGATGGGAATGAATGTGGGATATCCATTGTTGATGGCGCTATTTATTGGATTTGTAGATGCATTGCCAATTTTAGGTTCAGGAACAGTTATGGTGCCGTGGAGTATAATTTTGTTTTTAAATAAAGAATATTCGGTTGGATGTTCCATTTTGGGATTGTATATTTTTGTATCTGCAGTCAGACAATTCTTAGAACCGAAAATTATTAGTAGCAAAATAGGTGTTCACCCGTTGTTTACACTGATTGCAATGTATACAGGTTTCAAACTAATGGGAGTTATGGGAATGTTAATTGGACCAATTGTGCTGATTATTTTGAAAAATATTTTTGAAAATACCATTGATAGAGGCATTGTGAAATCGATATTGGAGGAATAAATCCATTTTAAGCCATTATTTTTTAAATTGAAGGATAAATCATTTGAAATCCCAGAAAATCGCTTAAAAGCAATTTTGGGATTTTTTAGAGCGGTAAAAAAGTAGGGTATCAGAAAAATAAGTTTTTGAAAAAAGCACTAGAATCGACGATAAGCAATTTTTTTAAATGAAATAGACATAAAACATTAAAAATTGAAAAAAATTGCTTAAAAGCGAAGATAGAATGGTTTTGGAGCGAATTTCTGTATTAGCCAATATTATTTAAAAAAATGCATAAATAGCTTGCAATTTGATTCGAAATATGTTAAAATTTCAATATAAATTGGAAACAGAAAGGAGGAAGAAAGATGAAAGAAAAAATATTCAAACTATTGTTTGAAATGAATCAAAGACTTGATGGAATAGATAATAGACTGGATGGAATGGATGATAGATTTGACGGAATAGAACAGCAGACAAAGGAAATTTTGGATCAACAATTTTTATTTGAGACAGAGTATGGAACCAAAATCGATGTCATTTTTGACTCAGTCAGCTTAGAAATGGACAAAAATTTAGAAAAGTCTCAAAAAATTCGAAAATTAGATCAAAGAGTAGAGCAAAATGAAGTGAATATTTTTAGTCTTGAAAAAAGAGTTTCAACTTTAGAATTAAAACATAAATAGAATCGTATTTCAAAAAATCAAGAAATAGAGAGTATATCGATTATTTTAGAAAGAAAGAAGTAATCGATATGCTCTCTATTAAGTTTTTATGAAATTTAGGAAAGAAAAGATTTGGGAAGCATTTTTTCTTTTTTTATATGTTAAAAAATAATATTTTATAAAACACTTGAAAAATTCTCCAAGAAAAGATATAATAGAAAAAACAAAAGTAGAAAATTTGGAGGAAAAAAATGGCTACAAGAGATAAAAGTGTATGGATTTTATTGATATTTATTTTATCAGGTTTGGTAATTGGAGGACTTTTGGGAGATTTGGCTGCGCGTGTGGATTGGCTTTGGTGGCTTGGATTTGGGCAAGAATTTGGATTAGAAAGTCCTTTAGTACTTAATTTAAGTATTTTAAAAATTACGTTTGCATTAATGGTAAAAATCAATATTGCTAGTATTATTGGAATTGGAATTGCGTTATTTTTATACCGAAAAATTTAAAAGTGGAAAGTAGGAATTTTGATGTTAGATATTTTAGGAGATTCCATCTTGGATAGTGTGAAATTAGTGCCTTTTTTATTTATTACGTACTGGATGATGGAATATTTGGAACATAAAACCTCAAAGAAGCAGAAAGAGCGTATTCAAAAAGCTGGGAAAATGGGACCAGTAATTGGGGGCTTTTTAGGGGCATTTCCACAATGCGGATTTTCCGTATCTGCTACGAATTTATATGTTGGACGTGTGATTAGTTTAGGAACTTTGATGGCGGTTTATTTATCAACTTCTGATGAGATGATTCCTGTTTTTTTATCAGAAGCAGTTCCTGTTTTGACTATATTAAAAATCGTGGGAATTAAAATAATTATAGGTATTATTATTGGCATATCGCTTGATTTGATCATACAAAAAAAACCTTGCGAGCAAGAAATTAAAAAGATGTGTGAGCATGACAAATGTCACTGTGAAGAAGGAATTGTGAAATCTTCTTTGAAACATACAATCAATATTACATTGTTTATTTTTGGAATTAATTTAATGTTGAATGCATTCATACTTTATTTGGGAGAAGAAAGGATTGCTCATTTTATTTTGAACCAACCAATTTTGGGTCCATTATTAGCAGGGATGGTTGGATTAATTCCGAATTGTGCATCTTCTGTTATTCTTGCAGAGTTGTATTTAGAAAATATGATATCTGCTGGCATGATGATAGCTGGCTTATTGGTGGGCGCAGGTGTTGGTTTACTAGTGTTATTTAGAGAAAATCATCCTACAAAAGAAAATATAAAAATCGTTTCTATTTTGTATGGAAGTGGTGTTTTATGCGGAATTTTATTGGAGGCAATGGGTCTTATTTTATAAAGGGGATGCAATCATGAAAAAAACAAAGCGAAAAATTTTTGAAACTTCGATGAAGTTGTTCTCAGAAAAAGGATATGATGCAACAAGCATTGAAGAAATAACGGCAACTGTGGGGGTAGCCAAAGGAACGTTGTATTATCATTTTTCGAGTAAAGAGGAAATTTTTAATTTTTTGGTGGAAGAAGGTATGAAACTTCTGAAAAATAGTATTGAAATTAAGACTTCAAAATGTGAGACGACAATTGATAAATTAAAAGCAATTGTACTCATTCAGTTGAAAGGAATCAAAAAATATGAAAATGTTTTGACGATTGTGATGAGTCAAGTGTGGGGAAATGAACCAAGAAATGTGCTTTGCAAGGAAAAAGTGATTGAATATATAACGGTGATTGAAAAAATGATTGAGGCTGGTTTGGAAAAGGGAGATATTAAATATTGTGATGCCGAAGTTTTGGCATGCCAAATTTTTTCGCTAACTTGTTCATCGTTAATTTATCGCAGAAAAGTGGAAGAATTTGATATTGAAAAATTATATCAAGAATATGAAAGGAGTTTGTTTGATAAGTTAATATGATAAAAAAAGATTAGGAAAAATCAAGAAAGGAATAAAAATAAAAATGGATACAAGGATATATAAAGGTTGCAAAAGGTTATACACGATTGAGAAAATGAATAATTTAAAAGAATTGTTGGAGAGGACTCAAAAGTTATATGCCAACAATATTGCTTTTAAATTTAAAACAGAAACGCCAGATTTATTGAATGTGAAAACGTATGAAGAATATATCGAAGAAATCAATGCATTAGGAACTGCGATGATTAGTTTGGGGTTGAAAGATAAAAGGATTGCGCTGATTTCTGAAAATCGCTATGAATGGACTTTGACTTATTTTGCAACAGTGAATGGAACAGGTGTAATTGTACCATTAGATCGTTCGCTTTCTGAAGTTGAAATTATAAATTTGCTAGAAGGTTCTGAAGCGGAGGCAATTTTTTATTCGAATAAATATCAAGAAATTATGCAAAAGGTAAAAAATCAGAAGCTTGGGAAAATTAAGTTTTTTATTTCAATGGATGCGGAAAAAAGTACAGATGACGAATATTCTCAAAAAGAGTTGATTCGAATTGGGAAAGATTTATTGAAAAATGGTTCCAGAATTTTTATAGATAATGAAATAGATAATGAAAAAATGTCAATTATGTTATTTACATCAGGTACGACATCAAAGAGTAAGGCAGTGGCGTTATCACATAAGAATATTTGTACGAATTTGTATGATATTGCTTCTGTGTTTGATGTGAATGAGAAAGATACGATTTTATCGTTCTTGCCACTGCATCATACGTATGAGTGTACGGTTGGTTTTTTGTATCCAATTTATGTGGGAGCGAGTATTTCGTATTGCGAGGGAATTCGTCACATTGCGGAAAATATTAAGGAATATCAAGCCAGTGTCATGATTTCGGTGCCAGTTTTGTTTGAAAATTTGTATAAAAGAGTGATGCAGAATATTGAAAAAAAGGGAAAACTGAAACAAGTAAAAATGGGTCTTTTGTGGAGCAATTTTTTGAGAAAATTTGGTGTGGATAAAAGAAGAAAAATTTTTAAAGAAATCCATGATTCGTTGGGTGGAAAGTTGCGATTATTTGTGGCAGGAGCAGCCGCTTTTGACCCGAAAATGGAAAAAGGGTTGAATGATTTAGGAATTGACACTTATCAAGGATATGGTCTAACAGAAACTTCGCCAGTGATTGCAGCTGAGCATAAAACGGTTGTAAGATATGGTTCGATAGGAAAAGTATTTCCAAGTTTGGAAGTAAAAATTTGGGAGCCGAATGAAGAAGGCATTGGTGAAATTGTTGTTAGAGGCGATACAGTGATGCAAGGATATGTCAATCATCAGCAAGCAACAGAAGAGGTTATTCGAGATGGTTGGTTTCATACGGGAGATTTGGGATATTTTGACCAAGACGAGTTTTTATTTATTACTGGCAGAAAGAAAAATGTAATTGTTTTGAAAAATGGTAAAAATATTTATCCAGAAGAAATTGAAGCCATGATTAATGATATTCCTGGTGTTAAGGAGTCGTTTGTTTTTGGAAAACCAGACAAAGAGGATAAGGTTGATTTAAAATTGGCTACAAAAGTGGTATATGATGCTGAATTCATGCAAAAGGAATTTCAGCTGCAATCTGAATCAGAAATTCGAGAAAAAATTTGGAAACAAATTAAAGAAATCAATAAAAAAATGCCGACGTATAAATATGTGAAAGAATTAATCCTAACGCAAGAAGAACTAATCAAAACAACGACGCAAAAAGTGAAGCGATTCGAGGAGTTAAAAAAATTAGGGCTGGATTCCTAATTTGGTCAATATGACAAATGTTACAAAAAAGTTACAAAAAAATACAAAATGTTACAAAAATGTAATATAAAAAAATAGAAAATCACTTGTATTTTTAGAATAAAAAATATATAATAGAAGTAGTTAAAAAATGTATGATATAAAATAAGTACAAATTTAAACTAAGGAGGTAAGTTTACAATGTCATTTTTTCAAAAATCAGGCATAGTAAACGTGAAAATGGTTATCACGGAAGAAAAAATATTATGCAACATAGATAAGATACAAAAATTAATTAATCCCAATGCCAAAAAACAAATTGTGCAATTGGAAGAAGATTCTTATTTTCGCGATTTGGTAGAATCGGTTAAAACTTATTTGATGGAATATCCAAAGAAAAAGAATTTTCCAACAGAAGTATATAAAGCAGCGTATGATTTAGTGGAATATGCAACGAATCAATTTGAGGAAAATACCAAAAAAATTGAAGATTTAATTCGACAAAGAGAAAGAAATATAAAACTTGCTAATGTTTTAACAGATGTCACAAAAGCGATTAAGGCAAATGCTAAAAATTCAAAGGAAATCGTGAAAAAGGTAAGAAAAAAATATTCAGAGGATATTGTAGAAGCGTTAAATGTAATCAGTTCAACAGAAGCAGGATCGGAAGAATATGAAACAGCGGATCAATTGATTAGTGCTAAAATTGGAAATTTAGAATCCAATATGTTTATTGAAATTGATATGGAAAGAATTGAGGATCGTTCTAAAGCGTTAAGTTACATAGGTATTGAAATTGCTGAATCCTTAAAATATATTCCAACGCCAGTTTCAGCAACAGAAGAACCAGTAACCAATCGATTTGAAGAGAAGATTCCAGAGAAAGTAGAAGAGACAAAACCAACTTCTGAATTATTACAAGATGTAATGACAGAAGCAGCACCTGCTTCAGCAGAACCAGTTGTGGATTCAGCTGCATCATTCTTTGAAGAAACGAGATTTGAGACCAAACCAAGTTTGTGGCAGAAATTTAAAAATAGTAAGTTTGTAAGAACAATAAAATATATTATGCAAATCAAAGTTGTGTTGGATTATCCAGCATTGCCAGAGGGTAGAGGAGAATAAAAGAAAAGGAAACCAAATTCCAGCATCTCACAAAAGGTGCTGGAATTTTGATGCGAAAAATAAAAATATAGTTGAAAAATAAATTTTAATATGATATAAAATAAATAATGAAAAAACAAACGGAGGAATTAAAATGAAAATTGTAAAACCATGGGTGGAATTATCAGAAATTGATGGAATTAAAATCATGAAAAACTTAGAAAGAGCAGCAAAACATTGTTATCGTACAGAAGGAAATATCAAAGAAAATAGTTATGACCATTTTTTGCGAAATTGTATTAATCGTGGACATGAATCAGTATTAGAACATGAAAAAGTATCGATTCGAATTTGTTGTGATGTCGGGGCGTATAAAGATATTACACGTCATCGTATTGCCTCTTTTTCAATTGAAAGTACAAGATATTGTAATTATAGCAAAGACAAATTTGGAAACCAAATTTCATTTATTGAACCATGCAATATTGAGGACGAGTCTTTATATACTGCTTGGAAAAATTGTATGCAAAATATTGAAAATACCTATAATCAAATGGCTAGCCAAGGCGCTACACCAGACCAATTGCGTTTATTATTACCACACAGCGCAGCAGGCGAACTTACCATGACAGCCAATATCAGAGAATGGAGACACATTTTTTCTTTACGAGCAGACAAACACGCCCATCCATCGATTCAACAATTTATGATTCCATTATTATTGTATTTCAAAAAGCAAATGCCTGCTTTATTTGATGAAGTACCATACAACGAAGAATTTGATTCTAAAAAATATGCAGAAGTCAGAATCGTAAGTGAGTCAAATACTTAAATGATATAATGAAAAAAGATGATAGCACTTGGTGTAATTAAGCCGGAGAATTGCCAGCAAGCAAACGACAATTCCTCCAGGCTTATTTTGTTTTTGCTTAATTTCGTATAGTCCATAATAAAAACCTTTAAAAAAACATAAAACCAATATAATTAATGTGAAATATGCCATATTTCCTCCTAATTTTATTCTTTATTAAATAAATGACTGGAAGTGATTTTAGTATCCACTTCTATTTTGAAAAAGGAATCTTTGAAAATTTCATTCCAATGAACTTTTTCAAATTCATCGGTACTTAAAAATTTTGAAGCAAGAATTCCATTGAAACCAACAACGTCAGAATTATATTCTTTGGTAATAGTATATAAATATTCTCGAATTAATTTTTCCAAGTATTGATTAGTCGCTTGCTCAACCATTTTGATATTTTCTGGAATGGTATAATCGAACGATTCACCAGAACTATTAATACTACCTTTGACAGAAAGACGAACTGTAATAAAAGGAGTATGATTCATCAAATGAACATCCACTTGTGGTGCCGTGCATTTTTTCAAATTCAAATCTACTAATTCACCTTCGTTAAAGGGACTATCTACACTAATCATACAAGAATCCAATTCGTCGGTTATCATTAGATGGGCAATGGTTTGAAGTGGAGGAATGGTTCCTAGCATGATGTCATCATTGAAAATAGCAGCGCCTGAATTTTGGATGGTATCTTCATTAACTACTGTGTAAATAGCAATTGGTTGCGTTAATTCTGTATTAATGCGTGAGAAAAAATGAGCAAAAGTAGAATCGATGGTATAACCAGTATAATCTACAGAATGGAGAATATATTCATATAATCGAGAAGAAAAACTTTCTCCTGAATTAGAAACTTTATCCAAAACGTCATAAGCGGTTCCTGAACTAATTAGCAAATTACAGCTTGGTCTGATTTCCGTATCGTTTCCTAAAATGTTGATATAACTTTTAACGCCTTCTTTTGCAATTTCCTCTGAAAAAACAATAGCAGAACAATGAGATAAGTTGATTTTTTTATTCAGGTAATTATTTAAAATATTGATTCCAGATTCGATGGATTCACAATCCACCGTATAAATTTTATATTCACTCGATTGCGAAGTAGAAGCCTCAGAAGAACTGGTTGATTTTGCAATTTGGATGCTTAAACTAATGGAGTTATTTTTGGCTTTATCAATCCCGAGTGCAACAATATAATAGAAATTTTCGATTCCATTGGAATCGTAACAGCCAGTTAGAGTAAATAATAAAATTATTAAAATTAAAGAAAAAGCAATACATTTTTTTATCATTTATTTTTCATAAGTTCCTTTCTTAAATTTGAATTTCAAGTTTGCTAACAATAGAATCATAAAACAACCGATAAAAATCAAACCAATAATTAAATAACGGTAAACCACATTTTCCATAAAACGACTAATAGCAATATTAAAAGGCACCAGACAAAGTCCAAAGAAAATAGAGGTGGTAGAAAAAGTAAGCATTTTTTCATTTGAAACATTGGTTAGTTTTTTCAAAACACGGTTAATTAAAAAGGTGCTGACACTCAAATAACAAAAAATCGAAATCAGCCAAAGTAGGATAAACAGAGCATCTAAGCTTTTCAAAAAGTTTCCTAATTCAATTCTTCTCGATAATAAATAGAGAGAATTAAGCGGTTCTGTGTCATTGGTGATTGAAAAAATAGTCAGAATGGAGATGACTGTTAAAAAGAGCAATACCCAAGACATGATATAGGAAATGGTGGTTACTTTTTTAAAAGTAAAGCTGTCTTTTAAAAGTGGCATCAAAAAGTAATAGTAGGTTACAATGTAAAGGGAAAAAATATTTAGCAAACCATTTATAAATGTAGTCTGTGCGTTGTAACCAAAAAATGGTGAAAATTTGTCTAAAGCAAATTCATCATATACAGCAAACAAGGCTAAAATAATGCTGATTAGAGTGAAAGGAACCACTAAGCAAATTGTACGCACAATGGATTTGAAGCCAACTAAGTTAGAAACCACAATGCCTACCATAAAAAACAACATAATAAAAATCAAAGGACTTTCATCAAAGTAAATGCTTTTAATCATGTTGGCAAAATCTGTCAAAGTAATATAGGAAACTAGGAAGAAAAAAGCAACGAAGATAATACACATAATCACTTTTAGAACTTTGCCGCCCAGAAATTCTGAAATATCAATAATATCAGAATTGGGAAAGCGCTGGAAAAGGTAATTTAAACAAAGTACAAAAATAAGTCCAATTACTCCAATGTAAATTAAATTTATCAAAGCGCCAGTGCCGACCAAATCAATGATGTAATAAGGAACATTTAAAATTAACTTATTAACCATAATAATTAAAATCAGGCAAATGGCTTCATATTTTTTCATTTTATAATTATTTGACATGTTTCCTCCATTCCATACTAATTTTATTAGCCGCTTCAGGGCGTTTTGTATTTAAAAATTGATTGCGTCGCTGACGTTTCCAAACGGGTTTCATGATATAACCATTGTTTTCATTCAAGTTCTCAAATGGAATATAAGGAGCAAAATAAGGAACGCCAAAGGAACTTAGATTGGTCAACAAAATAAAGTGTATGAAAAAACCAAGTGCGATTCCTAAAAATCCAGCTAAAAATCCTAAAACAATGTAAAAAAATCGATAAATTCGAATTGATGAAGTCAAGGAAAAATCAGGGATTGCAAAACCACAAATTCCAGTAAAAGCAACCACGATAATTAAAATCGGACTCACGATACTAGCGGAAACTGCAGCATCTCCCAAAATCAGAGCACCAATAATACCAATAGTCGTACTAAAAGAAGAGGAGACACGAAGTCCGGCTTCACGAATTAATTCGAAAGAAACTTCCATAATCAAAATTTCAAAAATAACTGGAAATGGAATTGCTTCACGTGCATTTGCAATAGCAAACAGCAACTCTGATGGAATCAGCTCCTGATGGTAATTAGTAATAGCCACATACAAGCCTGGTAAAAATATCGCAAAAAACAGAGCGATTCCTCGGATAAATTTCAAAAAATTCGTAAAATGATAATTCAAATTTCGATCTTCTGCAGAGCTCAAAAAGTCGATAAAAATAGCTGGTACAACTAATACAAAAGGTGTTCCATTCACAATAATAGCAACACGACCACTCAGAAGATAGGAACTAACACGGTCAGGTCTTTCAGTTGCAATTGTTTGTGGAAAGGTATTGTTTGGATTGTCTTTGATAAGTTGTTCTAACTGTCCAGAAGAAAGTAAAGAATCTATTTTTAAATTGTTGATACGATATTTTGTTTCTGCTACCAAATCGTCATTGGCAATATTTTGAATATAGCAAATTGCCACTTTTGTTTTGCTGACTTTTCCAACTTCGACCTCTTCAATGACAAAGTTTTCATTATTAATAATTTTTCGAAGCAAAGAAGTGTTGATTCGAATATTTTCAACAAAAGCTTCTTGTGGACCACGAATAATACTTTCTGTAATTGGTTCAGAGACACTTCTTCCTTTGAATCCTTTTGTTTCGACGCAAAAAGCGCATCCAACAGTATCTACAAAAAGAGCACAAAATCCAGCATTTACTTTTGAAACAACTTCTTTGAACTCGGTTTCTTTCGAAATACTATTATGTGGAATTAAACCATTGTAGATAAAATTTTCTAGATTAATGCGTGGAGTTCTTGGATTTTTGATAGAAATTCTGCCAGGTTTATTCGCATTTTCTTGTTCTTTCATGGTAATAGAATTTTTCAGTAATAAAGGTTGTAGAACCGATTCGGTGATCGTGCTTTCATCGACCATTCCATCAATAAACAAAAGAGCCGCTGCGACTTTTTTGTCCTGAACAGGTAGGGCAAATTTTCGAATTTTAATATCACTATTGATTAATAAATTGTATTTTGTTTTTAAAAATTCGATATTGACAGAAAGAGAAGGATAGATTTTCTCAGCCGTAGGATTAACGTCAGATTCTGGCAGATTATTGGCTGTGTTTGGTAAAATAAATTCGTAATCTTCTTGTTCTGTATATCCAAATAATTGTTGAAAAAGATTTTTAATATTCATAATTTCTCCATAAAATGTATTTTTGAATAGTATTTGTATTTTCGTGAAAATTATGCAAATAGATTTATGAATTGACATAATTTATATTTTGTTATATAATATATCGTATGAACCGATTTAGAAAAAATCTCTTCCTAAAGTTTCATCGGTTTAAATAAAAAAGGAGATGGAAGCATCATGGAACAGAAAACAGGCAAAAAAATTTTTTTAGGGCAAATACAACGACTGCCAAATCGGCGGAAGTATCAGACAAGAAATACTGACTTGGAAGTTAATCTTGACCTTGTTTTTGAAAAAGGTCCGTTGAATTTGATCGTGGCTGATATACCAAAACAATTATGGTTTCAATGTATTTTGGGTATAAGTTTAACAACAGAACGGGACGAAGGAGTTATTTATTACACAGATGAACAGGTTTGGAATCTGGAAGATGAAGAAACAAAGCGAAAGATTGAGCGAATTAAAGAGCTTTTTCGCTGGCATGGTCATCATGAAGACTTATCGCTTTTACAGCGGAGTACTCTTTTAGAGTATGCTAATTCAACAGAGCCAAATCTTTGGAAATTATAAGTTAAAGGAAGAGAAAAAGCAAAATAGAATTGCCATGACATAGAAATTTGGATGTTGTGGCAATTTTTCTGTCCAAAGAAAAATAGAGAAGATTTTACCCAAAAATCTTCTCAAACCATTTTTTTGCATTTACTAATAATTCTTCCAAACAATAATCACACTGATTACGAAAATAACTCAACAAAGTAGAAATGACTCCATTAACAAAAAAGCAAACATCTAATTCCAAATCATGATAAAAACAAATATCTTTCAAAGCAAAATAAATTTTCTTAATTGCTATTTTTCGAAGCTTTTCCAAAAAGAAAAGAGTTTCATTAGAAGATAATAACATTTTATAGATTTCCTCATTCTTTTTTAGACACATAATAATTTCATCAAAATAATCCAGAATATCTTGCTTTGTGTACAAAATTTTATCTTCACAAGTAAGTAAGTCAATCGTTTCTAATTCATAATCTTTGGCAACTTCATAAATATCGTCATAATGCGTATAAAATGTGCTTCTGGTGATATCGGCTCTTTTGACAAGTTCAGTTACCGTTATTTTATTTAATTCCTTTTTTTCCTGCATTAATTCTGCAAAAACAGTCTTAATTAAAGTGCGTGTTTTTCGGGAAGAAGCATTTACTCCTTGTACTTTCATATGGCACCATCCTTTCCTAAGATTTTTTCTATTATAGCACAGTTTCTGGGAAAAATAAATAGACAGTTTTTGGCTAAGTGTCCGAATTTAGACACTTTTTTAAAATTTATTCTTTCCTTTCTAACATAATGTGCGTATAATAAAAAATAGTCAGAAAAAGAAAGGGATGATTCGAATTTGAAAAAAGTGACAGATTTTATCATTAACAAAAGATATTTTGTATTAACAACATTTGTAATACTATCCATTTTATCCATTTATTTTTCAAGCCAGGTTCAAATCAATTATGACTTAGCAGAATATTTGCCAGATACTTCTGAAACAAGAATCGGCTTAGATATTATGGAAAATAACATGGAGGCTCTTGAAAGTAGTTCTTTTAACTTAATGTTTCAAAATTTAAGCGAGAAGGAAAAGCCAGAAATTAAAAACTATTTAGAAAATGTGGCTGGAGTTTCGAATGTTCAATACGATGAAACCGAAAATTATAATAAAGAAAACGCCACACTCTATATTATCAAGGTAGATGCAGATGAGGAATCAGAAATTGCTACTAATGTTTATCAGGAAATTACAGAACATTTCGAAGATTATGAAATAGATACTAGTGGTGCTATTTCAGACCGAAACAAAGTTGTACTACCTGTCTGGATTGTCGTTTTAGCCGTATTTTGTGCTTTACTTATCTTAATCATTATGAGTGATTCTTATGTAGAACCTTTTTTGTTTTTAACAGCCATTTTAATGGGCGTTGTATTAAATAAAGGAACCAATATTCTATTTAAGAATGTTTCTAACATAACCGATTCCATTGTTGCGATTTTACAATTAGCTTTGTCAATGGATTATTCCATTATGTTGATGAATCGCTATCATCAAGAAAAAGAAAAATATGATAGTAAAATTGAAGCAATGAAAGAAGCACTCTATCATGCTTTTGGTTCGATTGCCAGTAGTTCGGTTACGACAATTGTAGGACTTTTAGCTTTAGTTTTTATGAGTTTTACAATTGGGCGAGATTTAGGTTTTGTTTTAGCAAAAGGTGTGTTATTTAGTTTAATCAGTATTTTCTTTGTATTACCAGCACTTATTTTGATTTTCGATTCTGCAATTAACAAAACCAAAAAGAAAAGCCCATGCTTTCATTTGGAAGTCTTGGGAAAATTTAGTTATCGTATGAGACCAATTTCTGCTATTTTGTTTATTGTATTTTTAGTTGGCAGTTTTTTACTCAAAGGAAATTTAGGAATTTTATATACTGATTCTGAAGAAAATGAAATTTCTAAAATATTTACCGAAAACAACCAAATGGCAATTATTTATCGAAACGAGGACGAAGAAAAAATAGTAACCTTATTAGCAGAATTGGAAAAACAGGACAAAGTAGATGACGTATTGGCTTTGCGGAAATACCATACAGCAACCATTAACCTATAATGAATTAAACCAAAAATGCAAGGATTTAGGTTCTGATATTGAACTAGAGGATGACCTCTTCAAAATTCTTTATTACAACTATTATAATCCGCAAGAAGATAATTGCATGACATTTCAAGAATTCCTTCATTTTATTCAAACCAAAGTTTATACTAATGAAAAAATGAAGGACCAGCTAAGTGAAACCGCAAAACAAAATATTGATCGATTAGCCCATTTTACAACCGAAAGTGCTATGAATCAATTACATACACCAGATGAAATAGCAAATCTTTTACAAATTGACACAAAACAAGTAGAAGATGTTTTAATTTATTATAATGCGAAACATAACAATTTAAAATTGAGTGTCGCTGAATTTATTGATTTTATTCAACATGATATTTTAACCAATCCAGAATATGCAGGTAAAATCACAAAAAGTAATCAAGAAAAGCTAAAAGTATTAGCCCAATTTACAAATAGCAACATTAATCAGACTAAAATAACAAGTCAAGATATGGCAAAATTATTTGACCTAGATAGTGCAACCATGGAACAACTGTACCAATATTATGGTAGTTTTAATACAATAACTACACATTTAACCATCAGAGAATTTTCAGATTTTGTATTAAGTGAAATGTTGAATAATCCACAATATGCAGGAAATTTTGATGAAGAAACTGTACAAAATATTAAAATTTTAAATACTTTTAGCAATTTAGATACAATTACAAGAGAAATGAATGCTACAGAATTGGTCAATGTATTTAGAATGGATGAAAATTTAATGAAGCAATTATTATTGCTAAAATATAGTACAATAGATACAGGAAGTACAAAGTCGATTTCAGAATTTGTTAAGGAGGTCGTGTTATTAAAACAGAATACGCATTATTTAGATGATGTAGAGATGAGCAGTTTAGAAACTTTGGCAGTTTTTGCTCAAAATGAAAATGACCTAAATGTAAGAAAAATGAATCAAAAAAATTTAGCTAGTTTATTTAATCCTATTCGAAATGGACTTGTTGAAAATATTTATTTATTAGCAGGTTTACCAGAAGAATATTGCATGACACCACAAGAATTTATCAATTTAGTATTAACCAGCTTAGGAAATACGACACAAAATAGCATAGATGGAAGTATGTTTTCACTTGACTCAAATACCTTGCATCAATTAAACCTTTTAAAAGTAGTAATTGACGATTCAGTTGCCAGCAATAAAACAAAGTATTCTGCAAGTCAAATTTCGCAAATTTTAGGACTTCCAGAATCTCAAATGTATTCCATTTATGCCTTGATTGATTTTTCACAAAACCGTATCCAAAATTGGAAAATAGCACCAAATGAATTGGTTAATCTTGTATTAGCCAATTCGAATAATCCTAATATCGCATCTAATTTTTCAGAAAATACGTTAGAAAAATTGAAATTACTAAACAACATTATGACTAGCGCCATCCAAAATAAAAATTACAATTACAATGAACTTGCAACATTAATTGGAATAGAAGAAAATAAAGTAAAAAGTATTTTTACTTTATATCAAATCAATCATACGACCTTTACCTTAGCACCAAACGAATTTGTGAATTTTGTATTGCTTCATCAAAAGGATAAAGCATTGGAAAATCATTTGAATGTTGAAAAAATTAAGGATTTGCAAACTGTACAATCGGTTATAGAAGGCGTAAAAATAGGAAAAAAATATACCAGTTTGCAATTAGCAAATTTATTAGGAATTCCAAAAGAAGATTTAGAATTGATGTATGGTTTGCATATTTCAAAACAAACAAAAGCACAGACAATTTCAGTCCAAGAATTTGTTCAATTTTTACTAAACGATGTAGTAACCAATCCAGAATACGCAAGCAACTTTGACACCGAAAAGACAGCAAAATTAACCACGCTTCGTGGAATTATGAACGCAACTATAAATGATATACATTACACCAAAGATGAAATCTTCACAATTTTAGCTGTTTTAACAGATTCGCTTGATAAAAACACAGTGGATTTATTATACGTTTTCTATGGAAGCGACCAATCCTATGATACCAGTTGGACCATGACTGTGGAAGAATTTGTTCAGTTCTTAAATGAAACGATTTTACAAGATACTCGATTTGATGATTTTCTAGAAGAGGAAATGCGACAAAACATTTTAAAAGCAAAAGATACCGTACAAAAAGCTAAAAATTTATTAGTTGGAAATGGATATTCTCGCATTGTGCTTAATACAAAATTTGTACCAGAATCAGAAGAAACATTCTCGTTTATCCAAAAAGTGAAAAATTTGTTTCAGGAAAATGTAGAGGAATGTTATATCATTGGAGATTCACCAATGGCTTATGAAATGAGTCAAACATTTAATAACGAATTAAATTTCATTACAATTTTAACCATGATAGCAATATTTGTTGTAGTAGCTATTACGTTTAAATCCATTATTTTGCCAGTTATTTTGGTGCTTACCATCCAGTGCGCTGTTTATTTAACTATGGGAATTTTGTCATTATCTGGTGGAACCGTTTATTTTATCGCACTACTAATTGTACAAAGTATTTTAATGGGAGCAACCATTGATTACGCGATTTTGTATGCATCCTATTATATAGAACATCGAAAAACAATGCCGATTCAAGAAGCAATCATTCATTCTTATAATCAGTCAATTCATACAATTTTGACATCTGCTTCTATTTTAGTAATTGTAACATTAATTGTGGGACATTTTGCATCAGCCATTGCCGCTAAAATTTGTATAACCATATCAAAAGGAACATTTTGCTCAACCATTTTAATTTTGCTATTATTGCCATCTGTCATTGCGATGTGGGATAAGATTATTATAAAAAAACAAAAATAAAAACAAGGTAAAAATACCTTGTTTTTTGCATAGCCAATATGATATAATAGTGGACAAATAATTAATAGGAGGAAACATGTTCAAATTACATTCTGAATACAAACCAACTGGCGACCAGCCAAAAGCAATTGAATATTTAAGCAAAGGAATTCAAGATGGTAAAAAATTCCAAACACTTCTAGGTGTTACAGGTTCTGGTAAAACTTTCACAATGGCAAATATCATTGAAAGAACCCAAAAACCAACTTTAGTTTTAGCTCATAATAAAACATTAGCTGGACAACTATATTCCGAATTCAAAGAATTCTTCCCAGAAAATCGAGTAGAATATTTTGTGTCCTATTACGACTATTATCAACCAGAAAGCTATATTCCATCTTCTGATACGTATATCGAAAAAGACTCTTCCATCAATGATGAAATCGATAAGCTTCGTCATTCTGCAACCTTATCGTTATTTGAAGGAAACGATGTTATTATTGTTGCTTCCGTATCTTGTATCTATGGATTGGGTGATCCAGAAGACTATCAAGAAATGGTATTATCTTTACGACCTGGAATGAATCAATCTAGAGATGAAGTCATGAAAAAATTAGTAAACATGCAATATAGTCGAAATGAAATGGATTTTAAACGAGGAACCTTTCGTGCCAAAGGTGATGTGCTTGAAATTTATCCTTCTTCTCAAAGTGAAGCTGCTGTTCGTATTGAATTTTGGGGAGATGAAATTGAGAAAATTCATGAAATCAATCCATTAACTGGAAAATCGAATGGAGCGAGAAATCATATTTTATTACCACCAGCTTCGCAATATGTAACCAATCGAGCCAAGCTAGAAAAAGCACTTATTTCCATTGAAGAAGAAATGGAAGAACGTGTAAAATATTTCACAGAAAACAAAAAATTAATTGAAGCCCAAAGAATCGAAGAACGAACGAATTTTGATATGGAAATGCTAAAAGAAACAGGGTTTTGTCAAGGTATTGAAAATTATTCCAGACACATCAGCGGAAGGGAAGCGGGAAGTAGCCCCTATACTTTATTTGACTATTTTCCAGATGATTTTTTACTATTTATTGACGAATCACATGCCACGATTCCCCAAGTCAGAGCCATGTATAATGGTGACCGTGCTCGTAAAGAATCACTTGTCAATTATGGTTTTAGACTTCCTTCTGCCTTTGATAATCGACCTTTGAAATTTGAAGAATTTGAGCAAAAAATCAACAAAGTTGTCTTTGTTAGCGCTACACCAGCCGATTATGAAAAAGAACATGCCCAAAAAAATGTAGTAGAACAAATCATTCGTCCAACTGGATTATTAGATCCAAAAATTGAAGTCAAACCAACCGAAAACCAAATCGATGATTTAATAGAACAAATTCATTTACAACTCGAAAAAGGTGACCGAACACTTGTTACAACTTTAACCAAAAAAATGGCAGAAGATTTAACCGCCTATTTGATAAATGCTGGATTACGTGTCAAATACATGCATTCTGATACCAAAGCACTCGAAAGAATGGAAATTATCCGTGATTTACGAATTGGAGAATTTGATGTTTTAGTAGGAATTAACTTATTAAGAGAAGGATTGGATATTCCAGAAGTTTCACTTGTTGCAATTTTAGATGCCGATAAAGAAGGATTCTTACGTTCCGAACGTTCCTTAATTCAAACCATTGGGCGTGCTGCTAGAAATACCGAAGGGCGAGTAGTTATGTATGCCGATGAATTAACAGATTCAATGGAAAAAGCCATCACAGAAACCAATCGTCGTCGTCAAATTCAAGAAGCTTATAATAAAGAACATGGAATCACACCACAAACCATTCGTAAATCAGTCCGCGATACTATTAAGGCAACGATTGTCGAAGATATTCAAAGTGAATATGAAATTGGAAAAGAGGAAACCGTAGAAGAGATTGTTTCGAAATTGACAGATGAGATGCTAAAATATGCGAAAAATATGGAATTTGAGAAGGCAGCAGAATTGAGAGATAAAATAAAAGAATTGGAAAAATTAATTTAAAGAAACGCCAGTTTTACGAAAGTAAAACTGGCGTTTTTCGCATAAGGGATTAACCCTGATAGAGAACTAAATCTGTCTCTACAAAAGGTTTATCAAATCGTTTGTATTTCCATATATGCGATTGTCGAACGAGTACCAAATTCGGTGTTACTAGCATTTGGATGTCTGGGAAAAGTGGTTGCCAATGCTTGTAAGCGGCTGATATTAAAAGAATCGCCTCAGCTCTTGAGTGAAGGACCATAAAGCCAACTTCTTCAACTTCTGTTTTAATCAGACGTGCCAAATTGCTTTCCAGATTCATCAGGAATATTTCAGAGAGTAAAATATGTTGGATTTTAGCGGATTCCCGTAATTCTTTCGACCACCATTTTGTTGCTATGTTGTAATAATTCATGCGGTTACCTCCTTCGCTTGCCAAAAAAATTTACAAAACAAATTATATCATGGATTACATAATTTGTAAAGGCGTGAAAAAAATTATTTTTTTCGAATTACATCTTGCAATTTATTTATTTTGATGATATATTTTTGAATAGATTGAAAATTAGGAGGCAAAAAGTAATGGGACTTTTTAAAACATATAGTGAAAAGGAAATAAAAAGAATTAAACCAATTGTAGAAAAAATCAATGGTTTAGAACCAGAAATGAAAAAATTAACAGACAAGGAATTAGCAGGTAAAACTGCAGAATTTAAACAAAAATTAGCCAATGGTTTAAGCTTAGATGATATTTTACCAGAAGCTTTTGCAGTCGTAAGAGAGGCGTCTGTCAGAGTGTTAGGGTTAAGACATTTTGATGTGCAATTAATCGGTGGAATTATTTTGCATCAAGGTAGAATTTCAGAAATGAAAACAGGTGAGGGAAAAACTTTAGTAGCAACTCTTCCAGCCTATTTGAATGCATTAACTGGAAAAGGTGTTCACATCGTTACTGTCAACGAATATTTGGCAAAAAGAGATAGTGAATGGATGGGCAAAATTTATCGTTTCTTAGGTTTATCCGTTGGATTAATTTATAGCAGAATGCCACAAGATGAAAAATACAAAGCCTATAATTCAGATATTACTTATGGTACAAATAACGAATTTGGTTTTGATTATCTAAGAGATAACATGGTAATTAACAAAGAACAAATGGTGCAACGAGACTTAAATTATGCAATTGTCGATGAAATCGATAGTATTTTAATTGACGAAGCACGTACACCACTTATCATTTCAGGACGAGCTGATAAATCTTCTGACCTTTACAAAAAGGCAGATAGTTTTGTGCGTCGTTTAGAAGCAAAAATTATCATTGAAGAAGACATCAAAGATTTTGAACAAATTGAAGATAACGAAAATTACGATTACATCGTTGACTTAAAAGCAAAATCTGCTTCCTTAACTGGGAAAGGTATCAAAAAAGCAGAAGAATATTTTGGACTTGAAAATTTCAACGATATTGACAATTCCGAAATTGTTCACAACGTAAACCAAGCCTTACGTGCGCATGGAATCATGAAAAAAGATATTGATTATATCGTAAAAGATAAAGAAGTTTTGATTGTAGATGAATTCACAGGACGTATCATGTATGGTAGAAGATACAATAATGGTTTACACCAAGCCATCGAGGCAAAAGAAGGCGTAAAAATTGCAGACGAATCAAAAACATTAGCAACCATTACATTCCAAAATTACTTTAGAATGTACGAAAAATTATCTGGAATGACAGGTACAGCTATGACCGAAGAAAAAGAATTCCAAGAAATTTATAACTTAGATGTTGTTGCAATTCCAACCAATATGCCACTCATCCGAAACGACCAAGTCGATATTATCTACAAAAACGAAAAAGCAAAATTTAATGCGGTGGTAGAAGATATCAAACAAAGTCATGAAAAAGGACAACCTGTTTTGGTGGGTACAGCTTCGATTGAAAATTCTGAAAAAATAAGTAAACTTTTGAATAAAGCGGGGCTTCCTCATGAAGTGTTAAATGCCAAAAATCATGAAAAAGAAGCTGAAATTATTGCCCAAGCCGGTAAATTTGGAGCCATCACCATTGCCACTAACATGGCAGGACGTGGTACCGATATTATGCTTGGTGGAAATAGCGAATATTTAGCAAAACAAGAAATGCGTAAATTAAAGTATTCCGATGAATTAATCGAACAATCGACTGCTTTTAACGAAACCGAAGACCAAGAAATTTTAGAAGCAAGAAACAAATATAAAGAATTAGTCCAAAAATATGATGAACAAATCAAAGAAGAAAAAGAAAAAGTAACTAACGCAGGTGGTTTAAAAATTATTGGTACAGAGCGTCATGAGTCACGTCGTATTGATAATCAGCTTCGTGGACGTAGTGGACGTCAAGGTGACCCAGGAGAATCTCGTTTTTATTTGGCATTGGATGATAATTTGCTAAAAATATTTGGTGGCGATCTTATTACAAAATTATTTGACAGAGGAAATATTCCAGAAGATTTACCAATCGAAGTAAAAATTGTTTCCAAATCAATTGAGAATGCACAAAGTAAAGTAGAAGGCAAGAACTTCTCCATCAGAAAACATATTTTGAATTACGATGATGTTATGAATGTACAAAGAGAATTAATTTATTCAGAAAGAAGAAAAGTACTTGATGGAGCCAATATTCGTGAAAACATTATTGGTATGATTGAAGAAGCCTGTGAAGAAATTGTTGCAGCCTATGGTGCTGAAATAGATGACGGAACATTGCAAAAAGATGCTTTTCTTGCTGAAGTCCAAACTTCTTTAAACATTGAAAAAGTGGATAGTTTAGACAAAGAAAAATTAGATGCTGGAAAAATTTTAGAAGAATTAAAAGAAAAAGCGCTTAATATTTATGAGCAAAAAGAAAAAGAAATTGGCGAGCCAATTCGTGAGTTAGAAAGAGTTGTTGTTTTAAAAATTGTTGATGCAAAATGGATGGAACACATAGATGCTATGGACGAATTGAAAAATGGAATTGGACTTCGTGCGTATGGTCAAAAAGATCCAGTAGTACAATATCGTTTTGAAGGTGGAGAGATGTTTGAAGAGATGAATCTTCAAATCAAATTAGAAGTGGCTAAAATTATGCTTCACATTGTGCGTAATCAACGTACAATTAAAAGAGAATCTAATGTAGAAATCACATCAGAAGGATTTGATAATTCAGCGTTAGAAACCGTTCATTTAGATAAAAATACAGGACTTCCACAAACAGGACCATCGGATTCCAAACCACAACCAGTTGTAAACCAAGGACCAAAAGTGGGAAGAAATGACCCTTGCCCATGTGGAAGTGGGAAGAAATATAAAAACTGCTGTGGTAAAAACCAATAAAGTTTAAAAAGAGAATTACCTAATAAGCATATTTTTGAAAAATTGTCAAGTTGATAAAATTGTAAAAATATGATATAATTAAAGATAGAGGAGTTTTTAGAGAAATAACCTAAAAAGTTATTTCTCTTTTATTAACTTTAGAGAAAACCCCCAGTTATACTGGGGGATAATTATATTTTTAACTAACAGTTTTTTCCTAAAAAACATTGCAATCATTCCTATACAATGATATAATACCCCAAAAAGGAGACGAAAATGCTTGATTTAGAAGAAAACAAACGAACACTGCTAGAATTACAACAAGAATTAAATAATCTATTTGAAACATTGAAAGTGGCAGAGTCCAAAAAAGAATTAGCAGAATTAGAACAAGAAACGTTAAAACAAGATTTTTGGGAAGATACGCAAAAATCTTCTATAATCTATTCCAAAATGAATATCCTACAAAAAAAGATTCGAAATTATGATGATTTAAAAAAAGAATTGGAGAATTTAGTCGAATTAAATGAATTATTATTTCTTGAAAAGGACGAATCGTTAGAAAAAGATTTAGTTATCAATACAGAAAAGCTACAAAAAAAATTTAGCGATTTAGAAGTCCAAACTTTATTATCTGGCAAATACGACACTAGCAATGCTATTCTTACCATTCATCCAGGCGCTGGCGGAACAGAATCGCAAGATTGGGCAGAAATGTTATACCGAATGTACACAAGATGGGCAACAGATAATGGATATAAACTTCAAGAATTGGATTATTTAGATGGGGAAGAGGCAGGTTTAAAAAGTGTTACTTTTCTGGTTTCTGGAGAAAATGCGTATGGCTATTTAAAAAGTGAAAATGGCGTGCATCGTTTGGTCCGTATTTCACCATTTGATAGTGGCGGAAGACGTCATACTTCGTTTGCTTCTGTAGAAGTGTTACCAGAAATAACAGAAGATAATGAGATTGAAATTAATCCAGATGATTTACGTGTCGACGTATTTCGTTCATCAGGGGCAGGGGGACAGCATATTAATAAAACAAGTTCTGCAATTCGTATTGTTCATATTCCGACAAACATTGTGGTAACTTGCCAATCCGAACGTTCACAATTTCAAAATCGCGATACAGCAATGCGCATGCTAAAATCAAAATTATTAACCCTAAAAGAAAAAGAAGAACGCGAAAAAATGGCTGACATTAAAGGAACAGAAATGGAGATTGGATGGCGGAAGTCAAATTCGTTCCTATGTTTTTTGTCCTTATACTTTAGTCAAGGACCACCGAACCAATTATGAAGTCGGAAATGTGGCTTCTGTTATGGACGGCAATTTGAATGATTTTATGCATGAATATTTAAAGTGGATTACATCAGACAAAATATAAACAAGATATTTCTAACTTCTTGGACGTGACATTCATATACTATAGGAGAGCAATAAAATTGCTCTAAAATGGTAAGGAATTTTTAAATTTAGAAGTTCCTTATAAAATACAAAAAAGAAGGTACAAATTATGGGATTAATTGTACAAAAATTTGGCGGAAGCTCAGTGGCAAATAAAGAAAAATTGGAAATGGTAGCAAACCATATTATCGAAGCGGTAAAAGCGAACAATCAAGTGGTTGTGGTTGTATCGGCACAAGGAAAAACAACAGACCGATTAATTTCTGAAGAACTAGAAATAACCAAAAATCCTGTAAAAAGGGAGCATGATGTTTTACTTTCAACTGGTGAACAAGTTACCATTTCAAAATTGGCTATGTTACTTAGTAAAATGGGATATAAAGCAGTATCATTAACTGGTTGGCAAGTTCCGATTGTAACCAATAGCGAACATTCCAATGGTCGAATTCGCTATATTGATAACCAAAAAATACAAGAATATTTGGCAGCAGATAATATTGTTGTTGTAGCAGGGTTTCAAGGAATTGACGAAAATGGTGATATTACAACACTTGGAAGAGGTGGCTCAGACACGACAGCAGTAGCATTAGCTGCTAACTTAAAAGCAGAACGATGTGATATTTTCACAGATGTAGATGGTGTTTATACTTCTGACCCAAGAATTGTAGAGAATGTCATAAAATTAGAGGCTGTTTCTTATGATGAAATGTTAGAGTTATCTAGTTTAGGGGCAAAGGTGCTTCATAATCGATGTGTTGAAATTGGAAAAAAATATCATGTTCCAATTTACGTGAAATCGACTTTTGAAAAAGAAAGTATTGGTACATTAATAACAGAAAAAGAGCCATTTGAAGATTTGGTTATCAGTGGTGTAACAAAAGATGATTACATTTCTAGAATTACAGTCGTTGGATTGGAAAATAAAATTGGTCGAACGTATCAACTCTTTAAATTATTGGCTGAAAATTCGATTAATGTAGATGTTATTGTGCAATCTTTTGGAGAACACATTACAAAAGATATTGCTTTTACGGTTAAAATGAATGACTTGCCTAAAACATTAGAAATTCTAGAGGAAAATAAGGAAGTACTAAAACTTGACCAAGTGTTGCATTGTGAAAATTTAAGCAAAGTATCGATTGTCGGCTTGGGTGTTGCCAATAAACCAGGGGTTGCAAGTAGTATGTTTGAGGCACTTTATGAAAATAATATTAATATGCACATGGTTTCTACCTCAGAAATTAAAATTTCTGTTTTGGTTAACATTAATGAAGCAGATATGGCAGTTAGAGCAATTCACAGCAAATTTTTTGAAAAATAAAATGAAGGGCGAGTAAATTTTTACTCGTCCTAAAATTTTATCAAAAAAACTTGTCAATTTAAAAGACTTGGGATATAGTAAAAAAGAGATAAAAAATGATTATAAAAGTGAAACAAGTGAAATATGATTTCAAAAATCAATTTGAAATTAGAGTAAATCATGAATTAAAATATTTTACAGGATGCCATTCCAATGAAATGGGTTGTTACAGGAGAACAAAAAAGCTTAATTTATGAAATTCTAGATGGAACAAATGCTGTATGTGGAAAATTCTATATGCTGACGAATGGTTTTTTGACACAAAATTATTCTAATTATGATAATATTTGTTTTAGCTTATGGAGGATTGGTATGAACATGAGGAGCCGGGCACCGCCCCTAAAAAAGTGTTAAAGTAACTAAAAACACGGATAGTCTATCCTAGGGATGCTACACTGTAGTATCCTTATTTATATGGTCAAATTTTTTATATCTGCTGGAATTCCGTATTTTAAAACACATTTGTTGATGTGTTGCAGGATGGATAAAATTAATTTTGTAAGCGTGTAAAGCTTGTCTTCCTATTAAATTTGTAGGACTTCCATATAAAGTATCCCCTAGTATCGGATGCCCAATATGTTTACTATGTACGCGAATTTGATGTGTGCGCCCAGTTTCTAACTGGAATTCTACTAGGCAGAAGGTATTATAATTTTGGATTAAACGATAATGCGTAATGGCTTTTTGGCCATGCGGTTGAACTTCGCGTTCCATAATACTGCCTTCTTTGCGTGCAATGTTAGCATGGATTGTGCCATTATTGTTGTTTTCAGAGAGTGTCCCTGTTAAAATGGCCAAATAATATTTTTCAAAAGTTTGATTTGCCATTTGACGACTTAAATTTTCTTGAATATATTCATTTTTCGCAAAAATTACAATGCCGACTGGTATCTTTGTCTAAACGGTTGACAGGGCGAATTTTAGTGTTAATATGATTTTTTTCAAAGTAAAATTGAACACCGTTGGACAAACTATTTTCGAAATGAGACAAGGAAGGATGAACAGGAAGTCCAGCAGGTTTGTTGATAATTAGCATTGTTTCGTCTTCAAAAATAATGTCTAATGGGATTTTGGTTGGGACAATGGTTTGGCTTTTTTCGTTAAAAGAAATGTCTATGCAAACTAAATCGTTGTGTTGGAGGTTTGTATGAGGGAAGGTCGGATTGCCATTTAAATAAATTTTATGTTCGCGTTTTAATTTTAAAAAAAGGCGTTCCGAAATATGAAAGTGGGATTTTAACACTTCTTTCACAGTTTGATATTCGGTTGATTTGATTTTATATTCTAGTTTCATCATAAAAAAAGTATATCATGATTTAGAAAAATTTACAAGAAAGGGTTGAAAATTAAGTAAACTTGTAGTACAATAAATTTATCAAAAAATAGGAGGATTTCTATATGGCAAAAGGCAAAAAGAAAAAGAATCCAAATTGCTTTACTCGGAGTGATGTCGAAACCGGTAGAGAGAACAGACAGCTGGTGTAAATTTTACGATTTTGAGAGTGCTAAAAAAAGACCTGCTGATCCCAATGTGCCCTGGGGATATGTGATGACGATTCCTAATTATCGTGATGGAATGGAAATCGAACCAGAAGGGTATGTTGTAAGGACAAAGCTTTGTAAGGCTAAGAAGCTTTTACTGCTTCAAGTTGTGACGGGACGGAATTGGTTCTGTGAAGGCAGAATTTACGGAACAACGATTCAATTTCCGAAGGGCTCGGCACAAAATACTGCACAGAAGGAAGAAAAGCTGGGACAACCTAAAAAACGTAAAAAGGGTAAAAAGCATTCCAACAAGCGAAGAAAGAGAAAGAAGCGGTATTTTAATATACGGAATTTGTCATGCTAGTTTTGAGTAAGCAAAATAGAAGGCGTCGATGTAATGGCGCCTTTTTCTTTTGTTTGTTTGAATAGGAAATTTAGTTCTATAAAGAAGGATAGGAAAAAGCGGAATGAAAATTTCGAATTATATTGAAAAAAAAATCGAATTATGGTACAATACAAACGGTAAAATAATAGAAAAGGAAAAAATATGAAAAAGATAGAATTATTAGCGCCTGCAGGTTCTTTTGAAAAAGCGAAGGTTGCCATTCAATATGGAGCTGATGCAGTATATTTGCGGAACACCAAAATTATCACTACGTTCACGTACCCAAACAGATGAGGACGATTTAGTCAAAACCATAAAATATGCAAAAGAGCAGAATAAAAAAGTGTATGTCACCATCAATATTTTTGCTTGGGATGATATGTATGAAGAAATTAAAAAACAAGCGAAAAAATTGGATGAATTAAAAGTGGATGGAATCATTATTTCAGATGGTGGCGTTGTAGAGGCGGTGAAAGAAGTTGCGCCTAATACAGAAATTCATATCAGTACACAGGCAAATACAGTGAGTTATCATACATGCCAGTTTTGGCATAAAAATGGAGCAAAGCGAATTGTTTTAGGAAGAGAGTTGAATAAAAATCAGATTGCAGAAATTATGAAACATAAGCCAAAAGATTTGGAAATTGAGATGTTTGGTCATGGTGCGCTTTGTTTTGGTTATTCGGGCAGGTGTTTTTTGAGTGAATTTTTGGCGAATCGTTCTGGCAATTTGGGCGATTGTGCACAATCTTGTCGTTGGGCTTATAATTTATATGCTGAAGATAGAAATCATCTAGGAGAACTGATGCCATTAGAAACCGATGAAAAAGGAACTTATATTTTTTCTTCCAAGGATTTATGCTTGATTCAAGAATTGCCAGAAATCATTCAAATGGGAGTTGATAGTTTAAAAATTGAAGGAAGATTGAAAACTGAGTATTATGTGGCAAGTGTTATAAATAGCTATCGAAATGCGATTGATAAAGTGTATGAAGATATAGATTCGTATGATGCGACAGAATATCTAAAAGAAATTAAAAAAACAAAAACACGCGGACTTACCACCTTTTATTTTAAGGATAGAAATAACCAAGATTTTCAGGATTATTCAGGACGCCAATATAACAGTACATACGAGTTTGGCGGAAAAGTGATTGGTGAAATAGAAGGGAAAGTGTTAATCGAAATTAGAAATAAATTGACAGTTGGTGACACTTTAGAATTGCTTATTCCAGGGCAAATTAAGCCAATTGAATTTAAAATCGAGAATTTATGGAATGATGAAACCAATGAGGAAATACAAACAGTTAATCCAGGAAAGGCAGAACAGAAAGTACTTTTGAAGATTCCATGTACCGTAAAAGAAGGATGGATTTTAAGAAGGAAAAAGTAGCATAAATTTTTCGGAATATGTATTGAACAAAAAATAAATGTATGATATAAAAAAGGAGAGATTTTGAAAAGAAATATACGAAATTATGATTTAAATGACTTAAAGCAGGAAATGATAAGGATAGAGGAAAAGCCGTTTCGTGCGGAACAAATCTTTAAATGGCTGAATCAGGAAAAGGTAATGGATTTTTCAGAAATGACGAATTTATCACTTGACTTAAGAAAAAAATTAGAGGATAATTATCGTATCGGAACCTTCCAGATGGAGCATAAATTGGTCTCAAAAGATGGAACCAAAAAATATTTATTCAATTTATGTGATGTCGAAAATAATTTGATTGAAACAGTTTTGATGAAATATCATCATGGCTATACTATCTGTATTTCTTCACAAGTAGGATGTAAAATGGGGTGCAAATTTTGTGCTTCAACTGGAATTCCTTTTGTGCGAAATTTAGAAGCAGGAGAAATTGTTGAACAAATTATTGCAGTGGAAAGAGAAGAAAAAATTCGTATTTCCAATATTGTGTTTATGGGCATTGGAGAGCCATTGGATAATTTTGAAAATGTAATGAAGGCAATTGAAATAATCAATCATCCAAAAGGTTTAAATATTGGCGCAAGGCACATTTCGATTTCTACAAGTGGTTTGGTACCGAAAATATATGAATTGGCAAATCGACAAATGCAATGTACATTATCTATTTCTTTGCATAGTAGCAATAATAAAACCAGAAGTGCTATGATGCCAATTAATCAAACGTATCCGATTGAAGAATTAATAAAAGCGTGTCAATATTATATTCAAAAAACCAATAAAAGGATTTCTTTTGAATATGCTTTAGCAAAGGATAATAATGACCATGAAGAAGATGCCAAAGCTTTGGTAAAACTTTTGAAAGGCATGTTAGCCCATGTAAATTTGATTCCAATTAATCCAATTGAAGAAGGAAAATATCATAAAAGTACAAATGAAAACATACTGAATTTTAGGGATTATCTAAATGCTCATGGTATTGTAGCAACCATTCGAAGAGAATTAGGCTCAGATATTGAAGCAGCATGTGGTCAACTGAGAAGACAAAATTTGAGTAAGAATAAGAGGTGATTTTAAATTTGAGAATTTTAGCAAAATCTGACATTGGAAAAGCACGTGATATGAATCAAGATAACTTTTATGTATCCAAAGAAAGTGATGAAATAAAATTATGTATATTGGCAGATGGAATGGGAGGCTATAAAGGAGGAGAAATCGCAAGTTCAGTAGCTGTTTATAGTGCTCAAAATTATATTTGCAATAATTTTTCTAAAACGTCAAAAGAACGAGCAGATATTTTAAAATTAATTTCAGATAGTATGGAATATGCCAATTTAATGGTATATGAACGTTCCAAAGAAGAGGAAGAATTAAAAAATATGGGTACTACTTTGGAAGTTTGTCTAATATATAATAATAAAGCATTTATTGGTCACGTTGGTGACAGCCGAATTTACCGAATTCGCAAAAATATTATTCGAAAATTAACGACCGATCATAGTTATGTTCAAAAATTGATTAAGGATGGAAAAATCACCAAAGAAGAAGCTGACACCCATCCAAAGAAAAATATGCTTGTTAAAGCAATTGGCTGTAATTCCTTGGTAGAGCCAGATGTTATGTGTAAAGGATTTTTAAAAGATGATATTATTTTAATGTGTTCTGATGGACTGACGAATATGCTAAAAGACGACCAAATTTACAAAGTTTTATTGGAAAATTCAGAAAATCCCGTGGCTGCCTTAATCAATGCAGCCAATCGAGAAGGGCGGAATTGACAATATTACAGCTATCATAATTGATAATATATAACCTAGAGGAAGGAAGAAATAAAAATGAATCTTATAGGAAAAATGTTGGATAATCGATATGAAATTTTAGAAAAAATTGGAAATGGTGGAATGGCAACGGTTTATAAAGCAAAATGCCATGTTTTAAATCGTTATGTTGCCATTAAAATTTTAAAAGATGAATTTACCACAGATACCGATTTTATCAAACGTTTTAACTCAGAAGCTCAATCAGCTGCGAGTTTAACGCACCCAAACATCGTATCGATTTATGATGTAGGAAATGAAGATAATTTGTATTATATTGTTATGGAATTAATCCAAGGAAAAACCTTAAAAGAAATCATTGTAGAAGATGGCATTTTATCTTGGAAATGGTCTGTCAATATTGCGATTCAAATTGCTTCTGCTTTAGAAGTAGCTCATAAAAACAATATCATACATAGAGATATCAAGCCTCATAATATTATTATCACAGAAGATGGAATTGCCAAAGTCACCGATTTTGGAATTGCCAAAGCGGTTTCTAATTCAACGATTACCGCATTTGGAACCACAATTGGTTCGGTACATTATTTCTCACCAGAACATGCCAAAGGTGGATTTACCGATGCCAAATCCGATTTATATTCACTTGGCATTGTTTTATATGAAATGTTAACCGCACGTGTTCCATTTGATGCAGATACCCCTGTTTCAGTTGCTCTAAAGCAATTGCAAGAAGAACCCGTTGCTCCAATTGAATATAATGACAAAATTCCAGTTAGCGTAAATATGATTATTTTAAAAGCAATGCAAAAAGATCCGAATTGTCGCTACCAAAATGCAACCGAAATGTTGGAGGATTTAACGAGAAGTTTGAAAGAACCAGATGAGAATTTTGTTGTGATGCAAAAAGCAACCACTGATTCGCCAACCCAAAAAATTCCAACTATTTACAATTTAGATAAGAATACAGACAGAAAAGAGAAAAAGGCAGAAGTGACTTCAGAAGAGGCAAACAAAAAGAAAGGAAAATTGGGACAATTTTTTGCTAAACATAAAATTTTACGTGTATTCGTGATTTTATTGATTTGCGTAGGCTTATTTTTAGGTGCAATGTTTGCGACATTATCTATCTTTTCAAGACCATCGCAAATTCAAATTCCAAATCTTGTGGCAAACGAAGAGGGAAATCCAATGAGCGAAGAAGAGGCTATTGCTTTATTAGAGCAATTAGGCTTGAAAAATTATAAAATAGAATATGAAAATAGCGATGAAGTAGAAAAAGGATATGTCATTCGTCAAAAACCAGAATATCAAGAAAATTATAATGTAAATGAAACCGAAGAAATTCAAGTGTTTGTGAGCCAAGGAAGTTTGGATGAAGTATTAGCAGAGAAATTAAAAAACACAAAAGTGAAACTTCCAAAGAAAATGATTGGCAAGAAAAAAGATGATTTAATTAAAGAGTTAGAAGCTTTAACCGAAAAATTAGAAGATGAAGATTTAAAAATCCAATATGAAATAACGGAAACTTTCAATGAAGAAGTAGAAGCTGGCATTGTCACCGAAGTAGACCATGATGGCGGAGAAGAAATTTCTTTGGATACGATTTTGAAAATCACGGTTAGTAAAGGAAGTCAATATAAAGATGTAACCGTCGTAAGCGTTATCAATAAAGCTGAAGCAGATGCGAAAAAAACCTTAGAAGATTTAGGATTATCCGTAGAAGTAAATTATGAAGAAAATACCAATAAAAGTGATGGTATTGTTCTTTCCCAAAGTATTACAGCCAACAAAACCGTAAAAGAAGGTTCAACCATTACTTTAACGGTTAACAAACTGCCAGCCAAATCAAAAGTAACTGTCAATGTAAACTTAAAATCGTTAATGAAATATACCGAACCAGATACAACTCAAGATTCATCAACCAATACAAATGCAAACGAAACTACGAATAAAACACCAGAAGTAAAATCTGCTAAAGTTGTCATAAAAGTAGGAGATGACAATATTTATTCAGAAACGAAAAAACTAACTACAACCGACATTACAGCAAGTTACACGACATCTGGTGTAAAAGAAGTAAAAGTTTATGTAGATGATGTTGTAAAATATAATAAATCTGTTGATTTCTCAAGCGGAGACCAAACGATAACAGTAGAATAGGAAAAAAAGATGTTAGAAATATCAGTATCACTTTTATCAGTAGAAAAGGAAAATGCCGTTCCAGCCTTATTTTATAACCTGGAAACGGCTAAGGTTAATTATTTTCATATCGATGTTATGGATGGAAAATTTGTCGAAAAAAATACAGCCGAATTCATGAAGCAAAATGCATTAACCATTTCACACATTACCAATGTTGGACTAGATGTTCATTTAATGGTAGAAAACGTTGAGGAATTTATAGAAGAATATATTCCACTAAAACCTCAAATCATTACGTTTCATCACGAGGCAGTTTCAGAAAAAACTAGAATGATGAAACTTATCCAAGATATGAAAGAAAATGGAATTCAAGTTGGAATAGCGATTAATCCAGAAACCCCAATCGATGAAGTGAAGGAACTTTTACCATACATTCATCAAGTATTAGTTATGACAGTAGTTCCAGGAAAAGGCGGGCAAAAGCTCATTCCAGAAACATTGGAAAAAATAAAAGAATTAAAACAATATTTGATAAAAAACAACTTAGAAGATATTCAAATTGAAGCAGATGGCGGAATTAATGAAACAACCATACAAAAAGCAAAAGAGGCTGGTTGTGATCGAGTTGTAGCAGGCAGTTATATCACTAATGCAGAAAACTTTGCAGAAGCTGTAAAGAAATTGAAGGGAGAAAAAGAATGAAAAAAATAGTATGTACAATAGGATTAATCCTCGTTTTATTAACCAAAACTTGTATAGCAACAGAGGAAACTTCACAAGAAGAAAATTTTGATGATTTAGTGGATTTGATTTCAGAAACTGACCCAACCATTAGCTATCCAGACGAAATGCAGGAAGGAAACATGGATTCTTTAAAACGTACCAAAGAACCAAGAACGTCACTGGGCATGATAGAAGATGATGTTTATGAAATAAAAAAAGAAGTTCATCTTCGTGAAATGATTGATGGAAACGTATATATCATGGCAGAAAAATTGGTAATAGATGGTGCGATGATTCATGGAAATTTATATGCAATGGCAAGACAAATTAAAATCGAAAATTCCGAAATTAGCGGTTCTGTTTATGCTATGGGGCAAGAAATTAGTCTAGCAGGAACTATTGATGGAGATGCTTACATCATAAGCGAAAATACTGTCATAGAAGAAAAGGCAACCATTTGGCGAAGTGTTCGAATTTTAGCAGACCAGTTAGACATCAGAGGAACAGTAGGAAGAAGTGTATATGCTTCGTTAGACACTTTGAATGTTTTGGATACTGCCAAAATTGAAGGGGAACTAAGCTATGTTTCGAATCAAAAAGGCTCTATTTCAGAGACAGCACAAATTGGAAATGTCGAATTTATAGCTGTTTTACCAGAGGAAGAAACAACACGAGCAACAACGATGGACTATGTTATGGACATTGTAAGCATTGCTTTAAGAACCGCTATAATAGGCTTTATTGTTTTATGTTTTGTTAATAAATTTAGAAAAATGACAAGAGAAAATGTAGTAGTAGATTTCTTAAAATTTACAGGTAAAGGATTAGGCGTTTTTGTATGTTTGCCAGCACTTGCTATTTTACTTATGATTTCTATGATTGGTACAGCTTTAGGAATTTCATTATTGGCGTTATATTTTGTATTGCTTTATATTGCAACAACGATGTTCTCGCTTGAAATTGTTTACCGAATCACCACTATGAAAAAGCAAACGAAAGTTAGTAATGTTCAAGTAATTGGAATCGCGATTTTACTTTCCATCTTGGTTCATGCAATGAGGTATATACCAGTTGCTGGTGGCTGGATTCATTTGATTCTAATTTTAATGGGACTTGGTATTTTATGGGATATGATGTTTAAAAAAATAAAAAAAGAAACAGATAACGGAGAAATCAATGAAAACTAAAAAAGAAGCTATTTACATTATTGAAACATTAAAAGAATATTATCCAGACTGTCGTTGCAGTCTGGATTTTGGCAGTCCATTTGAAATGATGATTGCTGTTATGCTTTCTGCGCAGTGCACAGATGAAAGAGTCAACAAAACAACGCCATCTTTATTTGCCAAATACAATACACCAGAAGCTATTGCTAAAATGGATTTAAAAGAATTAGAGGAAATCATTCATCCTTGCGGATTTTATAAAAATAAAGCCAAAAATATTAAAGCATGCAGTCAAAAATTATTAGATGATTTTGGGGGAATTGTGCCAAATGATATGGAAAGTTTACAAAGTTTGCCTGGTGTTGGTCGAAAAAGTGCCAATGTTATTATGTTGGAGGCTTTTCACAATCCAGTTGGAATTGCGGTGGATACACATGCTAAAAGAATTTCCAATAAAGTGGGATTTTCAAGCCAAGAAGAACCAGTTAAAATTGAGCAAGATTTGCTAAAAGCGATTCCAAAAAAGTATTATTTTGATGTCAATCATTTATTGGTTTGGCATGGAAGAAACATTTGCATGGCTAGGAAACCACAGTGTGAAGAATGTCCAATCAATACAAATTGCAATTTTTATCAAAATTTGAAGGATAATGAACGATTGCTAGAACCATTGAAAATCAGTTGAGAGCATACTTTGAGAACTTTGTCAATTGACAAAGTTACATAAATATGATATAATAAAAGGTAGGGCTATTTTCCATAAATTAGGTATTGTAAAATACAGAAAAATGGCGTATAATTAAATTAATCCTAAAAATAGGGGGGTGTATTTGGTTTCGACAATAACATAGCAGCATAAATAGCGAGTAGTGGAGATGCCTGGCCACTATAAAAGGCATACCAAAAAATAAACGCTGATAATAATGAATTAGCATACGCTGCCTAAGTGCAGTGTCATCTATCTTTAGTTACCTGCGACTAGAGAATAGGTGTTAAACGAGCAGGAAACGAAGCAAATTGTTGTCTTTGCAATTTGTGGGATTTTTAAAAGACTACTGAGAATCAATTTTGTTTGTTCAAGTGATTTTTGGGAATTTTAAGAACAAACTGCACTCGGAGAAGTTTATGTGAAAGTGTTGTTGGACGCGAGTTCGACTCTCGCCACCTCCACCAAGCAGGGCACAAAATTAACCATTTTGTGTCTTTTTCTATTTTTATGTGTCACTAAACAAATGCCTATAAATAGCCACTTTTAATAGTTATTCTATTTTGTATCACTTTGTGATTTTTTGTGAATTTTTACATTTTTGTCAACAATTTAGTCAACAAAAAATGCCATTTTTTTAAGACCAAAGTTCAAGGTAAATGATATGCTCAAAAAGCTTTATAAATCAATAATTACGAAAATTGTCAACAAATTGCTGTTGACAATTTTCATATAGGCTACTTATTTTTTATATTTCCATTTCATAATCAGGATAATCGAACTGCTGTCCATTATCATTTTGTCTAAAATTATCTTCTTGTTCAGATTCAAGCATTTTTGGCTCATTACTAAATATCTCATTACTCATATAGTAGTTATTAACTTTTTCAAGTTCGGCATTTTTATATTTATGAAATACAGAAGTGTATATATTAAGAGTTACAGAAACATCACTATGCCCCATAAGTCTTTGCAAAGCAACTGCTCTCATACCTGCTTCAATACATCTTGTTGCAAAAGTATGTCTTAAACTATGTGAAGTAACATCATTTATACCAAGATTTCTACATATTCTTTGTAAAACGTGATTTACATTAGATGGGTCTGCATACCCACCAGCATTTGAAACAAATAATAAACCTTCTTTATGTGTATCAGCAAGTCGTAGTTGCTGTATTATTTCACTTCTTATATTTTTAGGAATAGGGACATCTCTTATACCTGCTTTAGTTTTAGGGTCATCACCAATAAATAATTTTCCATCACCATCTTTTGTCATAGTTTTATTTATATGAATTAAGTTATGGTGTAAATCTACATCTTCCTTTTTTAAAGCTAAGGCTTCTCCAACTCTTAAGCCCATAAACATTTCAATAAAAAGGGCTGTTCTATAAGGCTCAAAATCAGTAGAAGAATTAACTAAATATCTTGTAAGTCTTTGTTGTTCTTCTAAATCTAAAGCACGAATTACTTTATCTTGTCTTGTACTTTTAGGAACAATAGTATCGTACATAGGATTAGTAAGTAAAAATCCTTTGTTCATAGCGTATCTAAAAGACTGCGTAAATTGTTCAATAATTTTTTTAATATATGAATTACTATAATAGGTTAAAGTGTTAAAATAGTCTTGTAATTCTTCAGCAGTTATGTTGTTAATATCTTTGTGTACAACTTCGCTTTTATTTATTACATTTAAAGTAGACTGTAACCTATTATAAGCTACTTTTCCTATTTGGTTTGTATCAAGTTTTCTTTGTCTAATAAGTTTCATTAACTCAAATAGGGGAATACTATTGTTTTTAATAAAAATCTCATTGCCTTTTTGATATTGTATTATTTTCAAATATCTTTCGGCTTCTTCTTTAGTTTGAAAAGTTTTTCTAACTCGTTTTTCTTGTTTAGTTTCTGCATCAATTATATTATATGAGGCTGTCCAATTTTTTCTTTCTTTATTATAATATACACTTCCAATTCCAGAATTCTTTTTTCTAGCTATACTATTCTAAATCCTTTTTTGTGTTTTCCATAGAAGATATGAGATAAGAGATATTTTCCAACACCTACCAATATTAACTGATGGAAAATCTTCACGTTTAAAAATAGTATAAGCCATATTTTCGCCAATTTTTAAATCTTTAGCAATGTCTTGTACTGTTAGATTAATAAATGGATTTTGTACTTTCTTTATTGCTTCAATAATCATTAGTTCTTGTAGTGTATGTGATTTATTATCTTTAGTATCAATTACTTTTACATTTTCATTTATACTATTCATATTTATACCTTTTATCTTTCATTATCATTAAAATTTGTATTTTTTGCTAAACATAAGCCATCTATAAATGCTTCTGCTTCATTCCAAGTTTTAAAGCAATTTTTATTATCAACTGAATACCAGTCTTTGTTTGTGTGTTCTTTTTTGACTAAAGCAATAGCTTTGTTGTATGTATAATCACTTGAAATACTTAACATTAGTAGCTTTTTATCACTATCAGACAACATATATTCGTTTAGTCCGTCAATTCGTTTTTGAAGTTCATATTTATTCATTTCTTATCTCCATTTCCTAATAGAGTAGATAAAGTCATTTCAATATTGAAAAGTAAGCTGATTAAAACCTTTTCAAAGTTAGAACTATTTGATTTACTACTATTATCTCTTTCAATATCTCGTTCATAAACTTTTGTAAATTGTTGTTTAATAGGCTTTTTAGTAGGTGGTAAAGTAGTATTAGGAATTTTCTTAATTAAATCTTGTGAATACCATATAATATCTTCTTGTGATAATCCTTTGAATTCTCTTTGCTTTTTATCTATATCAATAAGTATTAAATCTCCATAAATACTGCTAAATGTTAAAATAATATTTGATTTTGTGTTAGATATTGCTTTTCTGTTGTTACAGATAATATAAAGTTTTTCATAGGGAATAATCTCAAGTTTTCTTTTTACAATAGCTTTTTTTAGTTTGAATACATTATCAATAATTTTAGTTTCTGGTGGTTGACCTGTTTTTTTATATAAAACTCTAATAGGTGTAGTATTTCTTGATTTTTCAATAATTTTATTTTCATATTTCTTTTTATTTTTCATTAACTTTGACCACCTTTCTTAATAAGCATTATTTTGTTTAAGGTGGTTAAATTGTTTTTAAAATGCGTTATTGCTTTATTTCTTAAAGTGATAACTTCTTTTTTCTGCAATTTTAATCTTCTGCAAATGTCGTTTAATCTAGTATTTTCAATATATGATAAGTACAATACTTTTCTTTCAAGCAATGGAACAAGTTTCATTGCTAAATAGTTAGTTTCATTAGAGAAAATATTTTCAAGGTGGTTAATATCTACATCAAGATTATCAGCTTCGCTCATAAGTTTTTGTGAATAATTTTCCATAACTATTTTTCTAACTTCTTCGTTAGGTAATTGAATATCTTTTGAAAGTTTTGCTAAATCAGTTTTAACTCTTTTTTGATTTTTCATTTTTTGAAATCTCCTTTTAAAAATTTGATTTCTAGAAATCATAGTCGTTCGAACTGATTTTAGTGTAACACGGTATTAGACTTACAAAGGTAAAATATATCAAAGTATCTCAAAGTGGTTCAAGTGTAAAACGGTTTTACTTAACAAAAAAAATAACTGCTAATTTTATTTTTAGCAGTTATTTAATCATTATATCTTAATGCAACAATATTAATAAAATTGCTTGGGGAAAGATAGTAAGTGTCAAATTCTAAATCTAAATACTTTTTAAAGTTTCTTTTGGCTTTTGAATAATCAATTCTATATAAAGCGTTCTTAATATTATTTTTTATATTTTTTAATTCGTAATGCTTTTTACTGATAAATAATTCTAATACTTCTTTATAGGAATAATCATATAAATTATTATAAATAATGTATTCTATCAATTCTTTTAAATAAATTGTACCTTTACTACTAGGACATAGACCTAATTCAAAAAGCATAGCATAAAGTGAATATGAAACTTTTACTTTATCTTTAGTACAAGTATCATATACACTTTTCATATACTATCCTTTCTATTAGTTTAATAACTTTATAGATATATTATATCTTGATTATGTAAACTATTCAAAAGATAGTAAAGTTGCATATAATGCAACAATAATTGCACGAAGTGCAACTTTTATATTAAAAATAAGCATTTTTCAAGTGATTTTATATCAAAAATGAACTATAAATGACAAAAAATAACAAAAAGCATAAAATGTTGCACGATATGCAACACTTAAAATATATATGAACATAGAAAAAGGAGATTACTGAAATCTCCCCATCTAGTCTTAACAACCTCCACCGCCACCGTGGAAATGCGACTTGTTGCTTTGATTTTCTCATTTCTCATTTTTCCTTTCTATGTAATCTCTATTTTAATTGCACATAAGCTAGAAAGTCCAAACGAAATGAGTGGAAGTTCTATATACAATTTGAGCCACTGCTAGTGGCTCAAATAATAACTTTTGTTACAATTCAAGCCAATAGCTTGGATAAAATCGTATATGTAAGACTTTACCAAAATAGGTATTTATAAATATATTATAGCACAAAAATCAATAAAACTCAATTATATCAACAGTTATGTTAATTATTTATTGATTTAATTGTAAGAAAATAGTATAATAAATTTGTTTATAGGGGGTGCATATTATGTCTGAATTTGATAGCAAAGATTTTGGAGAAAGAATAAAAAATTACAGAATAAAAAAGGGCTTAAGTCAAGAAAATATTGCAACAAGTCTTGGAAAAAGCAAAGCCATTGTTAGTAGGTATGAAAAAGGAGAAGTTATACCAGATGCTAAAGATGTTAGTATAATTTGTGAAGAACTTGGAATATACGAAGCTGATTTATACGAAAATGATACTATTAGAACAATGCAACACAACAAGTCTAAAAATCCTTTTGGTACTGATAAATTATATGTATATTTTAATGCTTATAATTTTAGAACTAAAAAGTTTGCACCTGATAAATATATATTAGAACTAGAGCAAAAACAAAATATCTGCAAAGCGAAGTTTGTAGATTATCACGATAAAAGAATATACTCAGAGGGCTACTTGATATGTAATGATGAAATTGTATTTGCTGTAATGGAAAACTACAAACCTACAAGCAGTAGAGTTGATGTTGCAGTTGTTGAAATAAATATTTGCAATGGTACAGATGGTTTAATGCTTGGTGGGTACTTTGGAACAAATGCAAAATGTGAGCCTAGCTTAAGAAAGTGCTATTTTTCAAAGAAAAATGTTGATTTTACTAATGAAATGTTTGAACAATTAAAATTGAACGAAAATGAACAAGAGATATTAAATAATCAAAGTGCTTTATATTTAGATATATTTAATATATAATTATAAAGACAAATAGTAATTTTTTGTTTAGATTGGAGAAAGAAAATATGAAAGAATC
>OFHM01000012.1_pt1 | contig 197707 bp, 165 predicted proteins | sample 1521311 | NCBI WGS metagenome assembly OFHM01 (sample SAMEA3504083, study PRJEB24116) | mouse gut metagenome | biome: mouse gut; feature: mouse-associated habitat; material: faeces | place: Denmark | collected 2011 | reverse complement strand
AGATGTCGGACGCCGGGGAAGCGTTTATCCGAAAGTACTTCACGGTGGAGGAAGCGTCAAAAGTTATTTTATCAGATATATAGGAAAGTGAATCTATGTGTGAAAAAAAGGTCAGGACAGGCGGGAATAAATGGCTGCGAACAACATGCATTGCTGCGTTTGGAATATTTTGTTTTACTTTGGGTTTTGCGTGCAGCGCCCTTTTCCGCAAAGCGCAGGAAGATGTAACAGTTCATTCCTTTGGCGTTTTCTCTTCTGTTACTTTTGACGGAGTTAGAGAAGCCAAGAATATTCCGTGGAATTATACAGCGGGGATATTTGATATGGAGCAAGGCCAATGTATTTTGCTCACCCCCAACACTTCTGTGGATTTGGAAGGAAACGGCGCAATCTCTTCATGGTGTTTTCAGTACAGGATACATCCCTGGGTCGCAGAGGGCTCCGATGGGGCCGGACTGCTGATATGGATACTGGATGAGGATGAAAACATTCTGTACTCCAATGAATTGTCGGTAAAGCCGGAGGACCAATGGCAGAGCTGTTATATAGATATGAGCCTCTATGAAACTGCCTCCAAAATCAGAATTTTCTGCAACAATGGTGCTGCCGGCAACGATGACTGCGACTGGATAATTTTGAGGGAGCAACGCAGCGAAGCTTCGGCGTTTGACGGCAATTATGCCAGATCCGCAACTTACTTCGCAGATGAATGGCCCATAAATTTCTGGAACTGTGAGATGGACCGTCTGGAAGAAGATTTGGCACAGATAAAGGCGGATGGATTTGACAGCATTATCATTGTTATACCCTGGCGTGAATTCCAGCCTGACATATCTCCTGTTTCCTATAACGCGTATGCTTTTGACAAACTGGATGAACTGATGCGCACGGCTGACCAAGTGGACTTAAAGGTCTATGCCCGGCTGGGATATACATGGGACTTTTATAAGGATGAGAACGACAACATCATAGAACGGTATTTCAGTTTATTGGGAGACTCTGACGCTCTTGCCGCCTGGGACGCCTATATACAGAAAATGTATCAGTCCCTGTCCGCATATGATTGCTTTGCCGAAGCTTTCCTGACCTGGGAAGATTTCTGGGGCGCTATGGGAGTATGCGATATAGAGGATCCCGATGAACGGACCGCCAAAGCGGATTATATAAAGTTCGGCGAGTGGGTCAGTGCAAATTATTCTTTAGAAGACTATAACCGAAATTATCAGACCGATTACACGGCTTACGGACAAATTCCCATTCCTCATCGTTCCGAACCGGCCTTGTGGGCTATGTATGAGTTTTATGATGATTTTCTAATAGACATTTTGAAAAGGTCCCAGCAGTACTTTCCCAATTTATCTATGGAAGTAAGAATGGATTGGGATCTGGTGACAGACAAACAGGGTGACCCTGTGTATTACCAACATACCAAAACCTATGACTGCGCCGATTCGAATTTCTCCACCACCATGTACGGAATTCCCATGGGATTTGAAAACTCCGGTGAACGCGTAAGCTATGATGAGGCGCTGGCAAAGACAAAATATATCTTGGAAAAATTTAAAGAGGAAACCGGCGGCAAAGCCGTATATATTGATCAGTTCATATTTGCGGACAACACGCCGGCCTTTTCCAACAATGCACAGATAAAAGAAGAAGAATTAGATGACTATCTGCTGAATGTCGCGGAGATATTGCACAGCTGTTCAGATGGCTATGGCATTTGGACCTACCGGAATTATCGGGCCAATATGCTCTATAATCCGCAGTTCGCTCTGGAAGAGAACGGATGGAGTGGAAAAAATATCGTTTTTCAAGAGACAGAAGGTTCCATGGTCTGCCACATTATGCCGGGAGGCAGTTTAAGCCAGACAATTCCCAATATTCGCAATCATTTCAGCGCGGATAAATATTATTTGGAATTTGACGTTGTTGAACTTACCCGTCCAGGCACGTTGAAGATTCAAATCGGTAATACCGTTTTAAATACCAACGTAACTGACACGGGAAAAGTGCAGTTGACTTTTGACAGCCCTGCTAATTTCGATTTGCATATATCATCTGCAGACACCGAATTGTCTATAGACAATTTAAGGCTGTATTGCCAAATTCAGCAGGGCTATTTATATGACGAGGATCTGAACGAACTGGGATGCATTGACGCGGTCCGATCGCTGAACAATTCACTGGGTGCGCAATGACCACATTGAGGATATCATATGTTAAACAAAAAAAAGACTCTTTATTATGTCATATTGTTCATCTTTCCCATATTATTCTTTGTTCCTTTGCTGATGTCTGATTCTATTATGACCTGCGGGGATGGCATCGGGTACGAGGCACAATTTGAAATGATCAGAATCGCTTTGGGAAAAGGACAATTCCCTCAGTGGAACCCGTTTGTAGCAAACGGAACTCCTTTTGCTGCTGATATCCAGAACAAAGTGTTTTACCCTTTGGTATATCTTTGCCTGCTGTTTCCCAGGCATTTAGATTACAAGGTGTTTTATATTCTGCATATTATTTTAAATGCTGTCTTTTCCTTTAATCTGTTTAAAAAGCTGGTTAAGTATGAACAGATTGCTTTTTACGGCGCTATAATAACGAGTTTCAGCAACCTGATTATCCTTCGGCAGGATCACATCAATATTCTTTGTACAATTGTGTGGATTCCTTTACTGGCGCAGTTGATAATCCAGTTATGTGAGACCAAAGCCAGAAAATATGCCGCCTGTCTTGGCATAGCCATGGCGCTGCAATTTTTGGCGGGTTTTCCTCAGATTGCGTTTTACACGGATATAATCCTGGTTCTGCTATATATCTATCTAAGTATAAACAAGCGTGTAAAACCCGGCGTGTTCCTGCTGAACGGTTTGATAATCACCATATTCTATATCGGGATTGCCGCTATACAGATGCTCCCGCTGGTAGAACTGATGATTTATTCCGGCAGATCAAATATATCGTATGAATATTTCGCGAACGGAGCTTCGGACTTTCGGTATCTGCTGAACTTATTGAATCCGGTTTTCTGGGGGGAATGGGGAACCCTCCTGTACGAAGGACTTGAATTTCCAACGGATTTATATATTGGAATCATTCCGCTTACACTGGCAGTCTATTCCCTTATTTATTGCAGGGGTACGCGGGAAATTAAAGTCTTATCCTGGATCGCAGCCGCCGCGTTCACCCTGGCCTGTGCATGCAATAACATCCCGATCCTCGGAAAAATATTATATAAAATTCCTTTATTGGGTTCTTTCCGTACTTTAACCAGATTTCTTATATTTTTCTCGGGTCCGCTATTATGGATGGGCGTTATTGGATTAAAACATATAGTTGAAAACAATGCATACCGCAAAATCAGAAAGATCAGCATGGGTATTTTGGGTATTTATATTATTCTTTGCGGCACCTGTTTTATTCTGTCACAATACGGCCTTTTTTCGGCTCCTGCGTGGAACGAATATTTCTCCGCTCCCAAATGGTTCTGCAAAAGCTTAGTCGTTTTGATTGTTGCTATTCTCCTTTGGACGGTATTTTGCCAAAAGAGCAAGGGCGTATTAAATGCCGGCAGGCCGCTTGTGTTGGTTCTTTCCATTCTGGTGATCTCCCTCTGGGATACTTATTTTTATAATACAGATCCTGCGGGCGATATTTTCCGCCAAAATGAAATGCTTCGTTACGGAAATCACGAAAGTATCTTTGATACGGAAGAAACCGCCTATTTGACGGAGTTGCCGGAAATAGAACAATACAAATATTTTGTTTCATATGAGTCCTGGGAGGATCTTGCAGAGACAAGCTGGAGCATTCGAGTGAACGGGAATGTATTTCATCGGCTCAGCAGCATACAGTCCTATATAACATTCAATCATCCGCTGCTTTTGCAACTCTGCGGCGCTGATTATGGAATGATGATGAGCGCGGACTCTGTCATGGCGCTGACCAACCCAACCTTTTTACAGATGTTGTCCACAAAATATATCATTGTCAACAACCAATCCGGTTATGCCTGGAATGGTACCGCTACAGTGTATGAGCAATACCCATTGGAACGGGACGGCAATACGGCGGACGGCATCCCCGTACCTGCAGATCTTGATTATAGCCGCACTAACACGGTGCATGTCCATATACATGTGGAAAGCGGGGAAGGGCTCCTGTCTATTATGCTGGGGAACGAAGTTCTGTATAGCCAGAAAGTTGTAAGCGGAGACAACTTTGTCCGATATACCATTCCGGCAGACAGCAAGCAGACAGAAGCGCTGAAATTACAGTTGAGCGGGCCGGACATGGACGCAGCGCAAATATCCGGGATACGTATAGAAGAAAACTGTGATATTGGTAGCAGCATGCTCTATCGGGAAGTTTTCAGAAATGACAGACACACAATCATTGAATCCCTAAATGCCAAACCATTGATATACTCGCCTCAAAAAGTCGTCTGTATGGACAACTGTGAAAATTTTATTGTTGAGAATAAAACTGCCATTGACTTTGCGGAGATCAGTTATATCGAAGAGGGGACGGACCTGGAACTGACAGATGCGGACACAAAGATTGAAATCACGGATATCCGTCCAAACTCTGTCTCCGCCAATGTGCATGCTGCTGCACCTACATGGATTAATCTCAGCCAGTCGCCTTATCGGGGGTGGAGTGTTTATGTGGACGGCGTAAAACAGGAGTCCATAAAAGTAAACGGCATTATACAGGGGACTCCCCTTGAAGCAGGCAGCCATACGGTAACATTCCGTTTTTCATCTCCAACGGTATTTTGGGGGGCTGTTATTTCCGCAGTCGCATGGATTGCCGCCCTGTTGTATCTTATTCACGCCAATAAGTCTCGGTTTTGTTTTAGGAGGTGCCAATAATGTCAAAACACATCGGAGCACAAATGTTAGAGTTTACCCAAAGTGGTGATGAGCGGGGACACTTGGTAATTGTGGAGGGAATGTATGATATTCCTTTTGATATATCCCGCATATTTTATATCTATGGTTCCGGCAGCGACGTGGTACGAGGACAGCATGCCAACCGCAAGTCTCAGTTTGTCCTGATCAATGTAGCCGGCTCCTGTAAGGTAAAGGTCCGGGACGGAAAGGGAAATGAAGCCGTTTTTGTGCTGAACAGACCCCATACCGGTATCTATTTGCCTGCCATGCTGTGGAAGGATATGTATGATTTCAGCCGGGACTCCGTGCTGCTGTGTCTGGCCAGCGAACACTACGACAACACAGAGTATATCCGGGATTATGACGAATACATGAGGATTGTGAACGGTGAATAATTCAGGGAAAGGAGAACTCACAGATGAAGGTATCCATTATCATTCCGGTCTATTTTAATGAAGACAATTTATGGCCCTTATATGAAGATATCCGGCAAAAATTTATTGACAGGATAGACTTTGCTTATGAATTGGTATTTGTAAATGACGGTTCGCTGGATGGCAGCAGCAGCGTCTTGAGGGAAATCTCTTTAAAGGATAAAAACGTTAAAACAATCAGCCTATCCCGGAATTTTGGTTCGCACGCCGCCATGCTCTGCGGTCTGGAAAAATGCACCGGTGACTGCGCCATCATAAAGGCTGCCGATCTGCAGGAGCCTACGGAACTGCTGTTGGAAATGATAGAGAAATGGAAAACGGGCGACAATGTGGTATTGGCAGTTCGGAAAGATCGGAATGAAGGCAGACGGCAAGTACTGTTTGCTAATCTGTACTACTGGATGGTCAGAAAATTCGCGCTGGATACCATGCCCAAAACGGGATTTGACGTCTATCTGCTGGACAGGAAGGTGATAAATGTGCTGCTTTCCCTGGATGAGCGCAACAGCGCGCTGACGGGGCAGGTTCTGTGGTGCGGCTTTCAAACGGGTCATGTCTACTACACCCGGCTTGCCAGGGAGGTGGGAAAAAGCCGGTGGACTCTGAAGAAAAAAATACGCCTGGTGAGCGATACTCTCTTCAGCTTTTCCACCGTGCCGATTAAGGCTGTGACCACTGTGGGCGTCCTGTCCATGGCAGGCGCATTTATATGGGCCCTGGCAGTCTTATGCATGAAACTGGCCGGGATGATTGATGTAAACGGATGGACAACCCTATTCATATTCAACCTTTTAAGTTTCGGCATCATCATGTTCTCCCTTGGCATTCTGGGCGAATATCTGTGGAGGACCTTTGACGCAAGCCGTAATCGGCCGCCGTACATTGTGGAGGATGAAAACACCCCCGGCGGGGAAGAAAAGGAGGGCGAATAACATGCTGGTATGCATAGCAGGCAAGAACAACATCGGCGTGGAAGTACTGGAGTATCTATATGAGCATTGCCACGACAGATATGATCTGTGTGTCGTGTGCAACAAGACCGAGACCGGGGAAAACGGCTGGCAGAGGTCCCTGCGTCTGCGTGCCGGACAGCTTGGCATAAGGGAATGCGCTCTTGCAGATCTGTATGAAGTTGAAGATCTGATGTTTTTATCTACGGAATTTGACCGACTCATCAAGACCGGACTTTTTCGAACTCAAAGGCTTTACAACATACACTTCTCTCTCCTGCCTGCATATAAGGGAATGTATACATCCGCTGAGCCCATCTTAAACAGCGAAAAATCCGCCGGGGTTACATTGCACAGGATAGATGACGGAATAGATACGGGCGATATCATTGCGCAGAAGGCCTTTGATCTCCCAGATTCTTATAACTGCAGAGATCTGTACCTGGCATATATACAATACGGAACGGAACTGATACTTGACAACATTGAAAACCTGCTCCTGCATCAGGAAAAATGTATTCCGCAGGATAGCGCCTATGCCACATACTACTCAAAAAAAGCAATAGACTACTCCAATCTGTGCGTGGATCTTCGACAGACAGCCTGGAGCATCCGCCAACAGATCAAGGCATTTTCCTTCCGGGAATACCAATTACCCACCGTGGCGGAACATCCGATTATTGATGCCACAATCACAGATACCAAATCCACTCTAAAACCCGGAAGCATCATCACAGAGACGCTCCACAGTGCAGTAATGGCCACCATAGACTATGACATAATCCTGCATTACGACAGGTTTAATGAATTGCTGGAGGCATGCAGGAGCGGTGACGCAGACTCTGTTCGGGAAATCTGCGCAGTTAGCCGTCATGTGAACGAAGTATCACCCGAAGGCTGGACACCGCTGATTGTGGCCACATACCACGGAAACACTGATTGCGTGGACACCCTGCTGGAAAAAGGAGCCAATCCTTTTGCCCGGGGGCGGAATGGCACCAATTTACTTATGTACGCCAAAGACGCATACTGGAAAACAGGAGACTTAAGCCTTATTGACAGGTTTTTGCAGGCAGGCCTGAGGCCCCTGGATAAAGACTACAGCGGTAAAGACCTGTTCCACTATATTGGGGAAAACAAAGCGGATGCCGGCAGGAAGAACGCCCTGCTGGAGCATTTAAAGACAACAGGGATTCTGCGGCAATCATAAGCAGGAGGCGGTAAGGAGGAAAAAAGGTCATGAAAATCATGCCAAACAGATTGGACAGGGGATTTTACCTCTATCAAAGGGAATTTGAGCAGAAAGCCCTGGAGGTGCTTCGCTCCGGCTGGTATATTCTGGGGCGGGAGGTATCTTCTTTTGAGGAAGAATTTGCTGCCTACACTGGCAGCCGTTATTGTGTGGGATTGGCCAGCGGCCTGGATGCCCTGTGGATTGCGTTCCGCATTCTGGGAATCGGCCAGGGGGATGAGGTAATCGTCCAGGGCAACACCTACATTGCCAGCGTCATGGGGATCACTATCAACGGAGCCACACCTGTGTTTGTGGAACCAGACGAATATTATAACATTAATGCTGACAAGATCGAGGAAAAAATTACAGAGCGTACAAAAGCGATCCTGGTAGTCCATTTGTATGGACAGGCCTCTAACATGGCTCCCATTATGGACACAGCCAAGAGACATGGCCTCCGTGTGGTGGAGGATTGTGCCCAGTCTCACGGGGCCTGCTTTCAGGGGCAGATGACCGGGACCTTTGGAGATATCGGCTGCTTTTCCTTCTATCCCTCCAAAAATCTGGGAGCTTTCGGAGACGGCGGCGCCATTGTCACCAATGATCCCAAGATTGCCGGAGACGTGCGGGTATTCCGCAATTATGGAAGTGAGAAACGGTATTATAATCAAGTGGTGGGAACCAATTCCCGGCTGGATGAACTGCAGGCCGGACTGCTGCGTGTCAGGCTGTCCCATATGAAGGAACTGGAAGAGGAAAAACGCGGGTTCTGCGAGCGATACCTGAAAGAATTGAAGCATCCCGATCTCTTGCTGCCCGGCATCCGCGAGGGAGCCACCCATATCTGGCATCAGTTTGTAATCCGCACGGAGCGGCGGCAGGAACTGATAAATTATCTGGACAGAAATGAGATAGGGACTATCATCCACTACCCGATCCCACCCCATCTGTCGGAAGCCTATCAATATCTTAATATCAGAGAAGGGAGCCTGCCGATTACAGAAAAGTATGCGGAAACCGTGCTTTCGATCCCTTTATACAATGGAATGACTGCAGATGAACAGCAATACGTTATAGAAACGCTTAACAGCTTTCAATAATATTTGGGTCAAACCGCAGGTTGAAAAAGGAAAGCGTATGAAAAGAAAGTTTACAACAATCATTAGATGTCTGGCCTTTTTATGTCTGACATTGTTCTTATTGGTTCGATATACCGGAATAATGATGAGCAAACAGGAAATGTTTTGTTCCGTGACATTGAAGCAATATGAAAGAAATACCATAGATGTTTTGTTTCTGGGCAGCAGCCAGATGATATACGCCGCCCAGCCCATGATTTTATGGGAGCAGTATGGAATAACATCCTACAATATGGCCACATCTGCCACCACAATCCCCGGCAACTATTGGATGGCCGAGATTTCTTTCGAGACGCAGTTGCCCAAAGTAGTTATGTTAGACTGCACTTTCGCCTACATGGAAACAAAGACTTTTAACGAACTTCCGCGAATCCACTCCGCCATTGACGGATTTTGGCCAAGTCCCGCAGCATATGGAGCCATCCATGATCTGGTAGAGGATCCGGATAAGAGATTTGAATTTTATTGGACTCCCTATATCTACCATACAAGATGGAAGGAATTGACGGAAGAGGATTTTACAGAAGTGTCCGACCACGGCGCGGGAGGAGCTTATCTGCGGAACTCTGTTGTGAACCTTGATGGAACAATGAGACAATATGCCAAAGAGGAAATGTTGGAAGTACCCCAAATCAATCTGGAGTATATTGATAAGCTGATGCTGCTGTGCAGAGAAAACGGTTCGGAACTTGTTTTGACAGTATTACCGATTCCTATGTGCGTGGACTATCAGCCTGTATACAACACCCTTCAGAAATGGGCAGAGGAACGGGGGATCCCTTTTATCAACGGCTATGACGACCCTGCATTTTGGCAATTGGATTATGGTACTGATTTTGTGGATATGGCACATTTGAATATTCATGGCGCCAAAAAAAGCAGCGCCTACATCGGAAACTATCTGGCCACGCATTATGAACTGGGATTACACACTGACGGGCAGACCCGTTTATTTTGGGATAAACGGCTGGAGGAATACACCTCCTATCGGAATTCAATATGGACATGCCCCACACTCAGTTACGGCACTGCTGTTACCTTTTCCGCAGAAGGAAATCATACGCAATATTATGGTGACAGTGTGGGCTCCAGCAGGGTCCCTGATCCCAGCGGCATATTCACCTGGACCACGGGGCCGCGTTCCGATTTCTATTTCTATATAGAAGAACCGGCTGACGCATTGTTACAGATCAATGTACAGGCCCTGCAGCCCCTTAAGGATAAAACTTCCAGGACGGTAGAGATATACATCAATGAACGATATGTATCGAGTCTGGAGGTTGACGCTGCGGAATGCCCTGCCGCATTATCAGTAGATATCGATGAAGAATTATGGGTAAGTTCGGGAGAACAAAAACTAACTCTCAAATATCCCGACCGAAGCGGAGCCGCATTTGGCGCCATGTCGCTTGACTATACTTTAGGCATACAGGAAATCTATCTGGAAAGGAAATAACAATGGAACATATTCTGGAATATCCCTTTGACGCGGAACAGATCATTAAGAAAAAGAAGTCCATCAGAAAATATCTTCTGGAGCGGGAAGGCTGCTCTTATATTGATAAAAATATAGCCGTTCTGGGCGGAAGTACCACAAATGTACTGGTGAATATTCTGGAGCTGTTTCTGTTGCGTTACGGTATTAAGCCTCATTTTTATGAGTCGGAATACAACATGTATTATGAGGACGGTATGTTCCCGAATCCCCGGCTGGAAGCGTTCCGTCCGGATCTTATATACATTCATACCTCTTATCGGAATATTGTGGAATATCCGGTAATATCCGACCGGGAAGAAGATGTTGACCGAAAATGCCGGCTGACATATGAAAAATTTGAGGGATTGTGGGAACATATCGCAGACACCTACCACTGCCCCATCATCCAAAACAACTTCGAACTACCCTTCTACCGTGTTATGGGCAGCCGTGAGGCATCTGACTTCCGCGGAAGTATTCATTTTGTCAACGAACTAAACCGGCTGTTTTATAAGTATGTCAGCAGCCACGAAAATATCTTTATACATGATATTGCATTTGAGCAGGCCGATTATGGGATTCGAAAATGGTCAGACCCCTATTACTGGCATATGTACAAATATGCCTGCTGCGTACCCGCCATTCCCGACAGCGCATTCAATGTGGCAAACATCGTTAAATCCATTTTTGGACGAAACAAGAAAGTCCTGAATCTGGACCTGGATAACACCTTATGGGGCGGGATTATAGGAGATGACGGAGCAGATAACATAGAAATCGGCCAGGAAACATCCCTTGGACAGACCTTTGCCGAATTCCAGACATATGTGCGGCAGCTAAAAGACATTGGTGTTCTCCTGACTGTAAACAGTAAAAACGAAGAAGCCAATGCGCTTCTGGGATTTCAGCGTCCGGACTCCATTTTAAGAAGAGAGGATTTCATTACGTTTAAAGCAAACTGGAATCCCAAGAGCCAAAATCTCGCTGAGACGGCACAGGAATTAAATTTGGGCACCGACAGTTTTGTTTTTGCGGATGACAACCCTGCAGAACGGGAAATTATCCGGCAAAATTTTCAGGGCCTTGAGATCGTCAATCTGGATACGCCGGAACACTATATTATTTCCATTGACAGGGCCGGATATTTTGAAATGACCTCTTTTTCTGCGGATGATATGCGCCGCAGCGAGATGTACCGATCCAATATTGCCCGAAATCAGGCACTGACAAATTTCAAAGACTACGGAGAATATCTCAGATCTTTGGAGATGAAAGGAGAAATCAAACCTTTCAGTGCGACTTATATGTCCCGTATTTCACAGCTGACAAACAAGAGCAATCAGTTCAATCTGACAACCAGACGATACACCCAGGCGCAGATAGAAGAAGCGGCCGCCGATCCCATGAAGATTACCCTATATGGGAAACTGGCAGACAAATTTGGTGACAACGGCGTGGTCAGCGTGGTCATAGGTTCGCGTAAAGAGAATGCGCTTCATATTGACTTATGGCTAATGAGCTGCCGGGTACTTAAAAGGGACATGGAATATGCCATGATGGATGAACTGGTCAGCAAATGCATGGCGGCCGGAATCAGGCGCATCGTAGGATATTATTATCCGACCAGGAAAAACGGCATGGTATGTGATTTCTACGAAAACCAGGGTTTCAGCCAAATATCAGCGGATGATATGGGAAATACCGTGTGGGAATATCTTATCACGGATCAATATAAAAACAGAAATGAGGTGATTAATGTCAATGAAAGAAGCGCGACTTAGAAACGACGTTTTTCTGCCTGTCATCGGCGCGGGGCTGTGGAAGATCACAGATCGGCAGCTGATGGCGGAAGTGGTTAAAAACGCCTGGCAATGCGGTTATCGTCTGTTTGATACCGCCTCGGCTTACAGCAATGAGTTAGCCTTGGGAAAAGCTGTTTCCGAACTGGGGCTGCCCCGGGAGCAGATCATAATACAGGACAAATTATGGACTACCTGTTATGGATATGAAAATGCTCAGGCTGCCTGCAGACATTCGCTGAAAAAGCTGAAAACCGATTACCTGGATGTATATCTGATGCACTGGCCCGCACCATCCAAACTGTATGACAACTGGGAGGAGATCAACGCGGAGACATGGAGGGGCATGGAGCAGCTATACAAAGAGGGGTATGTCCGGGCAATCGGGGTATGTAATTTTAAAATTTCCCATTTAGAAGCTCTGGGCAAAACAGCTGCGGTGCACCCGCTGGTCAATCAGATTGAGTGCCACCCCGGTATGCCGAACAAAGAGATCACGGAGTATTGCCGGAAAAAGGAAATCCGTATTCAGGCCAGCAGTCCTTTGGGCAACGGGCAGATTTTAAATAACGCAGAACTTCTCAGGATTGCTGCGGAAAGCGGGATTACTGCCGCCCAGTTATGTCTGAAATGGAGCCTGGAACACGGATATATTATCCTCCCTAAAACTACCAGCCCGGAACGCATGAGGGAAAACTTCTGTTCATGGCAGCTGAATCTGGACAAAGATATAATGCATTTGCTGGATAATTTACCATTCTGTGGAGGATTAGCCATTGATTCTGACGAGGTGAACAAATTTGATGAGTTATGATGAAAATGTATGTAAAAATCTGAGAAAAAAAATATATCTGACTGCGGAACGCGGAGGGCTGGGACATCTGGCATCCTGTTACTCCTGCCTGGAAATTCTGTATGTGCTGTACAAAAAAAATATTTTAAACTGCACCCGGGAAAATATGGGCAGTAAAAAAAGAAACCGCCTTATCCTCAGTAAAGGACATGCGGGGCTTGCACTGTACTGGGTAATGAACGAAGCCGGATTGCTGTCGGGTGAAGAAATAGGCACTTTCCTGCAGCCTGGTTCACATGTGGGCGGTGAACCCTGTATGAGAGATTTGCCTGGAATTGAGGCTACCACAGGGTCTCTGGGACATGGCCTGCCCATGGGAGTCGGAATGGCCATGGCTCAGAAAATGGACGGACTGGACGCCAGGACCTATGTGATTATAGGGGACGGAGAATGTGAGGAGGGAAGCATTTGGGAGGCCGCCATGTCTGCTCCCGCATTTGATCTGGACAATCTTACAGCAATACTGGACTGCAATGAAATTCAGAAAATGACCACTGTGGAGGGTACAATCAGACATACAAACTGGAGAGAAAAATGGGAATCCTTTGGATGGCTGGTCAAGGAAGTGGACGGACATGACATAGCGGCTTTGGAGGAAATATTGCTGGCAAAGAATGAGACGGGAAAACCCCTTTTGTTGATCGCCCATACGGTAAAGGGAAAGGGTGTATCAATTATGGAAAATAATCCTCTGTGGCATTTTAAGCTGCCGAACAGAAAAGAAAGAAAAGTCTTTTGCGCGGAACTGGATATTGGAGAGGAGGAGCTGCAAAATGCAGAGAGCATATTTAAGTAAACTGCTGGAACTGGCCGAGAATAATGCCGATGTCCTTCATCTTGTCGCAGACAGCGGCACAGGCTTCGATGAAATGTTTAAACACAGTTTTCCCGGGCAAATGATCAATTTCGGTATTGCCGAGGAACATATGGTAGCCGCCTCCGCAGGGCTTGCCACTGCCGGTAAGATTCCCTTTGTTTATACTGCCGGAGCCTTTCTGGCATACCGTTCTCTGGAATTTATACGAAACGATATCTGTTTTCAGAACCTGAATGTAAAAATAGTGGGTATGGGAAGCGGACTCGCATGGTGCTCTCTGGGGCCCACCCATCACACAACGGAAGATATTGCCGTATTGAGAGCGATTCCAAACCTGATGATCCTGTCGCCCGCAACTCCCGTTCAGGTTTCCCAATGCGTGGAACTGGCATACAGGCACACTGGACCTGTGTATATACGGATTGGAATGAACAACGAGAAAGAGTTTTTTGCCGGAAGCCATGATCTGCCTGCATCAGGCCAGAATATATTGCGTAGTGGAGGCAACATCGTTATCCTTTCAACCGGAAATATTCTGGAAAATGTACTGTCAGCGGCAGATGAGCTGGAAAAAGACAACCTCCTCGCCTCTGTTATCAATATTGTCCGAATCAAACCCTTTGACGAAACGGCTCTGTTTCAGGAAATTATGAGTGCCGATTATGTCGTAACGGTGGAGGAACATAATATATGCGGCGGCTTGGGAAGTATTGCCGCCGAGGCCCTGGCCTCCAGCGGCATAGGAAAAAAGCTGATTCGTATTGGTCTGAACGATATCTTTGCGGAAGGTTACGGAAACAGCCAGGAAATTGTGAGAGCCCAAAACGGCTTGGATGCTGCCGCAATAGCAGAAACGATAAGGAGGCGCCTGCGTGAATGAATATAATTTTTCTGATCTTATTATAGGTCATACGGAGCATTTTGGAGTAATTGTCACAAAAGAAATGGAAGACTGTTTCCGCAATATCACCGGAGACATAAATCCATTACATCAGGATGATGTGTTTGCATGCCGGTCAGGGAAGGGAAAATTTAAGGGGCATGTATGTTTTGGAATGTTGACGGCATCTTTCTATTCTACTCTGGCCGGCGTCTATCTTCCCGGAAAGCACAGCTTAATCCACAGTTTGGATATAAAGTTCCAGAAACCGGTATATGTTGGAGATCAGTTGACAGTCTCTGGTAAAATAACCGATAAGCAAAATGAATTACAATTGATTCTGATCAAGGCGGAAATCAGGAACCAAAAGTCACAAAGTGTTTCAAAAGCAACTATAAAAGTCTTATGTTTAGAGTAAAGGAGGAAAATACAATGACAAGAGAAGAGGCATATGAAAGGTTGAACAGAGTTTTCCGGGAGGTTTTTGACGACGAGGAGATTATATTGCAGGATACGACCACGGCAGACGATATTGAGGATTGGGATTCCTTTGAACATATCAACCTGGTCGTAGCCGTGGAAAGCGAATTTTCATTTAAGATTCCCATGGGCAAAGTAATCACTATGAAAAATGTGGGCGAAATGGTAGATATCATTTTGGAAATGGGAAAGTAAAGAGGTTTTGCTGTGATAGGGATAACTTCAGGATATTTCTTTTTATTATTATTGGGGGGGGGCATAATATATTATGCCCTTCCTAAAAAGCAGTGGATAATCAGCCTGGTTTTAAGCCTGTTATACTATTTTTTTGCCTCCACCCCATGGACATTTTTATGTCTATTAGGGGCAAGCACCATCGCTTTTTTTTCAACAAAATATATTGCGCGCAGCTATAATGAGACCCATTCAAAAAAGGACAAAGGAATTCTGTTTCTGGCTTTGTTTCTTGTAATCGGTCTATGGCTGGGTTTTGCCGGGAGAGATTTCTGGATAACGCCTGCCAATGCTATTTGTACTATGTTTGGCCGGGAGATGCCTTTTCAGGGTTCACTATGGGCAGTTCCCATGGGCATGGGCTATTATACCGCCCAGGTGATGGGCTATATCCTGGACTGCTATATGGGCGTGGCAAAGCCGCATAATAACTTTTTCAAACTGCTTTTATTTGTCTGCTTTTTTCCGCAGCTTACTACGGGACCAATCAGCAGAAGCCACCAGCTGGAAAGTTTATATCAGCCTCATCAACTGTCTTATGATAATATAACCCATGGAATCCAAAGGCTTATGTGGGGGCTGGGGAAGAAAATGATTCTTGCGGACAGAGCAGGCATCATAGTAAATACCATCTGGGGAAACTTATCCGCATACAATGGGTATTACCACTGGGTAGCACTGCTATTGTACCCGGTACAAATGTATTGTGATTTTTCCGGATGTATGGATATTGTGATTGGAGCCGCCCGTATATTTGGCATAAAGCTGCCGGAAAATTTCAAAAATCCCTTTTTTTCCAGAAATATTCAGGAATTTTGGCAAAGATGGCACATAACTCTGGGTAATTGGGCCAAGGATTATGTGATGTACCCACTCTTAAAAACACCGCTGATGATTCGTCTCAGCAGCAGATGCAAACATAAATTCGGAAAGCGCATGGGCCGATTTATACCCACAGCCCTGGGCTCGCTCATGGTATGGCTGTCAATGGGAATATGGCATGGCGGCATAAAGCATATCGTCGGTGTCAGCATCTATTACTGGTTCTTTCTGACCCTTGGTGATTTACTTAAGCCTGCTTTTTCAAAACTAACCGATTTTTTAAAGATCGATACCAAGGTGTTTAGCTGGCATTTATTTCAGTCATTGAGAACATATTTGATATATGGATTTGGCGCCGTATTTTTCAGGGCAGGTTCTATAAAAGAAGCAGTTGGTTTCATAGGCAGCTTATTTACCATGTTTTTCAATGGTGAATACAATCCCTGGATCTGGGTAGACGGATCATTAAACCATTTAGGGCTTGACTATAAAGATATGACAGTAATGATCTGCGCAGTACTGATTGTCCTAATAGCGGAATCCATGAATGAACGCATGAACAAGCCTCTGATAACTTGGGTTGCGCAGCAAAATCTTGTGTTCAGATGGGGCCTGTATATCCTTGGTTTCTTTGCCCTGATTACCTTTGGGCTATATGGACCCGATTATAATGCCGCGGCTTTCATCTATGGTGGATTTTAGGAAATTTACATTTCAGCACGATGAGCACATCACAGAGCAAAGTCTTAATCCGGGTCTCCCTTCGGTGCCGCCCCGCGTTCCCCAGCACCTGTCTCAGACTTCCGGACTTCAGAGCCTCATAGCGGCCCTGCATGGATGCTGTTTTTCTTCCCAGAGCCGCTTTCCCGTTCCCGGTCCGCAGCACATCCTCCCTGTGAAATACCTGAAGAATCTCCAGATAGTCCAGGATTTCCCTCAGCTTCCGCTCTCTCTGCAGCAATCGGCCCAGACGGTGTTCCTCCCCTCCCGCGTTGCCGTCATGTCTGCGATGGCAGGCCAGAACCTCATCCATCTGATAGAACTCCCCCTCCTCCGCAGCCCTGGCACAGATCAGGAAGTCATGGGGAACAGCACTGCCTCCCCGGGGCTGCCATCCCTGGTACCAGTTCCGGCGATATGCCGTCACCATGCCTGGCCACTCACATTTGTAAAACACCTCTTCAATGCCTACCCGCCGCAGTTCTCCCTTTTGCTTCCCGTTTGTCTCCCGGGTGGGAGCCATGACAGAATGGATCCGGGCCCCCTCCGCGTCAATCAGGCACAGCTTGCAGCACACCACTGCCGCGCCGGGCTGATCCTCAAAAACACGGCACATATGGGCAATCTTTTCCCGATACCAGATATCGTCCTGATCGGCCAGAAATACCACGTCCCCGCAGCACAGACTCATGGCATGGTAGAAATTCCCGGGATATCCCTTTCTTTCCTTATTCAAATAGAGCTTCCAGGCGTCCTGCAAGCCATTTTCCTGTATAAAATCCCGGATGACAGTCACAGTCCCGTCCTCCGATCCGTCATCGCAAAGCACCACCTGATCCGGCTTTCTGCTCTGACTCAAAATTGATTCCAACTGCTGCCCGATATATTCTGCGCCGTTATAAGTTGCCATGCACACGGATACTTTCATTCCCTCTCCCCTCTGCCTGTCCGGGCAGATGCCCTATCCCCGCTGAAGCAGACGGTTATAGACCTTCAGATACTCCTCCGTCATCTTTTCCGTGGAGTTATCCCGGCGTATAAGAGCCGCCAATTCCTCCCCCCGCAGAAGCCCGCTGTCCGGGCGAAGCGCCCGCCGGAGGCCTTCTTCGAAAGCGCTCTGATCCCCTGTGGGTACTGCGATCCCTTTTCCTCCGGTCAGCTGCTCCGGAATACCGTCTGCATCAAAACCCACCACCGGCGTTCCGCAGGCCATGGATTCCAGCGTTACAGTGGCATAGTTCTCAGCCAGGGAAGGGAGGGCAAACACATCCGCCATGCTGTAATATTCCGCCAGCATATCCGTGTCGGCAGTACCCGGCAGAGTGACAATATTATCCGTTCCCTCCAGCATCCTGTTGTTGACCGCCTCCCAGCCGATAAGAATCACCTTTGCCTCTCGCCCTAAGTTTCTGGCCGCCTGTATGATATATCTGGCCCCTTTCCTGGGATCGCCGTAACCCACGGCAATACCCAGCACCAGCTTATCCTCCCTGCCGTAACCGTATTTTTTCCGGCAGGCCGCCTTGTCCCTGGGGTAAAAAGTATGCCTTGCATCAATGCCGTTGCGGATGGTGATACAGGGGTATTTGCCAAAGTACGACTTTTCCGCCTGTCCGGTTAACCAATCCGAGGGAGTCACCACAATCTTGGGCGCCTCCCCTGTAAACAGTTCCTTTTTCCGCTTCCACATATAAGCAGTAAAATCGAAAAACTGGCTGGTCGGATATCCTTTGCGCCTGGGACAGTGCCCGCAGCCGTCCTTCCACCTTTTACATTCAAAATAGTAACCGCAGTTGCCCACAAAGGCATGACAATCGTGAAAGGTCCATACACAGGGAAGACTGCGGGTATTGATATAGTCAAAAAGCAGGGAAAAGTTCAGATAATATCCGTGCAGCGCATGCAGGTGCAGCAGATCCGGCTGCACCTGTTCAATATAGCGTATCAGCCGACGTGTGGCCGAACGGTTATACCAGCCGTTGAGCCCGCTGAGCCTGCTGGCCAGGGCAGAATAATAGATTTCCGGCACCGTATCAAAACGATATACCGCCGTATCCTCCACCTTGGTCCCCCGGCCATAGGCCACATAGGACTCCTGCCCTTCCCTTCTCAGCTGGCTGTGGATACAGGCCACGATCCGGGCGGCCCCACCCTGGTTATAATGACTGTTAATCTGTAAAATGCGCATAGGCCGCCCCTTTCTGGCATAAATTTCCTCTATACCCTACATCATATCCGGAGACCATTCCACATCCGAGTCGCCGCCTGTGATGGGCGGATCCGTAGGTGCCGGTGTGGGAGCAGGTTCCGGCGTGGGCTGGGGCGCCGGATCCGGGTTGCTGGGCTGAGGCGGATTCGGGTTGCCGGGCTGAGACGGATTTAGATTGCCGGGAGGCGCCGGGTCGGGATTGGCGGGGGCTGTAGGCGCCTGGGTGGGCACAGGAGCCACGGGCGTTGTGGGAGCCACAGGCGCTACCGGGGTCACAGGCGCAGTAGGCTTGTTAGCCGGCTTACTGGTGGGCTTCGGCGTATCCTTAGGGGCCACCTGCCCGCCTCCCCGATTCGCATAGACTGCAGCAATCGCGGAACTGACCGTCTCCCCTTCGGACCCACTGTCCCCAGATCCGGCCGCCATAGGGTCTGCCTCAATATAACTCTGAGCCGCCCCCATGTCAATCCAGCCCATGCCGTCATACACTTGAATATTTCCGTTAAAAACCCTGACCTGAAGCTGGGCCAGATCTATTGTGCCCGAAGCAGGAATGTCGTTCTGATCTCTCTTCGGTACATAAGCCACATACTCCTCCAGGGCCGGCATTCCCATAGCTTCCGCCCGGAAAATATAACGCTCCGCATCCTCTGTCCCCTCTCCACTCAGGAAGAGATAATTTTGCTTTCCGCTGTCGTAGGCATAGACAATCCCGCTTTCGGCAGTACCATGAGTGCTGTTCTGTTCCCCTTCGCCGGGCTGGGCCACGGTGGATATGCCGTCCTCTCCGAAATTGCCGTTGTAGGTGGTCATCTCCATGTCCTCCCGCATATTCCACAGAGGCAGCAGTTCATCGGCGCTCTTTCCCCAGCGGATTTGGGCAGTATAATCGCCCACCAGAACGCCGCCCCGCAGGTTGCCGTTCTCCCGGATCACATCGCCGCTGCCGGGAAGTACGGTCCAACTCTCAAACACACCGTTATAGCTGCCCTCCTCCACGCCTGTCTCCAGAAGCTGTACACTCTCTCCGGTCTGGAGCAGTACGGTGATCCGATCCTGCTGCCTGCGCTGCACCTGGGTATAAGGCGCACCGCCCTGGTCATAGCCTGTCCTAACATAGAGGGAACTCCCTTCTTTCTCCAGATAATATCCTCTGGTTCCCCGGTTCAGCCGGGGCATCATAATGTCAAACCATTCCTCCCCATGAAGCATACTCACTGCCTCATCGATGTAGTCCGCGATGGACAGATTCTGCTCCAGCAGGGCCATCTGTTCCTGTATGCCGGATTCCTCCTCCTCCGCATTCACGGTAAGTCTCCGCAGCTGCTCCCCCGCGCTTTCATCCTGAAACAGGGCTAAACAGATTTCCAGGGTATCCCGTTGTTTTCTGACCTGATTGTTCTGTCCGTAGAGTTCCGCCAGAGTCAGATACTCTTCTCTGGTAAAATCCGGGGTGCCGCAGCGCCGCTCCAACTCCCGGATCTGCTGTTCCAGCCGGCTGTCTGTCTGCCCTTGTCCATTGTTCTGCCCCGTCTGCGCATTTTCGTCTTCAATGGGAATACCCACCACATCGGTTACGCCTGTTTCCCCCCGGTTGGCGGCTTCCCGTTCCTCCGGGGTCATGCCGTCGCCGCACCCGGCTATTCCCAGGGCAAAAGTAGATAGAATTAGCCATATTCCTATTTTATTTTTCATACACTCCTCTTTCCTGTTTTCCGTATACCGAGAGTCGGAACTGTCCCGAACTCCGGTCAAACCTGTGTGACTGTTCCATACCTGTGTGGAATATCAGTTGACGCCCGTTCCCAGTGCATCCGCATCGCTCACTAACTGCTGTAGGAAGTTGGCCGCCTCGGATCCCTCCGGATACAGGCCCATGTCCAGAAGCTGTCTGGACAAATTGTATATACTCCTGGCTACAATAGGCCCATACAGGGTGATATCCTGCCCGTCCTTGGTCAGCGTCATATAACCCCGGAAAGCGAATTCCGTCTTGTACTGTTCCACCGGCAGACCCACCAGTACCGCGGTATAACGGTAACGGTTATCCACCTTCTCGTAGATCGTATCTACATGCTGTCCGTTGCTGTCCGTTCCGTAAGAGACGCCCTTGGAAACTTTCTGCCCCCCCAATACCATGGGATACGTGCCCCGATTGGCATCGTTCATAATCAGCGTCCCATATTCCTTCAAAGTGTACCCCTGAATGCCGGCCCCCAGCAGTTTCTGCCGGTTTTCCACCGAAACGCCGGTCTTGTAGCGGATACCCGACCGACCGGTGATCCGCACGGAGAAACCGTGATAGGTCAGCAGATCCTTCAGTTCGGGAAGTTCCGCGGCGCTATATCCGGTCTTGTTGTACTCCAGCCGCCACACATTCATACCTGTGGGAACACCGGATTCATTATATTGGTACATGACCGCCGTCCGGGCGCTGCCGTCCGGGGCGGTAATCACATAATTGCCGTTCTTAAGGCTGGCGTCGTAAGCCACACCGTCCAGATAAATATGGGCATCGGTATACCCCTCGGGCGGCGTCAGCACCACATCATAGGACTGAGTGGGCTTGGCGCAGGCCCCTGCCGGCATATTGTTATACACCGGAATCCGAAAGGTAAAAGAATTATTCATAGCCCCCGCTCCCTCATAGAGTTTGCGGATGTTGGAGCCCTCGCTGCTGGGAGCGCAGATATTCTGCATGTACTGGTGCCAATACAGCCCGTCGCAGGTGGCGTCCACGTCAAACTTCTGCAGGTACAAGGTGTCCTGCCCTCTTAGAATATACTTTTTGGAAATAAAATCGGCTCCGCCCTGGATGGAAGCCCTCACACTGTTCCACCCGTTGTCTTTGGCCGTCTGAAGCCCGCTGGTATACACCAGTTCGTCGGTGTTGCCGCTGGCGCCGATATTAAAATAGTTATAATAACCTTCAAACCCAGGATACGTGCCGGAGATCAGAGGCGAGGTTCCGTCTCTGCCCTGTTCCTGGTATACCCGGCAGGCCAGATGGATGGGACTCACCCCCAGAGCGCTGCCCACCTCCTGAAATGTCTTGGCATAGGTGACTTCGGTGCCGGGTACATTGCCCTGCATGAAGGAGCCGTTTAAAAAATTCTGTACCCCTGCCTCCGTCTGGTAAGACGCGTTATAAGTCAATTGTTCAAACTGGAAGATCCCCGCCTCTGTAAGCCAGTTCCGAGGGTCAAGATAATATTTCAGAGTATCCTCCGAGGCATAGGCCCATCCTTTGCTGTACAGGCCGTTCTGCATATACTCCGGAAAAGAGGCCGGGATCAGACTGCGTCCCCCCACCATCTCGTTTTTCACCACTTCCGTCCACTCCAGGCCGGTGTTTTGCTTGACAAAAATCCAGTTAGGATGTGCATCCTTCAGAGCCCGCAATGCCGCTCGGTAACTCTCAGGGAACTGTTCCACATCGCTGTAATCCACAGTCCCGTCCGCCGCCGACATCAACATGCCGTTGGGATTCATGCCATAGAGAGCCTCCCATTCCAGAAACCTCTCATCCGAGCAGGCCAGAAAGCGCCGCTCCGCATAGCCCGTATATTCCACGTCCTGGCTGAAAAAACGGATCTGCACCCATGGCTCATAGGTCTCCGTCAACAACACATCCTGAATCAGCACCTGCTGCCCGCTGGGAACGGTTATGACCTCCGCTCCCGCCCCGTCAGGAGTGGCGCGCACTGTATATTGTTCGGCCAAATAGACCAGCGCCATCACCGGCTGTTCCCCCAGCAGCGCCTGCAGCGCTTCCCGGGCCTGTCCCATATGAGCCTGTTCTTCTTCCGTAAAAGCATAGGAGCGGCCGGCCGGCAGAAATGTGCCCAGCAAGAAGCTGGCCGCAAAGACTATACATAAAAAACGGATTATTTTTTTCATGCGTATTCTCCTATCTGCTAAATCCTGCGTCAATGTTGCTTTGTTTCCTGTAGCCATGGTTATCTTAACGTAATATTTTATTTTTGACAATAGCTTTCAAACAATAGGTAAGAATTACCGTTGTCCCGGTTACATAATTTTTCTTATCCCAGTAACATCTTCGCTGCCTCTATGGCAATACACTCCACTATGTATAATCTGCTGTAACCATTAATCCGATAGCAGTATCGGTAACGATCCATAATCCGCTTTGCAGCGGCCTTCAGACTTTTACGGTTGCTGGCGCCGCCCATGGCGAAATTGGCCAGCACCTTGTCCACTGTGACTATGGTACGCCCCTGCCGCCTCATCTGCAGAAAAAAACCATAATCGTCATGAATGCCCAGGCACCGAAAAGGATATTGCTTACAGAGCTGCGCCCGCACAAAGGTGGTGGGATGATTCCAGTCCCGGGAAGTCTGGTAGCGGCGCTGTCTGGCCTTTTTTACAAAGAAGCTGCCGTCCGACTTATGCAGATTGATATTAGCGTACATAAGATCGCAGCCCGTCCGGGCAAAAGTCGCAGCCGCCGTGGCAGCGGCCGTGGGTTCATACCAGTCTCCGCTGTTCAGAATACCGATGATATCCCCGGAGGCTCCTCGTATCCCCTTATTCATGGCGTCATAGATGCCCGCGTCCGGCTCACTGCTGATCCGATATTCAATGCCTGCGGTCTCCATGGCGGAAGCATACTGTTCCGCTGTTAAAACGGTGTCATCGCTGCTGGCACCGTCAATAATCAGATATTCAATGGCAAAAGGCTCTTCTCCCCGTTCCTGAGCCAGCACTGACTCAATGGTACGGCCGATGACCTCTGCGCTGTTGTATGCAATCGTGACTATGGTAAGTTTCATGTCACCCCTCCGTGCGGCGGATGCTCTCCTCCAGACTATACAAACAATAGGCTTCCATGTCCCCGCTCATCTCCCGGTCATAGGTGAGACTGCCAAAAGCTTTGTTGGCCAGGACTCCGACCCTGCCGGGCATCCGGGAAGCCAGCGCCACCAGAGGATTTAACACCTTCAGCAGAAGCAGCTTTTTCCCATGGGCTGCCGCGATCTCCCGCACCATCTGCGAGGTACTCGTATACGCCGGATTCTGGGGAAAATACAGCCCTCCCCGGCCCTCCTCGATGCACTGGCGCAGGAACTCACACAGGTTCTCTATGTAAATCATACTGCGCTGATTACGCACATTCGGAAAAAAGGGCAGCCTGTCTGCCAGCTTTGCCAGCAACGGATAATTCCCTCTGCTGCCCCTGCCGTAGACCATGGGCAGACGCAGAATGGCCACCTGCATCCCCACCGGGGCCTCTCCCTCCGGCCCGTGGCGTTTCTCCTCCGAAAGGGGCTCCGACTCCAGCCTGCGAAGTTCCTCCTCCGCCCGAATCTTACTGTGGCCGTAGAAGTGAGAATTGCCCACCGGGGTCTGCCGGGTGATCATACGGCTCTTCCCATAGGGGGCGCTGTCTCCATAGACAATGATACTGCTGGGGTAAATAAACAGCCCCACCCCCGCCGCCCGGGCCTTTCTGGCAGTGGCTGCCGCCAGATCACAATTCACCCGGTAATACAGGGCCTGCTGCTCCTGCTTCACCGCGCCCGTGTCCACATGGGCAATACCGCTGGCCTGGAACACCGCGTCATATCCGCGAAAATCATAATCCTCCCACTGGGAGTCCCGCTGGGATATGGTATCCACTCTGTACCTCTCCCTGCCCTGAGAGGCGTTATACTCCAAAAGGTAACGCTCCAGGCTGGTACCGATATAACTGTTTGCGCCCGCGATTAAAATACGTTTCATACTTTATTCCAATCCCTCTGCTGATTCCATGTCTCTCCGGCTACCTTCTTTTCCCGGCGTTCTCCGCCTCATGAATGGCTCCTGTGCCCCCCTCCACCACGCCGTCTCCTCGGAGCACACTGATAAAGGTGCCGAAAAAGCATCGCAAATCCATCTTCAGACCCATTTTATTCACATATTCCCCGTCAAACCGGGCTTTTACCGGGATCTCCAGTTCATCCCGTCCATTGATCTGGGCCCAGCCGGTGAGGCCGGGGCGAAGGTCGTTGGCCCCGTACTTATCCCTCTCTTCAATCAAATCATATTGATTCCACAGTGCGGGCCGGGGCCCCACTACAGCCATATCCCCCTTCAGGATATTAAGGATCTGGGGCAGCTCGTCCAGGCTGGTCCTGCGCAGGAACTTCCCCACCTTCGTGATATACTGTTCCGGGTTCTCCAACAGATGGGTAGGCACGTCCTTGGGCGTATCAATCCGCATGGTCCTGAATTTCAATATCTCAAAATATGTTTTGTGAATCCCCACCCTTTTCTGCCGAAACAGAATGGGCCCCGGCGAATCAATCTTTATTGCAATAACCAGCCCCAAAAACACCGGCGACAACAACAACAGCCCCAGCAGTGACAACACAAAGTCCATTCCCCTTTTCACATACAAATACATCTCTATACTCCTTCGCATCGGACAACTATCCCTCACTCACCACTCCTGGATTCCGGCAAGGGTATCGCTCCCGACTCGCAGCGTTCAGCTTCCGGCGGTTAATTATCCCTTGCAGGACCGTCTGGACACGTTGGTCACTCCTCATACTGATAGCCGGGCACAATCTCCCGCACCAGAGCCCGGATGTCCTGGGATTCGTTCCGGGATGCCTCCTGCAGACGTTCCAACTGCTGCTCAAACAACGCATCGTCATACTCGATGGGCCTGCCGATATAGATCATCCTGTTGGCAGTCTCCTTCAGGCCCTCCTCCCGCATCAGCAGTTCCTCATACATCTTCTCTCCCGGGCGCAGGCCCGTGAACTCGATCTTAATATCCTCATCCACCCGATAGCCGGACAACTTGATCATATTCTTGGCCAGATCCAGGATCTTCATGGGCTCCCCCATGTCCAGCACGAAAATCTCCCCGCCCCGGGCATAGGCTCCCGCCTGCAGCACCAGGGACACCGCCTCCGGAATAGTCATAAAATACCGGATAATATCGGGATGGGTTACCGTCACCGGCCCTCCCTTCTCAATCTGCCTCTTAAACAGAGGAACCACACTGCCGTTGCTGCCCAGCACATTGCCGAAACGCACGGCCACATACTCCGTCCGGGATTTGCGGTTCATATTCTGGATCACCATCTCGCAGATTCTCTTGGAAGCACCCATGATATTGGTGGGATTCACCGCCTTGTCCGTGGAAATCATCACGAATTTGCCCGTGCCGTAACGGTCTGCCGCCGTTGCCACCTTGAGAGTGCCGAACACATTGTTCTTGATGGCCTCATTGGGGCTGTCTTCCATCAGGGGCACATGCTTATGAGCTGCCGCATGGTATACGATATCGGGCCGGTAATCCCGGAAAATCTCGTCTACCCTCCTGGTATTGCGCACGGACCCGATCAGTACCGTCAGATCCAGCCCCGGATAATCCCTTTTCAGTTCCTGCTGGATCTCGTAGGCATTGTTCTCATAGATATCCAGGATGATCAGACGCTTTGGATTGTGCCGGGCCACCTGCCTGCACAGTTCACTGCCGATGGAGCCGCCGCCGCCGGTGACCAGCACGGTTTTGTTCTGCACATAGCCGATGATCTCATCCACATTGACCTCTATGGGATCCCTGCCCAACAGATCCTCAATCTGTACCTCCCGCAGATTGGACACGTTCACATCTCCCTTGATGATCTGATACATGCCCGGCAGGATCTGGATCCTGCGGCCGGTCTCCTTACAGATCTCAATCAAGGGCCTTAGCTGGGAACGGCTGGCCGAGGGAATGGCGATGATAATCTCGTCAATATCAAATTTATCCACGCTCTCCGCGATCTTCTCCCGGCCTCCCACAATGGGCACCCCCCGCAGGTATTTCCCCTGGCAGCCCGGATTGTCGTCGATAAAGCAGGCCACATGCATACTCAGATATTTGCTGGACTGCACCTCCTGGAGAATGGCATTGCCGGAAGCTCCCGCTCCCACAATCATATAATTCTGCCTCTCCGGCGCATTGTAATGGTTCAGCCGCTTATTCTGTACCATCCGCAGGAAACGATAGCTGAACCTCACCCCGCCGGCGAACAGCGCCAGGAAAAAACCGTAGAAAAACGGGAAACTCTTAGGCACATAGGTGTCCAGCAGCCAGAAGATCACCGGCTGCATCACCGCGCAGATGGTCACGGCGATCACCACATTCACCATCTCCGTGTCCGAGGCATACCGCCACACGCTGTTGTACAGGCGGAAAATATAGAAAACCACCAGCGTCACAAACACATTGAGCAGATACGCGTCCTGAATGGCCTTCCAGAACTGCGGATCTATACTCATAAAACTGAACTCATACCGCACATACAGACTCAGGGCAGAGGAAGCCATTACCGCGAACAGATCCGTCACCACCAACAGAATAATCCTGGTAATGGGTATTTTCAATATTCCCACTCGTATATCATTTAATTTCTTCACAGTATCCTCTTCCCCCTTCAGTTAAAAATCCAGTTCAGATAAGGCAGCAGCCGGATGTTCACGTCATAAGCCGAGCGCAGGAACAAGGCGAAATATGCCGCAAATGCCAGAGCCGTCCCCGCTGTCAGCAGCCTCCGAAGACTCTTGTTCCCCACGCCGCGGAGCAGGCTGGGGATCAGGAAAATCTGCGGCACTACCAGATAGTATGCCACCCTTGACACTTCCGGAATAAAGGCTCCGCAGGTATATAGTGCCAGCCCGCCCAAATTCAGGAAAAAGTAAAAACGGTTGCGGCGGCAGTCCTGTACGGAAGTCCTGTAGCAAATCAGGGACAGCACCAGGGTTCCCAGACATTTGAGGATATTGGTCAGGGAATATTCCACCGTGTCAAACATGGAATTCTCATAAAAAGGATAGATCTTAAATATCAGGAACCGGTATATGTCCCTGCCGAACACCAGGCTCAGTACCAGCAGCAGCCCCAGCGCGTAATGCCACCGCCTAAGACGAATCCCCGCCAGCCAGTTGGCGCCCAGATACAGGGGGATCACCACCAGCACCGACTTGTGGAAAGCTGCCGCTGCCAGGATCCACAGGAGGAATTTCAGATATTCACCCCTGAGCACATACTTGATGCTGTACAGCGCAATGGCCAGCACCAGGTAATAGCGCACGGAATTAAAACTGGAAAAATAGTACCCGTTCATCAGGAAGAGGAACAAAGACCCCAAAAACCAGTCCCCCTGTTCATAGATGGCACGCAGAAAGAAATATACCGTCAGCAGGGAAAAGAGACCGAAAATAGGCAGATAACTGTACCCTTCCGTGCCGAAAAAATACTGCATAAGCCGCACCAGGGCGTTAAAGCCGAACTCCGATGACACATGCCTGTTCTGGGCAATCAGGTTAAACATATTGGTGTAGACCCAGTAGTCGTTGCCGCTGGCGATCCGGCAGGCGGACAGCGCCGCCAATACTACATAAATACCGCCGCAGACCCACAGGTTCAGCGCCTGCTGCCGGGTGACGCCGCCCTGCCCCGGTCCAAAGCCCCGGCCGGGCAATGCCCGTCCGCCCCTGTCCGGCTGTATAAAATCCGGCCCCTCCCCGGTGCGGCACAGGCATGCCATCAGCAGCACCAGGACGGTTACGCCCACAAACAATCCCATTTCCTTAATCCTTTCACGCGGTTTTCCTGTATAACAGCTTCTTACATTTATTGTACAGCCCCGACCAGGCCGGGCTCTCCGCCATCCTTGTGCGCAGGGGGGCAAGCGTGGCCAGCAGGATCAGCCTGTATCGCAGCCGCTGTCCCTTCCCCATATACAGAGCCGTAATCTCCCGGTGCTCCCTGGCCGAACGCTTCCGGTTCTCCGGGGTCTCCGAGAAACCGCCGCCCTCATAGGAGGCCAGCGTCACCGGGATGTACCGGGGCCGGGCGTCTGCCCGGAAGTAACACCACAGGAAATGTTCGTAATCCGCCCGTACCCGGTAGCCTGGCTCATAGCCCCGCTGCGTGAACAGGCTGTGATGATAGATACAGGCCTGGTGACAGGGAACATTGCGATAGCAGGCAAAGGCATCCATATGGGGGTTGGAAGCCACCACCTGGCCCCGGAGAGCATCGTATATATCCCCGTAGAAGATCCGGGAGCAAGACCCCCGGCCCGGGCAGGCATGGCTCTCCACGGCTTCGGATTCCGTGTTCCCGCGAATCTCCTCCGCCGCCCGGGCCAGGGCCTGCTCCGACGCAAAGGCATCGCCGCAGTTCAGGAAATACAGATACTCCCCCCGGGCTGCCCGGGTGGCCTGGTTCATGCCATCGTAGATACTTTTGTCCGGCTGTCTGAGAACCCGCACCCGTTCCCGGCATCCCCGGCCCTCCCCCTCCAGGTAGGTCTGCAGCGCTTCCAGAGAGCCATCCCCGGAGCCGCCGTCCTTCACCACCACTTCATAGTCCGTATAACTCTGCGCCGCCACGCTCTTCATGGTCTCCACCAGCTTGCCGCCGGGATTCAGAGACACCATGAGGATGCTGAACATGGGAGTCCTCATCCCTCCACCTCCTCAATCCTCCGCCCGGGCGATGCCCCGGCACATTATTCCATATGCCTTCCGCCAGGGTATTTCCCGGCACATCTCCTCCCTGTGGGCGAAAAGGAACCGCAAGGCCATGGGACGGGCCGCAGGCCCATACAGATAATGGTACAACACCCCTCTGTCATAAAAAAACTTATCGTTGTAACCCGTAAACCAGGTGGATTCCCGCTCCCGCTCATGGCCGATGGACACAGGGACTTTATAAGCCTTCAATCCGGCTTTCAGACAATCCCTTATAAACAGGCTGTCCTCCCCGGCGCTGTACCGGGCTCCGCCGCCGAACAGCAGGGAGAATGTGATATTCTTCTGATGGATCCGCCGGGTCCGCACCGCCAGGCTGTAGGTGGGATAGCGTCCGCTGTTGTACCAGCGTACCCGCCCGAATTCCCGATTGCAGTAAGTCTCCCGGCCCGGCATGGCCTGTACATTGAAAAACAGCAGATCCGCCCCGGGATGTTCCTCAAAAGCCTCCAGAACTTTCCGCACATAGTCCGGCTCGTAGACGATATCCTCGTCCGCAAACAGGCTGATCTCCGCTTCGGCCCGGAGCAGACTGTGATTCCGGCTCAGCCCCACGCCCCGTTCCGCCATGGAATAATACCGTATACGATGTTCCTTCCACTTCAGTTCCTCATAGGCATACTGCCCTCCCTGGCTGACGATAATGGCATCGCTGTCAATTCCCATCTCCTCCGCCAGCCCACGGGGCTCCCTGTTCATAGCCGCTACCAGTAATTGCAGTGTCATGTTCTCTTTCCCCACAGATAATGCCGGATCAGTCTGTCATCGGCCCCTGTCAGGACCATGGCGTCCACTTCCACTCCCAGCTGCGTCAGTTGGCGCAGCATTTCCTCCACGGCCTTGCCCCTGTCCCGGCCCGCCTGAACCAGCAGCACCACAGCTTCCAGACCGCGCAGCCGCTCTCCGGCCTCCGGGGCCTGGCTCAGGCCGGGCACCGGCGTATAGGTCCGCCCCTCTCCTGTACCCTCCAGCTTCCCAAACAGCCCGGCCATGCCCTCCGGGTCCGATTCTCCGCCCACAGCGGTGACTCCCACCTTCTTTTTGTCACCCAGCAGATAACCGAGTTGAATACCCAACTCTTTGGAGGGCTTTCCCTCCCGGGCCACATAACCCGCCACCGGCAGGCCCCAGCGGCGGGCCAGGGTCCCGGGCACATACACTTTCTCGTCCAGCATCATCTGAAGCCCCAGTCCGAACAGAGAAAAAAACCCGCCCAGCACCGTGCCCAGTACGCAGGCCCGGAAAGTACGCAGATCCGGGGCCGCCAGCCGGGGTTCCCCTCTGTCCAGCAGGCTTACTTCCAATAGTTCCTTCTGGCGCTCCCCCAGGGCACTCATGGCCAGTCCCACCACCCTGTCGATCTCCCGGACCTTCTCCGCGTCCCGGTGGGTGGTGTGAATATAGCAGATCCGCAGATCCGACATCAGTTCCGGTTCAAAACCGGCTTTCAGTTCCTCCACCGTCATGGGGACCGACAACTCCCCCAGCATTTCCTCCACCATGGCCTCGCTCTTTAACAGATCGTTCCAGGTATAAGACGCAAAATAGGAGTAAGGCTGCTGATCACCCGGATCAACGGCATACTCCAGATAATATTTGCTGTCCATGGTATAGGGGATCACCCCGCCAAAGGTCACATTTTTCATATAGTAGATACCGCCTGCCAGTGCCGCCCCGGCCAGGATCCCAGCCAGGACCATCCACAGCCGCCTCCGGCACAGCAGCACGAAAAGCCTCATGTCAAAAGGTTCTTTCCCATATTCACAACGCCACATATGCCGCCTCCCTACTTTTCCTCATTCCTCATGGATTCCTTCAGCGCCGTGATCTGCTCGCTCTCCACTCCCTCCGTGCTGTCCGGCCAGAACAGCACCTTCAGAGTCAGCAGCATAAGCTGGAGATCCAGCCAGGTGGAATAATTCTCGATATAGGTCAGATCCAGCTTCAGCTTGTCATAGGGTGTGGTATTGTATTTGCCGTATACCTGGGCATATCCGGCCAGACCCGCCTTCACCTTCATGCGGTAGGCAAACTCCGGCATCATCTCCATATACTGGGCGATGATCTCCGGCCGCTCCGGCCTGGGGCCGATAAAAGACATGTCCCCCCGGATAATATTGATCAGCTGAGGCAGTTCGTCGATCCGCACCTTTCGGATAAATTTGCCGATGGGGGTGATACGGTCATCGTGTTTCCGGGCCAGACGGGCCACCCCGTCCTTCTCCGCATCCACCCTCATGCTGCGGAATTTCAAAATTTTAAATTGCCGCCGATCCTGGGTGCAGCGCACCTGTTTATACAGTACCGGCCCTCCATCGTACAGCTTCACCGCTATGGCTGTGATCAACATGATGGGAGAGGTAAGCAGAAACAGCAGGAGGGCAAACACCAGATCAATCAGACGCTTGGCAAAGCGCTGTTCCACTGTCAGGCTGTATTCCCGGGTGAGCAGAATCGGTGTGTCAAACAGATGCAGTTCCTCTGTCCCCCGTATAATCACATCCGTAATCTTAGGCATCATGTACACCCGGATGGACCAGGCATAGCAGTACTTCATCAGGGCGTTCCGCTCCTGGGAGGGAATGTCCCAGATCACCACGGCATTGAACTCTTTGCGTCCGTACCCTTCGGTGATGGTCCGGCACACCTCCTCCAGGCCGTCGGAGACATGGACAAACTGCACGATTTCATACTTATCCTTCCGGCTTTGGAACTTGGCTACGATGCTCTCGATGGGCCTGTCCCCATGAACCAGCAGCATCTTGCGGGGCGGGAACACGGATTTATAAATCCAATAGGCGATGTTGTTCCAGACCAGGATGATTACCAGCTGCCCCGCCAGCATATAGACGAAACACTGCGGTACAAAGAACTCTTTCGCCATGATGGACAACTGCGCGTACAACAACACGTCTGCCGCCAGACTGGCAAAAGCCTGGGAGAAAATCACTTCCCCGTTCTTCAGATAGCCGATGCGCATACCGCCGTACATATGGGAAAAAAAGAACAGCATGGCCACATAAAAAGCGATCTGCAGGGCATCCGCTCTCCAATAATACGGCACGCCGGTACTGGCGGTGATGCTGGGGCTGAAATTGGTTTTCCAATAGTACACAAACACCAGCGCTTCCAGCGCCAGACACACCCCGGACAGGGCCAGCAATATGATTCTCTTAGAAGTTTCCAGTTTTCGCATCTTTGTATCCTTATGTCTTTCCCAGTAGTGTTCTCATATTCTTTAACAATTCAGTATAACACATTATCGTCAGCCCGTCCATAATTCCGGGCCTCAAATTCGTGCATCCCGTGTCGGTACGCTAGATCCTCCTTCGCACGGCCCGCCAGGCCCAGAAGCAGAAGTTGTACATACTGTAGGGGACGGACAGCTTCTCCTCTTTCCGATACAGGTTCCAGATTCTCCGAACGGCTTCCAGTTTGTTGGAGGAAAGGGACTGCCTTGGCCGCCGGTATAGCACCAGGTTCCTGTCCAGTCCCCAGGCCGTGCAGCCCTCCCGCAGCACCTTCCACCACAGCGCCGTGTCTTCACTCTTTACCGCCGGCATCTCCAGCTTATCTCTGGGAATCCGCTGGGTATCAAACAGTACCGTGGAAGTGAAAATGGTGGTGTTTTTGAGAGCGTCTCTGTATTCCATCCGGGGAGGCACATGCACCACCTTACCCGTACCCACCCCCTGCTCGTCCGCAAACTCGTAGCCTGTGAACACAAAGGCTGCCTGTTTTTCCTTCATAAATGCCAGCTGCGCTTCCAGCTTTTCCGGCCGCCACAGGTCGTCCGCATCCAGGTAGGCGATATAGCGGCCGACGGCTTCCCCCAGTCCCTTGTTCCTGGCCCGGGCCGCCCCTATGTTCTCCTGACTGACCAGCAGCCGCAGGCGCTCATCCCCCCTGGCCTCCTGATACTCCCGGATCACCTGGGCGGAAGCATCCCCGCAGCCGTCCACCACCAGCAGCAGTTCCCAGTCCCTGTAAGTCTGGGCCGTCACATGCTCCATGGTCTCCACTATATATTTCTCCGCATTGTACACCGGCACAATGATGCTGACCGTTTCATTCACTGTCTTCATCTCCCCCACAGATCCACACCGTATATCCCTCCGTACTCCCCAGCAGTCCGGGCCGGAGTCCGCAGATCTCCTGCAGCCGCCCACAGGCCAGGGTGACGCGCTCTGTGGCCCCGGCCGGGAACACCCAGAGCCGGGCCCCCTGCTCCGCCGCCAGGCGCAGCATATAGGCATCCCCCAGAATCCGGCTATCCCCGGGCCGCTCCGGGTCCCAGCCGTCCACAACTTCCTCCAGGAAAACCTTCAGCCCCAGGGGCATCTCATAGGCCTCCCCTTTCTCGATGGCCTCCATCCAGTCAAACAGGCGCTGCTGTTCCATGGGATAGCCGTCATAAGCGTAGGCTGCGGCGGCAGGCTCCCACATATTCCGCCCATACAGCAGCCGAATCCCGCCGGTCTGCTGCCGCACGGCCTCCAGCACGGGGCGGGGCGCCCACAGCAATTCTACTCCCGCCTCCGGGGTTTCTTCCAGATAAACCGCCGCCTGCCGGGCCTGGGACAACCGGTTTTTCTCCTCTCCGCCCAGGGAGCGCACATTCCCCAGATTGCCCGTAAGCATTAGCAGCGCCAGCAGCGCCGCCATACCCCCGGCCAGCCGCCAGGCTTCCCTGCCGTCCCGGCGCTGCTGCCCGGTAAGTTCCCAAAGAAGCCGCGTACCGCCCCAGGCAATGCATGGCGTCAGAGGCACCAGGCTCCAGATCCAGTGATAACCGTAGAACCGGGTCTGGTACAGCATCAGGGCGGCAGCGCTCACCGGGAACAGCACCAGCAAAAGGCATACCGCCGTCAGACTCGACAGCCCTTTCTCCCGGGCAGCAAGTTTTTTCCCCGCCAAAAAGAAATACAGCAGAATCCCCATCGCCAGCACCACCATATGATTGCTCTGAAAATAGCTGCCGGGACCGTAAACGGCGTTCAGCAGAAGTTCCCTCATGGCCGTCCCCCCTCTCCCTCCAGGATCCGGGCGCGCAGACGCAAAAAGGGCCCCCAGCCCGCCGCCTTATAAACCGCTCCCATGACCGCCAGCAGGAGCAGACACGTCCCCAGGCCGTTGAAAGTCCAGCAGACGCAGGCTTCCGCCAGCACACACAGCACCATCCCCGGCCAGGTACGGCGCAGATCCCTCTCCAGGCCCAGAGACAGGGCATAGGGCAGCAATACCAGATTTCGGATGGAGGTTCCCAGCCAGGCGCCGTGCAGGGCCGCATATCCGTCCAGCCAGACCGCGCCTTCACCGCACCAGAAAATCATGCCCACAAGGATCAGGAACAGGTACTTTTTCCGCAGATCACTGCCGAACAGCAGCCTGGCAATGCGATAATATGCCATATAGGACCCGGCCAGCACCACCACCGGCATCAGATTCTGCACCAGCACCGCACCGTCCACGGGAAAGGAGGCGGCCAGCAGGGTATACAGAGTGGGCAGGCCCAAAATCTTGTACCGCAGGGACATCCCCTGAACGTAGGCCTGTCCCGTCAGCGGGTTCACCAGGTAAATCCCGTCCGTGGCCAGAAAGCTATGCAGGGTCTCCACCGTGATATCCCCCGGGGCTGTCACGGCAGGCATACAATATACATAGACGGCCTGGAACAGCACCGTCAGCAGGAATATGCCGGGCAGCAGAAAACTGCCGCCCTTCTGGGGCAGTATCCGAAAGCGCTCCCTGTGCCTGTGCCGGGTAACTGCCACCACCGCCAGAGCCAATATACCCAGTACAGCCAGGCTTACGCGCCACAGCATCAGCAGACGACTCAAAGACAAATGCCCAAAGGCTCCCAGCAGATGCAGTACCTGCGCCAGACCGATGCAGCACAGGCTGCCGGTAATCCAGGCATCTGTCATATGCACCAGGTTGGAAGCCTTTCTGCCCAATACGGCCCAGACCCCCGCCCCGATCAGCCAGGGCCCCACGGCCAGCAAAAACCATAAAAGGATAACCATGCAGCGGTCAGCCCCTTTCTCTCATATTTTTAGATAGTATACCACATATTTCCTGTTTTGAACAACTAAAAAAGAGACTTGGTACAGTCTCTTTTTCTCCATAAGGGGCAGTACGGATTCTCAGTAGCAGCGGCGTGTTTCAGTTCCCTACCTCGCTTTCATATCCAGCCGCATTTTGTCCGCGATTCTGGCTATGTATTCACTGTTGGTCGGTCGGCTTTTGCCCTGCTGCGCGGAATATCCAAAAAGTTTTTCAAATGTCTCGACGTTTCCCCTCGTCCAAGACACTTCGATTGCGTTGCGAATAGCTCGCTCGACCTTTTGATCCGTAGTCTTAAAGTGTTTTGCTATGGTGGGATACAGCAGTTTGGTCACACTGCTCACCACCTCCATATCCCTGCCCGAGAGCAGAATGGCATCACGCAGATAATGATATCCTTTCAGGTGTGCGGGAACGCCTATGTCCAGCATGATCTCCGTGATGTAGCACTCCAGTTCGTAATCTTTTACAGCAGAAATGTCCATAATGAATTCCCCTTTCATATGTCGAGTACTGCCCCTTACTGTAATTGATTGCACTAATCATATCATATCTGTCGAAAAATGTATAGATGTTTTTGTCGCAGAAACCACCATATATCTGAGAAAAGCATCAAGAACCCACAATATCTGCTATAATTCCTCCTTTACAATATAAATCGGACGCCTTTTAACCTCCAGATATGTCTTGGCCAGATACTGCCCGATGATGCCCATACAGAACAACTGTACGCCGCTGACCAGGGAGATAATGCACACCAGGGAAGGCCAGCCCGACACCGGGTCTCCGAAGATGCTGGTGCGCACTATGATAAAGAGGATCAGTGCGAAAGCCAGCACGCAGAACAACACCCCCATGACGGAGGCGATGCTCAGAGGCACGGTGGAAAAAGCCGTGATGCCCTCCAGGGAATAGATCAGCAGCTTCCAGAAATTCCACTTGGTCTCTCCCTTGGCCCGCTCCACATTCTCATACTCAATCCATCTGGTCTTAAAACCCACCCAGCCGTAGATGCCCTTGGTGAAGCGGTTATACTCCTGCATCTGCAGAATGGCATCCACCATCTGCCGGGTCATCAGCCGATAGTCCCTGGCTCCGTCCATGATCTCCGTCCGGGAGATACGCTTCATCAGCCGATAAAACATCCTGGCAAACAAGGACCGGATCGGAGGCTCTCCCTTGCGGTTTACCCGCCTGGTGGCCACAGAGTCATAACCCTGCTCCACATAGGAGTACATCTCCGGCAGCAGGGAGGGGGGATCCTGCAGGTCCACATCCATCAGAACTGCATAGTCTCCCCGGGATTTTTCCAGACCCGCGTATATGCCCGCCTCCTTCCCGAAATTCCGGGAAAAAGAAATCAGGCGCACCCTGGGGTCCGCCTCCCGCAGCTTTTTCACCTCCGCCGCTGTATTGTCCCGGGAACCGTCGTCGATGAAGAGTACTTCCACCTCCAGTTCCTTCTCCTTGAAAAAAGCATCGTTCTTCATCAGTTCCTGATAGAAATCCGCCACGGATTCCTCCTCGTTATAACAGGGTACAATCACACTTAACATCCGCATCTTTATTTTTCTCCCACTCCTTTTTCAGTTCCTTCTGCTGTTACGCCGCCGCGAAAAGGATATTCTGTTCGGCTTAATCAAGCATCCGATTATATTTGGGTAATCTGATTTATTGCATACAGCGGCAGATTTGTAAGCCAATCTTCCTTTTTGAAATCTGCCATCGAAGCGCGAACAGATACCTTGGGTGAAAACTTTTCCTGATAGATCTTCAGGCTCTTTGCTTTGAGATTCACCTCTGCCTTTACTTCTATCGGAACGATCCGTTCGCGTGTATCAATTACAAAATCAACCTCGCATGAACCTATAAGAACTGCAGCAGGATCATGACCACACAAATCAGGATTCCCAGAACCAGAGGAATGCTCATCAGCCTGGCCCCTTTCTCCTTACGGCTGCGCCAAAGTTCCCGAAGGGCCTCCTTACGCCCTTCACGCCCGGCTATCCAGGCCAGGACGCATCCCGCCAGGGGGGTGCAGGCGGTGGCAATCACTGTATACAGGCAGATTATCAACAAAAGCGACTCTGCCCCCAGACCGCTCTCCGCCGCTTCCATTATATCCGGTATATCCGCGGCCACCACATCCTCCATGGCATACATCAGCACCGTGGACAGGCCGTTTACGCAAAAGTGGGCGATAAAGGCCGGAATCATGCTGTCTGTGGCCTCCACCAGCAGGGCCAGAGCAATACCGATCACAAAAGCATAGCAGGCCTGGTTTAAGTTCATATGCATCAAGCCGAACAATAGACTTGTGAGCAGCAAAGCCTTCCATCGGTTTCCCTGCTGCCGGTAGCTCTGGTAGAGCACGCCCCTGAAGGCCAGTTCCTCCGCAAAAGGGGCATATACCGCAATGCCCAGAAGCATCCCCCACAGGGGTAACTGCAGGATCTGCGGACTAAGGCCCGCCACCGTATTTTCCACAAACAACATGGAGACGGCATTGACCACCGTGATCAGGGGTTCCAACAGCAATGTGAACAGCACCGTCATCAGCATCGTGGAAACCCGGACTTTTTTCAGACGGCAGTAAGCCGCAGGGCGGATTTTGCCCGCCAGCAGAAACACCACTGCCGGAAGCCAGATCGTGATCTCCGACACTATGATATTCAACGCCATATTCTGCACCACCGCATCCATCAGCGATGTGCAGGCCGCCAGCAGATTCAGCCCCGCATGGGATATCACCAGCGCCAGAAACATCCAGTTGGCTTTTTTTATGTTCATATTCTCCGTATTACCTTTTCCGTAATCTGTATTTTCCCTGCCTTAAGCAGATTGCCCACCGCCCGCTTAAACTCGTTTTTGCTCATTCCCGTCTCCCGCAGGATAATGGCCGGGGATACTTTGTCATTGAAGGGAAGCACCCCCTCGTAGCTGTCCAGAATCTCCAGCAGCCGTTCCGCGTCCTCCTGGATCTGCAGATAGCCTTTCTCCCGGATGCTCAGTACCAGCCTGCCGTCAGGCTGTACTTTGGAAACCCTGGCCCGCAGATCCTCTCCCAGCGTCACCTGCCCATAAAGTTCCTTTTTGGGGATCAGGGCGGAATATTGATTGTCCACGGCCACAAACACGCCATACTCGTCACTGGAGGCATAGGCCCGGCCCACCACCTGATCATCCGTGTGATAAGGGCTGTCGGAGCGCAGATTGTGGTAAACATTCATGGTGGCGCACAGGCGCTGGCTCTTGTCGATATAGAGGGATACCAGTACTTTCTCCCCTTCCTTTACCCGCTTCACCTGTTGGCGGAAAGGCAGCAGCAGATCCTTCTCCAGGCCCCAGTCCAGAAAAGCCCCGATCTTGCCGGTCTGGGCCACCGTGAGTTCGGCCACCTGCCCCATTACCAGCCTGGGGGAATTGGTGGTGGCAATCATCCGGTCCTTGGAATCCTTATACAAAAAGACTTCCAGTTGATCTCCAATGCCCGTATCCGGCGGCACCTGTTTGGCCGGCAGCAGCACTCTTTCCTCCGTATCGTTGTGGTGTTCGGCCAGATACACCCCGAATTCCACCCTTTTTACCACATATAAAATTTGTTTTTCTCCTAATTTCATCTTTTCCTCTCTCCGAATGCCTCCGGCTTTTCAACCTGGCATCTCATTTGACATAAATTCCACCACCGCATAGGGTTTTCCCTCCGGACTGCGCAACGATACCACGCACAGTCCGGGAGTCCTGACCACATAGGGAATCAGTTCGTCCCCCAGATGGGCCTGCATCCTGTATTCTGCCCGCATCTGCCGGATGGCGAAGTCCTCCGGCAGGCTGTTCATGGCCATATCCACAAACTGTCCGTTGTTTACATGATGATTGGTGTCCAGATGATGCTTTTTCACCACAATCGGTTCCTCATACATGCCGTCCTCCGGCACGGCAATCTTCCTGGAGGCGTATTCCATGGGCAGTTTGTCCTGAATTTCGTAGACTTCCTTCATCCGCTCTGTGGGATGGGCCATGGTCTGCTGTTCCAGATTCAGCAGGGTCCACAGGGAGTTGGCCTGGGCCAGTGTTTCCCCCTCCGCAGTCCGCATAAAGAAATTACGATATCCGAAACAGCCCTTGAAGCCATAGGGAAAAGTCCCCGTCTCCACCTCCTCGCACAGGCCCGGATAGCGGTTTACCACGATCTGCCAGGAGGACAGCACCCACACCAGATTGTTTTCCTTCAGATATTTGCCTCCCACCCCCAGGACCTCCGACTGAAAAGTGGAACAATCTTGAAAGTAGTTCAGCAGCCCGGCCAGACTCAGCCTGGCCTGACTGTCGCACTCGCTATACCGTATTTGGCTCTTAAATAGATACATTTTTCCTGCATCCTCCTGATTCTGTGAGTTTCCCAATCTGCTCCTCATGCCCCGGGTCCGGGGCTGTCCAGGGCTCAGCAAAGGTACCGTCCTACCCAGGGAATCCGCCGCAGCAGCGCTGAAATCCCATAGCAAAGCGCAAAAACCAGCAGGGCCAGCAGGGGAACTCCCACCGCCACCGGCATCATGGCGCTGTGGATGCCCCTGGCTTCCAGCAGTTCCATTACCCCGATATGAAGCAGATAGATACCCAGCGTCCCCTTAGACAGCTCTGCTATCACGGCGGCGCTGCCCTTGCCCCATTTGTGGTTCTTGATTCCCTCCGTGAAAAACAGGAATACGGCAATCACAAGCAGGAATGTGAAAAGACAGAAACCGTCATAGATCCCGCCGTTGGGAACGCCGTCCCGGGCGGTCTGAAGGGTGCTGATCAGAATGTTCAGCGCTGCGCAGGGAAGCGCCGCCAGATAAAATATTTTATGAGTTTTACGGGGAATCCCTATATGCACCAAATAATAGCCCAGTACAAAATACCCCAGATAACCGCAAACCATGGGAATTTCCCCCAGGCTCAGCAGATGCCGAAGCTGATCATTTTTTACAAAGGCCAAAGCCGTAACACGAAGCACCTGCAGTACTGCGAACAGAGCCAGAAAATACTGCAGATTCTGCTTCCGGGCCTGCAGCACCCAGCTCCGCAGCACCGGCAGCAGCGCATAAATCCCCACCAGCATAGGCAGATACCACAGATGATAACGCCCTGACGCCATCTCTTTCAGGATATCCTTCCAGGTCAGATTGGCAAAGCCATAATGATAGCAGTCCATCAGACCATATGCCGCTCCCCAGAGCAGATAGATCACGGCAAGGCGCAGCATATTATGCCTGTAGAGACGCTTCACATCCAATTCCCGCTTCGGATCCAGAAAAATGGCTCCGCTGATCATTACAAATATGGGCACGCCGAATCGGAAACAGGCGTCATAGGCGTTGACCGTCTTCCACGCCGGGCCGTCGATGGGCAGATCATACCAGTGCTGGGCCGCGCTGTGGAGCATCACCACGCTGAACGCCGCCAGTATCCTCAGCAGGTCATATTGTATATTCCTGTTTTGTGTCCCATATTCCATGCCCTGCCTCCTGTTACAAGCGTTGTATATCTCCTGCCGACACATAGTCTGCAGAATCCATTTCCCGGCGGCCGGACATCCGAGCAGAGAGCCCAGGGTTAAATATCCTCCGGGAATTCAGTATTTTGAGTTTATATAAAAATGATTATCGCACAACCGGGCGGGCTTGTCAATCAAGGGAACTGTCCGCCTCTGTGAAATACGCATCCACCCCGTCCGCAATACCCTGCACAATCCGGCTTTGGTAATCGGCGGTCTGCATCCGTTCGTCCTCCTCCGCATTGCTCATGTATCCCATCTCTATAATGGTCACCGGGATGGTGCACCAGTTTATGCCGCTCATGGTATCCGTCTCCCAGATCCCCCGGTCTTTGGAACCCATCAGGGCCACCATATGGGACAGCACCTCCTGGGACAGGCGATAACTTTCGTCATGGATCCCCGGGTTAAAGGGACTGGAAGCGGTATTGCAGATGGTCAGCGTGCCCTGGACGCTGCTTTTTTCGGAGCCGTTGGCATGAATGCGCAGAAACACTTCGGCCCCGGAAGCGTTGGCCGTCTCCGCCCGTTCCTTGTTGCTGATATCCACGTCATGGCTGTCCCGGATCATCACGACCGTATAGCCCCGGGCCTCCAACTCTGCCTGCAGCGCCTGGGCAATGGTCAGGTTCAATTCATACTCATAGACACCCGTTGACACGCCCCGGGTGCCGGAAGACACCTTGGCTTTCATCTCCTCGCTGCCGGGACCCAGGGGTTCCTTCTCTTTGTTGCCCCTGGCCTGATGCCCGGCGTCAATGGCAATGATGTGGCCGCCGGTCAGGGGCGGCTGTACCTGCAGGGGCGGCAGGACAGGCAATTCGGGCGTGGAGGGCTCTGACGAGGATAGTTCCCCCTGGGACGGCTCCGATGAGGACGGCTCAGGCTGAACCGGCTCCGACGAGGACGGTTCAGACTGAACTGGCTCCGACGAGGACGGTTCAGACTGAACTGACTCCGACGAGGACGGTTCAGACTGGAACGACTCCGACGAGACAGATTCAGCCTGGAACGACTCCGACGAGGCAGATTCAGCCTGGAACGACTCCAACAAGGACGATTCAGCCTGGGACACATCCGATGAGGCAGATTCAGCCTGGAACGACTCCGACGAAGAAGACTCCGCTTGAACCGACTCCGCTGAAGAAGGTTCAGACACTCCCTCCCTGCCTTCTTCCCCGGGCAGCGTCTGCTCCGCAACAGGTTTTCCCTCCCCGGAAGCTGCGTCCTCCTTCCTCCCTGTACCGCATCCCGCCAGCAAAGCCAGGCAACAGCCCGCCGCAATCCATTTCATCCATCTGCCTGCAAACATACCCTTTCTCCATTTCTCCCGCGCAGACTCCCGCTCGGAACTTTTTCCCGGAATACATCTGCCGCCGATTTACTTTCCTTTATTCTTTATTGTAACCACTTTTCCCCCTGCCTGCAACGCAAAAAACAGAGAGATTTCCCGGATCTCTCTGTTTCACGCACATTTCCCGCGGTAAAAACCCTTTCTCTATTCATCGTACCCATTACACAGTCTGTCTACCTCTTCCTCGGTCATATAGTCCACACTCTCAATCCGGCCGTCAGCGCCCCGGGTGATTTTGATATTTACCGTGCCGGCCGGATTCATATTCAGAAAATAGGATTGGCTGCCCGCCTGATGATCCAAAAGAATATTGACAGGCTGGCCAAGATACTCATATACATGGCCGGATCCCACAATGCCAACAGCTTCATACTCCGCAAGGCGCTGCAGCTTCAGTTCTGCCTCCAGGGCCTCCGCCTCCCAGTCCCTGTCCAGAGCCTCCAGAAGTACCATCTGAAAATCAGTCCTCTTATCCATCGTCGCCTGATCCAGCCAGTTTTCAAGGGTTTGCTGGCTCAGCCCCTCGTCTGCCAGCACAGAGAAAAAAGCGATTTCCTTTGCCTGATAAATTTCCTCCGCCAGAGCCAAAGCCGTAGGGCAGTCCTCCCACAAATCCCACAGGCACACAGAGAAAAAGGCAATTTCCCTATCTTCGAACGACCTTTCCAGCCAGGCTTCCTGCGTTTTCCTGTTAAGCTGGAAAAATACTTTGGAAAACTGTCCTACATCCCCCTGCGCATAACTGCTTTCCGCCAAAGCCGCTGGCCCGCTGGCGCCCGGCGCACTGGTCTGCCCGGATTTCTCCTTGGGGTACACAAAATTATCATAACAGCGAACATCTCCCTTTTCCTGGGCCAGAATGGGGCTATGGGACCATTCCGGAGTCTTTTCTTCCAGGCCTGGGATCTCATAATCCCGCAGATTGATATTGTAAAGATGCGCGTCCTCCGCAACCCCAAACAGGCAGGCTGTCAGCCCGGAGATTTCAAAACCATTGCCATTATAACTGCCCGTAAAAGGATGGTCCTGTGTCCCTATGGGAATCCATTCCTCCTCCGAGAGTTGGATATGGCCCTGCTGCAGATAGTCCAAATCCATGCCATAAGTCCCCGTGCCGATCGCACGCAGCTGTTCCTCATTGAAAATCAGATAGTATGTGGTGTCTTTGAAGGTAATGGTCTCTATCTCCACCTCTTCCTCATTGTTCTCCCCGGAAACCGGCGGCACATTCTCCGATAATGTCTCTGCATGTTTTTCGTTTACGCCCTTGCCGGAGCCGTTTTCCCCTGCTGCGTATGCACCCGTGGCTGTGAAGCCCAATCCCAGCGCTGCCGTGAGCAGCAGCATGGCGCAGCGACTGCTCCGGGACATTTTTCTGAATTTCATAATTGCATCCAACCTTTCTTTTAATAGTACGGCGCTTTCCCCCAGCATCACCGAGGCGGCACATTCTTTGCCGTCTTTCTTCGGAGCCACAGCCCGGAGAAGCGTATCTCCATAGGCCCGGCGTCCTTTTTCATCCAATGACCATACCACAGCCTCGTCGCAGGAAAGTTCGCAGGCCCGGCTAATTTCCTGCCCCATCATATGGACCAGAGGATTGAACCAGTGCAGGCACACCGTAATCTGCACCAGCCATTTGTAGAACAGATCCTTCCTCCTGTAATGACACAGTTCATGCCTCACGGTGCAGAGAAAGTCTTCCTTGGGCAATCCCGGATCCGGGAGTATAATGCAGGGGCGGAAACAGCCTAAGAGCATGGGGGAAGAAGCCTGGCTGTTGCCATACAACTCTATCGGACGTCTCACTCCCGCCCGCTCCCCCTCCAAGGCCAGCAGATCCAGCAGGGCGGGCTCCTCCACCGCCTCGCAACCTGTCTTCATATACTTTACAAAACTCTGGTAAGCCGTGATTTTCCGTACCAACAGCACCAGAACTCCGGCCAGCCAGAGCATCCATAGAAACCGTAATACTGCCCCTGGGAGAAGGCCGGCACCAGGGACCTTGCCACTCTGCAAAAGTTCGGCATTCCCAGGATTATTGTCTTCCTGCGGAAATGTGGCACTGCCGGAGACATTGCTCTCCCGGGGAAGCCCTGCGCTGCCAAAAGCATTACCCTCCTGCGAAAGCCCCACGCTGACGGAGATATTACCATCCTGCATAAGTTCATCTCCTCCGGGTTTGCTGTTCCTGAGCATATGAGGTATTGGACACTGTTCCGCCCCGGCATTCCCCTGCAGCCACGAAAGGAATAACCTTCCGTCCTCCTCGGCGTAGGAAGAGGACGGCGTCACCGCCTGCCCCGCCCACTGGAACAGGTTTCCGGCCAGACTTATGCCCGGCGTCACCGGCAGCAGCAGACGCGCAATGACCACCAGCCAGGCATAGTACTGCCACTGCCTGCTGATCCTGTTTTGCAGCCATGGCCTTAAAAGCAGCAGCCCCAGAAACAGCAGAGAACCCGAGAACGACATGGAAAGAAAGATATAAAAAACGCGGCTCATCTACCTGTCCTCCCCACTGTTCCAGAATCTTTTCAGTTCCTCATAGTCCTGGGAGGTTATCATTTCCCGCTGTATCAGGGTTGTCACCAGACCTTTTACATCCCCGTCATACAGTTTACCAATCAGATTTTGGGTCTGCGCCGCCTGATAGTCGGACTCGGATACAATGGCGGTGTATTCATTGCGCCGCCCGATCTTGCGGGTTCTTAACAATCCCTTATCTACCAGCCGGGACAGCAATGTAATAACCGTGTTTTTCTGCCATGAGCGGTCGGTCTTTGCCAGTTCCTCCATGATATGCGCGTAAAGCACCGTTCCCCCGTTGGCCCATACGATTTTCATCAAATCCAGTTCCGCATCTGAAACCTGCTGTATCATAATATTCTCCCCTCTTTGACTACATCTTGTAGTCTAATTAAAGGATAACACTTTGTAGTCCATATGTCAAGACGGATATGATTCTTTTCACTGTTTATTGATATAAAAATATTCCCAGTTAAAAATAGCCAGAAGCTCATGCCTGTTAAGTCAGAAATATTATGTTTTCAACTAAGTATGGAAAAATCATAGATATTTCAGGAAGAGGGATATTTATATTTCGGGAAAAAGATATTTTTCAGAAGTACATATATTCAAAAAAAACAGAGAAATTTTCCAAATCTCTCTGTTTCAGGTCTCTCGGTTTCACGCACGTTTCCTATTGTAATAACTCGTCAAAGATGGTAGCCTTGACGAGGAAATGCAGTGCATAAAAGTATTCTATTCATTTTCTCTTTCAAAATGAAAACGCCATAGTCTTTCTATCTCACTGTAATTTGCACTTTCGTTTTTGGGCGTATTTGTATCTCCTAAACGAGTATATATTTGATTTTGGTTAATTCCCTTATACCTTTTAGTTAAATAGAATGGAACATATTTTGAACTTTTACATTTAATAACGACAATCCTCATGTATTTGTAAAACAGGTCTTTCACTTCAATTTCTGGCATATGATCGCCAGCAAATTGCTGTGTTCTCATAAAATCGAAAATGTTATTTGACTTCCATTCCTTATCAACTCCTACAACCGAGTAATCATCTGCTACACCAAGAATTAAATAAGCGTCCCTGTTTTCTATGTTATTAGCCAAGCATAATATATCGTGAAGCATGTCCTCATTATTTCCGTGAGGTATCCGCTTAAAGTCATAAAAATAATCTTCTTTTCGACTTCTTATTATGTTCACAATTACAGGATTTAAAGGATCAATCACCAGTTCTTTAGCTTTTAATGAATCAACAATAAATTTCAATGCTGTTTTTTCTTCTTCGTCTGCTTTCCCGTTTACAACTGTGCTTTTCACATTATTAGAGTCGTATATAGAAACGATAGATCCACTATTGCTAAATTTAAGCTGCCAATTCTTTCCGTTGTTTTCTTTTTCGACACAATCGGAAATCTCATACCCTATGTGTCGGAGATTATCTTTTATGTATTCTATATCTACGCTTATTTTTGACATAATGATTACCTCCCGCTTTATAAAATGAGAATAAATATTTTTAATGCAATTAAAGCACGCAATCTCCGATGCGCACCATGCGAAGCGCCCGCTGATAGCCTGCAGCCGCCTGATGGAGGCCCAGATTATAGCCGTACCGATAGCGGACGCACTTTTCTGCCTGTTCGAAAAAGCCTTCAAAGATTTCTCTCTAAAGGCTTTCCAGCAGCGCTACAAGGATTCGAACCTTGAAATGACGGAGTCAGAGTCCGTTGCCTTACCGTTTGGCGATAGCGCTATTTCTTTACTACTTGATGAATTATACACGAAGTATTTCCATTTTGCAAGAGGAAAATGCAAAAATTTTCTCTTTTTTCTTACTTTTTCCTGTTTCGGGCCAATTACCTTGTTATAGCGGCATCTTCCCCTTCCAAAGAATGAACTTCAGAAGGGGCTGTTTCCTGAAAATCCGCTTTTATACTTCGAAAATCAATTCTCCATAGGAAGGCACAGGCCAGACTTTCTTGTCTACCAACATTTCCAGCGCGTCTATGGGAGCACGCAGGGCTTCCATGGCCTCTTTCACCCTATCCTTGTAAAAAAACGCCTGGGACTTGATGTCCTGCATGGCCCCAGCCTGGGCAGTGGCGCCCTCCAGTTCTTTCAGCGCCTTTCTGGCCGCCGTAAGGTGGACGCTCACCTCGCCAAGCAGTTCCGACTGGACGGAAGCGTCCGCACCGGCCTCCCGCACGGCGATTACCGTGTCAGCCAGGGTCTTGGTGTACCCCACTGCCGCAGGAATATACTTTTTGTTTGCCATATTGATCATGGTCAGCGCTTCGATATTGATGGTCTTGGCATAGGTCTCGTACAAAATCTCTTCCCGGGATTCCAGTTCCACCCTGGTGAATATGCCAAACTTCTCAAACAGCCTGATGGCCTTATCCGTGGTCAGCGTACCCGCCGCCTCCACCATGGACTTGATATTGGGAAGCCCGCGCCGGGCCGCCTCTTTCACCCACTCTTCGGAATAGCCGTCTCCGTTGAAGATAATCCTCTGGTGTCTGCTCATATATTCTTTGATCAGGTCATGCACCGCCAGTTCGAATTCCTTACCCCCGGCCATCTCCCGCTCCAGAGTATCCGCCGCCTCGCAGAAAGCCTCAGCTACAATGGCATTGAGAGTGGTGTTGGGGCTGGCGATGGAATCTGCGGAGCCCACGGTGCGGAACTCAAACTTATTGCCCGTGAAGGCAAAAGGCGAAGTCCTGTTGCGGTCTGTGGCGTCTTTCTCAAAGTCGGGCAGAGTGGATACACCGGTTTCCAGCTTACCCCCTTCGATCAGATGAGCCGCCTCCCCGGTCTCCACCAGCTGTTTCACCACATCGTCCAGCTGTTCTCCCAAAAACATGGAGATAATGGCGGGGGGAGCCTCATTGGCCCCCAGCCTGTGGTCATTGCCCACATCGGACGCGCTCTGGCGCAGCAGGTCCGCATGGGTGTCCACCGCCTTCATGATACAGGCCAGCACCAGCAGAAACTGAATATTGGCATTGGGCGTAACGCCCGGATCCAGGAGATTTACCCCATTGTCCGTGCACAGAGACCAGTTGTCATGTTTGCCGGAGCCGTTTACCCCCGCAAAGGGCTTCTCGTGCAGCAGGCAGGTCAGGCCATGGCGTCCGGCCACTTTCTTCATGGTCTCCATGACAAGCTGGTTATGATCTACGGCGATATTGGCGGTCTCATAAATGGGCGCCAGTTCATGCTGGGCCGGAGCCGCCTCATTGTGCTGGGTCTTGGCCGTCACTCCCAGCTTCCAAAGTTCTATGTTAAGATCCTTCATATACGCGCCGATGCGCTCACGGATCGTGCCGAAATAGTGATCCTCCAGTTCCTGGCCCTTGGGAGCGGGGGCTCCGAACAGGGTACGTCCCGCAAAGATCAGGTCGTCCCGCTGCAGATATTTCTCCCGGTCCACCAGAAAATACTCCTGCTCCGCACCCACGCTGGGCACCACCCTGGCAGCCTCCGTGTTGCCAAAGAGCCGCACAATACGCAGGGCCTGCTGGCTGATGGCTTCCATGGAACGCAGCAGCGGTGTTTTTTTATCCAGCGCCTCCCCGGTATAAGAGCAGAACGCAGTAGGGATGCATAGAATCACGCCGGTGGCGTCCTCCTTTAAAAATGCGGGGGACGTCATGTCCCAGGCGGTATAACCCCTGGCCTCGAAAGTAGCCCGCAGGCCCCCGGAAGGGAAGGAGGAAGCGTCCGGCTCCCCTTTGATCAACTCCTTGCCGGAAAACTCCAGCAGCATTCTGCCTTCGCTGTCGGGATGGGATACGAACGCGTCATGCTTTTCCGCGGTGATGCCGGTCAAAGGCTGAAACCAGTGGGTGTAATGGGTGGCGCCGTTCTCCACGGCCCAATCCTTCATGGCTTTGGCCACCACATCGGCGGTGGCCAGAGGCAGTTCCCCGCCCTGTTCCATCACCCGCTTCACCTCGGCGAATGTCTGCCTGGTAAGCCTCTCCTTCATCTTGCCCAGGGTAAATACCCTGCTGGCAAAAAGTTCCTCCACACCTATCGTCTCGCTCATACAGACTACTCCTTTATATCACTATGTATCATGCATATTATTCTTAAAATAAAATACCCTTTTTTTTCATAAAATGCAAGAAAAAACTTTTTCCGGCCACGGAAGGCAGGACCGGCGGCAGATCATGGCCGCCTTCCCTCCTCCCCGCAGTTCTGCACCCGCAGCAGGTCGTAGGGCTCCGGGGTCCGGGACAGGCGCAGCCAGATCTTCTCCCTGGCGTGGGGGCAGCTTTCCACGGGCTGCAGATCTCCGTTATACATGGCCTCCACTGTAACCTCCAGATTGGCGCCGTCCGGCTTCATAATCTCGATCCGATCCCCCACGCAGAACTTATTGCGCTGCTCCACAAGGGCCAGCACTGCCCGGTGCTCCCCGGCGGCGTCCTGTAAATCTGCCTGTTGCCCTCCTGCGGCGTCCTGCAGGGCCGGATCCATATCACCCCTCTGCTCCCGGATCGGCGTCCGGGGAATTGGCCCGGTCCTTACCTGCTGTATAGATCCCAGATATGTATATTCGTTCACATATGTACTATTGTCATAAATCTGGGCATTTTCATCCGGCTTTCCGAAATAAAAGCCCGTGTTGAATTTTCGGTAAGTGCATTTAGCGATCTCCGCCCGGTACCAATCCCTGTTGCGCAGGTATTTTTCCCCGCTCTCAAAATAGTCGTCTATGGCCCTGCGGTAAGTCCTGGCCACCGCCGCCACATACAGGGCCGTTTTCATGCGCCCCTCAACTTTAAAACTGTCTATTCCCGCCTCCACCAGCTGAGGAATATGGTCAATCATGCACAGATCTCCGGAATTGAAGATAAATGTCCCCCGCTCATTCTCATATACCGGCAGATATTCTCCCGGCCGGGTCTCTTCCATCACCGCGAATTTCCAGCGGCAGGGATGGGTACAGGCTCCCTTGTTGGCGTCCCTGCGGGTAAAGTAATTGCTCAGCAGACAGCGCCCGGAATAGGACACGCACATGGCCCCATGAACAAAACTTTCGATCTCCATCTCCTCCGGGATGCGCCGCCGGATCTCCCCGATCTCCGCCAGGGACAGTTCCCGGGCGCTCACCACCCTTTTGGCTCCCAACTGCCACCAGAACAAAAAAGTCTCATAATTGGTATTGTTGGCCTGGGTGGAAATATGGATCTCCACCTCCGGCCACACCTTCCTGGCTATGGCGAACAGTCCCGGATCCGATATGATCAGGGCATCCGCCCGCTGGGGAGACATATCTCTCAATTCCGAAAAATACTGTTCCGCCCCCTCCAGGTCCCCGTTGTGGGCCAGGATATTGGCAGTCACATAGACCCTGACGCCCCGGGCATGGGCAAAGGCAATCCCCTCTGCCATCTCCTCCATGGTAAAATTCCTGGCTTTGGCCCGCAGGCCGAATGCCTCACCCCCGATATATACCGCGTCCGCGCCAAATATCACCGCCGTCCGCAGCACCTCCAGACTGGAGGCCGGGATCAGCAGTTCCGGTTTCTTGCGTTTCATATATTCCTCCTAATGGAGATCTTCTGATCTCCCAGTCGCTGCGCGACGGCACTAAAGGGTGAAGTTCTACAACTTCACCTGTCCAGCTAAATATGCTTCACGCTGAGGGTCACTCCGTCCCCCACCGGAAGAATGCAGGTCTCCAGTCCGGGATGATGGGTCAGTTCAAACAAATACTCCCTCATCCGTGCATGGATGGTGCGGTTGCGGCGGGTCACGGCAAACCGGGACTCCAGCACATCTCCGTCCTGCAGCACATTGTCCGATACCAGCAGACCGCCCGGAGGCATAAGCCGCAGCACTTGGGGCAGGAAATATATGTACTGTGCCTTGGCCGCATCCATAAACACCAGGTCGTATTGATCTTCCAACCCCTTCAGGACCTCCGCGGCGTCCCCCTCCAGCAGTGTAATCTGCCGCTGCCGCCCGGCCCCGGTGAAATTTTCCCTGGCCTGGGCTGCCCATTTATCATATTTTTCGATGGTGGTGACATGACAGCCTTCCGGCCCGTATTCACACATAAAAAGCGCCGAGTAGCCCACCGCGGCGCCCACCTCCAGAATCTTGCCGGGGCGGCGGGCCGTCAGCAGGAACTTTAACAGGCTCTGGGTCTCTCTGCGTATGATGGGAACCCCCGCCTCATGCGCGTCCTTTTCCAATTTATCCAAAAAAGGCGTGTTGCCTTTATCAAACGAATTAATAAAGGCAACCAATCTCTCATTAACAATCATGCAGTTATTCGGCCCCCTGGGGGGTTCCGCCTCCGTCCTGGTCACCCTCCGGCTGGTCGTCGCCGCCGGACTCCGGCCCCGGATCCAGGACGTCCTGGGGCAGATCATCCATGCCCGCAGGCTCCGGCGTGGGCACTGCCGGCTCCTTTGTCATGGCTTCCATCATCTCCTCCACCGTCATGGCGGTGCTCAGTTCAAAATCTCCCGTTTTCAAATCCTTTCGAAATTCGGACAGATAGTACTGTAACACAAACAGCCTGTCGTCCCGGATCAGCCCCTTGCTCAGGAACAGCCGCCCCATTTCGCCGGCAGACATGTCTTCCGTGACGGTCACGCTGACCGCCCGCCCCTCCCCGGCAGAAATGGCAGGTTCCTCAAAGATCCTGTAACCGTAGTCATAAGCCATGATGGCGCCGCGATAGATCATCATGATGATCAGGGCCGCCGCCGCCACCTTCAATATTGTGCCGCATACCGCAGCTATCAGAGTTTTTGCATTCATGCCTGTATCACCTGTTCCCTACTCAAAATCCAATGCTTCCGTAATATTAAAGTTAATCTGCTGGATTGTGCGGCACAGGGCCAGTTCCGCCGCCAGAAAATCCGACACCAGGGGGTTCTCCCGAAAGTCCGAGTACTCCCTCTCAAACTGTTCAATCCGTTCAAATGCCATATCGCCGGTGTTCTGCATGATATAATTCTCCCGGCGGAACCGGTCGATCTGCTGTTTCAGCTCTGGCTGCTGTTTTACCGCCGCAAGCGCGGACAGATATTTTCCATATGCATCCGATCCCTTTATCGCGCCGACCAAGGCCTCAACGGCCTGCTCCAGACATCCTTCCAGCTTCATCTCAACTCCTGTCCGCCCGCTCCGCGGGCATATACACCGATTTTTCTACACTTCCATAATGATGGGCAGGATCATGGGACGTCTCTTGGTCTTTTTCCAGACATATTCGCCCAGCACGTCTTTCGTGGTGCTCTTGAGTTTGCCCCAGTCCGTGATCCCACGGTCAATGCAGCCGGAGAGCGCGTTGTCCACCACATGGCGCGCTTCCTCCATCAACTCGTCCGACTCTCTCACATAGACAAATCCTCTGGATACGATATCCGGCCCGGCCGCCAGCTGACCGCTGTACTTGTCCAGGCTCATGACCACGATCAGGATGCCGTCCTCCGCCAGATGCTGCCTGTCCCGCAGTACCACATTGCCCACGTCGCCCACGCCCAGGCCGTCCACCAGGATGCTTCCTACGGGGACATGCCCTGTAACGCTGGCCTTTTTATCATCCAGTTCCAGCACGTCACCGGAGGAAAGGATGAAAATATTGTTCTTGTCAATGCCCAGATTCTCCGCGATTCTGGCCTGGGCCTTCAGATGCTTATACTCCCCGTGCACCGGGATGGAGTATTTGGGATGCACCAGGGTATAGATCAGTTTGATCTCCTCCTGGCAGGCATGTCCGGACACATGGGTGTCCTGGAAAATCACATCCGCTCCCTTGCGCAGCAGTTCGTTGATGATTTTGGTCACCGCTTTCTCATTGCCCGGTATGGGACTGGAAGAAAGGATAACCGTATCCCCGTGGCCGATGGTGATTTTCTTGTGCATATCTCCGGCCATACGGCTCAGGGCTGCCATGCTTTCTCCCTGACTGCCCGTGGTGATGATCACCTGCTGCTCGTCCGGATAATTCTTCAGCTTGTCAATCTCTATCAGCGTGTTTTCCGGGATATTGATGCAGCCCAGGTTAATGGCGGTCTCAATCACATTCACCATGCTGCGGCCTTCCACCACCACCTTGCGGCCAAACTTGTAGGCCGAATTGATGATCTGCTGCACCCTGTCCACATTGGACGCAAAGGTTGCCACAAAAATACGGGTGTTCTTATGCTCCTCAAACAATGTGTCGAAGGTCTTGCCCACCGTGCGTTCGGAGGGGGTGAAACCCGGCCGCTCCGCATTGGTGGATTCGCACATCAGCGCCAGCACACCTTTCTTGCCGATCTCCGCAAAGCGGGTCAGATCAATGGCATCGCCGAATACAGGCGTGTAATCCACCTTGAAATCGCCGGTGTGCACCACCGTGCCCGCAGGAGAGTAGATGGCCAGAGCCGCCGCGTCCACGATGCTGTGGTTGGTCTTGATATACTCCACACGGAACTGTCCCAGGTTGATGGACTGCCCGAACTTCACTACCTTGCGCTTGGTGCCCTTCATCAGATTATGCTCTTTCAGCTTGTTCTCGATAATGCCCATGGTCAGCCGGGTGGCGTACACGGGCACATTAATCTCTTTCAATACATAGGGCAGAGCACCGATATGATCCTCATGCCCGTGGGTGATCACGAAGCCCTTTACCTTGTCCACATTATCCTTCAGATAAGTGATATCCGGGATCACCAGGTCTATGCCCAGCATATCGTCCGCCGGGAATGCCAGTCCGCAGTCCACCACAATAATACTGTCTTCATACTCAAAGGCAGTAATGTTCATACCAATCTGCTCCAGGCCGCCCAGAGGGATGATCTTCAGTCTGGATGTGCCTTCGCTCTTATTCTCTTTTTTCCTATTCAATGATATTCCTCCAAATTTTCACTACATGCATATTACGGGTTTTCCCGAAATATAAAGCCCCCCTGTCCGGGAGCGTCGTTGAATTCTACACTAACTCCACATCTTCCAGCATGTTCTCAAATACGCCGGCCACTGCCCGCAATTCCTCGTCGTCCGACACGATGACAAACACGCTTTCCTCTTCCCCGTCCCGGGATGTATCCTTGAGGATCAGAGCCTCCCCGTCGCCATCCTCAGAATCCGTCACCAGGATATAGCTATAACCTCCGATCCTGGTCTGTTCTAACACGAAAAAATCCACCGGTGCTTCACCGTCAGGATGAAAGGTTACCTTCTCCAATTTTCCCAAATTTTTCCTCCTTAAATGCATTCCGGGACCGGCCCACGGCCTCTCACTCCCCGGAGCCGCCGTCCCTCCTGTCAGCCTCTTTTCCCATGGCCCGATAGTCCAGAAAGCCCTGCAGGATCAGGCTTGCGGCAATCATATCCACATAGTCCCTGCGATGTTCCCTGCGGATGCCGGCCTCCATCATGGCCTTGTCCGCCGCCACTGTGGTCAGTCTCTCGTCCCAGAGTGTCACAGGAAGGCCTGTCCTGCGCTCCAGCCCTTCTCTGAATTCCCTGGTGAGTCCTGCCCGCTCGCCTTCCGTGGCGTTCATGTTCCTGGGCAGTCCCAGTACAATCTCCTCCACCTGGTACTCCACAATCAATTCCTCTATTCTGGCATAGGTCTGCCGCAGCTTGTTCTCCTCCTTGCGCCGAATAATCTCCAGCCCCTGGGCCGTGATGCCCAACGGATCACTGACGGCCACCCCCACTGTCTTTGACCCGAAATCAAGCCCCATAATACGCATAACAATCCCCCTGCCTAGGCATGCCACTGGTTATGGCGGATATACTCGGTCAGCAATTCCTCCACAATCTCGTCCCGCTCCACTTTCATAATCAGGCTGCGGGCGCTCTTGTGACTGGTGATATAAGTGGGGTCCCCGCTCATGATATATCCCACGATCTGGTTGACCGGGTCATACCCCTTTTCCGTCAGCGCTTCATATACGGTGGAAAGGATTACTTTTACGCCTTTCTCCGGCTCTGTCTGTACTTTAAAGTATTGTGTATTCCCTAAATCCTGCATATGTCCTCCACGAATGTATCCTGCTATTTTCTAATCATACTCTATTTGTCAGAAAATTTCAAGTCAAAGCTGTAAAGGCTGTGCCAGCATTACCTCCTCCGTGAGAAAACCGCTGATCCGCACAAGTCCCAGGCTGCCCTGCAGGGGCTGCGCGCCGGGCAGCGCCACCCGGACATAGTCTCTGGTGTACCCCACCTGGCAAAGGCCGCCGCCCAGTTCCCTGGTCTCCTCAAACAGAACTTCCGCTTCCCGCCCTATGTATCTGCTGCGGAAAGCCCGGGACTGTTCCTTCTCCAGCTGCTGCAGCAGGGCGCTGCGTCGGGTTTTCACCGCATCCGTCAGTTGGTCCGGCAGCCGGTCGGCCACGGTTCCCCTGCGCCGGGAGTACTTAAAGATATGCATTTCATATAATCCTGCCTGCTCCAGGAATCTTCTGCAAACCTCAAAATCCTCCTCCGTCTCCCCGGGAAAGCCCACAATCACATCCGTGGTGATGGCGGGATATGTAAAAGCCCTGCGCAATCGTTCTACACTCTGTAAGTATTCCCCGGCGGTATAATGTCTATTCATCCGTTTCAGAGTAGCATCACAGCCGCTCTGCAAAGACAGGTGAAAATGGGGACATACTTTGTCACAGGCCGCCAGGCGCGCCGCAAAATCCTCCGTCACAATCCGGGGTTCCAGAGATCCCAGCCGAATCCGCTCAAGCCCCTCCACTTTTTGTATTTCTTCCACCAGTTCGATCAGCCGGGATCTCCCCCCGTAGTCTTCCGAAGGGGTCTGCCCCTCCCTGACCTGGTCGATGCCGTAGGAACTGATATGAATTCCCGTCAATACCACTTCCCGGTAGCCTGCCGCAGCCATCCCCCGGACTTCCCGCAGCACATCCTCCCGGAGACGGCTGCGCACCCGCCCTCTGGCGTAAGGAATGACACAATAGCTGCAAAACTGGTTGCAGCCGTCCTGAATCTTCACATAGGCCCTGGTGTGCTCCGCCGATTGTTTAAGCTGCATCTCCTCATATTCCCGGGTATGGCCTATATCTATGACCGTGCTGCCGTCCAGCGTTTTGCGGCACATTGGTTCTGTCTGGAGAGACTCGCTTTCCAGATATTCCTCCAGAATCCGGACCACGTCTTTCTTCCGGTTATTCCCGATGGCCAGGTCAATGCAGGCGTCCCGAAGCGCTTCCTCCTGGCCCGCCTGCACATAGCAGCCCATGGCCACCACCAGCGCCCGGGGATTCAGCGCTCTGGCCCTGTGCAGCATCTGCCTGCTCTTGCGGTCCGCGATATTTGTCACCGTGCAGGTGTTGATAATATAGATATCGGCCTTTTCCTCAAAGGGGACCACATTGTACCCCTTCTCCTGTAAGATTTGCCGCACGTAATCCAATTCGTAGGAATTCACCTTGCAGCCCAAATTGTGAAATGCAACATTTTTCATAGGATTCCCCGCTTTTTTTGTATTGTTTTCTCCTTGACTTTTACCCATGCTGCCATTAATATGGTAGCAGAAGCAAAGAAAAACAGCAAGGAGGTAGAAACATTGAAAACAATACAGATTTCTCTTAATTCCATTGACAAAGTGAAGTCCTTTGTGAATGACATCACCAAGTTTGACTATGATTTTGACCTGGTGTCAGGCAGATATGTAATCGACGCCAAGTCCATCATGGGCATCTTCAGCCTGGACCTGTCCAAGCCCATCGACCTGAACATTCATGCCGAAGAAAATGTGGAGGATGTGTTGGCGGCGCTGGCGCCTTACACATTGTAATGCCACGGATACAAATAATATGGCCCGGCTGCATTTGATACGTACATGGCCGGGCCATAATTATCTCTGTATGCATACCGCCGGCCCTGCCCCGGTATGATTTGATTTCCGGACTTGTCCCTATCACTGTGAAACGATGATCAGTTCGTCCGTCTCCAGGGCCGTTTTCATCAATTCCTCCAATTTTTCCACCATATGCCTCTCATGCTTACGGATAATGTTTACATTGGGCTTGGTCACCGGATGCTTGGCCACAAATATGGTACAGCAATCCTCAAAGGGCTGTATGGAGGTCTCATAGGTATCAATCTTCTTGGCCACCTCCACGATTTCCTCCTTATCAAAGCCGATCAGAGGACGGTACACCGGCAGTTCGCACACCTCATTGGTGGCAATCAGGGAACTCATGGTCTGGGAGGCCACCTGTCCGATGCTCTCCCCGGTAATCAGCCCCAGGCACTCCGTCTCTTTGGCGATGGCTTCCGCAATCCGCATCATATATCGGCGCATGATGATGGTCAATTCCTCATGGGGCGCGTTCTCATAGATATACATCTGAATATCCGTAAAATTAATCACATGCAGATAGATGGGGCCCGTATAGCGGGACACCAGCCTGGCCAGGTCCACCACTTTCAGTTTGGCGCGTTCGCTGGTATAGGGCGGCGCGTGGAAATACACGGCGTCGATTTTAACCCCCCTCTTGGCTACCATATAGCCGGCCACCGGAGAGTCTATGCCCCCGGAGAGAAGCAGCATGGCCTTGCCGCCGGTGCCCACGGGCATACCGCCGGGACCGGGGATGGTCTCGGAGTACACATATATCTTTTCCCTCACTTCGATGTTCAGCAGGATGTCCGGGCGGTGTACATCCACCCGCATCTCCGGGAAAGCCCCCAGGATCACCTCACCCAGATCCCGGTTGATTTCCATGGAATCCTTGGGATAGTTCTTGCGGCTGCGCCGGGCATTGACCTTAAACGTTCTGTTTTTGTCGGGATACATCTCTCCCAGATAAGCCACCACTTCCCCGCAGAGTTTCTCCCAGCCCTGGTCCTCCACATAGATCACCGGGCAGATGCCCCAGATGCCGAAGACCCTGCGCAGCTGCTCCACCGTCTCGTCAAAGTCAAAGGCACCCTGTGCCTCCACAAAGATGCGCCCCATGGTCTTTCGGATTTCAAACGCACCATCGCATCTCTTCAGAGCATATTTGATCTGCCGGACCAGCGCGTCCTCAAACAAATACCGATTTCTCCCTTTTATGCCGATCTCGGCATATTTAATCAAAAATGCAGTAAACATACTTTTCCTCGTTTCTCCTATCCACACCGGAGCGTGGGGCAAAGCCTTTTCCGCCTGAGACTTTCTGCCTGTTGTTTTCAAGTCTTGGGAAAAGGGATACCGGGGAACAGGCCCCCGGCTCCCGGCTCTTCATCGGCGCGTGTATTTTCTCAACATAGGAATCATATCATACATTATGTCCAATGTATAGTCAATTTCTTCTCTGGTGGTATAGACGGAAAAGCTGAACCGAATGGTGCTGTCCCACAATTCTTTGGGCAGCTTCATGGCTTTCAGGGTGGCCGATGTCTGAGGCTTGTTGGAGGCGCAGGCGCTCCCTGCCGACACATAGATCCCCTTCTCTTCCAGGGCGTGCAGCATCACTTCGCTGCGGACCCCCGCAATGGATACGCTCACCACATGGGGGGCCGTGGCGCGGCAGCCCTCCTGGGGAATGCCGTTGATCCGAATCCCTTCCAGCCGGCTGATTCGATCCACAAAATGCTCTTTCAATTCATACAGCCGCTCCGTGTCCTCGTCCAGATGGGCATAAATCATTTCCGCCGCCTTGGCCATCCCTGCGATGCCGGGCACATTCTCCGTGCCGGAGCGCATATTCTTCTGCTGTCCCCCTCCGTGGACGATGGGCTGGATTTTCACCCGCTCTCCCACATAGAGAAAGCCCACGCCCTTGGGGCCGTGGATTTTATGACTGCTCACGGAGAGCAGGTCAATCTGCATACGTCTGGGCTGGATTCTGCACTTGCCGAATCCCTGGACGGCGTCCACATGAAACAGAATGGCCGGATTGCGCCGCTTGATCAGCGCCCCCGCCTCCTGGATAGGCTGCAGTGCCCCTACCTCGTTGTTGGTATGCATGATGGACACCAGAATGGTCTCGGGACGGATGGCGTTTTCCAGATCCTGCAGGGATATCCGCCCCCATGCGTCCACAGGCAGGTAAGTGACCTGGAACCCCTGGCTCTCCAGATACTGCATGGGCTGCAGCACCGCCGGATGTTCCACCTGGGTGGTGATCAGATGATTGCCCTGCCTGCGGTTTGCCATGGCACAGCCGATCAGCGCCAGATTGTTGGCTTCCGTCCCCCCCGAAGTAAAAAGGATTTCCTTTGTCTGAACCTTCAGGATACCTGCCAGCGTCTCTCTGGCATAGCGCAGATATTGCTCGGCCTCCACACCTTTGCGGTGCAGGCTGGAGGGATTGCCGTACTCTTCGCACATGATTTTAGTAACCAGTTCCGCCACCTGGGGGAGCGCCCTTGTGGTTGCGGAATTATCTAAATACACTTCCATTATATTCTCCCCTCTCTGCCCCCTGAGGGGCATGAACTTTCAAAGCTGCTGGTCTCTATAAACTATCATATGCACCACGGCTTCCGGGTGCGCCCCCTATCTCCAAATGATACATCAGCCAGGACAGCACGGTCATGCCCGCCGTCTCGGTACGCAGAATCCGCCGCCCCAGCGTAATGGGGACCGCCCCTGCCTCCATGGCGGAGGCAATCTCCCTCTCTTCAAAACCCCCTTCGGGGCCGATAAACACGGCGATATCCTGGCCGGGCTTCAAGCCTTCCAGCATGGCCCTGGTCTTATCCATATCCTCCGCCAGTTCATAGGGAATTAGCTTTACCGGCACCTCTCTGACAAATCCCAGGGCCTGCTCCCAGTTCATAACCTGCTGTACCAGGGGAATCACCCCCCGCCTGCTCTGTTTGGCCGCCGCCTCGGCAATGGACTGCCAGCGGGCCGTCCTGGCCGCCGCTTTCTTCTCGTCCAGCTTTACCACGGACCGATGAGTGGCCACGGGGACCACCTGGTACACCCCCAGTTCCACAGCCTTTTGAATAATGGTCTCCATTTTGTCTGCCTTGGGCAGGCCCTGGAGCAGATAGATCCGGGAGGGCAGTTCCGTCCCCTCTTCTTTGACAAAGCGCAGTTCGCAGCGGATCTGGTCCTCCTGAAACGCCGCGATATGGCAGCGGTATTCCCGGCCGTCCACACCGTTGCTGACGGACAGTTCCTGCCCCACCCGCATGCGCAGTACATTCTTGATATGGTTCACGTCTCCGCCCCGGATCAGAATCTCTTTATCCCGGATCTGGTCCGGTTCCACAAAAAATTGATACATGGCTCTCTCCCTATGCATGAGATATTTGGCGCGGATTGTTTTAGGAACGTTCCTCCCCGGGTTTCCGGCAGGTCACGGAAACCCATTCTCCCTGATATGTCACTTCCAATATGGTAAGGCCCGCCGCCGTCACGGCGTCCCGCACTGCCTGTTCTTTGTCGTCAATGATACCGGAGGTGATGTAAATACCGCCGGGTTTTAAATGTTCCACGATCACAGGCGTCAGCGGCACCAGTACCTCCGCCAGAATATTGGCCGCCACGATGTCATAGCAGCCGTACCCCACCCGATCCCGTATCTCCCGGTCGGTAATGATGTTGCCGATCAGCAGTTCGAAATCCTCCGGGGCGATTCCGTTGTCCCGGCAGTTGGCCGCCACCGCGTCCACCGCACAGGGATCCAGGTCTGTGCCCAGGGCGTGCTTTGCCCCGAACATCAGGGACAGAATGGACAGGATGCCGCTGCCCGTGCCCACATCCAGCAGACGGGTCTTGGGGGTGATATGCTTGCGCAGCTGCCGGATGCACAGCTGTGTGGTCTCATGCATCCCGGTGCCAAAAGCGGTGCCGGGATCAATATGCAGCACCAGCCTGTCGCCGTCCCGGGGCTCCGCCTCCTCCCAGGAAGGGATCACCAGGATATCGTCGATATAGAACTGGTGAAAATACTTCTTCCAGTTGTTGATCCAGTCAATATCTTCCGTCTCGTCCACTGTGATAGTCCCCTCGCCGATATCCATAAACTGCCTGATACCGTCCAGTTCCCTCTTCACCGCGTCCAGCAGGGACGCCTGGTCCGTAATATCCCCCTGCACCTCCAGGCTGCCGTCCTCCTGCTTCTCCACAAAAAAACTGAGAAAGGCCACGCCGTCGTCCTCCGGCCCCTCCGGCAGAATATCCACAAACATCTGCTCCTTCTCCAGAGCGGTGAGGGGCACCTTGTCCTCGATCTGCGCCCCCTCCAGGCCTATGTCATACAGGGAACTGATGATTATGTCCTCCGCGTCGGTGATTGTCTTAATCCTGCATCTGAGCCACTTCATATTTTCTTCCCCTTTTAATTTATATTCCGCATGATCCCTGCATGCGCGCTTTCCGTAACATGGACCTATTGTACAATCAATTAAAAAACCTGTCAAATACTTATTCAAACAGTTGCAAATGCCGCTCTTTTGATGCATACTGGAATCAGGAAAACAGATTTTCGGACGGGAGGAGCGGACATGCGGCTTAATAATGAGGAACAGGAACAGGCCTTTCGGGAATGGATGCGGAAACAGTACAACGATGGAGGAATACGCCGCTACACGGACAATGCCATTATCGCTTACTCCCATGCACTGCGGACCGGATGCCGAATGCTGGAGCCCTATGTGGCCGGCAATCTCTTTTTCTATAAAAATGGCTATGAATTCGACAGCATATATGAACAGCTTCAGGGAAAAGAGGAATTCCGCAATGCCAACGAGGCCTACGGCAACGGAACCCTGGCCGCCGCCATCCAGTTGTACCAGGCCTTTCTGCGGGGCACGGACGTCTCCCAGGCCCCCCAGGTCTCCGCGCCCTTTTACTTAAAGCAGAATATCCGCAGTGAGGCTTATGACGATGACCAGGGCCTGGACTTCCGCTATGAAGAAATCCCCATGTGCCCCCTGCAGAAAATCTACTACGGGGCTCCCGGAACGGGTAAATCCTACCGGGTGAACAAGATGCTTGAAAGGGAGTATCCCGTTGCCGGAGAGCGGGACGCCCATTGCAAGCGGCTGATTTTTCACCCCACCTACACCTATCAGGACTTTGTGGGCAGCATCAAACCCCTGGTCACCCAGGACCGCCCCCTGGACTATATCTTTGCGGCAGGGCCCCTGACCCTCCTGTTGAAGGAAGCCTTCATGCATCCCTCGGAAAAATATTACCTGATAATCGAGGAAATCAACCGAGGCAATTCCCCTGCCATTTTTGGGGATTTGTTTCAACTGCTGGACCGCCAGGGCAGCGGCAAATCCGAATACCCGGTGGCCAACAACGATATCACGGCCTTTTTTTCCCGGGATCCGGGTCTTAAAAAGCTGTTTATGGAGGGAAAGGTATGGTTTCCCGCCAACTTCAATATTCTGGCCACCATGAATACGGCGGACGAGAATATCTTTGTGCTGGACAATGCCTTCAAGCGCCGGTTCGCACTGGAGTATGTGCGGATCAGCTTCGATGATCTGCCCCGGGAATGGAGCCATCCCTACGATACCTTCGCAGGGCGCAGACCCCTTACCGCCATCTTCCAGGGCACGCCCCTGGAGGATTTCGTGAGCCAGCTATATTATGAAGGACATCTGTCCAGGGACTGGCCCACCTTTGCCCGGCTGGTGAACAAACTCATAGATATGGTCAACAGACAGCAGTTACAGGAGATGGCAGAGCGCTCCGATACTGCCCGCCGCCACCTGTCCCGCATCCCGGAGAACAAAAAACTGGGCCCTTTCTTTGTGTCGGAAGCCGACCTGTGTCAGCGGGACAGCTTCCTCAATAAGGTGGTATTTTACTTAAAGCAGGATGTGTTCCCGGATCATCCCCACTATCTCATTGATTCCTATGAGGAATTGTACCTGACCTATCAGGAGGACGGCGCGGATCTGTTTGAATTGCTGCGTTAAAAAGGAGGCTCCCCGGTAAAGGAGCCCCCTTATATGAAAACACCTGTCTACTTCCAGAACTTTTTCTTCTTATCCTTGCCTTCCTTACCGTCCTTGCCCTCGCCGGGTTTGTCGTCCTTCTCCAGCTTCTTGGCCGCGTTCAGGCTGTCGCCGCTCTCCGCGTCAAACTGGCGGAGCAATTCCTTGGCCTCATGAGACAATCTGTCGGGCACTTCCACCACCAGCGTCACATAGTGATCGCCCCGTACTTCCTTGTTGCGCAGGGTGGGAACACCCTTGCCTTTCAGGCGCACCTTGGTATCCGTCTGCGTTCCTGCCTTCACATCATAGATCACCTTGCCGTCCACAGTGTCAATGACGATCTCGCCTCCCAGCGCCGCCACGGCAAAGGAGATGGGTACGGTGGAGAAGATGTTGTAGTCCTGCCTCTGGAAGATGGGATGGCGTCCCACCACCACTTCCACCAGCACATCGCCTCTGGCGCCGCCGTTGGTACCGGGCTCGCCCAGGCCGGGCAGACGCTTGCACTGCCCATTGTCAATACCTGCGGGAATATCCACCGCATACCGCTTCTTCATGGGCACATAACCTGTGCCCCGGCAGTCTGCGCATTTTTCCTTAATAATCTTGCCGGTTCCCTGACAGTCGGGACAGGCCTGCACATTCCGCACCGTGCCGAAGAAGGACTGGGAGGTGAATACCACCTGGCCCTTGCCGCCGCATTTGGAGCAGGTCTCCGGGCTGGTTCCCGGTTTTGCGCCGGTACCGTTACAAGTCTTGCAGTTCTCCTTGACTGTCAGTTCAATCTGCTTCTCACAGCCAAACACGGCTTCCTCGAAAGTGATCCGCACGCTGGTGCGCAGATTGGCCCCCTTCATGGGACCGTTGCCGGCGCTCCTGCTGCGGCCGCCGAAAAAGTCCCCGAAGATGTCCCCGAAAATATCGCTGAAATCCGCGCCGCTGAAATCAAATCCGCCGGGACCGCCTGCGCCGCCCTCAAAGGCCGCATGGCCAAACTGGTCATACTGGCGTCTCTTGTCCGGATCACTCAAAACCGCATAAGCCTCGGATGCTTCCTTGAATTTTGCTTCTGCTTCCGCATTCCCCGGGTTTACGTCGGGATGATATTTCTTGGCCAGGGCACGGTATGCTTTCTTGATCTCCGTATCGTCCGCATTCTTCCCAACGCCCAGGACCTCATAATAATCTCGTTTCTGTTCTGCCATAAATATGACCTCCTGCTATTAATAGTACCGCATATCCTTTATCACAACCACATGAAGAATGGCTCAGAATGAGCCATTCTCCGGTGTAAAAATCTGGACGCCGCCAGCTTATACTTCTCTGAAGTCTCCGTCTATCACATCATCCTCGGGAGCGGAGGATGCGCCTGCCTCGGGGCCTGCACCGCTGAAGCCGCTCATGTCCGGGCCGGCCTGACCGCCCTGGGCCTGCTGCATGTTCTCATACATCTTGGTGAACAGGGACTGAGCGCTGGTCGTCAGCTTCTCTTTGGCCGCTTTCAGTTCATCCAGGTCGCTGTCGCTCATCTCCTGGTCTCTGGTTCTCTCCAGAATGGCCTTTACAGCCTCCAGGTCAGCCTGCACAGAGGATTTCTCGCTGTCGCTGATCTTGTCGCCCACTTCCTCGATGGCCTTCTCGGTCTGGAACACGAAAGCATCCGCGTCATTCCTGGCCTCTACGGCCTCCTTGCGCTTCTTGTCCTGTGCCTCGAACTCAGCCGCTTCCTTCACCGCTCTTTCGATCTCGTCATCGGACATGTTGGAACCGGCGGTGATGGTAATATGCTGTTCCTTGCCGGTACCCAGATCCTTGGCGGATACATTTACAATACCGTTGGCGTCGATGTCAAAAGTAACCTCGATCTGAGGAATGCCTCTTCTTGCAGGAGGAATTCCGTCCAGACGGAATTGTCCAAGGGACTTATTATCCCTGGCAAACTGTCTCTCACCCTGTACCACATTGATATCTACAGCGGTCTGATTGTCAGCCGCGGTAGAGAAGATCTGGCTCTTCTTAGTGGGAATGGTGGTATTTCTCTCAATCAGTCTGGTAGCTACGCCGCCCATGGTCTCGATAGACAGAGACAGGGGAGTTACATCCAGCAGCAGGATTTCGCCTGCACCGGCATCCCCGGCCAGCTTACCGCCCTGGATGGAAGCACCGATGGCCACACACTCATCCGGGTTCAGGGACTTGCTGGGCTCCTTGCCGGTCAGCTGTCTCACTTTATCCTGCACGGCGGGAATACGGGTAGAACCGCCCACCAGCAGCACCTGTCCCAGGTCGGAATTGTTCAGACCCGCATCCTTCATGGCGTTCTGCACGGGAATGGCAGTCCGCTCTACCAGGTCATGGGTCAACTCGTCAAACTTCGCACGGGTCAGGTTCATGTCAAAATGCTTGGGGCCTTCTGCGGTGGCTGTGATAAAAGGCAGGTTGATATTGGTGGTCATGGCGCTGGAAAGTTCCTTCTTGGCCTTCTCCGCCGCCTCTTTCAGCCTCTGCATGGCCATCTTGTCCCCGGACAGATCCACGCCCTCAGCCTTCTTGAACTCCTCAATCATCCACTGGGTAACCTTATTGTCAAAGTCGTCGCCGCCCAGGAAGGTGTCGCCATTGGTAGCCAGCACCGTGATAACGCCCTCTGCGATCTCGATGATGGATACATCGAAGGTGCCGCCTCCCAGGTCGTACACCATAATGTTCTGTTCCTTCTCATTGTCCAGGCCGTAAGCCAGGGCAGCGGCAGTGGGCTCATTGATAATCCGCTTCACATCCAGGCCCGCGATCTTGCCCGCGTCCTTGGTAGCCTGGCGCTGGGCATCGTTGAAGTACGCGGGAACGGTGATCACCGCTTCCGTCACCTTCTCGCCCAGATAACTCTCTGCGTCTGCCTTCAGCTTTTGCAGAATCATAGCGGAAATCTGCTGGGGAGAGTACTTCTTGTCGTCAACGGCCCGTTTCTGATCCGTACCCATCTCTCTCTTAATGGAAGAGATGGTTTTCTCCGCGTTGGTCACTGCCTGACGCTTGGCAGGCTCACCGATCAGCCTCTCGCCGGTCTTGGTGAAAGCCACCACGGAAGGGGTGGTCCTGGCGCCCTCCGCATTGGCGATAACGGTGGGTTTACCACCTTCCATCACAGCCACACAGCTATTGGTCGTACCCAAATCAATACCGATAATCTTACTCATGTTTTTGTCCTCCTCGTTCTATAATGAACTGATAATTTGAAATGCTGTATCTATGAAACTACAGAAACCATACTGTGCCTTACGACAGAATCCCTGTAGGTATAACCCTTTTGCAGTTCCTGCGCCACCGTGCCGGACTCCAGTTCCTCGTTCTCCACCTGCATCACCGCATTGTGAAGATTGGGATCAAACTCACATCCCACAGCCTCTATGGGCTTAACGCCGATGTTCTCCAGTTCCGTCATCATCTGCTTGTAGATCTTATTCATACCCTCCACAAAGCCGTCGCCCTGCTGCCCTTCGGGCACCGTGGCCAGGCCTCGCTCGAAATTGTCGATAATCGGAAGGATTTTCTCTATAACGCTCTTGGCGCCGGTCTCAAACATGGCCTGCTTCTCTTTTTCCGTTCTGTTTCGGAAGTTTTCAAACTCAGCCAGCTGACGCTTCACCCGATCCTCAAGTTCCGCGATCTTCTCCTTTGCGGCATCCGCTTTCTTATCCTGCTTTGCCTGCTTCTTAGCTGCCCGCTTTTCGGCCCAGGTCTTGGGGTCCTCGCCCTCGGGGGCCTCCCCCGCATTGTCCTCCGCCGGTGTCTCCCCGCCGTCCTGCTCCGCTTCCGCTGTGTCCGCCGGTTCTCCCTGGGATTCTCCGATTTCCTCCGGGGCCTGTTCCTCCACAGACTTCTCTTCTCCCAACTCTTCCTCTAAAATATCCTTTTCCTGCTCTGCCATGTCATCATCCCTTTCCTTAGAACGTATCCGTCCTATATTCAAATCCCCGGTCCGCTTTCTATTTCTTATACAATTCATCCAACTGTTGCTTCAGCGTCTGCAGGGTTCCTATCACTTTATCGTAGTCCATACGCTTGGGGCCGATGATCCCGATGGTGCCTTTCATGCCCTCTTCCAGTTCGTAGGTGGCGGTCACCACACTGCAGTCCTTCATTCCCCTGACGGGCGTCTCCTCTCCGATATATACCTGGATTCCCGTGCCTGTACTGTCCGACAGGGTCTCCTGCACCAATTCGCTGAGCAGTTCCTTCTCTTCAAATGTGGTGATCAGTTCGCTGGCTTTCTGCTGATCCGCCAACTCCGGATATCGGAAAATATTGTTGGTGCCGCTGGTATAAATCTCCAGATCTTCGTCCGCCTTGATGGCTTCGGCCACCGCGTCAATCACATCGCTGACGATGTCGCTGTGGATACCCGCCTGCTGTTTCATGGCAGAGATCATTCCCAGATTGATTTCCTCCATGCACAGCCCGTTCAGATGGGTGTTCAGCAGGATATTCAGCTTCAGCAGCGTCTCATCGTCCAGTTCCTGGGTCACATGAAGGATATTGTTTTTGATCACATTACCTTCCACCACTATCACTGCCAGGATCTGGTTGTAATCCACCCGGGACAGCTGGATGAACTTCACCTTGCTGCCGTGGGTCTGTGGAGCACTGATCATGGTGGCGTACTGGGTGTTCCTGGCCAGCACCCTGGCCACCTGCTTCAGCAGGTTCTCCATACGGTCCTGCCTCTCCAGCAGCATCTCCTTCATCTCCACCACTTCCTGTTCCTTCTGCTCCATCATGCAGTCCACATAGAAGCGGTAACCCTGGTCGGAAGGGATCCGTCCGGCGGAAGTATGGGGCTGGACGATATAGCCAAGTTCCTCCAGATCAGCCATCTCATTGCGAATGGTGGCGGAACTGAGGTTGAGATCCGTATATTTGCTGATCGTCCTGCTGCCCACCGGCTCGCCTGTCTCCAGATAGTTGCGGATGATGGCCTGCAATATTTTTGTCTTTCGCTCGTCTAACTGCATCCTCATCTCCCTGCCTTCCGCTCGTTGTTAGCACTCGACTGAATGGAGTGCTAACACTTACTAGAATTAAAATAGCACTTACCCCACTTATTGTCAACTGCTTTCCGGAAAATTATTTCTAAAATAATTCTAAACGGTCCGTAAACAAAAAAAGAGCGCAGCCGGGACATTCAACCGTCCCCTAACTGCGCTCTGTCCGTATTCCCGCTCCGTACCGCCTCCGTCTTATAAATAGAAGCTGCCGGCAAACTCCTTGTTCATCACATAGTAAGCCACATGCTCTTCGGGCTTTACATACAACTCAATGCTGGTCAGATCGGAAGCCTTCTGATTCAGGTCATACTTCCACACATCCTTTGCAATCTGCACCAGTTCCTCCTGGGTGTAGGACTTGCCGCCGAACTGCACCGTGATATCGGACTTCAGTTCTTTCTTCACGGCAGTTTTCTTCTCTGCCGGTTTCTTCTCCGCAGTTTTGGCCGAAGGCTTCCTGCCCGGTTTCTTCTTCTCGGCAGCCGCCGCAGGCTTTTTCTCAGCCTTGGGAGCCTCCGTCTTCACCTCTTCCGCCCTGGGAGCTTCCTCCCTGTCAGACGCAGCTTTCACAGTCTCCGCCACGGGGGTTTCCTCCTTGACAGGCGCCTTGCTTACAGGCTTGGTTTCTTCCTTACTGACAGTTACGTTCTTCTTTGCTGGTGCCATAATACTTATCTCCCTTCATTATATGCCATATTTGTCACAGCATTACCTGGAGCCGTATCCCACTGCCGCAGGCATCGCCCGGACTTCCCCGATCATGCTCCATCCGCGCCTTACAAGGTCCTATATATGCCAAATTTCCTACTGTCACCCCTGTTACGCTACAGTATATTCCTTTTTTTCTATTCTGTCAACTTTTTATTGAAAATTTGCCATATTGCCTCCTAAAAGCTTTAATATGTCAATAATCTTGGGCATAATCACAACGTTTTTTTGCGTTCAAAATAGCATTATTACAACCTATGCATGTATCCAGAATCTGAAAGCCACCAGCACCACCAGACCCAGCAGGATGCGATACCAGCCAAACAGCTTAAAGTCATGCTTCTTAATATAACTCAGCAGAAAGCGCAGCACAAAAACAGATACGATAAAGGCTACCGCACATCCCGCCAGAAGGGCACCCAATTCCATGGGCGTAAAGTGGAAACCGAACTTTACCAGCTTCAGCAGGCTGGCACCGAACATCACGGGCACGGCCAGGAAAAAAGTGTACTCCGCCGCCACGGTGCGGGACACACCGATGAGCAGCGCCCCCACGATGGTGGCGCCGGAGCGGGAAGTTCCCGGGAATACCGCCGCGATCACCTGGAACACGCCGATGAGCAGCGCCGTCTGATAGGTGATCTCCGCCAGGGTATTGATCCGGGGACTTCTGCCCTTATTCCAGTTTTCTATAAGGATGAAGGCCACGCCGAAAATAATCAATGCCAACGCCACCACCTCATAGCGATAAAACAGGGCGTTCAGCACATCGTCAAACAGCACGCCTATGATTGCCGCAGGCACACAGGAAACCAGGATTTTAAACCACATGGTCATGATATCCATGCGCAGCCAGGGAATATTGCCGGGATTCTTTTCCCTGGCCCCGGCAGTAAAAGCGAAGGGCCAGAGTTTATTCCAGAAGAGCACCACCACTGCCAGGATGGCTCCCAGCTGGATCACCACGTCAAACATGCCGAAAAAGTCCTCGCTCATACCGGCAAAGGGCATCAGTTCCTCCAGCAGGATCAAATGCCCGGTGCTGCTGACAGGCAGCCATTCCGTAATACCCTCCACGATTCCATAAAGTATTGCTTTCAGTATCTCCAACATTATCTGTGTTCCTTTCTTATTATAGTACCGCATATTTCCTACAGGCACACCTTTCGGGTGATTCCCGCCAGGCCGCTTCCGCGTCCCGTCAGGAATCAGTGTGCCTTTCGGTAATATGCTGTTTTTAGTACCGCATATTTCCTACAAGCACACCTTCCTGGTGATTCCCGCCAGGCCGCTGCAGCGGTTCAGTATTCGGCCTGCACAAATCTGCGCAGCGCCTCCAGGGATCTCTGCACTTTCTCCGTGTCGATGCAGTAGGCCATCCGAAAATAACCCGGCACTCCGAAGGTGTCCGAGGGCACCAGTACCAGATCGTACTTCAGGGCTTTCTGGCAGAATGCCTTGGCGTCTTCCTCCAGCGCTTTGGGGAAGATATAAAAGGTCCCGCCCGGCTTTACCACCGTGAAGCCCAGTTCCACCAGCGTGTCATAGAGCAGTTTCATATTGGTCTCATAAACCGACAAATCCGCCGTCTGATCCAGCACCCGGGCCACCGCCAGCTGAATGATGGAGGGCGGGCAGTTGTGACCGATGCCGCGGGAAATCTGTCCGCACATATTCACCAGGGTCTCAGCCTCCCCGCAGGCCGGATTCACCGCCACATAACCGATCCGCTCCCCGGGCAGGGACAGGGATTTTGAGAAAGAGTAACACATAAGAGTGTTACTATAATATGCAGACACGCAGGGATTTATCACTCCTTCAAACACGATCTCGCGGTAAGGCTCATCGGAAATGATAAAAATATCATGTCCATACTCCCGGGACTTGCGGTGCAGGGTATCCGCCAGCCGCTGTATGGTCTCCGGGGAGTATACGATACCGGAAGGGTTATTGGGGGTGTTAATCAGCACCGCCATGGTTTTTGCGGTGATCATCTCCTCAAAAGCCCGGAAATTGATCTGAAAATCCTCCACCTGGGCCGGTACTACTTTCAGCACTGCCCCTGTCAGATCAATGTAGGGATGGTATTCCGGGAAAAAAGGGGCAAAGGTCAGAACCTCGTCCCCCGGCTCTGTCACACAGCGCACGGCGTGGGCAATGGCTCCCGCAGCGCCGCAGGTCATAAAAATATGCTTCCCCTCATAAGGAATGCCAAAACGTCCGGCCAGGGACGCCGCCACCGCCTCCCGGACGGAGGGGATGCCCAGACTGGGACTGTATCCGTGAAGTTCCATGGGATCTCTGGATTCCAGAAGCCCTATCATTTCCTCGGTGAAAGCCCTGGGAGCAGGCACGGAGGGATTGCCCAGACTGTAGTCAAACACATTCTCATAGCCGATTTCTGCCCCTCGGGCCGTGGCGAATTCCGACAACTGCCGGATCACAGATTTACCCGACAACATATCTCTGTATTTCTGCACGATCATCTCTTTATCCTCTTTTCCATTTATTTATTATGCTATGCCGTATTTCAGGCATTTCCCGGTGTAAGACTTAGAACTTCTTAGGGGTGAAACTTAGAAGTTCTCCGCGAAACAGCCCTTGCTGTGAGCGACTAGAACTTCTTTTCACCGGAATCCTCCGCCCAGGCCAGAGCGCATCGGACCGCCCGCTTCCAGCCCTTCTTCAGTTCCAGTCTGCGCCGCTCCTCCATCCGGGGAACAAATTCCCTGCCAAGCTGCCAGTTTTCCCGGATCTCTTCCAGATCCCGCCAATATCCGGTGGCCAGTCCTGCCAGATAAGCGGCCCCCAGGGCAGTGGTCTCTATGCAGCGGGGACGTTGTACCCTGCTGCCCACGATATCCGCCTGAAACTGCATCAGAAAATCATTGGCACTGGCGCCGCCGTCCACTTTCAGCCCCTGCAGCGGCCTGCCCAGATCCTGTTCCATGGCCCACAGCACATCCGCCGTCTGGTAGGCGATGGATTCCAGAGTAGCCCGTATAAAATGCTCCTGGCTGCAGCCCCGGGTAAGGCCCACCACCGTGCCTCTGGCGAACTGGTTCCAATAGGGCGCGCCCATACCCGCAAAGGCCGGAACCACATAGACTCCCGCCGTATCCTCCACTTTGCCCGCGCTCTCCTGGGTGTCGGCGGCATTGTGTACCAGCCGCATGCCGTCCCGGAGCCACTGCACCGCGGCTCCGGCCACAAACACGCCGCCTTCCAGGGCATACTCCACCTGGCTGGTGCAGCCCGCCGCTATGGTGGTCAGCAGCCCGGCCCCGGAGGTCACAGCTCGGTTCCCCGTATGCATCAGCAAAAAGCAGCCTGTGCCGTATGTGTTCTTGACCTCTCCCGGTGTGAAGCAGCCCTGTCCGAACAGTGCCGCCTGCTGATCCCCCGCCGCCCCGGCAATGGGAATTGTCCCGCCCAACAGAGAACTTGCGGTATGACCGAACAAATGGCTGGAGGGATACACTTCCGGCAGCATGCAGGCGGGAATTCCCAGCCTCTCCAATATCTGTTCGTCCCAACAGAGTCTGTGAATATCATACAGCATGGTCCGGGAGGCATTGGTATAGTCCGTGGCATGCACCCGGCCCCTGGTGAGATTCCAGATCAGCCAGGTATCCACGGTGCCAAAAAGGATTTCTCCCCGCTCCGCCCGCTCTCTGACCCCCGGCACATGGTCCAGAATCCAGGCGATCTTGGTGGCGCTGAAATAGGCGTCCGGCACCAGCCCGGTCCGCTCCCGGATCAGATCCCCATATCCCTCCGCCTTAAGCTGTTCTATCATTTCGGAAGTCCTGCGGCACTGCCAGACGATGGCATTGTACACCGGCTCCCCGGTGGCCTTGTCCCAGCAGATGGTAGTCTCCCGCTGGTTAGTGATGCCGATGCCTCCAATCTGCTCCGCCCCGGCTCCCACCATGGCCATGGCTTCCGTAGCCACCGCAAGCTGAGAGGACCAGATCTCCCGGGGATTGTGCTCCACCCATCCCGGCCGGGGATAAATCTGCGTAAATTCTTTCTGGGCCATGGAGCGGATATTACCCGCCTTATCAAACAGAATACAGCGGGAACTGGTGGTTCCCTGGTCCAGCGCCATAATGTATTGTTCCATCTCTTTCTCTTCTCCCCACAATGCAAATGTAAAAATCTCTCATGCCCTGCAATATCCCCTACAGCTTCACATACCCGCCGCCGGGCACTTCCACGGTGCGCAGCTCCTCCACCGCCAGCCAGGCACTTTGGGCCGAGGGATTGTATACCTGCGTGCCGTCCGCAGAGTACTGCAGATTCCGCAGCACCTGCAGATAGTCGATGATCTCAATATTGGTGGCATACCAGATATCCTCTCTGCCCCCCACAATCCGGCAAAACGCCTCGATACGGTCCCAGTTGCCGTCCGCGTCAAACTCATAGCTATGCCCCCATACATACAGCAGCTTCAGATACTGCCGTTTGGGAAAATCCGCAAACCACTGCGCCATCTCCAGGAGCCTGGGATGATTGTGATGACAGGTAGGATGCCATTCCATGGGATCCGAGGGCAGCTCAAACCCCTCCGTCTCCTCCACCACTCTGGCATAGGCGATGCCCAGCTTTTGAAACAGATCTTTGATCTCTTCATTATAAGAACCGTTGGGATAGGCATGGCCCCGCACCAGTCCCCCGGTGATCCGCTCCAGCCCCTCCCGGTCCTCCAGAATCTCCTTCGCCGCCTGTACCAGGGGACATCTGGCAATGGTGGGATGGGTCATGGTATGGGTGGCAATCTCATGCCCCCGATACAGCCGGGGTATCTGCTCCGGCTTCAGGCGAATCTCCATGTCCATCAGACCATAGTTCAGGTTAAAAGTCCCTTTGATGCCGTATCTGTTAAAAATCTCCAACAGTCTTTCGTCCGCCAGCTTGCCGTCGTCATAACTCATGGTCAGCGCCTTGGCCCTGCCGCCGGGGAATGCCTGATATATTCTCATATGCACATACCTCTATTCTGCCGTATACACGGTCCTCTACACCTGCCGCTCCAAAAGCACATACTCGTACTCATGTTCAATCAAATGCCTCACATACTCCCTGCCGCCGCTGCCCTGGCGGATCAGGGCGCCCACGGAAGGAACCTGCTGGGCCTTCAGTTCCAGGCGGACCGCCTCGGCCAGCGCCTTACCCAGCCCCTGATGTCGGGGGGCCACTCCCATGTACAGCATGACATAGCTCTCCGGCTTCTTTTTCCGGGAGTGAATTTTCAGCATTTTCATAAGACCGTTTTTCCCGTATACCTCATTTCCGAAATTGGGTACGGAGATAAAGAATCCCACGGCCTCCCCCTCATAATAGGCCATCTTGACCATGCTGTAGTTGAGAATGGACTTCAAGTACTTAAACAATTTCCGAAATTCTTTTTCGGTTATTCTCTTATAACCCGGGAAGCTGCTGTAAACTTCCATCAGCAGTCCGTATACCTCCCCCAGGATTCTGCGGAACTCCCGGGGCCCGGGACTTTTGATCACATAGCCCGCCTCCTGCATTTTGGCCAGTCTCTCTATATATTTCTCGCAATCCTTATCGCTGCGCACCGGCATATAATGATTGGAGACATATTGTTCCCACATCTGGAAACCGTTCTCTTCCCAGAGCCGAAGATAATAATCCTTATTATAGGACTCCCCTGTGTACGGATTGCCAAAGCGGTTGGTTTTCAGCCCGTACCGAATCCAAAAAGAGCAGTCAATGGGGCCGGCAATGCCCTTCATCCCCAGATCCCTGACAATTCCAAAAGCCGTGTGAAACAGCAGCCCTGCGGCAGCGTTGTTGTTCTCGCTCTCGAAATAGCCCAGATAAGCGGTGTCATCCTCCGGGTAGACGGTGACCACGCCCCGGCTCACAGCCCGCCCGTCCTCGTAGATCAATATGGGAGTGGCCGTAAAATAATGACTCAGGGCATGCCTGCACTCCAGGATGGCCCGTTCCTCCTCCTTATTCTGCATCATTTCATGCCGGGCATAGATTCGTTCCGGCAAATCCAGAAACTCCTGAATATACTCTTTGCTGCGCCGTCCGAAAATAACTGCGTTAAGACTCATTTGAAACGCCCTCCCTGTTCTTCCGCCCTTGTCCCTCCTCCGCCTTTTCCAGCGCCAGGAGCTTTGCTTTCCTGTCTACCCCGCCCGCGTATCCGGTCAGGCTTCCATCCGTTCCCACCACTCTGTGACAGGGAATCACAATGGAAATCGGATTGTGCCCTACCGCTCCGCCCACCGCCTGCGCGGACATTCGGGGCAGTCCCTTCAGCCGGGCGATTTCCTTTGCAATCTCCCCGTAGGTCAATGTTTTTCCGTAAGGTATCTTCTGCAGGATTTCCCAGACCGCAAGGCGGAAAGGGCTGCCCTTCAAATGTATAGGAGGCAGAAAGTCGGGCTCTGTGCCGGAAAAATAGAGGGCCAGCCACCGTTTTGCCGCCTCCAGCGCCGGCGTGTCTTTTTCTTCATGCGCCGGTTCCAGTTGATCCGCAAAGTATTTCGCCCCCTCAAACCATAGCCCGGTGAGTCCGGTTTCATCGGCCGCCAGGAGAATCCCGCCCACAGGCGATTGATAATGACTGATATATTGCATTCGGCACATCCTTTCGTTGCGGGTCCCGCTGCCCCAGTGTACTGATGCGTTCCTCAAATAACCGTCCCTTCCGCATATCCGAACAGTTCCATAATAGCATACGGAAAAGAAGAACACAATACGGCGCATGCATTGTCTTTTCTCACCCCGGATACTTTTGACGCCATTCCCGAATTGGTGTTGCAGACCCGGGCGGAACCCATGGGCGAATCAAACGGACTGTTAAAAGATGGGGACGAGTATATCACCAAACTTTGCCGGGCATGCGGAAAAAGACCGCCTCCAGGCTACCAGACCGCAAAACAGGAGAAAGCGACACCTACATAAATGTCGTTTTCTCCTGTTCGTGCAATCTTTTTGCCCCTTATTCCTATTGTATTAAATCTGATAACTGATAGAAAATATAATAATCTGCATCATGCTCATCAAGAAAATGTATATCCTTTTCGTCTGTTTCTTCGTCAGTCCTCAGTTTCACCTCATCCTTGCCATTTCTCTCTATTGCCAATACTGCGCCGTCATATTCTTCTGGAACCGTGATTGTATACACGATATCGGCAGCCAGATCAAATGTACAATTATAAATTGACTCGTCCCCGCCAGTCCAATCCGAAAAACCGCTTTCCGAATTTGTATCTTTTGTATAGCTTACTGTATAAGTGTTTCCATTCCATTCATAATTTCTGATATACTCGTTTGTTTCACTTCCATAAGTGCCCTGGGACGGTACAAGTAACCCGGTGTAGATATCTCCAACACTAAAAGCAGCCCAGGATGCTTCAATTCTAAATCCACCGCTGAACTTTGTAGTATCTAAATATACTTCCGCAGATAATGATACTTCGTATGGAATGGTAACATCAATGTAGCCTTCCTGTTCTGAAGGTTCAATTCTTATTTCTCCAAAACTATAATGTGCCATTCCTACATCTGCCCAAAGACCATCTATCTCCACAATCTCTCCATCCTTTGAAAAAGCCGCAGCAAATGGCAGTTCCATATCCTGCAAATTTTCAAAGGTAATATTGTTTTTCACACAATAGGGTTCTGGTAAAGGTTCTCCTTCCGTCAAACTGCATAAAGCACAGGTTTTGGGTTCTGTATAGGTCGGCTCTAACCACTCATGGTCTAGTGGCTCCCCCTCTGTTTCTCCACATACTTCACAATATTTTGCCTTTTCGCAAGTGGCCTCTATCCATTTATGGGCAGCAACTTCTCCCTCGGTTTCTTCACACTCGCTGCATGTTTTAGGTGCCAAACAAGTAGCATCTACCCATACATGCTCATGCCCGCAACTCGTCAAACTAATTGCAAATGTGCATATTATGGGTAATAAAATAAATTTTCTCTTCATTTTGGTATCTCCCTCTCTTTAGAATTAGTATTCTGAAACGCACAGGCATTGTACCATAATATTTCCAATATTTCAACATATCGTTTAATGCACATACCACCATTTGTGTCAAATCGTATTTTTTTGCTAAACCGATGGCATTAGCTGACATCTTCCATTATATCAGCATAAAACTGCCGCATTGCTAATATTCGCAATGCGGCAGCCGCGTTTTTAGGTATTGGCGCCAAAGGCTCTCCTGACAGATTCCATAATTTCGCCTCGCAGGGCATTTACATCCAATTCACTGAGAACAGCATCTCTGATTTCTTCCTGCAGTTCATCCAGATCTATTTCGCCCATGATCTCATCAGCGATATTTTGCATCAGTTCAGGCCAATCCAGCAGATCGGAAGATGATCGCGTCACTCCATGGCCCTTTTCTCCGCTGCCCTTTCCATGGATCAATCTTTCGGTGGCATACCAGGTATTGACCGGCCAGCCGTCCTCAAAATAAATATTGTGGCGCTGGGGCCTCTGTTTTTCATAGGGATCGACCACATCCTGCAGATCCTTGTACACATCCGGCTCTTCCGCGCTTATCAGCGCCATGGGGGCTTTAATGGCCACAAACTGAAATTGGGTGAATTTTGCCTGTGTGGTGGTAAACGGTATGTCATAATATTCCCAGCCGTTGTATTTCTTTAACGGTTTGATGTACCCCCGGTTCAGGCGGAAGCACAGTCCTGTATCAAACTCGCTGTTGGATGCGGTGATGCCGCTGTCCGTGAACAGGATCTGCAGCTGGCAGACTTCATCGCTTCGATCATTCTCACCGCCATTCAGCCAAAATACAAAATGATACTCCGTTTCCGGCTCCAGCATCTGCAAACCGTTAGTGACGTAGCTTGCGGCATCCCAGTTCCAGGTGCCCAGCGATAAGACCTCCACCACGCTTGGAGCATTGGCCACAGCACCTGCAAGCGGATTGCTGATCATGAAACGGTCGCAGACGGTTTTTGCGCCTCCATCGGGATTTTTGCGCCATGCTGTAGGGATTATTGTTATGAAATTGGTGTTTGCCATCTCTATGTCCTCCATATTGTCATATGTCGGGCATTGTCTGTATAGACGGATTGCATTGTCGGAAACAAACTCTGCCCGACGTTTTTTTATAAGTCCTTTTGCTCTTTTCGGATAGGTATAACCAATCACTGTATCCTTCTCATCCAGAACGCATACAGTCTGTCTGTTTTTTTCCATGGGTGTCCTCCCCGGATTGATTACCTTTGTATCTGCGTTTTTTTGTATGGGTGCCTTCCCCGGATACATATTTATTTTATAGTATAGGATGCCTCAAGTCAATCAGTAACCAAGAAATATTTCTTGCGTTTTCTGAGCAAAAATGATATTCTAGATCCAGATTCGAATATCGGATTTTCTGAACATGGTATCTTAACTTCGGCGGCGCCGGAGACACATGGGGAATTCTCCCCGTATTTACCTGACATTTTTTCACAGAAAGGCAAGGATTTTTTGTGCTGTCCGGCGTTTCGGCTTTCCTTCCGGCTTTTTCCTGTCTTTCTGCAGCCTTTACGGCAGAAAGGAATTATTATGACTGAAAACAGGCCATCAGGAGCGGACAATATTACTCTCGGCAACCCTAATGTAAGAGACGGCAGCAGCAAATTGATTTTTGGCGACAACATACTCACCTGCCAGTTTCTCCGAGATTACGCAGACCTGGAAATCCTGCGGCACATCCAGCCGGAGGATTTGGAGGATGTATCCGAGCGCTATGTCCGTCTGCACAGTACGGAGCGCAACAGCGATACCGTCAAAAAAGTGGATATTTCCAAATACTTTCCCTCAGATCCCTGCGCAAACCCATTGGGACTGCCTCTTTATATCATTTCTTTGGTTGAACATAAATCCCGGGTGGAGTATAATGTAATCATGCAGGTCTTACGTTATATGGTTTATATCTGGGAAGACTATGAGAAGGATATGGAGCGGCTGTTTCCCGGGATCAGCAGCAGAAAAGACTTCCGTTATCCCCCCATATTGCCCATCGTGTACTATGAAGGCACAAAAAAGTGGACCGCCCCCGCCGACCTGGCAGACAAAATTTTCTGCGGGGAATTGTTGGGCAAATATCTGCCCCATTTCCGATATCAACTGATAATGCTTCATGAATTCAGCAACGAAGAACTGCTGGCCCGGAAAGACGAAATCTCCCTTGCCATGCTGATTAACAAAATCCAGACTTACGAGGATGTTTCCGCCTTTTCCGATCTGCCCCAGGAACAGATTCAGCATATTTTAAAGAATACACCAGAAAATATTCTGGAGATAATGGCAGAAATTTTGCGTGCCTTGCTCTATCGTATCAAATTGCCGGAAAATACAGTGGAAGATACTGTCGCAAAGATAAAGGAGCGGAAAATGGGAATATTATTTGAAAATGTGCAGATGGACTTTGAAGAAGAAAAGAGAAAGGCTGACGAAGCCATGCGAATCGCCGATGAAGCCACGCGGAAAGCCGATGAAGTCCAGCGAAAAGCCGATGAGCAACTGCAGATATACGGGGAAATTATTACCCTGTTAAAGCAGGGTAAAACAGACGAAGAAATTATTGCCCATTTCATGCAGTGCTTTTCCTGGAGTGAGGAACAGGCTAGGGAAAAAGCGAGCCGCTTCCTCCTTTCTTCGTAATCGGATTTTTAGGCGTTTGCTTAGGTATCTCTTATGAATTGAAGGAAGTTCCTGAGACCCCCACCTCCTATTGAAAGTGGACATAGCCTCAGCTTGATTACTCCCATACCATGTAAACCTTATCTTAAGTCTATAAATTTTTTCATTCCTCATAAGATAAAAAATAAATTTTTTCATCCAAATCAGTTTCTAATAATGAGTTTTTTACGATTATCAACATATTACCATATGCCAAAACACATCGAATAACTGACTGCCCATTTTCTGTATCATAATTTCGAATATCCAAAGTACCTTTCTGAGTATCCAGTCGATAAATATTATTCGTATTTCTAACATAAAAAATCTCATACTTTGTATTATTACTGGAATTAGGAACATACTCCAAATCGTTTTCACATAAAAGAACATCAATGCCATCTACTGAATATTCGCATAATATAGAATTTCCAGAATAATCTGTAATGCAAAAATAATTGTCAAAAGCATAAAACACACCAATATTATCTGTTATTGCATAATCTATGAAGATTGAAGATATATCAATTGCCTCAACAGTAGAGAAATTAAAGGTATACTTCACTATATAATATTCCGCACTGGAGGCATGAACATTTTTTTCAAGAGTGTATAGATATTCGTTATCACTGTCAATATAGATTATGTTATGCTCTGTATATACATCGGTAAACGAAGATGCTGCATTTGAATTCAGAGTAACTTGTTCTATCTGTCCACTTTCTTTTATTACCTCAAGAAAGATATTTCGAGAGCCATCCGGGAAAAAGTCTCCCTGTAAGGCGACAATCTGCTTATTCATTTCAATTACAGGAATTAATTTCTGAGAATATTTGTTTTCTGATATGGGTTCCATTTTCATCTTTGAAAAATCCATAGCATACAAAACATTTTTCATCCCATCACCGTAGTATGTACTTATATAAAAATATAGCGTATCATCTACAATTATTTTGCTTCTGCCTTTTAACGCAAAGTCTGAAATAGATGCTATTTTATGTTTGAAGCCGGTTTGAAAATCATAAACATAAAAATCCGCATTTGTATTTTCCATTTCCATATAAAAAAGTTTACTTTCAAATATATCTATATATGTCCGCAAACCTGATTTTTCAAATGAAACTGTCTGCGCCTGTGTTATGCTATTAGCTTGATTATCTGTTGAAGAAGAAATAATTGGCTCAGAAGAACATCCCGTAAAAAGGATTATGCAGATCCATAGCAATATCTTTTTCATTGTTGCCCTCCACATTATATATGAAAATTGAGGGGAGAAAACTCTCCCCTCATGCATAGTGCTTTTTAATCTAATACATCAAACCGATATTTACACTATTATATGCCTTAAAAATTCTGTCAGCAGGTTGAATGTATCCCCAAGGCTTATCTGTGCCGAGATCATTATAACCAATCCAAGGATCCCCAAGTTTAAATTCTGACTTATCGCTTTTTGCGCCATATACAGACACAAAATGCCCGCCAGAAGAATACTGCCACCCATCGTTTTCGGAGAATGCCAGGCCTATAATTGGCGGCGCATCATAAGTTACTACACCAGAATACAAGTAATCTTTCATTTTTGTTTCTGTGGCCTGATATTTAGACACATAGGTGTTTTCCGATTGTTCTTCATTGATGTATTTAAGCATATCAGAAAGATAAGTTCCTTCTGTAGATGTTGTGCCACACCCTTTGGCAATTTCAGCCTGTGTAGGAGTGTCCCCGTTAAGATACTTCAAAGCAGCCTGCACCGCAGCAGGACCGCAGTTATAGCTTGTTGTCTGATTATATATGGCATAACCTGAAAGATACGTCCACGTTGCTCGGGGCATAACTGTAGATTCAGTGGTAATAGGCTTGGACTGCATCTGATTCGATTCAATGATGTCTTCCATTGTGGCAGGACGCGCACCAAAAGAAGTTGTTACGGTATTTATGGAACGAGTTTCTACTCCAACGTAAACCGTTTCAGCTTCCAAACATCCTTCATCAGCAATATCCTCGCTTGCAAATACTGTGGTGTTAAAAGAGCAAAACATAATAACGGCTAATAAAAAACAAAATTCTTTCATATATATCCTCCTATGATAATATGGTTTTTTAAATCTTAAATCATTTCTGTACATTGTAAATAGTGAGTTCCTTTTGCCAGCAGATAGCGTCTTGGTTTCCTCATCCGCACTACAAGTCATAGTGGCTCGATATGTACCCCTGGATACTTGTTTCACCAATCGTATTACTTCTTGTGCTGTTGGAATCTTCCCAAAATTCTTCATCATGCCGCCACAAAAAATAGTAAGTTTCATACTGTAAGAACTTATGCTGTTATTCTCGGCTCAACTTGCACACTCACCCCCTTTGCGTAAGCCGGTTCATACAGCACTAACCCAGAAACTAATACAAAGTGAAAATCCACGCTATCTTACATATTCTTTTCATTGGCAAATTGCACTTCTTTATAACAATAACGAAACAAATGGCCTTGTTTGCCGCATTTTAAAAATTTCAATTATACATATTTCATTGACACGCAGGTTTCCCGCCATTTATACAAGAAACATATTCATTGTACTCACGGTATGCATTAGCGAAACCTTTAGAGTATATGGGTATAGTTATATCTTTTCCATCAATCTCAATCATCGCTTAACATATACATAATAAGAATACTTTATAGATATATTATATCACGTAGTACAATAAAGTGCCATACTATAATCAAAAATATTTAACAAAAAGTTTGCAGGTTTTAACCGTCCTGCAGATACTTTTTTATTCAACTGTAAAACGCCCGCACAATTGCCTATAATCGGGCATCCCTTTGCACTATATCTGTCTTCAACGTGCGGCTTCCGTTGTTGTGGGCAGATATATTTTATTGTATAATCCCGAGTTTGACACTTGTGAAAGCAAAAAGTGGCTACAAACCCAGTAATTATGCTGGCTGTAGCCCTTTTCTCTTTGGAAACGATTTGTGCTATTTTTTTACTTCTTCTGTTTTGGTACTTTTTATGATGCTGCGCATGGCTGATTTTGAGATAAATTCATAGTCCGTATGAAAGCCAAATACTTTGTGTAAATCATCTGTCAGGTCTGTTCTCCTGTAAGAAGGGATATAGCCGCTTTCCTTTGACAAAAGTGTTACCTGCATGGAACGAAGGGTTCCGAGAATCTCGTTACAGGTATATTTGTTTCCCATTTTTTTCTCAAGCAGGCGGTATATAAGCAGGCTGATGTAACAGGTGAGGAAATGTGCTTTGATGCGGTCCTCCCGTCTGACATAGACAGGACGTGCTTCAAAATCTGTTTTCATGATTCGGAAGTTTTGTTCAATTTCCCAACGCTGCCGGTTGATTTTTAAGATTTCCCCAACATCTCCTTCGAGATTTGTTATGACCGCATAAAACCCGTCATACTTTTCTTCTTCAGATATACGGTCCAAATCCAGGTCATATATGTTCTTGCCTGCAACTTCACCTTCTTCTGTTATGGCAGTAGATTTAATAAAACGGGCAGGGTCATTCTGGTTTTTGCCACGTCTTTTTTTGCCCGGCTGTTCCATCATTTTTACAGCGCGTGCTATCTGCTGTTCGCGGACCCTTTTCTGGTATGCCTTGTATTTTGGGGAATAGGTTACGATGATGGTTTCATCCATGTTTCCATTTACAACAGGCACTTCCTTGTAAAAGATTGTTTCGTAAATATCCGGATCGGATTCATCAAGAGTGGATAGATCGATGAACTTATCAGAACCAGGTCTGCGAAACTGTTTTGGATTTAAGGCAGTCTGCCGGTCTTCCACGCGCATCTTCTTCAGGGACTGTGTAATGACATAAGAACGGTTTCCAAAGCTGTTAAATCTTCGGTTTGACTTACTGCCGAGTCCGGCATCCGAGCAGAAGATAAACTCGCCGCATGCAAAGTCACGTATTACCTTTGTTTCCAAAGGTTTTAAGGTTGTCTGTTCGTTCTGGTTTCCCGGGAATACATCAAAAGCAAGGGGGATTCCATCAGCATCCATAAACAGTCCCATTGTGACGATGGGATTTGGCCTGTTTTCCTTGCTTTTTCCATACTTTCTGAAATCATCATCCTGCTGGGTTTCAAAGTAATAATTCGTACAGTCGTAGTAGAGAATCTTGTTGTTTCTGGGATGAACGAAGTTTGAATTGCAGTATAGTTCCTCCTGAATAAAGTCGGATTCTTCAGCCATAACGGAAAGTGCGCGGTAGATGTCGTGCAGTTCATACTTAGGCGGTTCAAGCAGCATCTGGCAGAAAGAGTAACTGCCCAGTTTGCTGGAAGGCGCCAGGATTCTGGAAAAAATCTGATCCGTAAGAATTGCGCTGAAATCATAAGAGTATTTATGACGTTTGGAAATCTTACGGGAAATGGAATCTATTTTTAATTCAGTGCACAGTTTTTGAAGGAACAGATATCCAATCTGAAAGCAGCGTTCTTCATATTTGGGAATATAAGCGCTTCTGGATAAAGAAACTGTAACACTGCTAAAGTTAGAGTTGTATTCGATGGTGTCCTTTTCTGCCTCAGATTTTGCCCAGGCCATCATAGCATCATAATCCCCGGAAAACTGATCCAAGAGTTCATTGAGTTTTCCGAGTTTTCTATGGATATGAGTAGCAGTTTTGCCATTGCTTTTACGGTATGAGCGTTTAATATAGACATCTTTGTTGTCTGAATTTCCTGTAAGTGAGATATACATGCGAAAGGCCTCCTTTGTGATATAATCTATATTATACCATAAAACGTACAAAAGCGCACGCATTATTTTAAAATATTTGACAAAAAAATAAGCCCTAATTAGCTTAAATAAAGGATTTTTGCGATATGATGTTAAAAAGAAGTGTCAAACTCCCGTGTATTTTCCTTATATTATAGCAAATTGCCGGGAAATGACAAGTGTTTTCCGCGTCCGCTATTGACTATCGGAGTGATGTCTATTATAATGTAATGAAGTATGGATGTTTCCCGTCTGGTTTGCTTTCCCGGGACCGCAGGATACAGGAGGATAAATGGCGCAGGATCTGCATGGAGAGAAGACGATGATAAAGAGCATGACCGGTTTCGGCAGGTGTGAAGTAGCCGAGAATAACCGCAAATTTACCGTGGAGATAAAGTCCGTAAATCATCGGTATCTGGATGTGAATATCAAGATGCCCAAGAAGCTGAACTTTTTTGAGTCTGCTATACGGGCGGAACTGAAGAACTATATTTCCCGGGGAAAGGTGGATCTGTTCATATCCTACGAGGATTACACGGAGAACCATGCAAATATCCGCTATAACAGGGAACTGGCGGCGGAATACAGGAAGTATCTCCGTCAAATGCAGGAAGAGTTCGGCCTGGAGGATGACATCAGGGTATCCACTCTGTCCCGGTATCCGGAAGTGTTTACCATGGAAGAGCAGAACGTGGACGAGGGAGAACTCTGGAAGGAACTCCGAAAGGCCATTCAGGGGGCTGCGGAGAGTTTTGTACAGACCCGGGTCGCGGAGGGAGAACGTCTGCGGGAGGACCTGCTTCAAAAGCTGGACGGTATGCTGGGACTGGTGGACTTTATAGCGGAGAGATCTCCCCGGATCGTGCAGGAATACCGGCAGAAACTGGAGGAGCGGGTGAAAGATCTGCTGGGGGATGCCCAGGTGGACGAAAACAGGCTGCTGACGGAGGTTACGATTTTTGCGGACAAGGTGTGTGTGGACGAGGAACTGGTGCGGCTGCGCAGCCATATTGAGACTACAAAGGCCACCCTGCAGGAGGGCGGCAGCATGGGCCGCAAGCTGGATTTTATCGCGCAGGAAATGAACAGGGAAGCCAACACTACTCTGTCCAAATCCAACGATCTGGAGGTCTCCAACTGTGCCATCGAGTTGAAAACGGAGATTGAGAAGGTCCGGGAACAGATCCAGAACATTGAATAACGTCGGGGATATTTATGGATAAATTGATTCATATCGGCTTTGGAAATATTGTGAATACCGGCAAGATCATCGCCATTGTCAGCCCGGATTCCGCGCCCGTCAAGCGGTTGGTGCAGAGGGCCAGGGAAGAGGGTACGGTGGTGGACGCCACTCAGGGACGCAAGACCAAGGCCGTGCTGGTCATGGAGAACAATCGGATCGTGTTATCGGCCTTGCTGCCGGAGACCATTGCCGGCAGGGCCCGCGCGGAGAGCGGAGGGAATGAGGATGAGTAAAGGAATTTTAACTGTGATATCCGGCTTTTCCGGTGCCGGCAAAGGGACATTGATGAGAAAACTGACTCGGGACTACTCCAATTACGCATTGTCCGTGTCCATGACCACCAGAGCCCCCAGACAGGGGGAACGGGAAGGCAAGGAGTACTTTTTTGTGGATACGGATACCTTTCAGGAGCGCATCCGGCAGGGGAAAATGCTGGAGTATGCATGTTACTGCGGGAATTATTACGGCACCCCCGGGGATTATGTGCAGAAACAGCTGGAAGCCGGAAAGGACGTGATCCTGGAGATTGAGATTCAGGGGGCCCTGCAGATCAGGAAGCTGATGCCGGACTGTCTGCTGCTCTTTGTGACCCCGCCCAATGCAGGGGAACTTCGAAGGCGGCTGGAAGGTCGGGGGACGGAACCGCCGGAAGTGATCGCCAGGCGGCTGGCCCGCGCGGCGGAGGAATCAGAAGGCATAGAGGCATATGATTATATCGTCATCAACGATGACCTGGAAGAATGCGTTAAGCAGATTCACAGCATGGTACAGAATGCCCGCTATATCCCGGCCAGACAGGAAGCATTGATTAACGAGATCAGAGGAGAATTAAAAGAATTCTCGAAAGGAGCAGAATAATGTTACATCCATCTTATTCCGATTTAATGAAAGTAGTAAACAGCGAGGTTGAGCAGGGGGAGGCACCCGTGGTCAACAGCAGGTATTCGATTGTGATGGCCACCTCCAAGAGGGCCAGGCAGATTATCGGCGGTGATGAGCCTCTGGTGGGCGGTGTGGGCAAGAAGCCTCTGTCCCTGGCGGTGGAGGAATTGAACCAGGGCAAGATCAAGATTCTGGCCGAGGATGAGGTCATGGAGGAGCAGGAGATCTACGACCGGGTAGAAGCCCCGTCTCAGGACCAGGTGCAGGACCTGGAGGACGGACAGGAAGAGGCTTTGGACGAATCGGAGAACGGGCAGGACGAGGCAGAGGATGCCGGGGACGGACAGGAAACGGAGCAGGAAGCGTAAGTCAGGGGGAGAAATGTTCGGCTATGAGTATTTCTCCCTTTTTTAAGGACTACTTTCAGGATGGCTGAGCCCATCATATGCAGACAGAGGGCAAATATGAAGATACTGTTTATTTCCCTGGGATGCGATAAGAACCTGGTGGATACGGAAGAGATGCTGGGACTGTTGCAGCAGAGGGGATATACCTTTACCGATGATGAAAACGATTGCGATATTGTGGTGGTGAACACCTGCTGCTTTATTGGCGATGCCAAGGAAGAAAGCATTAACGCGCTGTTAGAGGCGGCGGAACTGAAGAAGAGCGGCAGGGTGAAAGCGCTGGTGGCGGCGGGATGCCTGGCCCAGCGTTACCACAGGGAGATCCGACTGGAGATTCCGGAGGTGGACGCCATTGTGGGCACCACCTGCATCGGGCAGATCGTGGATGCGGTGGAGCAGGTGCTGGAGGGGAAAAGTCCCATATTAGTGCAAGATCCCGACGCACTGACGGATTTTCGGGTGGACAGGGTGCTGACCACCGGCGGTCATTACGCCTATCTGAAGATTGCGGAAGGATGTAACAAGCGGTGCAGCTACTGCATCATCCCCCAGATCCGGGGCAGTTATCGCAGCGTACCCATGGAAATTCTGCTGGAGCAGGCCAATGTGCTGGCCGAGCGGGGCGTCAGGGAACTGATTCTGGTGGCCCAGGAGACCACCTTGTACGGATTGGATCGGTATGGAGAAAAGAGCCTGCCGCTGCTGCTGCATGAATTGGCTCAGATCCCCGGGATCAGTTGGATCAGGATTCTGTACTGCTATCCGGAGGAGATCAACGACGAATTGATTCAGACCATAAAGAAGGAACCCAAGGTATGCCATTATCTGGATATTCCCATTCAACATGCCAGTGACAGGATTCTGCGCCGTATGGGCAGGCGTACCACCCAGGGGCAGCTGCGGGAGATGATTGGCAGGCTGCGGGAGGAGATTCCCGATATCTGTCTGCGCACCACCCTGATTGCCGGTTTTCCCGGGGAGACCCAGGAGGATCACGAAAAGCTGGTGGATTTTGTCAATGAGATGGAATTTGACCGTCTGGGAGTGTTTCCTTACTCCCAGGAGGAGGGAACGGCTGCGGCAGAGATGCCGGATCAGGTTTCCGAGGAGCAGAAAGAGGCCTGGCGGCAGGAGATTATGGAATTGCAGCAGGAGATTGCGTTTGCCAGGGCGGAGGATATGGTGGGCAGCGTGCTCACAGTGATGATCGAGGGCAAGGTGGCGGACGAGGATGTCTATGTGGCCCGCACCTACCGGGACGCGCCGGGAGTGGACGGCTATCTGTTCGTACACACTTCCGCAGTGCTGATGACCGGGGATCTGGTCCAGGCGCGGGTCACCGGCTGTAATGAGTATGACCTGGTGGGCGAGATCTGGCAGGAAGAGGAGGAGAGTAAGCAATGAATTTACCCAATAAACTCACGGTATTCCGTGTAATCCTGATAGTGCCTTTCGTGGTGGCACTGCTGGGGGGGAACGCAGGCTGGTTCGGCGACAATCCGCTGCCTTCGGAAATCACGGCGCTGGCGATTTTCATCATCGCCAGTCTGACGGACCTGATCGACGGCAAGATTGCCAGAAAGTATAATCTGATTACCAATTTCGGAAAATTTATGGATCCTCTGGCGGATAAGCTGCTGGTCAGCGCCGCCATGATCGCGCTGGTGGCCATGGGGCGTATCCCTGCCTGGGTGGTGATTATCATTATCAGCCGGGAATTCATTATCAGCGGTTTCAGGCTGGTGGCCGCAGACAACCGGGTGGTGATCGCGGCAAACTACTGGGGCAAATTCAAGACCACTTTTCAGATGGTTATGGTGTGTCTGATGATCGTGGATCTGTCCCGGTTCCTGCCCTGGATGGGATTGCTGACGGATGTGATCATGTGGATTGCGCTGGTGCTGACAGTGATTTCTCTGGTGGACTACCTGGTGAAAAACAAGGCGGTTATGAAAGGACAGATGTAGGAGGGCAGCAGGGATGACAGTGGAACTGATTTGCGTGGGAACGGAACTTTTGCTGGGCAATATCGTAAATACCAATGCCGCCTATCTGGCGGAAAAATGTGCCGGGCTGGGATTGTCCTGCTACTATCAGACCGTGGTGGGGGACAATGCGGAGCGCCTGGGCGAAGTCCTGCGGACGGCGGCAGGGCGTTCGGATGTGGTGATTCTGTCCGGGGGCCTTGGTCCCACGGAGGACGATCTGACCAAGGAGGTGGCCGCCGGGATTATGGGCCGGGAACTGGTGGAAGATCCCGGTTCCAGAGCGCATATTCAGGCATTTTTTGCTTCCAGAAACGCCGTGCCTACGGACAACAACTGGAAACAGGCCATGATGCCCCAAGGCGGCATTGTACTGCCCAATCCAAACGGCACCGCGCCGGGGGTTATCATAGCGGATGAATCCACCCATGTGGTGTTGCTGCCGGGACCGCCCCATGAATTGAAACCCATGTTTGAAAACCATGTGATCCCCTATCTGAAAAAGCTGGAGCCCGGCGTTATTTCCTCCCAGACCGTAAAAGTCTGCGGCGTGGGAGAGAGCAGGGTGGAAACCATGCTGCGGGATCTGATTGACGGTCAGGGCAACCCTACCCTGGCCACCTACGCCAAGCCGGGTGAAGTACATATCCGGGTGACGGCCAGGGCGGAGGGGGAGAAAGAGGCCCGCAGGCTGATCAAACCCGTAGTCAAGGAGATTAAGGCCCGCATGGGCGGCGATATCTATACCACCGACGAGGAAGTTACCCTGGAGAAGGCGGTAGTGGAATTGCTGGTGGCCAACGAACTCACCGTGACCTGTGCGGAGTCCTGTACCGGGGGAATGCTTTCGGCCCGGCTGATCAATGTGCCCGGCGTGTCGGAAGTCTACAAATCCGGCTATGTGACCTATTCCAATAAGGCCAAGAGAAAGCTGCTGGGAGTAAAAAAGAGTACTCTGGAGAAATACGGGGCCGTCAGTCCTCAGACGGCGGAGGAGATGGCAAAGGGCCTGGCCTTCGTGTCCAAGGGGGATGTGGCGGTGGGCATCACCGGTCTGGCAGGCCCGGACGGGGGAACGGAGAAGAAACCTGTGGGGCTGGTGTACATCGCATGCAGCGTAAAAGGGGAGGTGACGGTGCGGGAGTATCATTTTTCCGGAAACCGGCAGACCATCCGGGAGGCAACGGTGTCCGCGGCTCTGACGTTGATGCGGAACTGCATTCTGGAATATTTCAGCAAGATCACCTTTGGCAAGAAAAAGTAGCCCGTATACGGACGAATATATGAAAAGAATATAAAATGTATCATATCTCTTGTGGTTTTGCAGGAAATGTGATACATTTTCTGCATGCGGGACAGATTGGGGCATGGCCCCGGGACCTGGGCGGCAGGGCCTGTCTGTCGGCGCTGTATTCTCATACGGTTATATCTCTTTATATAGTCCGGCGTTTCGCCTTGGAATTCATTTAATAAGATTGAGCAGAGGAGGGATGGTTATAAGTACGGTTTATGGGACTTGAAATGCGCTATTATGGATATAACAGTAAAGCAAAGGAAGTGTGTTCCAAAAAACAGTTGACAAATCCGAACGAATGTTTTATTCTATTTTCAGGAAAGAACGTTTGTTCTGAAGGGGAAAAACCTGTGGCATGATCCGGCGGTGTGTCAGGCGGAGCATCACACTTCCAAATAAATGTGGAGCGGATCCCGGAAGATTCTGCGGATCCCGGAAAGAGGTTAATATGGAAAAGAACGACAAGCTGAAGGCATTGGACGCGGCGATCAGCCAGATTGAAAAGCAGTATGGCAAAGGGGCCGTGATGAAACTGGGTGATCCTGCCAACTCCATGAATGTGGAGACCATTCCCACAGGCTCACTGAGTTTGGACATTGCATTGGGACTGGGCGGTATTCCCAAGGGGAGAATCGTGGAAATCTACGGTCCTGAGTCCAGCGGTAAGACCACGGTTACGCTGCACATGGTTGCGGAGGTGCAGAAGCGGGGAGGCATTGCCGGTTTTATTGACGCGGAGCACGCTCTGGATCCGGTCTATGCCAAGAATATCGGTGTGGATATTGACAATCTGTACATATCCCAGCCGGACAACGGGGAGCAGGCACTGGAAATTACCGAGACTATGGTGCGCTCCGGCGCCATTGACATTGTGGTGGTGGACTCTGTGGCGGCGCTGGTGCCCAAGGCGGAGATTGACGGAGAGATGGGGGATTCCCATGTGGGACTCCAGGCCCGCCTGATGTCTCAGGCACTGCGGAAGCTGACGGCTGTGATCAGCAAGTCTAATTGTACCGTAATCTTCATCAATCAGCTGCGTGAGAAAGTGGGCGTCATGTTCGGCAATCCGGAGACCACCACAGGCGGCCGGGCGCTTAAGTTTTATTCTTCCGTGCGTATGGATGTGCGCCGGGTGGAATCCCTGAAGCAGGGCGGTGAGATCATCGGCAACCATACCCGGGTCAAGGTGGTCAAGAACAAGATTGCTCCTCCTTTCAAGGAGGCGGAGTTTGATATCATGTTCGGAGAGGGAATCTCCGTGGTGGGAGATATTCTGGATCTGGCGGCCAGTGTGGATATCGTGAACAAGTCCGGCGCATGGTATGCCTATAACGGCGACAAGATCGGACAGGGCCGTGAGAATGCCAAGCAGTATCTCCGGGACAATCCGGCAGTGTGTCGGGAGATTGAGAACAGGGTGCGGGAACATTTCGGGTTAAACGGCAGCGTGCCGGGGGAGATTTCCCCAGAGGAAGCCGCACCCAAGGAGGCCGCACCGAAAAAAGCCGCGTCTGAGAAGAAGGAAAAGCAGTAAATGGTAGTGACGGAGATAACGGATATTTCAAAGAGGCAGAGCAGGGTGTGCACAGACCAGGATATCAGTTTTGTGCTCTACAAAGGGGAACTGCGTCAATATGGTATAGCGGAGGGAGAAGAACTGCCCGGGGAGACCTGTGAAACCCTGTTGGAAGATCTGCTCCCCCGCAGGGCCAGACTGCGGGCCATGAACCTGCTGCAGATCCGGGATTATACGGAAAAGCAGCTCCTTGATAAACTGCTGGGCGGCGGTTATCCCCAGCCGGTGGCAGAGCAGGCGGTGGAATATGTAAAGTCTTTTCATTACATTGACGATTTTCGGTACGCCGGGGACTACCTCACCGCCTTCGCGGGCAGGAAGTCCCTGCGCAGGATGGAGCAGGATCTGCAGCAGAAAGGCGTCCCCAAAGGGATTCTGGAACAGGCTGTCGCCGCCTGGCAGGAGCAGGACGGGGGACAGGATGAACTTCAGATGGCAAGCGCCCTTCTGGAGAAAAAGCATTACGACAGAGATACCGCTGACCGCAGACAGCAGCAGCGCTTATACAACTTCCTGATGTACAGAGGCTTTTCGGGCGAAGTAATTCGCAAAGCCCTGCAAATGGACTGGGATGCTTAGTATATGATTTCATTTTCCGAGTAGTCTTTAAGGTAGTTATAAAGTGAAAATTTCCACTTGACATAATGTTCATTTCGGTTTAGAATTTATATGTTGTAGATTGCCTGTTAGAATGTGAGCATTACATACATTCTATATTAGATATTTGCACAATGAAAATTTAATAAGGAGGTGCTCCTGTAATGGAACCAAGTGTTATTATCGGTTGTGCTATTACAGCGGTAATCTGTATCCTTGTGACTGCGGTGGTCACGGCGTTTGCCACTTCTTCCTATCAGAAGAAAGTTGCGGCAACCACTGTGGGCAATGCGGAGGACAGGGCCAGAGAGATTATTGATGAAGCCCTCAAGACTGCGGAAACCAAAAAACGCGAGTCGCTGCTTGAAGTCAAGGAAGAGTCCATTCGTACCAAGAATGAGCTGGACAAGGAGATCAAGGAACGCAGGGCGGAGGCGCAGCGCTATGAGCGCCGGGTTCAGCAGAAAGAGGAAAACATTGATAAGAAAGCTGATGCCATCGAAAAGCGTGAAGCCAGCTTGACTGCCCGTGAGGAATCCTTGAACAAACTCAAGGAAGAAGTTTCCAAACTGAACGAGCAGAGAGTACAGGAACTGGAAAGAATTTCCGGATTAACCTCTGAACAGGCAAAAGACTACTTGCTGAAAATTGTTGAGGATGAAGTAAAGCATGAAACGGCCGTGATGATCAAAGATATGGAGAGTCGGGCCAAAGAAGAAGCAGACAAGAAAGCGAAGGAATATGTGGTATCTGCTATCCAGAGATGTGCTGCAGACCATGTCTCTGAAACCACTATTTCTGTAGTACAGCTTCCTAACGATGAGATGAAAGGACGTATCATTGGGCGAGAGGGACGCAATATCCGTACCCTGGAGACCATGACCGGCGTGGATCTGATTATAGACGACACACCGGAGGCAGTCATTCTGTCAGGCTTCGATCCGATTCGCCGCGAGGTGGCAAGGATCGCCCTGGAGAAGTTGATTGTGGACGGCCGCATACATCCCGCCAGAATCGAAGAGATGGTGGAAAAAGCCCAAAGGGAAGTGGAAGTGATGATCAAGGAGGAAGGCGAGGCGGCCACCCTGGAGGTGGGCGTTCATGGTATTCATCCGGAATTGGTCAAGCTGTTGGGCAGGATGAAGTTCAGGACCAGTTATGGTCAGAATGCCTTAAAACATTCCGTTGAGGTTGCTCAGCTTTCGGGCTTGCTTGCAGCCGAGATGGGACTGGATGTGAGATTGGCCAAGCGTGCCGGCCTGCTGCATGATATCGGCAAGGCCGTGGACCATGAGATGGAAGGTTCTCATATCCAACTGGGAGTAGAACTCTGTAGGAAATACAAAGAGAATGCTACAGTTATCAATGCGGTGGAGTCCCATCATGGTGATGTGGAGGCCACTACCCTGATCGCATGTATTGTACAGGCTGCTGATACAATCTCTGCTGCAAGACCGGGGGCTAGAAGGGAAACTCTGGAGACCTATACTAGCAGATTAAAGCAGTTAGAAGAAATAACCAACAATTTCAAGGGAGTAGACAAGTCTTTTGCTATTCAGGCAGGTCGTGAAGTCCGTGTGATGGTAGTACCTGAGCAGATTACCGATGCAGACATGGTTCTGCTGGCCCGTGACATCTCTAAGCAGATTGAGGCCGAGTTGGAATATCCCGGACAGATCAAAGTAAATGTGATCCGTGAATCTCGCGTGATAGATTACGCGAAGTAAAGACGCCAGTGTTAAAAGAGTTCCGTTATCGGAGCTCTTTTTTTTGAAAAAACTCTTGTGTATTGAGGAAATTTGTAGTAATATATACGGGATGTATGATTGTATACAATTATCCAATCATATACCGAGGAAAGAACCGGGAGGCGGGGAGCCGGAAATACCCAATGTGCCGGAAGGTGCTGTGTTTTGACCGGGGCAGAACGGATTCCGCGGCATAAGGCGGTGTCTTGGCAATATATATGGAAAGGCTAGGTTGAGGATCATGGAGAGAAAGGCTTACAAGGACTTGAGCAGAGAGGAATTGCAGCAGCTGCATACGCAGTTGTCGAAGGAATATGAGGATGCGAAGGCCAGAGGGCTGAAGCTGGATATGTCCAGAGGGAAGCCCGGCGTGACCCAGTTGGATATGGGTATGGATATCTTTGACGTGCTGAATGCGCAGAGCGATATGAGAAGCCTGGAAAAAGTGGATGTGCGTAATTACGGAGTTTTGGACGGCATAACGGAGGCCAAGCATATGATGGCAGATATTATGGGTGTATCCGCGGACAATGTGATTGTATGCGGTAATGCCAGCCTGACCATAATGTATGATACGGTATCCCGTTCCATGACCCATGGCGTAATGGGCAGTACGCCATGGTGTAAATTGGAAAATGTGAAGTTTCTGTGCCCTGTGCCGGGATATGACAGGCATTTCGCCATCACAGAGCATTTCGGCATTGAGATGATTAATGTGCCCATGACACCCCAGGGGCCGGATATGGATCTGGTGGAAAAGCTGGTGGCGGGGGATGAGAGTGTCAAGGGCATCTGGTGTGTACCCAAGTATTCCAACCCTCAGGGATACAGTTATTCCGACGACACAGTCAGGAGATTGGCTGCGCTGAAGCCTGCAGCGGAGGATTTTCGTATTTTCTGGGACAATGCCTATGCGGTGCACCATCTGTATGAGGACCGCCAGGACGAAATTCTGGAGATTCTGACGGAGTGTGAGAAGGCGGGGAATTCGGACATGGTGTATGAGTTCGCCTCCACCTCCAAGATCAGTTTTTCCGGTGCGGGAGTGGCCGCCATTGCCGCATCCGAAGGGAATCTGAATTTTATCAGAAAGTCCATGACCATTCAGACCATCGGTTACGATAAAATCAACCAGCTTCGGCATGTGCGGTACTTCAAGGATTTTGAGGGGATCAAGGCTCATATGAGGAAGCATGCGGCCATTATGCGTCCCAAGTTTGAGGCGGTGCAGCAGGTGCTGGAGGAAGAACTGGAAGGGCTGCAGATCGGCAGCTGGACCAAACCCAACGGCGGCTATTTCATTTCTTTTGACGCCCTGGAGGGCTGTGCCGGGGCCATTGTGGCAAAGTGTAAAGAAGCGGGAGTGACGCTGACAGGGGCCGGAGCCACCTATCCTTATGGCAGGGATCCCTTGGACAGCAATATCCGCATTGCACCGTCCTTCCCCACACCGGAGGAGATGGCTTTGGCCACGGATCTCTTTGTACTCTGTGTGAAACTGGTGAGTGTGGAGAAGCTGCTGGCTTGCTGAGTCCTGTTCTCCCTTCCTGCCGCATTTACCGCACAGACAGCTTTGGCCAAAATTGTGTTGCCCCGCATTGGAAGCAGGACGGCATGGCAGTCATGTAAACATATTCTGCGGCATACAATAGAGTGTCCACATTTAATGTATGCAGATAGCGGGAAGAGGAAACATTGAAACTTGTCAATAAACAGTTGATTCTATTTATCATCGGAATATGCGGCGGCATTCTGCTCGCCGGTCTGATAAAAAGTGAGTTGTTGTCGGGAACGGAACTCCTGGGGGAGAATGCCCTGTTACAGGTGCGCTATGCCGAGATCCACAGCAAGTCACTTTTTCTGCGTCTTTTGGGACAAAGGCTGGGGGAGGCGCTGCTGTTGATCCTGCTTTCCACCACGTTTCTGGGGATGGCAGCAGCCTGGTTCTACGCCTTTCGTTTCGGGTTGTCTCTGGGGATGTTGTTGGTGACATTGTTTGCCGCCCAAGGGATCAAGGGGCTGTTGCTGCTGGCGGCCGGCCTGCTTCCTCAGATGCTGGTCTATGTTCCCGTGTGGGCTTTGCTGCTGGCTTTAGCGGAACGGACCTGCAGACGGCTTTACTATTTGAATGGATATGAAGGACTAGGCGGGCTGAAGCGGATGGGGATACATTTGTCGGCACAGGCGGGACTTTTGCTGTTTGTGCTGGCTGTGGGATGCTGGCTGGAGGCCTATGTGAACCCTTATTTACTGCGGCTGGCAGTGAAGATTTTCTGACATTACTGCAACATATAAAATAGGGCTTGATCCCGGGAAATATTGTTGTTATGCTAGAGATAGACATCGGCGGAGGGAATCGGGAGGCCGCCAGGGGAAGAGGGACACATATGGAAGAGAGAATGGAACAATTCATTACATATCTGGGGCAGGTCAGGGGCCTGTCCGAAAATACGGTGCTTTCTTATCGACGGGATCTGCTGCATTTCAAGAACTATATGGAAGGCGAACTGGGGATAAGCGATTTCCGGGAGGTGACACCCGATTGTCTGGAGGACTATTTTTGTATGCTGAAGCAGGAGAAAAAGCCTTCCACTGTGTCCCGTCATATGTGTTCTGTCCGGGCCTTATACCGTTATCTGGTGAAAATGTATCTGGTGAAGGAGGATATTACGGAAAGGCTTCGGGCGCCCGGAGTACAGCGGGACATGCCGGAAGTTCTTACTGTGGAGGAGGCGAAAGCACTGGTGGAGCAGCCCTCTGGCGTTGGCCCCAGACAGCTGCGGGACCGGGCTATCCTGGAATTGATGTATGCCACGGGAATCAAGGTGTCGGAATTGGTGGCGCTGAAAGTCTCTGATGTGAATCTACGGTTGGGGTTCTTGCATTGCAGGGAGGAGGGGAAGGATCGGGTTATTCCCTTTGGAAACTGTGCCAGATCGGCACTGCTGCAATATTTGGACGGGGGACGGGATGCCTTGCTGGCAGAGGAGCGCTGCGAGATCCTGTTTGTGAATTACAGCGGCGCCGCCATGACCCGCCAGGGGGTGTGGAAGCTGATCCGCAGATACGGGGAACTGGCGGGTATACAGAAAGAAGTCAATCCCCACAGCCTGCGTCATGCCTTTGCAGTGCATCTGATTGAAAACGGGGCGGATCTGCAGAGCGTGCAGGAGATGATGGGACATGCCGGCAGGGCGGCTACGCAGATTTACGCGGCCGCCCGCCGGCCTGGGAACAGGGAAGCATACAGCAGGAATCATCCCAGAAAATAGAGCCATTTTCTTTTTATTCATATTCCGCCAAATCCAGGATCAGTCTCTCTGTATCCGCCCATCCCAGACAGGGGTCGGTAATGGATTTCCCGTAGACGCCGCCCCCTACTTTTTGACATCCTTCTTCAATATAACTTTCCACCATGACGCCTTTGACCAGCTTGTGAATGTCCGCATTCAGCCTGCGGCTGTGCATGACTTCCTTGACGATACGGATTTGCTGGGCAAATTGTTTGTTGGAGTTGGAATGATTGGCGTCAATGATGCAGGCCGGGTTCTTCAGATCCATCTTGCCGTACATTTCCATCAGGCGGCTTAAGTCCTCATAGTGGTAGTTGGGGGTATTGTTGCCGTGTTTACTGGTGGCTCCCCGCAGCACCGTATGAGCCAGGTCATTGCCGTCCGTCTTGACAGACCAGCCCCGGTAGATAAAGGAGTGGGGGTGCTGGGCTGCGAATACGGAGTTCAGCATCACCGAGAAATCGCCGCTGGTGGGGTTCTTCATCCCGGCGGGCACGTCGAAACCGCTGACGGTGAGACGGTGCTGCTGGTCCTCCACAGAGCGGGCTCCAATAGCCACATAGGAGAGGATGTCGGACACATAGCCCCAGTTTTCAGGGTAGAGCATCTCGTCCGCCGCAGTCAGACCGGTTTCCTCCACGGCCCGGATATGCATTTTCCGCATGGCGATAAGCCCGGCCAGAAAATCTTCCTGCTTTGCGGGGTCAGGCTGGTGGACGATCCCCTTATAGCCCTCTCCGGTGGTGCGGGGCTTATTGGTATAGATCCGGGGAATCAGAATCAGTTTTTCGGCTACTCTGTCGTTTAATGCTGCCAGTCGGTCTACGTAATCGCACACGGAGTCTTCGTTGTCCGCAGAGCAGGGGCCCACGATCACCAGCAGTTTGGAACTTTGGCCAGTGAGCACTTCCCGGATTTCCCGGTCACGTTCTGCCTTTCGCTGTGCCAGCGCCTGGGGCAGAGGATATTGGGCCCGTATTTCATCGGGGGTGGGTAATTTTTCTATAAATGTAAAACTCATTGTATCTTCAGACCTTTCTATATTGGTATGCCGCTGATTTTTCCAGGCAGTACTCATTATAGTCTATCGTAAAAAGTATGGCAAGTATTTTGAGGCAAATATTTATACCCGGGTGCAGTTGGGCTGCGGCAGATCAATTTCTCTTTTTCCCACGCAGGCTCTGACGCCGCAGACATCCCAGATAAAGGGCGCATTGCAGGATCTGGCTGGCCAGCAGTCCGTACAGGTAGCCCTGGATGCCCAGGCGGGGCACTGTCAGCAGGATAAACAGCAGCCGCACCAGCAGGGAGGTCACATTGATCAGAAACAGCCGTCCTGCCAGCCCCAGTCCCTGCAGCACGCTGGACAGGGTGGTGTCCAGATAGAGGAAGGGGCAGATCAGGCTCAGGGTGCGGATAAAATGTCCCGCCAGGGGGCTGCGGTACAGTCCCTCCCCCAGGAGCCGGCCTGCGAGCAGGAAAAAGCCCATGCAGGCCAGGCCCAGCAGAAAGCAGTATTTTACCGTGCGCAGGACGGCCCGGCGGATGCCCTGGTCATCTCCTCTGGCATAGCATTCGGAGATCATGGGCAACAGCATGACGGACACGGATCCGGTCAGGGCGTTGGGAAAAAAGATCATGGGGAAGGCCATGCCCGTGAGCACGCCGTACACGCTGAGGGCAGTGGCATTGTCATAGCCATAGCTGCGCAGCCCGGCGGGGATAGATACGGACTCCACGCTCTGCAGCAGGTTCAGCACGATCCGGTTGGCGGTGAGAGGGAGGACCATTCCCAGCAGCTGTCCATAGCCGGGGGCGGTCAGGGAACGGGGGGATAATGTACCGTTCCCTGCCGCGGAGGCATATCGGGAAAAATGTATCCAGGCGGCCAACAGGGCAGCCAGCATGGAACAGCCTTCGCCGATGGTCAGCCCCAGTACTGCCACATTAATGGAAGGAATACGGCCCTGGGCCAGTATGGCGGCGGAGACCAGATAGACGCAGGCCACCCGGCAGCATTGTTCCAGCAGCTGGGTGCCTGCGGGGACCCCCGCCTTTTTGATACCGTAAAAGTATCCGTTGACACAGGCATGGATGGCACTCAGAGGAATGGAGGGGGCCAAAATGCGGATCATAGGGGCTGTGCGGGGTTCCAGGAGCAGTCTGACCGCTATGTAGTCGCTGCCCGCATAGAGTCCGGCAGTGCAGGCCAGGGACAGGGGGACTGTCAGCAGCAGCCCCATTATCATGGGCCGCCGGGAGGGAAGAGCAGTGTCTTCCAGACCGGCCTGAGCCGCCACAAATTTGGAGATGGCAGTCTGGAAGCCTGCGGCGGTCAGAGAAAAGGACAGGGCCAGTACGGGGGACAGCAGTTGATAGATGCCCATGCCTTCCTCCCCAAAAAGCCGGGACAGATAGATGCGGTAGAAAAATCCGATAATCCGGGTCACCAGCCCGGTGACGGTCAGGATGGCGGCTCCCATGACCAGGGGATGCCTGACGCGGGAGTGTTTTTTTTTGGAAGATGACATAGGGGTCCTCATATTAATGCAGTTTCCCTATTATATTACCCGGCTCGGCCTGCTATGCATATCCGGGATAACCGCCGGGGCATGCGGAGCCTGAAATCATCTGTCCCGGGGAGTTGACAGAAGATCTGTGTAGTGCTATATTGGAACTGTTAAATCTTAGTAAGTTACTAGGAATTAAGCAGATCCGGGTAGGATATGCGGAACTACAATCAGCAAATCCCGGAGGGTGCGCTGAATCATGTCAGAACGCGAGAGCGGTCGGACATGATTCACAGTGCTGCGTACCCATCGGGATATGCGGAACTCTAAATAGGAGGAATCGCCTGTGATTTATTTGGATAATGCGGCAACCACAAAGACTGCCCCGGAAGTGGTGGAGGCCATGCTTCCCTTTTTCAGTGAGTACTATGGCAATGCCAGCAGTATTTATACGCTGGGCGCGGCCAGCAAAAAAGCCCTGAACCAGGCTAGGAGGACTCTGGCGGACTGTCTGGGGGCAAAACCGGAGGAAATCTATTTTACCGCCGGTGGCTCCGAGGCGGACAACTGGGCTCTGAAAGCGGCGGCGGAGGCTTATAAAGAGAAGGGAAGGCATATTATTACCACCCGGATTGAACACCATGCCGTCCTGCACACCTGCGAATATCTGGAAAAACAGGGCTATGAGGTGACTTATGTGGGGGTGGATGAAAACGGTATTGTGAATCTGGAAGAACTGGAGGCGGCCATTCGGCCGGATACCATTTTGCTGTCGGTGATGTATGCCAATAATGAGGTGGGTACTTTGCAGCCCATCCGTGAGATCGGAGAGATGACCCGCCAACGGGGGATTCTGTTTCATACGGACGCGGTGCAGGCATTTGGGCAGCTGCCCATCCAGGTAGACGAACTGCATATTGACATGCTCAGTGCCAGCGCCCACAAGGTGAACGGCCCTAAGGGTGTGGGCTGTCTCTATATACGTTCGGGGCTGAAACTGCGCAGTTTTATCCACGGCGGCGCCCAGGAGCGGTCCCGGCGGGCGGGGACGGAGAACATTCCCGCCATTGTGGGCTTTGGCAAGGCAGCAGAGCGGGCCATGCGGATTATGCCGGAGAAGATTCGGAAGGAAACGGAACTGCGGGATTATCTCATTCAACAGATTTATGGGAAAGTCCCCTATTGTCGTCTGAACGGGGATCCTCACAGAAGGCTGCCCGGCAATGTGAATTTTAGCTTCGCGTTTATCGAAGGGGAGTCCCTGCTGATTATGCTGGATATGAAAGGGATCTGCGCGTCCAGCGGCTCGGCCTGCACTTCCGGGGCGCTGGATCCCTCTCATGTGCTGCTGGCCATGGGCCTGTCCCATGAGCTGTCCCATGGCTCCCTGAGGCTCACTTTGTCGGAGGAGAATACCAGGGAGGAGATGGACCTGGTGGTGGAAGCTATTGGGGAGATCGTGGGGAAGCTGCGGGCCATGTCGCCATTGTATGAAGATTTTGTAAAATCGGAAAAAGAATGCGCCCCTGAGAATAATACCGGGGAGAGACAGCCCGAAAGCGGGCCGGGGCTTTGCACACAGTTCATGACAGACGGAAAGGGCTGAAAGGAGACGGATATGTACAGTGATAAAGTAATGGATCATTTTCAGAATCCCCGGAATGTGGGGGAGATAGAAGACGCCAGCGGCGTGGGGACCGTGGGCAACGCCAAATGCGGTGATATCATGAGAATATATCTGGAGATAGACGATGAGGGGATCATTCGGGATGTGAAATTTAAAACCTTCGGATGCGGGGCGGCAGTGGCCACCAGTTCCATGGCCACGGAACTGGTCAAGGGAAAAAGCATCCGGGAGGCCATGCTTGTCACCAATAAAGCGGTGATGGAGGCCCTGGACGGCCTTCCGCCGGTGAAGGTACATTGTTCCCTGCTGGCGGAGGAAGCCATTCACGCGGCTCTGTGGGATTACGCGGAGAAAAACGGCATTGTCATCGAAGGACTGGAGAGACCCAGGTCTGACATCAGTGAACATGAGGAGGAAGCGGCCTATTAGAAGCAGGCGGCATTTGTGTTTTCCGGCTTGCTATGGTATAATGGCTGCGTCGGGTTGGCGCAATATCACAGACGGATTTCAGGTTCGGTCCGGTCCGAACTTGGGATCTGCAGACAGAGGGAAGAATGAAGCAGAAAGTGGTGGTGGGCATGTCCGGGGGGGTGGATTCCTCGGTGGCGGCCTATTTGTTACAACAACAGGGATATGAGGTGATCGGCATCACCATGCAGGTCTGGCAGGAGGAAGAGCCCTCGGAGCAGGCCCGGCAGGGGGGATGCTGCGGCCTGTCGGCAGTGGAGGACGCCAGAAGGGTGGCAGAGACTCTGGGTATCCCGCATTATGTGATGAATTTCCGGCGGGAGTTCAAAGAGCAGGTGATAGATTACTTTGTGGAGGAATACCTTCAGGGGAGGACCCCCAACCCCTGTATCGCCTGTAACCGATATGTAAAATGGGAATCCCTGCTGCGGCGCAGCCTGGAATTGGGGGCGGATTATATAGCCACAGGCCATTATGCCAGGGTGGACAGGCTGGATAACGGGCGCTATGCCATCAGGAATTCGGTGACAGCGGAGAAGGACCAGACTTATGCCCTGTACAGCCTGACCCAGGATCAGCTTGCCCGCACGCTGATGCCGGTGGGAGCGTATGCAAAGGGGGAAATCCGGCAGATTGCACAGGAATTGGGCCTTTCGGTGGCTCAAAAGCCGGACAGCCAGGAGATCTGTTTTATTCCGGACCATGACTATGGGGCCTTTATCCACCGGGAAGCCTCGGACAGAGTATCGCCACCGGGAAATTTTGTCACCCGGGACGGCCGGGTGCTGGGGACACACAGAGGAATCAGCCATTATACCATCGGACAGCGCAGAGGGCTGGATCTGGCCATGGGCCGCCGGGTGTTTGTGACCCGGATCAGGCCGGAGACAAATGAGGTGGTCATCGGGGAAAACGAGGACACCTTTACCCGGCGGGTGCTCTGTGACCATGTGAATTATATGGCTCTGGAGGATTTGACAGGTCCCAGGAGAGTGGTGGCAAAGATCCGCTACAACCATGCCGGTGCTCCCTGCGTGATTGAGAAACAGCCGGAGGGCCGGGTGCTGTGCAGTTTTGAACAGCCGGTGCGGGCCGCCACCCCCGGTCAGGCGGTGGTGTTTTATGAGGGGGAATATGTGCTGGGAGGCGGGACCATCCTGGAGGGATGAAGCCGCGGCGGCGGGGTTGTCTGCAGATGGACGAGCTGGCAGGGAAGCCGGGTAGGGAATAGTAATTTGCCTGAATCGGGGAATTGTGAAAGCAGGGCTTTCCGCCAGGAAACCGGACGGGCATCAAGGCATATTATGAAGGAGACAGCGGTTTGCCCGGGATGGCCTGCCGCCGGGAAGAAGCATACCGGGACGGGCCATGGGCAAAGGCTGCGCTGTAGAATCACATGGGCATGTGGGGGAGCCTGTTCAGGGCCGGACTGGGTTTTCAGCCGGGTTTCGGCCAGGGCCGGTCCCCCGGTATGCAGGAAAGAGGCAAGGATGGATATGCAATTTGACAGAAACCGAAGGAGAGAAAAAAGTTACCGTGGCGTGGAGGGTACCATTGTGAGCATGGAACCTACCCGCATCGGCAACCGCCGGGCAGACGGCTGCGTGATGTTCGTTGGCCTGGAGGACCAGAACGGGAATCTGGTGAACTTCCTGGTATCCCCCACCGCGTTTGTGCTGGATTATGTGATGCTGCGGGAGGGGATGGAAGTGACCATGTATTACCGCACAGACGAGCCGGTGCCCCTGATCTATCCGCCCCAGTACAGGGCGGCAGTGGCAGTGCCCCGGATGTCGGGGCAGATGGTGGATGTGGATTATTACAACAGATCCCTGATTAATCAGGATATGACGCTGCAGTTGAACCTGGACGGCAGCGTGGATATCACTACCACCAACAATCAGCGCTTTTTGGGTAGCCCGGCAGGCAATGACCTGGTGGTGGTATACAGCAGTTCCACCAGGAGCATTCCGGCTCAGACCACTCCGTCCCGGATCGTGGTGTTATGCCCTAAAAGCGTTTAAACTCCGGCTGACGGTTTTCAAAGACAGTATAGTACCGGAAGCCGCATTCCTGCAGCACCTCCTCGGCTCTGTGGAAATGGGCGGCAATCTCGGCGGGATCATGGGCATCGGAACCGATGGTGATGATCTCGCCTCCTTTTTGCCGATAGCGGCGGAGTACTTCCCTGCATGGGTGCACATCCCGCATCCCGTCCGAGATTCCCCCGGTGTTGAGTTCAAGCCCCTTTCCCTTCTCCAGCAGCAGTTCCAATATTCGGTCAAACAGGTCGCTATATGTTTCGTAACAATAGCCCCTGTCCTTTTCGGGTCCGTAGCGCACCACATAGTCCAGATGGCCGTACACGTCAAAATTGTCAAATTTTTTCAGATTTTCAATTACGGACTGAAAATATTCCCGGTAGGCCTCCTCCTGGCTGCGTCCCTCATAAAAGGCGGGATAGTAGGGATCCTGGCCCCCGCATACATGGGAGGAACCGATGATAAAGTCATAATCGTGGTTTTTGGCGAAAATGGCGTTTTGCCGCATCAGATGGGGCTGCAGGCCCAGTTCCACGCCGAAAAGAATCCGAATCTGCCCGGCGTATTTTTCCCGCAGCCGAATCAGATCATAGAGGTAAGCGTCCGGGTTCAGTTCAAACATACCCTGGGGCGTGTCCTCCGAAACAGGGAAGTCGAAATCATTGTGTTCGGTAAAGCACATGTGAGTCAGTCCCAGGGCAATCCCTTTTTGGATCATTTCTTCCATGGAGGCGTCCGAGTCCCCGGAGTGGGAGGAGTGCAAATGGCAATCGGCTTTGATGGACATGCTCTGTCTCCTTTCGATCAGTTGCTTTTTCTATAGTTAGCTGTTATAATACCATGTCCCATATGAAAAAACAAGAGGGAATGCCATGAGAGCAGACTTTTCAGAGTCTTTTACTGCAGATTGATTATTGCCCGATTCGGATGTATAATACAGCTATGGGCGTGAATGCCTGCAGTTGAGATTACAGGGAAGGAAAAAGAATATGGCTGTACAGGGTGAGACAAGGGAGAGAACCGAAATTGAGATCAGGGAGCCAAAACGTTACCAGGTCATCATGCATAACGACGATTTTACTCCCATGGATTTTGTGGTGGAACTTTTGCGGGAGATTTTCCATAAGGATGAGATAGAGGCCGTCCATCTGATGATGAAGGTGCATGAGAGCGGCCGGGCAGCAGTGGGCGTATATCCCCGGGATATCGCCGCTACCAGAGTGCATAACGCCACAGCCAGGGCCAGGGAGGAAGGGTATCCCTTTCGGATGACCATGGAAGCAATCTGAGAGAAATGAGGATAATGAAAATGGGTGTATCGGAAGAAGTGGAGGAGATAATCAATCGGACGGTTGTTTTGGCTAAAAGCGCGCATTTTGAGTATGTGGTGCCGGAACTGATGCTGTTCGTGATCTGCCAGAATGATGTGTTTGCGCAGGCATTTGAAAACTGCGGGGGCAGCGTTTCGGAATTGGACTACCATCTGAGGACATATCTTGAAGAGCAGATGGAATGCCGGGAGGCGGATGAGGGGAAGGCTCCCGAACTGTCCCTGGACATGCAGAACGTGCTGGAAAAGGTGGGAGAACTGGCGGAAAACAGTGGGAAAGAGGCGGTGGAACTGTCCCATGTCCTGTTTGCCATATACGGGCTGGAGGAAAGCTATGCTGTCTATTATATGCGGGCCCAGGGAGTGGAACGGAACACACTCCTTCAGGAAATGGCCGTTCTTTATGAAGAGGGGAGCCGCGGCAATAACAGGAAGCCGGGTGCGGATCATTGGGAAGAAAAGGATGGCATGGCGGCGGGACAGGAACAGCCCCAGGACGAGCCGGAGGAAGGGGAGGATTGGGAAGGGCAGGAGCGGCCCCGCGGCAGCAGGCAGGGCGCCGGCTGGCAGCGGTATGTGGTCTGTCTCAATGATCTGGCGGAGCAAGCCAATCCTCTCATCGGCAGGGAGGAAGAACTGGAGCGCACCATGCAGATTCTCTGCCGCAGGGAGAAAAACAATCCTCTCCACATAGGGGAACCGGGGGTGGGAAAGACCGCCATTGCCTATGGTCTTGCCAGGCTTTTAGAGGAAGGCAGGGTTCCGGAACCTCTGCGGGGGGCAAAGATATATGCCCTGGATCTGGGAAGCCTGCTGGCGGGTACCCAGTACAGGGGAGATTTCGAGAAGCGCTTTAAGAAGGTGATGGACGGCGTCAGCCGCCAGGAGAAACCCATCCTCTATATGGACGAAATCCATAATATTGTGGGTGCGGGGGCGGTGGGCGGCGGAGCCTTTGATGTTTCCAACATGCTGAAGCCCTATCTGGAGAGGGGGCAGATTCGGTTTATCGGCGCCACCACATACGGGGAATATAAAAAGTATTTTGAGAAGAGTAAGGGCCTTGTGCGGAGGTTTCAGAACATTGAGATCCGGGAACCGGCCCCGGAGGACTGTGTGCGTATTCTGGAAGGCTTGAAAGAGGGCTATGAGCGGTTCCACGGCGTCACCTATGAGGAGGGGGCGCTGGAATACGCGGTGGAGATGAGCGCAAAGCATATCAATGAGCGCTTTCTGCCGGATAAGGCCGTGGATCTGATGGACGAGGCGGGAGCCTACCGTCGGCTGCACCCTCTTGCGGGGGAAGGGCAGTCCGTGGGAAAGGATCTTATCGACGAACTTCTTTCCAAAGTCTGCCATATTCCCAGGCAGGCGGTGGAAAGGGACGAGGCGGCAGTGCTGGCCGCTCTGGAGGGGCGCCTGCAGGGCCAGATCTTCGGCCAGGAGGAGGCGGTCTCCCAGGTGGTCAATGCGGTGAAATTCTCAAAAGCCGGGCTTCTGGAGGAGGGAAAGCCCCTGGCCAGCCTGCTCTTTGTGGGGCCTACCGGGGTGGGGAAAACGGAGATCGCCAAAAGCCTGGCCAGAGAACTGGGCATCAGCCTGGTCCGCTTCGACATGAGCGAATACGGGGAGAAACATGCAGTGGCCAAGCTGGTGGGCGCGCCCGCCGGTTATGTGGGCTATGAGGAGGGCGGCCTTCTCACAGAAGAGATCCGCAAACATCCGCATGCAGTCCTTCTGCTGGACGAGATCGAGAAGGCACATCCGGATATCTACAATATTCTGCTGCAGGTAATGGATTATGCCACGCTGACGGATAACCAGGGCAGAAAGGCGGATTTCCGGAACATTATTTTGATCATGACATCCAATGCGGGAGCCAGCCGGGTGGGAAAACCCGGCATCGGTTTCGGTGGGGTGCAGGTAAAGTCAGATGCTATTCTGGAGGAGGTGAAACGTATCTTCCAGCCGGAGTTTCGCAATCGTCTGACCAGGACGGTGGTATTTAACGGAATGGACGACAGGATGGCCGGACAGATCGTGGACAAGAAGCTGGGGGAACTGAAACAGATGCTTCTGCGCAGGAATATAGAACTGTCGGCGGATGAAAAGGCGAGGGCGGGAATCAAAAGAAAAGGCACAAGCGCGGAATTCGGAGCCCGGGAAATCGAAAGGGTGATACAGGGGGAGATCAAGCCCCTTCTGGTGGATGAGATATTGTTCGGCTCTTTGAAAGAAGGGGGGAAATGCTTTCTTTCCTGTGAGGACGGAACCTTTACCATCAAACAGTAGCCTTCGGAAAGGAGTTGGACAGATTGCCGGTATTTCGTTTGAATCCCGGGGAAATATCTTTCCCCAATCCCTTGTTGGCCCGGGAGGACGGGCTGCTGGCCGTGGGGGGAGATCTGTGCGTGGAACGTCTGCTGCTGGCGTATACCCATGGCATTTTTCCTTGGTACGAGCCGGGGGAGGAGATATTGTGGTGGTGCCCCAGGGAGCGTTTTCTGATTTTTCCCGGGGAAATCCATATCTCCCGTTCCATGAAAAAATATGCGCAAAAACATCAATATCATATGGAACTTAACCGGGACTTCGGGGACACCATGCACCGATGCCGGGTCAAGCGGGAATTCGCGGAGGGTACCTGGATCACGGATGAGATGGAAGAGGCCTACCGCAGACTGCACCGGGAGGGCTATGCCCTGAGTCTGGAAGCCTATGAGGACGGCGTGCTGGCAGGGGGGCTCTACGGTGTCTCCATCGGGAAGTGTTTTTTCGGGGAGAGTATGTTTTCAGAAAAAGAAAACGGCTCCAAGGCAGCGCTGATCGCCCTGGCCCGATTGCTGGAAGAGAAGGGATTCCTGTTCATTGACTGTCAGTTTCATACGCCTCATCTGGAGCGTATGGGAGGGAGGTATGTCTCCTGGGAAGCGTATGACGGAATGCTTCGGAAGGGCATGTAATAAAATTATTAACAAACTGTAAAAATTGCCAGTTTTGCCAATTATTTTTGATTTACATCTTGAATTTTGGACAGGAATTAGGTAAAATAACAGTGTTGACAAAATTTTGACAATCCGATGGCTGGATGCCTGGGGAGTTTCTTGTCAAAACAATATAAAATTTTAGGAGGAAACTAAAATGGCAGTAAGAGTAGCAATTAATGGTTTTGGCCGTATCGGTCGTCTGGCTTTCAGGCAGATGTTCGACGCAGAGGGCTACGAGGTAGTGGCTATCAACGATCTGACCAGCCCCAAGATGCTGGCGCACCTGCTGAAGTATGACTCTTCCCAGGGCAAGTATAAGTACGCTGACAGCGTAGTGGCCGGTGAGGACAATATCACCGTGAACGGCAAGACCATCACCATCTACAAAGAGGCGGACGCTTCCAAGCTCCCCTGGGGTGAACTGAAGGTAGACGTGGTTCTGGAGTGCACCGGTTTCTACACCTCCAAGGACAAGGCTTCCGCGCATATCACCGCCGGCGCCCGCAAGGTTGTTATCTCTGCTCCCGCAGGCAATGACCTTCCTACCATCGTATACAATGTAAACCATGACACCCTGAAGGCTGAGGATACCGTTATCTCCGCAGCTTCCTGCACCACCAACTGCCTGGCTCCCATGGCTAAGGCACTGAACGATTTCGCAGCGATCCAGAGCGGTATCATGACCACCGTGCACGCTTACACCGGTGATCAGATGATTCTGGACGGTCCCCAGAGAAAGGGTGATCTGAGAAGAAGCCGCGCAGGCGCATGCAATATCGTTCCCAACTCCACCGGCGCTGCCAAGGCCATCGGCCTGGTTATCCCTGAGTTGAACGGCAAGCTGATCGGTTCCGCTCAGCGCGTTCCCACCCCTACCGGCTCCACCACGATTCTGGTAGCTGTTGTAAAGGGTGAGGTTACCAAGGAAGGCATCAACGCCGCCATGAAGGCAGCAGCTACCGAGTCCTTTGCTTACAATGAGGATGAGATCGTATCCTCCGATGTGATCGGCAGCACCTATGGTTCCATCTTCGATGCTACCCAGACCATGGTTTCCAAGATGGAAGACGGTAACTCCCTGGTACAGGTTGTGTCCTGGTATGACAATGAGAACAGCTATACCTCTCAGATGGTCCGCACCATTAAGTACTTCAGCGAGTTGGCTTAAGTATCATATAATAAGACCTTTTTAAGGGTCCGGTCCTTGGACCGGGCCCTTGGCTTTTGCATTAAATAAACAGCGACTATTAATGAAGATGTAAGGAGATCATAAAATGGGCTTGAACAAGAAATCCGTTGATGATATCAACGTAAAAGGAAGAAGAGTTCTGGTTAGATGCGATTTTAACGTGCCTCTGAAGAATGGTGAGATCACCGACGAAACCCGTATCGTGGCGGCACTGCCTACGATTCAGAAGCTGATTGGCGACGGCGGCAGGGTAATTCTCTGCTCCCACCTGGGCAAGGTGAAGGAAGGCCCCAATGAGAAGGAGTCCCTGGCTCCTGTGGCCAAGAGACTGTCCGAGAAGCTGGGCAAGGAAGTGGTGTTCGTAGCGGACTACAATGTGACCGGCGAGGCCGCCACCGCCGCTGTGGAAGCCATGAAGGAAGGGGATGTGGTTCTGCTGCAGAATACCCGTTTCCGCGGCAAGGAGGAGACCAAGAACGGCGAGCAGTTCTCTCAGGAACTGGCTGATCTGGCGGATGATTATGTGTGTGACGCCTTTGGTTCTTCCCACAGGGCCCATGCTTCTGTGGAGGGTGTGACCAAGTGTATTACCGCCAAGGGCGGCTCCAATGTGGTGGGCTATCTGATGCAGAAGGAGATCAATTTCCTGGGCAACGCGGTGGAGAATCCGGTAAGGCCCTTTGTGGCGATTCTGGGCGGTGCCAAGGTTGCGGATAAACTGAATGTAATCTCCAATCTGCTGGAGAAATGTGATACGCTGATTATCGGCGGCGGCATGGCCTATACATTCCTGAAGGCCCAGGGTTATGAGATCGGCAAATCCCTGGTGGACAATGAGAAGCTGGATTACTGCAAGGAGATGTTGGAAAAGGCCGAGAAGCTGGGCAAAAAGCTGCTGCTTCCCGTGGACTCCGTGACCATCGCCGAGTTCCCCAATCCCATTGACGCTCCTGTGGAGGTGGAAGTATATGATGTGGAGAACATGCCTGCGGACAGAGAGGGCTGCGATATCGGACCCAAGACCGCAGCCATGTACGCCGAGGCGGTAAAGACTGCTAAGACAGTGGTTTGGAACGGACCCATGGGCGTGTTTGAGAATCCCACTCTGGCGGCAGGCACCATCGCTGTGGCTAAGGCTCTGGCAGAGACCGATGCTACCACCATCATTGGCGGCGGTGATTCCGCGGCGGCAGTGAACCAGTTGGGCTTCGGTGACAAGATGAGCCATATCTCCACCGGCGGCGGCGCTTCTCTGGAGTTTTTGGAGGGCAAGACCCTTCCCGGCGTGGCGGCTGCTGACGACAAATAGAAATGTGACAGCGGGGCCTGAGTCCCCGTATCGGAAAAATAGACAGAAATCGAGGAGAAGAGTATGGCTAGAAAGAAGATTATTGCCGGCAACTGGAAGATGAATATGACGCCCAGCCAGGCAGTGGAACTGGTAAATACCCTGAAACCCCTGGTGGTAAATGACGAGGTGGACGTGGTATTCTGTGTGCCCGCCATTGATATTATCCCCGCCATGGAAGCGGCCAAGGGTACAAATATCCAGATCGGTGCGGAAAATATGTACTATGAGGAGAAGGGCGCGTTCACGGGCGAAATCGCTCCTGATATGTTGACGGATGTGGGCGTGAAGTATGTGATCATAGGCCATTCTGAGAGAAGAGAGTACTTTGCGGAGACGGATGAGACCGTGAACAGAAAGGTGCTGAAAGCCTTTGAACATGGTATCACCCCTATTATCTGCTGCGGTGAGTCCCTGACCCAGAGAGAGCAGGGGATCACCATTGACTGGATCCGTCAGCAGATCAAGATCGCGTTCCTGAACGTGACTGCGGAGCAGGCTGCTTCCGCCGTAATTGCCTATGAGCCCATCTGGGCCATCGGCACAGGCAAGGTGGCTACCACCGAGCAGGCGCAGGAGGTGTGCAAAGCCATCCGTGACTGCATAGCCGAGATCTATGATCAGGCCACGGCGGAGGCCATTCGGATTCAGTACGGCGGCTCCGTGTCTGCCTCCAGCGCTCCCGAGTTGTTTGCGCAGCCGGATATTGACGGCGGCCTGGTGGGCGGTGCGTCCCTGAAGCCGGATTTTGGCGCGATTGTGAATTATAAATAGGCAGTAAAGTTCATAATATGAGGAATCGGATGCAGGATACATACTCCTGTATCCGGTTCCTTTTTTATGGCTCTGGGAGGTGTAGACTATTTGATTATAAAAATCCACATTATAGAATAAACAAACAATATTATAAAACAATCCAGATAAATACATTTAACATGAAGTAAAATTAATATTACATAACGCCTTGAAAAAAACTATGGATATGGTATAATAGATTAGAAACATGCATTCCTTTTTTGATTGAGAATGCATGGAAGCATATGGAATATTAAAAATTTAAAAAACAGGAGGTATTTCTTATGAAAGGTTTCATGTTGATTGGATTGATTGGTACATTGCTGACAGGTATGACGCCGGCAGCAGGATGCTCTCATGATCATACCACGTTCCTGCCGGACGGAACCCGATTTAGTCATGGGTATAGCCATAGTTATAACACATCTCAGGGGGTTAAGGGCTGTAACGTAACGGTTTACTATGTCTATACCCGGGAGGAGTGTAATTCCTGCCATGCAGTTCTGCAGTCTTTTAAAACCGGTGAGACGGAGTTACATAGCGAGCCGGATCATAAATAGTGTGACACGGGACGCACAGCTTGAATTGGAAGGAGAGATGGGATTTGAAAAGGGCTGCTCTGCTCGTTATGGTTCTGCTGTTGACAGCCTGCGGACAGGCGGGGACGGAAGAGAGAACTTCCGTGGATTCTTCTTTTGTCCAGGAACCCCAGTCTGAGGCATTTGACTGGCAAGACGAAATATGGAATGCGGATCTAAAGGAAGGCTTGGCTTATACATTGTATTTGAGACAATATATTGATGATCTGGAGACAGATACGGCCTATAGTCTCTATGAGAAACAAAACACTTTTTACAGTGTATGGGGAAAGCATATCTATGCCTTGGACTGTTTGGGCATGACACTTCAGGATGGGGGAAGCGTTCAGCTGTCCTATTGCCTGAATCATTATGAAGAAGGAGCAGAGGAGATCAGGCATCAGGAATTTCAACTTCCCGATCTCCCTGGCGCTGTCGGCCTCTACAAAAATGTGGTGGCATTTGATATCGTAAATGAAGAGGAGTGTGTTCTCTTTGTTCAGGTGAAACAGGATGAGCAGCTTGAAAAGTATGTGGCTATCCACATATCCGCAGACGGAGAAGTCCAGCGCATGACGGATCTGTATCCGGCCATGGCGGAGAACGGAATTTTAGGTCAGGAAGGATATGTCTTTGACAAGATTTATACGGATGCCCAGGGGAATTATTATTTGATATCGGATGGCAGGCTGGGAGAGATTCTGGTACTTGGAGAGGACGGAGCGGTACAGGCGCATGTGGAGACCGGGGGGAGCGAGGTACAGTTTTCCATGAAAGATCCCAATGGCGCCCCTGTTTTCGAGTGGTATGATCCAGGGGAGGAGTTGTTACATCTGGTGGGCTATGATCTCACATCGGGGATCAAGACCTTAGCCAGTGTGAAACTTCCGCCTTTTACGCCAAAGGTCTTGTCGGAAGAGGGCTTTTTGTATTATCTGGACACGGATACAAAACTGTACCGCTGGAAACTGGGCACAGGAGAAGTAGCGTACTGCATGGACGGTGAAGCCATGGGGTTGAGCGCCAATCCAGCGCTGATGCGGATATCCGTCGGCGCTGGCGGGAAGCCGCTTTTGCTCAGTCATGCCGGAGGTAATACATGTATTTATCTGTTGGATACCGAACAGGCGTCCTCTAAAGTCATGCTACGCCTGGTAAGCACAATGTCTTATTGCGATTATGTTTTGGACTGTGCTGCGCAATTTTCCAGGCAACAGGAAAATTCTGTTCTGCTTGTGGATAAGCCGGAAATAGAGGGCATTACGGCAGCGGAGGAAATTACCCGCATACAGAACGAATTTCGGGAACGCGCATTACTGGAACTCACCTCCGGAGAGTCGGCGGATCTCTATCTGGTATCTGCAGCGGATATGAGGATGCTGTATAAAAAAGGCGCTCTTGCGGATTTGACAGGGGTTCTGCCTTCGGAACTTGAGAATTGTATTTTCCCCGGCGTACTGGAAAGCGGTGTGATTGAGGGCAGGCAGATTGGTCTGGCGCCCCAGGCCGCTGCCACCGTTGCCATGGTATCCAATGAATTGTGGACAGGGGACAGTTGGACCTATGAGGAGGCATTGGATTTATGGGACAGCCAGCCGGGGCTGGAATATCTTCTGGTCTCTCCGGGTTACAATTATGGGACAGGATATTTGTATCAAACATTTCTGCGGGATCTGGCCCGTTCTCCCTTTCTGGATTTGGAAAAGGGGACATGTAATTTTACAGATCCGCTGTTTATACGGATTCTGGAGCATATGCAGGATTATCGCGGTTCCGGCAGATGGGAGGAGAACCCTTTGGAGGAGGGAAAAGCAGCGGGCTTTTTTGTCACGCTGGTCTCTTATCCCTATTTCACCCAATTAATGGCTCAGTATGGGGAACAGTATCATCCTGTGGGCTTTCCCACACAGGAAGGGGCCGGAAATTACTGGAATGGTGATTACTATCTGGTGATGAGCAAGGATAGTCCGAACCGGGAGATTGTGCAGGAATATCTGCTGTCGCTCTTTGATCCGGAGCAGCAGCGGGACAGTGACCATCCCGTTCGGAACGATCTGATTTCCCGTTATACCGTGTACAACGATACCGGACAGGGCCCCAAATTGCAGTATGACATGGGAGACGGTGTATTCTCCGTTCTGGAAACAAAGAAGGATGGCAGCAGCTGGGAAGAGGAGTATCTGGCGCTGATGAACGGTTGCGGCTATTGCTCAGAGGACACGGGAGAGATATTGGAGATTATTAAGGAGGAGGCGGAATACTGTTTTTCCGGCGGCAGAGATGTGTGGAAAACGGCGGAGATTATTCAAAACCGCGTGCAGACATATATGAATGAACATAGTGATTAGTAGGCAGGGCGTTCCGCAGCGTTGTGGGGCGCCCTGCCAGTTTAAGAGGCTATATAGCTTCTTTTTGTTTCTCCGTATTCTCGTCCGTCCCGGCATTTTCATTGCCGGAGGTAATCTCTTCCCCCACGCTGTCTTCCAGGTCCTCCATTTCTTTTTGGACGGATTGCAGCTTGGTATCCAGGTGAATGGCCCGCAGGATCCGATTCACATCCTCTGGGGAAAACATGCCGATGGCCTTGGATAGCTGGCCGATCTCTCCCCTGTTTACTTTCAGGTGCCCGCCGCCGGAAAGGGGGATGTTGATGGTCTTTTTAGGATCTGACACATCTCCCAGGCAAATGCTGTTTGTTTTTTCATCACAGATAAACGCCACTCCATTGTAGGTGATTACCCCGTCCTTGGCCAGATAGCCATAGGGAACTTTTGGAGCGGTTTTGAGGCTGGTAATGGGCGTCTTGCTGCCCTGGAGGGCGGCTTCATAGATTTTGTGGACGTCGCTTCTGTCACCTGTTTTTTCATGGCCTGTCCCGCCGGAGATATGATCCGTCTGTTCCTCGTCCAGGGGCTGCTTCTGAAACAGGCTGCCGCAAGATTCCAGCCAGCCTGAATTGTCCGCCCGGAGGCCCTGGGTAAAGCGTCCCGTCCGAAAGCCTGCGGCGGGAGCGCTCTTTGTCATACCTGTCTGTTCTGTATGGATTCTCATATCGTTTTCCTCCTGAAATTAAGCCACGGACGGCACTGAAACTGCTCTGTGCCATCCGTGGCCAAAATGCTTACGCTGATAAAAATATCGGCATATTCTACGGAAGATTTAGTGCCGCTGATAGTCGTTTTTTGCAGTCCTTGCAAATCCATTCAGGCATCAGGCGCGCCTGATTTGTGCATTGCGGAAAAGAGAGTTTTTTGATACAATATAATAGAATGTGAATCTGCAAACTGAACGGGAGGGAAAAATAAATCATGATATTCAAATGCAAGAACTGTGGAGGCAATTCGGTCTACAGTCCTGAGAAGAAGATGATGTACTGTCCGTTTTGTGACAGTGAAAAAAGCGAAGAACGGCAATATGAGCATGCCCGTATGCAAGTATGTCCCAACTGCGGCGGCGAGACAGCTTATACCGAACATACCTCGGCCATGCAATGCCCCTACTGTGACCATTACATAATTTTGGACGAGAGAATAGAGGGGGCCTACACCCCCGGCAGGATTATTCCGTTCAAATTGGGCAAGGAGAGTGTGAAGGGACTGCTGCGGGACAAATTCAAGAAGTGTACTTTCGCGCCCACGGATTTTTTGTCGGAGGTGCGGCTGAACACCATGTCAGGGGAATACGTCCCTTTTTGGATGTATGACTATCATACCCGCTGTCAGTTCCAGGGAGAAGGCATCAAGAGCCGCAGCTGGATCACGGATGACATGCAATATACCGAGCGTTCTTACTATAATGTGGTGCGGGACATGGGCATAGAGTTTCAGGGGATTCCGGCGGATGCCTCTGTGAAGATGCCGGACGGCATCATGGACCTTTTGGAGCCTTACAATTATGGGGAGCTGGTTGCTTTCCGACCGGAGTATATGTCCGGTTTTATGGGAGAGAAGTACAATATGGCAGCGGAAATGATAGAGAGCCGCGCCCACGCCAAGATGGAGAGCAGCGCTTCGGCCATGCTGCAAAAGAGCATCGGCGGATATTCTTTTGTGACACCTGTGAATCGGAGCATAACGGCCCCGCCTCCCGGCACGGAGTTTGATCTTTTGCCGGTATGGGTGTACCGCTATACCTATAAGGATAAAGAATATCCTTTTTATGTGAATGGGCAGACCGGCAAGATTATCGGGACCACGCCCGTATCCAAGGCCAAGGTCTGGGCCTATGGAGCAACATTGTGGGCCTGTCTGACTGCCATTTTAGTCCTGCTGGGCGTTTTGTCCGCATATGCCCTGACCGGAATTTTTACCCTGTTGAACACTTATTCAGCATAGGAGGGCGTTTGAGATGGAGAATGATATAAAGAAGGAAGCCAAAAGGCAATATATTCATTTTTTTCGTATCTGGTTTATCATAGTGGGTGTACTGCTGGTGATGGCGGTGCCGGTAGTTGCGGTAAAGCTGATGTCGCGCCCGTCGGAAGGGCGTGGCAATCATCAGGCCCCGAAGGAGCGGGTCTTTGACTATGCGGATGTACTGACGGAAGGGGAAGAGGAGCAACTGCGGGAACTGATCAAGAAGAGTGAGGAAGAGATTGGCTGTGACCTGATTCTGGTGACCATGCGTCAGCCGGTGGAGGGAAGTGAAGCCAGGGAGGCATATAATTACCGCTATGAGGACTGGGAACTGAATATGCAGGACATAGCGGATGATTTCTATGATAACAATATGTACGGATATAATGCCCCCTATGGGGACGGCGTGCTGATATTGGACAACTGGTATGAGGGACAGTCAGGTACGCATCTGTCCACCAGCGGCAGGTCTTTTGATATATTTGGTGACTATGAGATTGATCAGGCCCTGACTTGTGTGGCCAATTATATCGAGAGTGATCCCTGCAGAGCGTACAGCGACTGCATCAATTATATCACAGACAGAATGAGCAGCAACGGCGGTACAGTTATCGCTTCCGGGCTTCTGAAGCTGGCACTGGTGCTTCCCACTGTTATTGCGGGGGTATTTGTGGGCATGAATCTGCGCAGCAAGGAGGGAAAAAAGACCACTACGGCTACTACCTATATTGCCGGCGGTAAACCGGTGATGAATCTGCAGAGAGATGATTTCATCCGCAAAGAGGTGAGCCGGAGGCGGATTGAGACCAGTTCCGGCTCCAGTAGCGGAGGAGGAGGCGGCGGTGGGCGCGGCGGCGCTCATGTGAGCAGCGGCGGTCATACTCATGGAGGCGGCAGCCACCGTAGATAAAGGCCTGCCCGACAGAGAAGGTTTTCCTTATTAAATTGCAAAAGCACAAAAAAAAGAAGCATCCACATGACGGTATGGATGCTTCTTCTTTCGTTTGATTTATGCCATCTGGTTTACGGCTTTGCTCAGATGGGACACCTTTCTGGCGGCATTGTTCTTGTGATAAATGCCCTTGGAAGCAGCCATCTCGATGGTCTTGGTCGCTGCCTTCAACTCGGCTTCTGCAGCGGACTTGTCCCCTGCCTCGATAGCGGCGTACACCTTCTTCATAGCAGTCTTGGTGCCGGACTTGATAGACTTGTTTCTCTCAGCCTTGGTGCGGTTTACCAGAATTCTCTTCTTCGCGGATTTAATATTTGCCAAAATTACACCTCCAATTACGATCCAAATATGTTATTATCGACCGGTTTATCTTAGCCAGACACGGAGGACTAAGGTAAACATACTCTTGTATTTTAGTAAAAGAATGGCAATTTGTCAATACATAAAACCCAAAAAAACGCAAAAACTGTTACTATTTCGATGGAATGCGCAATGGATGTGGAGCCGCCGTATACAGACGATGTGGCGGATCATTATGTGACCGATCATTTAAGGAATAAGGAGAATGCATATGAGTGGGTTTCAGGTAAGGACGGATCTGGCCTTGGAAGCCAGGGAGAGCATTTCGGAGGCCGACAGTGAATTACGGGGTGTCCGGGTGGAGGAATACTGTCAGGAACAGGAGGATATCAAGGTCACCAAGGTGATGATTGACACCAAAAACGGGGCTAAGGCCATGGGAAAACCCATGGGAACTTACATTACCATAGAGGCTCCCACCATGCTGGAGCCGGATGAGGACTATCACCGGGAAATCTCGGAGTGTCTGTCCCGGGAACTGGTACAGATGATGGAGCAGGAGAAAGAGGAATTGTCCGTTCTGGTGGTGGGACTGGGCAACCGGGAGGTCACGGCCGATGCCCTGGGGCCTCAGGTGGTGGACAATCTGTTTATTACCAGGCATATTGTGAAGGCTTACGGCTCTGCAGCTTATAACAAAAAACGCATGAACCTGATCAGCAGCATCGAGCCGGGGGTGATGGCCAAAACCGGCATGGAGACAGCGGAGATCATCAAGGGGGTGGTGACGGAGACACAGCCGGACCTGCTGATCGTGATCGACGCGCTGGCGGCCCGCAGCACCCGACGTCTGAACCGCACCATCCAGATTACCAACACGGGTATACAGCCCGGTTCAGGGGTGGGGAATCACCGCAATGCCCTGACCAGGGAAAGTCTGGGGGTGCCTGTGATCGCCATCGGCGTGCCCACGGTGGTGGACGCTGCCACCATTGTGGGGGATGCGCTGGAACGGATTATGGAGGCGGAGAAGGATTTTGACCGGGTAAAGTATATGGGGAACCACCGCACCGCCTTCGCGGAACTGAACAATATGTATATGACGGGCAAGGATATTGACGCGGTGGTAAAACGGGTCAGCTACACCGTTTCGGAGGGCATCAACATAGCTTTGGAATGTCAGTAAGGCTTCCTGCCCGGAGTCCCATACTGGAATGTCCCGGGCCGGGTACGCATATAGTAGTAGGGATGAACCGGGAAAGCGGGTGAGGCCTGTCAAACGCAGGAAAAGCAATAAAATAATTCCCGTCATAGTGATATGCGGCATCCTGCTGCTGATCTGGCAGGCCCTTGTGGGCGGGCGGGGAAAAACGGAGGAGGACGGTCTGTTTTCCAGCCTGTTGGAGGCGGGGCGGGACCAGGGGATCCGGGAACTGATGCCGGTGTTGGCAGGGCAGTCGGAAGGCCGGGAGGACCGGGAAGGCCTGCTCCTCCGGGAGGAGAGTCTTGGGGATTGGATGCCGGGCTACCTCTACCAGACCCAGTCCGGACAGGTGGCAGTGCGGCAGGAGCATCAGGAGGCCGTTACAGGGCAGGAGGAAACGGAATTGTCCCTGGAGGAACTGATGCGGATGGAAAACCAGGAGAGCACACAGGAGGAGGGCGTGGTGGTATTGGATCTGGAGAGTCTGCTGGCGGAAAATGGCTGGGATGTCCGGGAACCTTCCCCGGAGGAGGAAGCGGCGGTCTCGGAGGCCGTGGATCCGGAGAGTCGGACAGACGGAGGGGCCTTCACAGAATTTATTCCTCATATTCGGCAGCAGGTCGTGGATCTGACGGCATTGCAGGATTATGAGACGCTTCGCAACGGATTTTATATTGTGGACAGCGTCACCAATATTGGCCGGGACCTGCTGGATGTGGATGCGCTGACCGGCCGGGACATGACCATTGACAAGGAGAGTGCGGGACCCCAGATTCTGATTTACCACACCCATTCCCAGGAGGGCTTTGCGGATTCCGTACCCGGGGATGAGAGTACCACCATTATGGGTGTGGGGCAGCATCTGGCGGATATTCTGGAGGAGCAATATGGGTATCAGGTGCTGCATCACGAGGGAACCTATGATGTGCCGGGGCGTGACGATGCTTATTCCCGTTCCCTGCCGGAGATTACCCGGCTGCTGGAGGAGAATCCTCAGATTCAGGTGGTTATTGATCTGCACCGGGACGCGGTGGCGGATGAGAACACCCGCCTGGTCATGGACCTGGACGGCAGACCCACTGCCCGGTTCATGTTTTTCAACGGCATCAGCTGGACCCGCAGGACCGGCAGCATCAGTTATCTGCAAAACGACAACTTGCCGGACAATCTGGCGTTTTCCTTTCAGATGAAGCTGAAGGCGGAAGAGTATTACCCGGGACTGACCCGGAAGAATTACATAAATGGTTACCGTTATAATATGCATTTGCGTCCCCGCACTTTGTTGATTGAACTGGGGGCCCAGAACAATACCCTGGAGGAGGCCATGAATGCCTGCGATCCCATCGCCCATCTGCTGGATCTGGTGTTGTCCGGGGAGGAGGCCGCTCCTTTGGAGGCGCAGGGATAGAAAGGAATACTATCAACTTGCATAGATGGCCTGTTTCTGTTAAAATAAGGCATATGTAATAAAATGGAACAATAAAAGGCACAGACGGAGAGGAAATACGGATGAGTTCTATAGAGCAGAGCAGAATACGCAACTTTTGCATTGTGGCCCATATTGACCATGGCAAATCCACGTTGGCGGATCGGATCATTGAGAGCACCGGGCTTTTGACCAGCCGGGAGATGCAGGCCCAGGTGCTGGACAATATGGAACTGGAGCGGGAGCGGGGTATCACCATCAAGGCCCAGACTGTACGCACCATCTATAAAGCCCGGGATGGGGAGGAGTATGTCTTTAACCTGATCGACACTCCGGGACATGTGGATTTCAATTATGAGGTCAGCCGTTCCCTGGCGGCCTGCGACGGGGCTATTCTGGTGGTGGACGCCGCCCAGGGCATTGAGGCCCAGACTCTGGCCAATGTGTATCTGGCCCTGGACCATGACCTGGATGTATTTCCGGTGATCAACAAGATTGACCTGCCCAGTGCGGAACCTCAGCGGGTGATCGAGGAGATTGAGGATGTGATCGGTCTGGAGGCCCAGGACGCGCCTCTGATCTCCGCCAAGAACGGCATCGGCATTGAGGAAGTACTGGAACAGATCGTTCACAGAATCCCGGCTCCCGGCGGCAGCCCGGAGAATCCGCTGCAGGCACTGATCTTTGACTCGGTGTACGACCCATATAAAGGGGTTATTATTTTTTGCCGCATCATGGAGGGCAGGGTAAAAAAGGGTACTGTAATCCGCATGATGGCCACCGGGGCCAGGCAGGAAGTGGTGGAGGTGGGGTATTTCGGCGCGGGCCAGTTCCTTCCCTGCGAAGAACTGAGTGCGGGCATGGTGGGCTACATCACCGCCTCTATCAAGAACCTGAAGGATACGGCAGTGGGGGATACGGTGACGGATGACAACAACCCCTGCGGGGAACCGCTGCCCGGTTATAAGAAGGTGCAGTCCATGGTGTACTGCGGTATGTATCCGGCGGACGGTGCCAAATATCCCGATCTGAGGGACGCTTTGGAGAAATTGCAGTTAAATGATGCGTCTCTGAATTATGAGCCGGAGACTTCCGTGGCCTTGGGCTTTGGGTTCCGCTGCGGATTTCTGGGGCTTTTACATCTGGAGATTATACAGGAGCGGCTGGAGCGGGAGTATAATTTGGATCTGGTTACCACTGCGCCGGGGGTTATTTATAAAGTGCATCGGACCAATGGGGAAGTCATCGAACTGACCAATCCCTCCAATCTGCCGGATCCCTCCGAGATTGAATATATGGAAGAGCCCATCGTCAATGCAGAAATTATGGTGACCAGCGAGTTTATCGGCTCCATTATGGAACTCTGCCAGGAGAGGCGGGGGCGGTATCTGGGCATGGAGTATATTGAGGGCGCCAGGGCGCTGCTGAAATATGAACTGCCTTTGAATGAAATCATATATGACTTTTTTGACGCGCTGAAGTCCCGCTCCCGGGGGTATGCCTCCTTTGATTATGACTTAAAGGGGTACGAGCAGTCCAGTCTGGTGAAGCTGGACATCCTGATCAACCGGGAGGAAGTGGACGCGCTGTCCTTCATCGTCCATGCGGATTCTGCCTACGAGCGGGGCAGGAAGATGTGCGAAAAGCTGAAAGACGAGATTCCCCGGCATCTGTTTGAAATCCCCATCCAGGCGGCAGTGGGAGGCAAAATCATCGCCAGAGAGACAGTTAAGGCCATGCGCAAGGACGTGCTGGCCAAGTGCTACGGCGGCGATATCACCCGAAAGAAGAAGCTGCTGGAGAAGCAGAAGGAGGGAAAGAAGCGCATGCGCCAGATCGGCAGCGTAGAGATCCCCCAGAAAGCCTTTATGAGCGTGCTGAAGCTGGATGATCGGAAATGACAGTATGCAGATAGCGGTGTCAGAGGGAGATGATTTGCAGAGGACAGGCAAAACTTAAGCAGGTGAGTGAGGCTGAGTGAAAAATATAGAAATATACATTCATATTCCTTTCTGCGTGCGCAAATGCGGGTATTGTGACTTTTTGTCCGCTCCTGCAGGACAGGATACGCAGGTAAAATATATAGAGGCTCTGGAGCGGGAAATGGAGGGCCGGGCGCAGGCATATGAGGATTTCCAGGTGGTCACTGTCTTTATTGGCGGGGGTACTCCCAGTTTGCTGGGGCCGGAGGGGATCGGGCGGATTCTGGAGACTTTACGGCGTTGTTATCGGGTGCTGCCCGGGGCCGAAACCACTCTGGAGGCCAACCCGGGCACGGTGGATCGCAAATCGCTGACAGGGTATTATAAGGCGGGGGTCAACCGTCTGAGCCTGGGACTGCAATCCTCCTGGGACGGGGAATTGAAGACTTTGGGAAGGGTCCACACCTGGGGGCAGTTTCTGGAAGCCTATGAGGGGGCGGTGGCAGCAGGCTTTTCCCATATCAATGTGGATCTGATGAGTGGTTTGCCAGGGCAGACTTCCGCCTCTTACCAGGCCACCTTGAGAAGGGTGGCGCAGCTTGTGCCTGCCCCGGAACATATCTCCGCCTACAGTTTGATTCTGGAGGAGGGAACGGATTTTGCCAGACGGTTTGAGGCCGGAAGTCTGGAACTGCCGGATGAGGAGACGGAGCGGGCTTTGTATGGGCTGACGGAGCAGGTTTTGCGGGCGTATGGCTATGGGCGCTACGAGATCTCCAACTATGCAAAAGAGGGTTGTGAGTGCCGCCATAATCTGGGGTATTGGACCCGGGAAAACTATCTGGGCTTTGGTATTGGGGCAGCTTCTCTGGTGGAAAACATAAGGTTTCAAAACGGAGCGGATTTGCAGGCGTATCTGGGGGATCCTCTGGGGCAGCGGGAGCTGGAACAGCGTCTGAGCGTGGCGGAGCAGATGGAGGAATATATGTTTCTGGGCCTTCGGCTGACGGCGGGCATCGAGGCGGAGAGATTTTATGAGATATTCCACTGTGGGCTGGAACAGATTTATGGGGATGTAATCAGGAAACATGTGGCCCGGGGACTGCTGGTTTACCGGGAGGGGGAGGCGGGCAGAACCTTATGCCTGACCCCAAAAGGGCTGGACCTGGCCAATTATGTAATGGCGGATTTTCTGGAACCGAAGCCTTTGGAATCCGGGCCATCCATTTAAAAAGTAGGAAAGGCACGCAAAATGTCCTAATCACATAGACTAGAGGTAAGAGTATCCTGTGGAGGCTACGATTGAAGACCTTTCAAAAGCCCTTAACCTCTGGAGAAGAAGCTCACTATGTCCGCCTGCTCAGGGAAGGAGATGCCGACCAGGCCCGGGCAGCCAAGGACACCTTAATAGAGCGCAATCTGCGCCTGGTGGCTCATGTGGCCAAAAAATACCAGAACGTGGATGAAGATATGGAAGATATGATCTCTATCGGCTGTATCGGCCTGATCAAGGCCATAGATACTTTTGATGCAGGCAAGGGCAGGCTGGCCACTTATGCCTGCAGATGTATTGACAATGAACTTTTGATGCTGCTGCGCAGCAAGAAAAAGACTTCCAGGGAGGTATCCCTTTACGAACCCATCGGACAGGACAAAGAGGGGAACGAGATTCACCTGATGGACGTGATTGAACAGGAGCAGCAGGATGTGGTGGAGGCCCTGGAATATCGGGGGAATGTCCAAAGGCTTATGACGCTGATGCGGCAGGAACTCACAGAAAGGGAGCGGGAAATTCTATTACTGCGGTATGGACTGTGGGGGAACAGGGAGCTGACCCAGAGTGAGATCGGTGAGAGGCTGGGGATCTCACGGAGTTATGTGAGCCGGATTGAGAAGAAGGCCCTGGGGAAACTGCGGGGGAAGTTTGAGCAGGGGTGAGGGCGAAAGTAAATAATGTCCAGAAAGGGATAGAGTCAGTTGAGTTATAAGGTAGCTTAACGGGTTCTATCCTCTTTTTATCTGTGGCATTGTATTTAACGAAAATGTTTTGTAAAATGGAATAAATAAGTTGGTTTCATATTGATAACTAAAAAATGAGATGTATGCAAAATGTGTATATTGCAATTTTTGCAGAGACTTCATATGGGTTTTGCATATGCACATAGGGGGATGGGCACCGGAGGGCCGGTATTGTAAAATGATTAACAGAAAGGAAGTGGATAAAATGTATAAGACCAAAACAAATGCGGAAATAGGGAAATATCTGTCAAGGCTAATCCGTGAGAGATTCAGTTCTCAGCGGCAGTTTTGTATAGCGTGCCTCAAGGCGTATGATAATGCCGTGCCGGATGATGTGCAAATCAAGAGGATGACTAACAGGATTTCTCAGATTGTTCAAGGAAAGAGAGCGGTTCAGCTGGAGGATTTCCCTATATTTACGACTCTTCTGGGCGTAACCTGTGAGGATATTATAAGTGCAGGAGAGTGTTCCGCACCGACAGGAAATCATTTGACAAACTACAACATAGCTTTTTCAAAGGATGAAAAGCTTTGGGAAGAGTATGTCCACAGGGAGGACAAGCTGATTCTGAATCTTGATGAATATGGGAAATCAGTTATCGATTATGCGATAGAGTTTAAAAATTTTGATTTTTTAAAGTATTTGATAGAAAAAAAGTATATCTGGTTCGTAGATGATCCCGTAGCCATTCATGTCGCAGATTCTCAATACAATGCAAGCGAGCGATGGATGCTGACTTTTGGAGGCGGTACAAGTATTGAGCGCAGGCAGTGGGAGGAGAGAAATATATCATGCTGGCAGGTTTTCTATTCTGGAGATAATAGGGGTAATGGGAGTAGACGATCTCTTGAACTGGATACTTTGCAGTATAAGCTGTCAGGAAGTGTTGATATGAGAATGCGAATGATTTGTTTGGCACTGGAACACGGTGAAGTCGAGATGTTGCGTCAACTTCGAGCCAGAGAAATTCCATCATTATACGAGGTATCCTATTTAGCGTATTGTTCTGCAGACTGTGACAGCTATTACAATGAGGATATGGTTAAGCAGGTTGCAAAGTCCGGAGAGGAGATATTGAATTATTTTACAGAAGAATTTGAGATAAAGGATAGTTGTGGAACGGTAAATATCTTTGTATTTCCATATATGATGAATCTGATAGACTGCCTTATAGAGAAAAACAGTCCGTACCTGGAAAAAGTATTGAAAGTATCATTAAAGCATAATCAGGATGTGTATAAGAAATTGGTAGAATTGAAAAGTAGTTCAACAAAATACTACACCGAATATTATAAAGATTTGAATCAGTTTCGAGATGCAGCAGGAGTATTGCACAAGATAAGGGATGAAGAAGAATATGTAAAATCCTGTGTAGATAGTACGATAAACAGTATAATGAAAGAAGCCCGTTTTTATGAAAATGGTAATATAATACTTTATAGAGACGGGGGGGATACGCGATGGATTGATTACCAATGTTATTCACGTAAATGGATATTCAAGTAAAAAAGAGATAAATCGTCTGATCCAGCAAGTAAATGACTGGTATGGCAAAATCCGCGAAAAAAGTTTTTGAACGACAGCAATATGCGTGAAAATATACTATGGAGGTATGCAATATGGCTACCATAGAATGCCCCAATTGCAGAGGGCAGATTTCAGATAGGGCAAGAAAAACTGGAAAATCCACCTGAAGAGCATAAATCCGCCCATGAATTGTTGTCAGAATGTTATGATGCGTATTTGACATTTACCGGTTTGGCTGTAAATCTGACAGGCAGCTTAAACACGTTTTCCGAAGATTTTGAGAATGCTGATACAGAATTCCTTCACTGCTATCATGTGATGGAATTTTACGTACAGGATTAGCATCGAAGGTTCAAAAGGGTTTTGATGATTGTCTTGTATGTTATGTGGAAAGCATATATAATAGGGGCATGTATAGTTAGTATATGAACTGTAGGCTATCGAAAGAATCTCTTATGAGCAGTGCATGGGGGCAATTATCATGGCAAGGACCGTTGGGATTGGTATTCAAAATTTTGAGAAGTTAATAATGGAGAATAGTTTTTACATTGATAAAACAGATTTTATCAGGCAGTGGTGGGAAAACAGAGATGATGTGACGCTGATCACCCGTCCACGCAGATTCGGGAAAACTCTGAATATGAATATGTTGGAGAGATTTCTCTCTGTGGAATATGCAGGGAAAGGAAAGGTTTTTGAAGGATTATCCATATGGAAGGAAGGGAAATATCGTGATCTTCAAGGCACCTGGCCGGTAATCTTTTTAAGCTTTGCAGGGATAAAAACTTCTTCTTTTTCTGAGGCAAAAAAAAGTTTGTTTTATCTGATAGAAAAATTGTATAACCGATATGAATTTCTTTTAAAAGTAGATTGCTTAAATGAAAAAGAAAGGGAGTTTATAAAAAGTATTTCTGCAAATATGGATGACTATTCTGCTATTTCTTCTCTGGGTACGCTGTCCGAATTTCTGTATCGCTACTATGGGAAAAAAGTTATTATCCTGCTGGACGAATATGACACACCTCTTCAGGAGGCTTGGATGTATGGCTACTGGCAGGAAATGGTGGAACTCATAAGGGGACTGTTCAACTCCACGTTCAAGACGAATTCCTATTTGGAACGGGCGCTTATGACGGGGATTACAAGAGTCAGTAAGGAGTCTATTTTCTCTGATCTGAATCATTTGACAGTAGTGACATCGACATCGGAGATGTATGCGGACTGCTTTGGCTTTACAGAAAAAGAGGTATTTGCTGCACTGGACGAGTATAGTATGCAGGATAAGCGCACGGAAGTAAAAAAATGGTATGATGGTTTTACCTTTGGAAAATGTAAAGATATATATAATCCATGGTCTATCATAAACTATTTGAAAACTGGAAGACTTGCCACCTATTGGGCTAATACCAGCAGTAATGGTCTGGTGGATAAGCTGATTCGGGAGGGAAGCGCAGAGATAAAGATTTCTATGGAGAACCTGCTGAAGGGGGAACATCTACACAAAGAGATCGATGAACAGATTATTTTTGACCAACTGGATGTGGATGAGAATGCAATTTGGAGTCTGTTTCTGACCAGCGGATATCTGAAAGTGGAGAGTTATGCATTAAATGAGTATACGGGAGCAGACCTGTACGAACTGGCGCTGACAAATAAGGAAGTACAGATCATGTTTCGAAAAATGATAAAGAAATGGTTCTCCGGTACAGGGACAGTTTATAACGGCTTTATCCGAGCGCTTTTGCAGGATGATATAAAGTCCATGAACGCTTATATGAATCGGGTGGCTTTGGCCACATTCAGTTATTTTGACAGCGGAAAAAATCCTTCTATGGAGACGCAGCCGGAACGGTTTTATCACGGCTTTGTGCTGGGACTGGCTGTGGAGTTGGCTGACCGCTATGTCATTACTTCCAACCGGGAAAGTGGTTTTGGAAGATATGATGTGATGTTAGAGCCGAAGAATGAAACGGATAATGCCGTGATTATGGAATTTAAGGTCAACGATTCGCAGGAGGAAATAACCTTAGAAGATACAGCGGATGCGGCATTACATCAGATTGAAAGAAAACAGTATGAGTCGGCTTTGAGAAACAGAGGAATTCCCGGTGCGCGAATCCGAAAATACGGCTTTGCGTTCCAGGGTAAAGACGTTTTGATAAAAGGTCTAATGTGACGCGCAGCTGCCGGAAAGCGATCTGCGGTATATTATGGAAGCCGCAGCAGTTATTGAGCAAAAATTGCTGTGTATTTGGGATTGCTCCTGATGGCATCTGCACATTCTGACGGGAAAGACTGCATATGCTCCAACAATATTTACTGAAACAGGAGAAGGAGTCGGCTTTGCGGCGAAAGCAGAATGCCCCCGATCTCTAAATTGTCTTGTATGTTAAGCGGAGAGCATATATAATAAGGGCAGCTGAAGAGATCGGGAGAAATGGAAATGCCCGGAAAGCTACAGGCTGTCAGATGAGGAGAAAAATATGATCAGTAAAATGAGTTTGTTGCAGTATCTTTCAGAAGAGACCTATCAGACAATCTGCGATCGTCTGGATTTGGATGGCAGCAGCCGAAAAATAAAAGGTAATTTTCGGCAATTTCCGGAGGCATTCGTCTGCCGCGTTCATCCTTACCATATTCAATATGAGCAGTTTGGGCAAGTATGGTTTTTGTCTGTAGACATTGACTGCGAAAAAAACGAAAAAGGGTGTCAGGATTTTGAGAAGACATTGTATGAGGAGTATGTAGGCATATTTGGCCAGGAGGCCATGGGTCATTTTCCCGACTATGAAAACATTTATTGCAGTTACATTGAGTATAGAAATCAGCTGCAGGTTACGAGTGCCGACGAGGTTATAAGGAATATGGCGTTGTTGGGTTGTCCGCCGGAACAGCTTGACGAAAGAAGATGGTCTGAGTATAAAAAGCCGCATGGTACAATTGAATTTTGTGTTTCCAAGGCGGAGGATACCATGATTAAATCAGTGGCGCGATGTCACGGAACCGCTTTGCAGAAGAGAATAAAGGATAAGTCTTTGCATCATATGGGGGCAGGCGTGTGTGTCGCAAAGATGGTCAAAGAAGAAACGGAAAAGGAAATTATGGACTGGCTGTGTTCCAGATACAAAATTGTTGATGTATCATCTCTTTTATGATATCATGTGCTGTACATACAGGATAGCAGGAAGTGGGAATTTTGTATATGTGAAATAGAATCTGAGAAATCTACTGTCTGGTCTGTCTTAAAAGCATGGGATCGCATTTTTTCATAAAGATAACTTCATGGATAAGTAACGGCAAAGGGGAATAATTATGCCTTTTTTGGAGGAAATACTGTGTCAGACCAGGGGAGCGGGAGCCAGGAGAGTATGTGAGCCGCATCGAAAAGAAAGCGCTTAACAAACTGCGGGAGAAGTTTGAGAGGGAGCAGGCGGCAGAAAAATAGAGAGGCAACGGATCAGGGCATGAAACCAGTTCAAACGCAAGGGGTTGAATTGGTTTCATTCCGTTTTAAAGCATTTATACAGAATTTGGAAAGAATGTATGTACGGAGTGAAACGCTTGACCTTGCTGCCAAGAGATAATATAATCAAGGAAAACACAGTGGATTTACAAGGTATTTATAATGCATGATATAAAATCTACATAGGGATATTGTATAAACTCATTCGCCATGAAAGGAATGATTACATGAGTTCGCTTTTTGAAAGACAGGACAGCCTTAATTCTCCCATTGAAACGTTCATCTTTGATACGGAAAAAAGGGACTTCCCCGTGAAGCAGCATTGGCACTATTTTGCCGAATTTATCTATATCCTAAAAGGCAGGGCTGAAGTCACCTGCGATGGAAGAGCATATACTGTTTCAGAGGGGGAGTTGATTATTTTTTATCCGTCGTCAGTTCATTCAATATTTTCAGCGGACGGTTCGCCTGTTCTTTTTGCCGGGATCAAATTCGATTCCGCAAAATTTCAGAATATATCTTCCTATGTGCCGTCTGTGACAGCGATTCTCCGATATGCTCGCACCAAGGATATGCAGATACATTTTAATGCAGAGCAAGCCGAGACGCTGCACAGCCGTGAGATTTTTTCCGACTGTATTAGAGAAACGGAGCAATGCCTGTACGGAAGAGATATTATGCTTCGCTCGCAGATATACAGGCTTATTCTCGGCATTGTCAGACAATGGATCTCTTTAGGACTTGATATAAATAGCTGTCCTATGAGTTCGACGGAAATCTACGGTATAGAGAACATAGCGGAATATATAGACAGGCGGCTTGAGGAAAATATTCGTGTTGCCGATATTGCCGAAAAATGTCATATGAGTTATTCGGGATTTACTGCGAAATTTCGAGAGCAGTACGGCATGAACTGCAAGGAATACATTGAGCGCATGAGGATATTCAAAGCAGAAGAATATCTGCTTTTTACCGACCATAGTCTCATGTATATAAGCCAACAGACAGGCTTTTCCGATTGCAGTCATTTTATCCGATGCTTTAAAAAACACATAGGGCTTACTCCGAAACAGTTTAGGCTGAGCAAAAAGCATTCCTGCTAAAAACCTCATTTCTTATAAACATATCAAAAACCCGTCATAAAAAGAAGAATTTTTAAACACAAAAATAGAACAAATCTCCAAAACTCCCTGTAAACCATTGATGCCGAAATTCCAAATGTGTTATAGTTGATATCATCTAAAATAGAGAGGAGATATATCATGAAGGTATTACTGATCGGCGGGACAGGAACCATAAGTATGGCGATAACAAGGCTGCTGGCAACAAAGGTAGACCAGCTTTACCTGCTCAACCGGGGCCGTAGAAAGGAAGCGCTTCCCGACAATGTACAAACCATCACAGCGGATATTGAAAATGAGGAAGAAACAGCAAAAAAACTCGAAGGCATGACCTTTGACTGTGTTGGTGAATTTATCGGATTTGTTCCCGGACAGGTCGAGCGTGACTATCGGCTTTTCAGGGGCAAAACCAGGCAGTATATCTACATAAGTTCTGCCTCTGCATACCAGAAACCGCCGAAGAACTATATAATCACAGAGGAAACGCCGCTTGACAATCCATACTGGGAATATTCCCGCAACAAGATCGCCTGCGAAAAATACCTCATGGACAGATACAGGGAGGATGGATTCCCCGTTACGATCGTTCGTCCAAGCCACACCTATGACGAACGCAGCGTACCGCTCGGCGTTCACGGAAACGGTGGGAGCTGGCAGGTGGTGAAACGAATCATGGACGGCAAACCCGTCATAATTCATGGCGATGGGACTTCACTCTGGACGATAACGCACAACAGCGACTTTGCAAAGGGCTATGCAGGGCTGATTGGCAGACCGGAGGCAATCGGTCAGGCATATCATATCACTTCTGACGATAGCCTGAGTTGGAACAGGATATATTGGGCTGTGGCAGATGCGCTGGGCGTTAAATTAAAACCATATTATGTGGCTTCGCAGACACTTGCAGCGCTGAGCCGTTACGATCTTATCGGTTGTCTTATCGGCGATAAGGCAAATTCGGTCGTGTTCGACAATTCTAAGATAAAGTCGCTCGTACCTGGATTCAGAACTGCAATCAGTGCGGAGGAGGGCATCCGGATGACCATCGAAAATATTCTTGCGCACCCCGAATTGCAAAATGAGGACAAGGAATTTGACAGTTGGTGTGACGATGTTATAGAAAGGCTTGAAAAGGCCAAAATGGATATAAGCTAACTGAAAATAGAATTAAAAGCGCAGGGAGGAGCTCATGAACAACTTTAATTTTTGCAGCCCTACGGAATTTATTTTTGGGAAGGGCAGAGAGAACGAGTGTGGCGATTATGTCAGAAAATACGGCGGGAGTAAAGTGCTGATCCACCACGGCGGAAAATCGGCAATAAAGTCGGGGCTTCTTGACAGAGTAAAAAACGCACTTGAAGAAAAGGGTATTGCATTCTGCGAACTCGGCGGAGTACAGCCCAATCCCCGGGATACGCTTGTCTATAAGGGGATCGAACTTGCCCGCAGCGAAAAGGTAGATTTTATTCTTGCTGTCGGCGGCGGTTCGGTAATAGACTCGGCAAAGGCCATTGCGATCGGTGCTTTGTATGAGGGCGATTTCTGGGATTTTTACAGCGGAAAGCATGCAGAGAAAGCCCTGCCGGTAGGCACGGTGCTGACCATTGCCGCAGCAGGAAGCGAAGGCTCTGGTGATTCCGTTATCACCAGAACGGAGGGAATGCTCAAAAGAGGTACCGGATCAGACGTGATGCGCCCGGTGTTTTCGATCATGAACCCCGAACTTACGCAGACTTTGCCCGCCTATCAGACCGCCTGCGGCGCTGCGGATATAATGGCGCATGTTTTTGAGAGGTATTTTACCAATACTACGGAGGTTGAGATTACAGACCGCCTTTGTGAAGCGGTACTCTGCACAATGATCAGGGAGACGCCAAGAGTTATTGCAGATCCCAATAATTATGAAGCACGGGCGAATATCATGTGGGCGGGAACTGTCGCACACACTAATATCGTCGGTGTCGGCAGAGACCAGGACTGGAACAGCCACAATATAGAGCACGAACTTTCGGCACTTTACGACTGTGCCCATGGTGCGGGGCTGGCCGTAATAATGCCTGCATGGATGGAATTTGTACACAGACACAATGTACTGCGTTTCTGTCAGATGGCGACAAGGGTATTCGGCTGTGCCATGGACTATGAAACTCCCGAAAATACCGCTGCCGCAGGCATAAAAGCATTCAGACATTTCCTGCATGACATCGGTATGCCGATAAACTTTGCGGAGTTGGGGGCCAAAGAAGAAGATATTCCGAAATTGGTGGAAAAATTAGGTCTGCTTGACGGACACACGGGGGGCTTTGTATCTCTCTGCTCGGAAGATATTGCGGAGATCTATAGGATCGCCGCGAGAGCTTCGCTGTAATAATGCAGGAATAGTAAAGTGAATCAGAAAAAGATCTTGATATAGCTTTCGTCAATCATATTCAGCATAATATAAAGAGGAGGTTTTTATGGAAACAACACACAGGAAAGTTAATAAGAGGCTTCGTTTTACAGACGAACACGGGAATCCGCTGTCAAATCGTGAAATAGGGATCAGACAGGTAAACCACGCATTTTTGTTCGGCTGTGGAGGCTTTGATTTTATGCCGTATGTATTAAAGGGCGGGGATGAGTATAAGCAGCTGACAGACGGCTGGCTTGAGGTATTCAATTATGCCACCCTTCCGTTCTATTGGGGTAGGTATGAGCCTGAAGAGGGTAAACCAAATAAAGACGCGCTCATGAAGACGGCGCAGTACCTTAAGGATAAGGGAGTCAAGGTGAAAGGACATCCCCTGTGCTGGCATACCGTATGTGCTGACTGGCTTATGAAGTATGATAATCAGACGATTATGCAGAAGCAGCTTGAGAGGATTGACAGAGAGGTTACAGGTTATAAGGGCGTTATCGATATGTGGGATGTAATCAATGAGGTGGTTATCATGCCCATATTTGACAAGTACGATAATGCTATTACCAGGATCTGTAAGGAGAAGGGGCGTGTGGGTCTTATCAAGGAGGTCTTTGAGAGGGCTCATGAAAATAATCCTGACGCCATGCTCCTGCTTAATGATTTTAATACGTCCATAAACTACGAGATACTTATAGACGGCTGCCTGAATGCAGGAGTTCCGATAAGTGCCATAGGTATTCAGTCACATCAGCATCAGGGATATTGGGGAAGGGAGAAACTTGAGGAGGTATTGGAACGGTTTTCGCATTTCGGACTTCCGATCCACTTTACCGAGAATACTCTTATCTCAGGTGAGATTATGCCATCTCATATTGTGGATTTGAATGATTGGCGGGTGGATAGCTGGCCGACAACTCCCGAAGGAGAGGAAAGGCAGGCGCGTCAGATGGAAGAGATGTACAGGGTACTGTTTTCCCATCCGCTTGTCACAGCGATTACCACATGGGATTATAAGGACGGGGCATGGCTTAAGGCACCGAGCGGCTTTATAAGAGAGGATAATTCGCGCAAGCCTTCGTATGAGATGCTTAAGAAACTTGTAAAACAGGAATGGTGGACAGATACAACGGTAAAAACTGACGAAAACGGCTGGGCTGAAATAGAAGCCTTTAAGGGCGATTATCAGATAAGCACAGAAGGCAGGAAGGCCGAAGTGAGTCTTATGGACAATGCGGAGATGATTCTTGCCTTAAGGGACTGAAAGACGCCGATGAACGAAGTGCCGAATGATTATGGACGTGGATAATATCAGGAATAATCTGACCGCGGACGATCTGTCGCGGGATGCAATGGCTGAATATGATAAGGTTAGAGAAATCCTTGGTATTGTTTGCGCAGGATGAAAGGACATTGCGGATTATCAGGAGGGAAAGATTTATGAGCATTGATGTAAGCAGGATGCCGAAGCTGGGATTTGGGCTTATGAGGTTACCCGAAAAGGACGGCAAGATCGACCATGAGCAGGTATGCAGTATGATTGATAAGTATATGCAGGCCGGCATGAACTATTTTGACACGGCCTATATATACCACGGAGGGAAATCGGAGGCTGCTGCAAGGGAAGCACTTGTCAAGAGATATCCCAGAGACAGCTTTATGCTTGCGACAAAGCTGCCGGCATGGGAGATAAAGAAAGCGGATGACGTGGAAAGACTATTTAATGAACAGTTAAATAGGGCCGGAGTGGATTACTTCGAATTTTGTGTTTTTCATGGAATAACTTGATATAGTTCAAAAAAGTGATATAATTTGCAATATAACATGTGGATTAAAATGTTTATTGCAAATTATTTGATTTAATAGGAGTTACGAGGAGTGCGGACTGTAAGCGGAACATTTTGTAGAAGTTTTGATGAAGATCAGAATCGAGGATATTGGACATTTTTGCCGACTGAATTAAATTTGTTAGATATTAGAATTGATCAGGATATTACAGATCTTTTGGTACAGGCACATCGGGCGCTTGGTATTTTGGAGGGTATGACAAAATATATTCCGAACGTGGAACATTTTTTAGAAATGATGATTTGTGGTGATGCATATCATTCATGCAGGATTGACAATATTGCAGTGCATTATAGGGATATATTAATGGGAAACAATAATTTGACAGAAACGAAGAGTGCTATAAATTGTCGAAAAGCCTTCCATAGTCTGCCGAATAGATTTTTTACCCCAAATAGCTTATGTGATTTGCAAAATTCTGTTATGGAAGGAATTTTAGCGGATGGGGCAGGTATAATCAGGAAGAATCCCTTTTTAATGCGTCCAAACGTTATTGTCAATAGGCAGGAGTATAATCCGCCAGCTCCAGAGAAAATAGATGAGCTGTTACAGGATTTAACAAAATATATTGCAATAGATCAAAGCGTAGATATTTTGATTAAAGCGGCATTGGTGTACTACCAATTTGAGACAATACACCCCTTTAACAGTGGGAATGGGCGGGTAGGAAGGCTGCTTCCTGCTTTACTGCTTATGAAGCAAGGAATCTTATCAAAAGGCTTTTTGTTTATTTCGGAATATCTTCATAAGTATAATAATGTGTGTTTGGATTTGTATTTCGGAGTACAGCATTTTGGAAATTATACAGAATGGATAAAATTTTTCTTGCAATGCATCATTGATTCAGCAAACCAAACTATAAAACGTCTTAATGTTGCAGTTGATGAAAGGGTTAACATGAAGGTAAAATTGCAATATAATGGTAAATTTTCGGGTGAATTGACTGCAATATGTGATTTCCTTGAAAAAAAGCCAATCTTTATGATTAATGAATTAGTAGATGAATTTCATGTTTCTTATAATACTGCGTCAAATAGAGTAGACATGCTGGTAAAAATGAATATTATAAAAAAAGAGAAAGAACAGCATAGAAATCGAATTTTTGTTGCACAAAAATATATTGATATATTTATGGAGTCCAAATAAATAGTAATGATAAATTTGAATATTTTTAGAGGTAAAATTTATGTACGAAGAAAGATGCAATATAAAAATTCACACATTTCAAGCATTTGATGGTGACAGCTTTCTTGTAACAATATGTGAGAGTGAAAAAGAAATTAATATATTGATTGATTGTGGGAATCAAGAAACATATCAGAATTATATTAAACCGCATTTACTTCATATGTCTGAGCAAGGAAAAAAAATTAATTTCTTAATTTTGACTCATGTGCATAGTGATCATATAGGTGGTGCAATTCCACTGCTTGTAGAGAATAGAAGCTTTGCAGAATCATGCATTATAGAAATTGAACATGTAATTTATAATGGATATTTAGGATTAGAACTGGAATGTTATCCCTCATTGGACTGCACAGCCAAAGAGCAGAGAATGTGTCAAGGAATTTTAGCACAGGGGAGAGCCGTCTCAGGAAGGAAACAGACAGAAAAGCAAATAACACTAAATGAAGAACTCTGTATTTCTCATTTGCTGATTCAAGGCGGCTATAAATGGAATGTATGGGATGATGATAAAAGATGTCTTATTATTGCTGACACACATATGAAGATTGATATTGGCGAACATAGCTATATCCAATTTATATCACCCAATAAGCAACAATTGATTCAAATGAATAAAAAATGGGAGGCATATCTGAAGCGGATTTATAGAAAAGTTTTGAAAATAGATAATGAAATTGTAAGAAATGCATATGAGGCGTTTCAGTGGATTGTGAATAATGCTAATTATGATACCATACAAGAGCTTATAACATCAAAGGCTTTGAATAAAGAATCTGTTGAGAAAATGGCAAATATAACTTATAGTTATGACTATACAGAGGAGAATAAAGAATCGATTGCATTTGTGTTATCTGTAAAAAATAAGAAAGTTCTTTTCTTGGGCGATGCGAATATTGAAATATGCAGAAAAAATTTGGAAAAAATATATGGATTAAATCCTATAGAAATGGAACTTATTAAGCTGTCACATCATGGAAGCAAGCGTAATATATCAAATCATTTTTTAGAACAATTTGGTTCACGTTCATATTTGATTTCAGCAGGTATGACGGATTTACGTCCGTCTATGGAAACTATTGCAAAATTATTGGTTAATCGTCCTAAGGAACAAAAGAGTATATATATTACGAACAAGAATAGTACAATAGAATGTTTTGATACGGACAATATACATAATGCTTTTATGTTTGAATTTGTAAATATTGCAAATAGCGTGATAGAAATATAAGGATGGGTGTAATAATGGTGGAATTTAAGAAGAGTATATGTCAGGTTTTATATCAAAAACAAATAATTGGAACTGGTTTTTTTATTGGGAAAGGAAAAATTGTTACTGCAGCACATGTAGTAGATACTAATATAAAAGTACAGGTGAGTTTTAACGAAAATGATACTGTACCATATATTTATGATTGTGAGTTACAGGAACAACAACCTGATACAGATATTTGCATTTTGATATTTGATGAAAGCCAAAATGGTTTGAAGTTGCATGCGCTGAAATATTCATTAAAACCAGCGCTGGCAAACAGTGAGTTTATTTCTTATGGATATCCAGGCGAAAATCAGGGGAATATGTCTTATATATGTGGTAAAATTATTAATACACATGATGGGGTTGTTGACAGTCAGTATACTGCAGATCTTGAAGTATTGGAGGGGAAACTCAGCAATTATGAAGGATTTTCAGGAGCACCTATTATTGTAAAAAATGAAGTGGTGGGAATTTGCACTTATCAGTGTAGCGACCAACTTAGATTGGTAGAATTTTGTAAGAACATTGAATCTTTGAAGGAAGCTCTTGGTTTAAATAATAGGAAAGAAAAGAATTATATTTCCAATATACCAGTATATTATGAAGAAGATGATTATATTTCAAGACAATTTTTGCTAAATGAAATAGAAAGTCATATTATTGAAACTAAATCGTCAATTATTGCTGTTAGAGGTTGTAGTGGTATAGGAAAGACAACGTGGATTGAACAACTTGAAAATACAAAAGAACTTATTATTTTAGGAAAATATTTTGTAGATAAGACATATGATTCTTTGCCCGTTGTTTATCGAAAAAGTGAAGAAGCATTATATGATTGGTTTTGCATGATGGGAAATCAATTTGCACTTGAACGTTTAGAAGCTTCACGTGGGAATGGTTATAAAGAACGTTTAGATAGTACACATAGAATTTTGCAGCAATTGGATAAATATTTGGATAGTATAGATAAGCAGGGATTGATATGTATTGATGGTTTGGATTCATTTGTAAATGATGATATAAGAGTTTTTGAACTTTTTTGTTCATATTTTTCAACCTATACAAGTAAAAGAATTCATGTTATTTTGACATTAAACAATGAAAAGGTGCTTCCTTTATCTGTAAAAAATAAAATTACGGATGATGATATTTTTGACATGGGGTTATTTAGCATTATTGCTATTAGAGATTTTCTTTTGAGAAAATTGGTTATAAATGATGTTGAAAAATATGTGGAACAGATAGCAGAGAAGTCCGAGGGACATGCCCTATATCTCCACTATATTATAGAATCAGTAAATCATTTGTCTCAAGATGAGGATGTGGCTTTTTTTATTGAAAAATTTCCTGCATATGGAGGAGATATACGCAAATATTATGATTATAAATGGGATGAGATAAAGAAAAAAGAAAGTAACGTCAAATTAGTTTCATATTTAGCAAGAGTGAGAATCTCATTGGACAAACAAATATTGTTTCAGATGGTTCCGGCAGCAGATAGTATTGCTTTTGATATTGCGTTAGATAATATGAATGGATTATTGATTCAAGATACAGAAATAGGATTTTTTCATAGCTCTTTTCAACAGTATGTTTGTGATCATACGGAATATTTGAATCAGGAAGTACATCATCTTATGGCATTATATTGCTTGGAACATCAAGATACGGATTATGGTACCACGCAACTTCTATATCATTTATCCAATGGGACTGAGGAGGACAAGAAACAATGTATTAGTGAATGCAATCAGCAATGGATGAATAAATGTGGAGAATTGGGCGGAGGTCCGGAGGTGATGCTGCAGGATATGAGGATGGTATTAGGTTTATGCTGCAGTTTGGGAGAATTCGCTCAGTTAATTGACAAATTACTGCTGATGCAGAGAGCGCAAACAAGGTACGATGAAATGTTTGCAAGATTTGCGGCTGATTTGGCAATGGTAGAGATTGAAAGAGAGCATCCCCAAAAGGCATTGGAGTATTTATACAGATACCAAATATGTATTGTCAGTGATGAAGACTTGCTAGCATGTCTATATAGAATGATTTGCAAGGAGCAGTGGGAGTGTGCATATGAATTGGTTTCGCGTATGGAAACAGAGATTATTAAAGCTTTTCAAGTTGAGGAGTCCGTTTCTATTGCAAAAATATGTGTTATGATTCGTGCATATCAGATGGTAGCATTATCGGGTAGCAGCTATTTTTACAAAAAAATGCAACTGTTTCTTAAACTTATTTATTCTCAAGAATTAGATGATTTTTCCGCAGCAGCAGTTATGCAAGCAAGTTGTGATTATAATTTGTGGAAAAACGGGGCATTTGCTACAGCAGAAAGATTAGAAGAAAATAATCTTACAATGAATCAGGCGGTTTATGATAATTGGTTATTGTCTGTGATAGGATCTGCAAATTTGGAAAATATTACAGGAGAGAAAAGTAAGTCATGGGAAGCTTTGTTGGAAGAGATTAGAAGATATGATACTCAGTATCTATGTGATGAGCGTATTAAAAAAGTTTTTATTGATGTTTGTATGATTAGGAAAGAGTTTGCAGTTTTACTAAATAAAGAAGATATTGCGAAATTTTCTCCTGAAAGAAGTCTTTATTTTAGAGCAGCAAATGGTGTAGATGTTGATTATACAAAAGTTTATAATACCTATTCATGGCATAGAAATCAGGCGTATTTGGGAAAAGAGGTTGAAGATATAAGTTTATATAAAGGCGTTTGGTCAAAGAATTGGGAAGACGGATTAACACGACTTGTGTGTTGTGTTGGAAAATATTATGGTCTTGGTTTGTTAAGAAGTGATAAGGCAGATGTAGATGCTTTAAAGAAAATTCTAGAAAACAGTCTGTTTTCTTTTGATGAACGAACGGAATTTAGGGATGCATACGATATTCCGGAAAAAGTTATGGAATATATTACACCAAGTATTGCCAAGTATTTTATCATATTGTACCCCAGAGAAAAGATGTGGTTTTTAAGTTATGTAAAGGCAAAGGCGTTGGATCAGTTTGGGGTGTATTATGAGAGCTATATTCGAATTATGCTTCATATAATTCAAATATTCCAACAAGAGGGGGCAGTTGATGAAATTGTTGATGTAATAAAAATGACATTTCATGATATTACCTTAAAAGTGGCAAATAGATTTGAAAGAACAGAATGGCTGTTGAAGATTGTAAATAGATTTTTCGGGTCAGGATGCGTTGACTTGGCGGAAAATGCGTATAGTGAAGTGCTTAAAAGTTCAATGGGACCATTATGGTATAAAGAGGCACAATATAGTATGCTTGAAGAGTCAATAGAAAATTTGTGTGTAAAGGATATCAATGAAAATGTTGTAAGGCAGAGCATGGTGATACTTGATGCAGCTTCTGGAGGAATGACATTTGAACGATATATTAGAACTTCGAAGGAGTCTTTAATAGAAAAGCTTTGGAAAATAGGAAAGTATAGCATGGCAATTCAGTGTATGAAATTACAGCTTTTACCTGAAGATTGGCAGGCAGAGATTATGAGTAATTATGAGCCTGTAGATAAGAAGAAGCAAGTTGTAGGAAATTACAGAGTATCTAATTGTATTTTTCCACAGAGAATGATGTCTTCAATTTTGGAAGATTCTAATATTCCAGAAGATTTTAAATGGGCATTTAGCGAGATATTTATGCTTGTTGAAAGAAGAAATTTTCGCGATTATATTAGAATACAGGCAGAAATACTCGCAAAGAGTGGGAAGCAAAAGAAAAGATACTATGATCGTATCCTTAATATATTAGTATGTGATGTGGGCGAATATTATTTTCATGATATTCTTGATCTTTATCAGCAATATGTCTCAGAGGATGAACTTCAAGTGATTCTTGAATTGTTGGAAGAATATATCGGGGTGGTTGAAACAAGAAAGATTCCGACAGAAAAGATGGAACAAGTGGATGTAGAAGAGAATAGAAAGCATGTAGAAGGAAATGAGAAGGACAAACTGTTTCTTCCAGGAACTTTCGGGAAAAGAGCATCAATTAAGAAAGCTAATGAAATATGGAACGAGATAAAGAATGAAGAGAAGAAAGGAAATATCTCACAGATAAGATCAAAATGCATAGAGATTATAAAAGTGGAAGAGGATGGAGGATGGCCAATATGGAATCATGGTGCAGATAAATCAGTTGGTCAATCGTTGGAAAAGCTTATTGAATTATCTGAGAAACCACAAGAAGCTATGTATTTGCTTAAAGATTTTATTATGGCGCCAAAGTATTCTGCGAGATGGCAGATAGCTGAAAAACTTTTGGTTCTTTCTGAAAATCTTGTAGGAGAAGATGAAAAGTTAAAATGTTATGAAGTGATTGTTAATCATTATAAGGAAATGATGAATATTCCTGAAAAATTAATAGATAGATATTGTAAATTGAAAGACGAGGAGATGACAATAGAAGAAGCTTGTTTTGCGATGTTACTTGGATATATAGTTTATCCTCAACATTACATTTCACAGAAAAGTATGGAGTTATTTAGTTGGGTGATGGCATGCAATGAGAAGTTAGTGCCATTATTAGTAAAATATAGTTGGTCAGATAATCTTGAAATTGCAGAGGTTTGCTCTTCTTATTGTTTGAAATTATCAGAACAAAATAACCGTGTTTTGATGAAGGAACTTGAGAAAATTCAGAATCTTAGAGAGTTGATTATCAAAAAACAATGGATGATTGTAAAAGGAAATATGTATCTTGTGATAAAGAAATATAAGGAGAGAAGCACTAAATTAAAGGAATGTTTTGAAAGCATTTCCAAAGAAATCATAAAATCAAATACAAATTGCGAAATGGTTGCAATTACAAATGAATTAAAAAAGATGCAGATAATTAATCAAAAACATCATTGTATGGATGAAAGATTTTTTCAAATTATCTCTAAGACGGCTCAAATGCAATATGAACTTTTAGATAATGATGCACAAGAAAAATTTGAGCAATATGTAGAAAGACTATGTGCAGGATTTCATGATAGTAGTTTAAAACAGGTATTGTGGAGAAGTAGATGGTATGGTTGCATGAATGGCTTAGAGTATCAGATATCCGATGAGAAAAAATTGCAAGAAGTTCTCAATGCGTTAAGAAGAGTAAACTGGTCATTTCCAGTACCTGAAGCGAATAATAATTATGCAAAAAAATATTTTTATAGCATAAAGAAGGTGCTTTTAGATAGTGATAGCAGACTTTTAAACAAAATTTTTGGAGGAGAAAAAAATTTTCTTGCATATCAGGGGATAAATCTGAAAGGAGACAATATAGAAACTATTTCAATTAGAGCTTTTTTGGTAGAAAAACAAATAACAGAAGAAGAGTTGCTGGAAATAATACTTACAACAATGGACTATGCGGTAGATGATTATTCTCTTGAAAGTGCAGGGATACATACTTCTGCTATTAAAGAAATTAGTTATCCTTGGATTCCGGGCGCTATTATTGGCTTTAATATTTCGAGTAAGATGTTAAATTTGGGTATATTAGCTGAGGCTGGAATTACTAATAATGAGGTGCATGAAGGAGTTTTTATTGGTCAGAGAGAATGGAGGGAAGATTTTGGAGGAAGGCCATCCTTCAATTCGGCATTTGGAAATGTGAATATTTCAAATATGCAATATACAAATGGACAGAAGTTGATTGCATATATGGAATATCGTGCTGATACAATTGTTAAAGGTGCCTTAGTCAATTTTAGGGAACATAAGGTTATTTACTGTTAGAGATGAAAGTGAGGATGAGAAATGTGAATTTGGTTGAAATGCAGACACCCAATACTAGAGAAGAGTTTGAAAATAGACTTTATCGGTTGCATTATAGTATTGTAAATAATAAAATGCATTTTATGGATGGAATTTCATCAGTGGCGATAGAAGATTTGGTTCATATGAGAAGTATGCCTAATGGAAGAATGGACTTGCTCACAGTAGACGAAAGTGCCCGATTAAATGCTAATATGATGGTGCAAATGGATGGAATGTTGGATGAGATATTGGGTGAAGATGTGCAGTAACAAATTTCTGAAATTGTGGTTTTTATTAAATTTAGGCATTAAAAAATTATCTGTTCTTGATATTTGCCGGCATAAATATAGAGATCATTTTGCATATAACAATGTTATGTATTTAGGCAGATTGGCTGAATGAAAATCCGTATTAACGAAAAGATATTTTTTGGAGGATAAGTATGGCAGAAAGTCAAAACATAGAATATAAAGAGTCATGGAGAGATGAATATCTGAAATGGGTATGCGGTTTTGCTAATGCGCAAGGAGGAAGCATTTATATCGGACTTGATGACAATGGGGAGATTGTTGGTGTGGCTGACTGCCAAAAACTTCTTGAGGATATTCCCAATAAAATTAAGGATACAATGGGGATTATAGCCGACGTAAATTGCCTGGATGAGAACGGAAAACAATATATTCAGATTATTGTAAATCCAAGCTCTTATCCGGTTAATTATCGTGGCGAGTATCATTATAGGAGTGGAAGTACAAAACAACAACTTCGTGGTTCGGCACTGACAGAATTTCTAGTCAGAAAGACAGGATATCGTTGGGATGCAGTTCCAATAGATAATGTTTCTGTTGCAGACTTAGATATAGAGAGTTTTGAAATTTTTCGTCGGGAAGCAGTTCGTACAGAGCGAATGACACGTAAAGATTTGGAATGTACAAATGAGGAATTGCTCAATAAATTGGGACTGATTGCTGATGGAAAATTGAAACGAGCAGCAGTTTTGCTTTTTTATCGTAATCCACAACGTTTTTTTACAGGCTGTTATGTGAAAATTGGAAAGTTTGGTGTAGGTTCAGATCTTCAATATCAGGATGTGGTTGAAGGATCGCTTATTCTGATAGCAGACAGGGTAGTTGAACTGATTTATTTGAAATATTTAAAAGCATCTATTTCTTATGATAAAGAGATACGAGTGGAGACGTATCCTTATGCGAGGGAAGCAGTACGAGAGGCTGTATACAATGCATTGATACATTGTAAATGGGAAGACGGTATCCCGATTCAAATTCGAATAGAAGAAGAGTCTATGTATATTAGCAATGCATGTGTATTTCCAAGTGACTGGACAACAGAAAATCTTATGAAAACTCATAATTCCAGACCATATAATCCAGATTTAGCGAATACCTTTTTCAGAGCTGGGTATATAGAAGCATGGGGACGAGGCATACAGAAGATTTGTGAGGAGTGCGATTTGATGGGTGCTAAGATTCCAGAATATAGTATTCTTGGAAACGACATTACGGTTAAGTTTATTGCGGTTGTGACTAGCAAAGCGTTTAAAAGGACAAATGATGTCCGGAAAGAAAAAGGCGTGAATACAAGGGTTTTAGCGATTATAACAGCGCAAACGGACATTTCACTGTCCGAAATAGCTGACCGTTTAGGAGTGTCATACAAAACGGTGCAAAGGGCAATGGCAGACTTAAAAAAGATTGGTGTTATCGAAAGAGTTGGAGGAAGAAGAAAAGGGTATTGGAGAGTAAAGGAGAACGATTGATAATTATGGTAATATCTATTCCATGATGATATATTTGAATTTGTGTAGAATGATGGAAAAGTTTGATGAACTATAAGCAGATGCAGTCTGTAGTTCGCAGAAAAATAAATTTTTTTTATTCCTTACTTGACACAAGCAGATTTTTACCTTCTGCATTCGATGGAGGATGGTTCTAATTATGATACATATGTCGAGTACGATTGCTTTGACTGGTGCATGAAACGAAAGGCGGAGGGAAAGATCAGACACTTTGGGTTTTCGTACCATGGGAGTCCTGAACTTCTTGAGACGATTCTTGACGAGCATCCCGAGGTGGAGTTTGTGCAGATCCAGTTCAATTATCTTGACAGGACCAACCCGGTTGTACGCTCCCAGAGACTTTATGAGATATTGCATGAAAGAAAGATTCCCATTATTGTTATGGAACCGGTAAGGGGAGGTATGCTTGCCAATATGGCTCCGGAGATTGAGGCAAGGTTTAAGAACCATCGTCCGGAAAAGTCGGTTGCTTCCTGGGCCCTTCGGTTTGCAGGTTCTCTTCCGGGCATGATGACCATATTATCGGGAATGTCAAATATGGCACAAATCGAAGACAATATAAGTACATTCAGTGATTTTGAACCGCTGACAGAGGAGGAACTGAAGATCATCAATGAAGTTACAGAAGAACTTCTTGGTATGCCGCAGATAGGATGTACTGCTTGTAAATATTGTTGTGACGGATGTCCGAAGAAAATAAGCATTCCCGATGTATTCAGGACTGTGAACACATTGCGCCGTTACCCGGATGACTGGCGATCCAAGAATTTCTATTCGGGACTGATACAGAGGAGCGGCAGGGCTTCGGATTGCGTCGGATGCGGTCAGTGTGAGCGCGTATGTCCTCAGCATCTTCCGATTATCGAATTAATGAGGGAGGCAGCCGAAATACTGGACTGAAATTCTAATCGGCGCGACAGAAAAACTTTGGGAAGCTCCTCAATATGACATATCGGCAGCAAAATGGAATAAAGCCAAGGCAGATCGGAACAAAGGGGATAAAAAATGAATTACAGTGAAATGAAACGCGAGTACCTGAAAGGTTGGCATACCTGGAATGTGCGCAGTGTACTCTCACATGTTCATATGCCGGATGGCTTTGCCCTCAATATTGCGTTCAAGGAATACAGCAGTGGACATTATCTGAAAGAAACGCTGATCGGGCGTTTTGGGGGTGCGTATGATCGCACCCCTGTTGAAACGGCCTATCCTGGTCCTCATGCTTTTGATGAAACCTATACCAAGATGACGCTGAGATGGTGTGGTATGGAAATATGCGTGGAATCGGCGGTGGAAGAGGATGAATTGTTTCTGCTGGTCACGCCTGTCATAAAGCAGATCCGCCCGGCCATGCTGGTAGTGGAAGGAGGATTCCTATGGGGCCGGGGGGGATGGATTGAGAAGTGCGGACAGACACTGGTTGCCCATGGTTCTGAGGGGGACAAAATCCTTTATACCACCGGCAGCGCCACCTGGGATCCCAATATTCCGATACAGACAGCCTGCCTGTCTGTGGCTTTGGATACGCCTGTAGCATTTTCCACCGGAAGCCCTTTAAGCTATGAGGCAGTGCAGACGCTGATCGATGCTCATCGGTTGTCCCATTATGAGAAGACCACGCATTATGGCCCAATGCGGGAAATGTATGAAGCCCTGGAAAGCGCACTGGCCTGGGATACCATCTATGATGCCAAAAACGACCGGGTGATATCACCGGTCAGCAGACTGTGGAGTATCAGCAGCGGCGGCTATGTGTTGTTTTGCTGGGACAATTTCTTTGCCGGTTTTATGGCCAGTCTCGGCAGTCCGCAGTTGGCCTGCAGCAATCTGCGGGAGATTCTCAGCGAGCAGACTCAGGCGGGGTTCGTTCCCAATTTTGCCTATGCTACCGGGCAGGTCAGTGCGGACCGCTCACAGCCGCCTGTGGGCAGTGCCATGCTTTTGGAAACCTACCGCATATTGGGGGAAAAATGGATTGTGGAGGAGATGTACATCGGTCTGCTCCGGTGGAACCGTTGGTTTGCGGAACATCGCATGAATCCGAGCGGAGCGCTTTGCTGGGGCAGTGAGAGGATACCTGTTTTGTATGGAAACCGCTGGGAGACGGAGGGCGTTCACGCCACTTACGGGGCGGCACTGGAAAGCGGCCTGGATAATTCCCCCATGTATGATGATATTCCGCTGAATATGGAAACCAACCGGCTGGAATTGGAAGATGTGGGACTGACAGGTCTATATATTTTGGATTGCCGTTCTCTGATGGAGCTGGCGCAGATTATTGGTCGCCCAGAAGATATTTCGGAATTACAGGAGCGGATGAACCGGGCCTGCAGTGGTCTGGAAAATCTATGGGACGAAGAAAACGGGTTTTATTATAACCGCCGAACAGATACCGGGGAATTTTCTCGTCGCATTTCCCCCACTAATTTCTATGCGCTTTTTTCTCCCCATGTATCTTCAGCACGGCAGCGCCGCATGGCTGATGAACATTATTATAATCCGAATGAATTCTATGGAAAATGGATGCTGCCCTCTATCGCGCGCAATGATGCCGCTTATTCCGAGCAGAACTACTGGCGCGGACGTGTGTGGGCGCCGCTGAACTTCTTGGTCTATCTGGCGCTTGCCAGAACCGAATTGGAGGATGTACGTCGTGATCTGGCAGAAAAATCGGCGGTACTCTTTATGAAGGAGTGGACGGAACACCGACATGTACATGAAAACTACAACAGTATCACCGGCGAAGGCTGCGATTCTGGAAACAGTGATAAATTCTATCACTGGGGGGCACTGTTATGTGCCGTTGCGCTTGCGGACGCCGGATATATAAAGAATCTGGGAAAACCGTTGGAAGAATAGAGGAGATCATATTCCGTCAAGAGATCAAATGCCGGATGCCTTTGCCGCTCCAGGCAGTTCTGCCTTTATCAGACATGCTATGAACTCCTTGGGTTTTTCCACATGGATGCCATGCCCGCAATCAAAACGCACAATTTGTAAATCAGCAACAAGTGCTGAAACCCTATTTAAATCTTCTTCGCTTAAAGCCGCCATTAAAATACCGCTTTCACTGATATTTGTTTGCGCTTTCATGAATATTGTTTTACACTTAATATTTCTTAATATATCTTCGTGCGGTATTCCACAATGGAACCTGCCGCTATAGAATGTCTCTCCAAACAGTGGGTCATACTTATTCATGCCCTGAAAGCTGCTAAGTGCGGCTTTCGGCCAGAACATCACTTTTAGATTTCTGTCGGGATGCTTTTTTCTGTACTTTGACGCCATAGCGATCATTTTTTCTTTAATCTTGTCTCTGGATTTTTCAGGGAAAAAATTCCATGCGTACTGACTGCCGAAATAATACAGCACAAAATCTTTATGATCGGATTGATTTATAAAATCATGGCAGATTGTAGATAAATCAATATAATTAAAGCTGCTTTTACGCCTTTCCCCCTGTGAAGAGAAAAACGGCGGATCTTCCAAAATTAAATATTTGCAAAGTTCTGTATTGGCTGCAATGTATGCCGCAATCAATCCTCCGGAAGAATGCCCCAGAAGAAAAACTTTCTCTTTAACCACATCTTCAATAAAACGTATAATGGCCTTACCAATGTCAACCACATTATATTGCTCTGCAGCATGCAGACTTTTGCCGTGCCCATAGCAGTCTATTGAATAAATATGAAATTTTTTAGATAAAGGAGTCCATACATTTTTAAAACTTGCAGCATCTACCCCTTGCGCATGAATAAGAACCAATGGCTGTAAATCATTATCTATTTCATAGTAAAAAAGTTCTATCCCTTGCTTTTTATAAATGTGCTCAGTTGTCATACGGACTTTCCCTCTCTATACCAGGTTTTCATCCCCTCAATCCATCTGCTATTACTTTGCTTATAAAATCTTCATGCGATTCAAATAAGATGCAATAAACGGAAACGATTGCAGTTCTGTATATGTTTCTTTATTGTATCCGATATGTACTGCATTGTCAATTTTATTAGCGTAGACAGCGATGGATCCAGGAGCGTACAGGGATTGATGTTGGACGTCATTATGGAGGAATGTCCGCAGAGATTGAAAAAGAAACTGTTGTCCGATCTCCTGGAGCAGATGAGAAACCGGGAAACAGATGCAATATTTTTTCTGCTTTTTAAGTCTGCAATTCATATAATTCGGTTTTGCCTGTGTGACGAGAGTGTATGGGAACAGATTGGTGTGCAGTTCGGCAGAGGAGTGGAATACTTATCCGCCCATGCGGAATTTTACAGTTTAGAAGTAATATGCAAGTGCATTTTGGAGACAGCGTCAGAGGTGGGCGTTTGTGCACAGGCATATGAGATAGCGGAGATTCTGGACAAGCAGTTATCCGCTGCATCTGCAAGTGTTGATTATTATTGGGTTCTCAGGCAGAAAGCGGAGTTGATGCAGAAAATGGGAGATCGCTTTGACTATGCGTCGATTGAAGCGGAACTTGACCGCATCTGTAAACTTGCTCTTGAATGGGAACCCGGGAAGCCAATGTTGGCTGAGAAGCAGAATATACGGCTATGGGCGGAGTATTATTTCTTTGGCAGGCCGGATCTGAGGGGAGAGGAGGGCGCAGGAAAAATAGGGGAATGCGTCGAAAAGTATAGGCAGTGCTGCACGGAGGAGGCAGAAGGGGATGTGGGGCTATGCGTGCTTGAGACGATGCAAGAGCGCAAAAAAAACGGTTTTATTCTAAATGTAACAAATGAATGGGCGTTGAAAGGAATGCGTATCCTGGAGAAAGAATATGGTCCCCAGGCGATAGAGCAGCCGGACGCGCAGGCTTTGTTTCGCGTCATCTATACCGCGGCAGATATGACCAGGGATGAAAGAGAACTGTACCGAAGGTTCTTTAAACTGTATTACAGGAGTTTTTACATAGCAGGAAACTGGCGTGTATATCCAATGTTGAAACAGGGCTGCTCTTTTGGGAATGCGGGAGTAACCGTTAACAATGAGGAAGAGGAGTGGGGGAGAGTTGGCCTGTTGGATATTATTCAGCAGGGAATTGTTTATTTGTCCAATCATGGAGTCAGCAACGGGCAGAACCCGTTGAAACTTTTGCTGTGTTACCATCTTTTCGGTGATAATAACATCAGTACGCTCAATTTGCAGGCAGCAATGAGAAAGGCATTAAATAATCAAGTTCTTCTTCACTTTGTGCATACAATACTGGAGAGCGGACATGAGGAGAGGCAAATGCTTGATGTGCTTTTGAAAGCGGTTTTTGGGAATGTTTCTTTCGGGAATGGCTGTTTTGGACTGGTTGAAAAACAACAGTTTTTAAATCTCCTGAAGATGTGTGGACTGGAAATGGACAGAACGCTGTGGAGGCTAGACTATACAGGCGATACAGATAAGGAAGAGTTTTGGATTTTAGATGCATTCAGCGGATGGCAGTGGGAATTGGTTTTGCAGGCGGATGTGCAGATGACGGAAGCCTTGCTCTATACCATATGGCGCCTGCATGATGGAAAGATGGAAGGACAGGTGCTGGAATTGTTGGAAAAACGGCTTCGGAATGCCAGCTGGAAAGAACACTTCTGGTTTGAATTGATGCAGGAGGCTCAATCAGAAGGCGGTGAGTGGGAACTTCATATGAAAGAAATAGTTGCTCTGCATAATTCGGAAACTGTTAAACAGCGGGATTTCCGCAGCCATATGTATGAAGCGGGCTGGGACAGATATGAGGGAAGTCAGTATGAGAAAGACTTAAGGGACGGGCTGAAGGCAGGGAACTATGATCTGGTCCTTAGCATGATAGACGAAGTGATAGACGGCTTTAAGAATGACAGTGATAAGAAATCCAACTCTGGTGAGTGCCTGGCCATTGCCTATTTTTATATGCCGGCAGCGAAGGATAGAAGCATGAACAGATTTATGGACGGCATACAGAAGATGGAAAAGCCGTCTTTTCTGGGAGGGAAGTACTTTATTTTGCGCGCCTATGCTTATCTGGACGACAGGGTGGGTTTTGCGGATTACTATAGAGAGAATTGCCAGGAAATATGGAAGGGGTTGAGAGATGGGGGGTATCGGTACTTTTATCCGAAAAATGAACTCTATCAGATGGCGGCGTATGTTTTCTCTCTGGAAGAAGAGGATATTTCACGGGATTTCTGCAGTCAGTTGGCAGATTTAATTGCGGAGTCTGTATCTTGGTATGCGTATACGGAAGGCATTTTATGCAATTTGGATTGGATGACGAAGTATGTTTCTTTTGAAACGGTGTGGAGACGGGAGCGCTGTATAAAGGAGATCAATACTACTGATTATGATGAAATCTATCAGCTTATTGAAAAATATCTGTCTTTGGAAGAATTGATGGACATTTTTATTGCCGGAGTATGGGGCCCGAAACTTTCAGACAAACCTGTTCGCCCCCAAAATACCGAATTTGCATTTTGGGAGAGTAAGTATTATCTATGGCTGCGGGAGAAGTTTGGAGAAGCAGGGGAGGAGAGGCTGAAAGTGGAATTTGAGGAATTATATGCGTTGAAAGCGGAATTTGATAAGAAATACAGAGATCATTATATCTGGCAGGTGCATAAAATAGTGAATAAAATCAAAGACTTGCCGGTGCGTTTTCAATGAAATTGTCCCGGAGAAGAGTCCTGCGTTATTTTGAGGGGGCAGATAAGTATAGGGGATCAGGGACTTTAAACTTTTATTACATATGGAAAATGCATCACTGCGTAATTGCGGGTGGTGCATTTTTATTGGATTATAGTAAATAAGATTCAAAAAAGGATTGAATTCCAGTTATGCTATAATCAGGGATCAATCAATAATTATTTATATAAAATTGTATAAATAAATACAAACAAATATATTGACATGATGTTTGCATGTATTGTATAATTATTCTTGAAATTTTAAATTACAAATGCTGAAATATGATCGGCTTTAATTGGTCAATATTATAAACAATATAAAATCCTGCCAGTTTATGGGAGTTTCTGTGAAACGGGCGGACAGGGGGGATAAAATGAAAATTAAAGTGGCAATTCTGGGGAGGGATAAGACCTATTTGAGCCGTCTGGTCTCAGCATTTAATTCCCGGTATACCGAAAAGCTGGAAATGTATTCTTTTACGCAGGAGCAGGCGGCTCTTGAAGCGTTGACAGCTAGCAGGATAGATGTGTTTCTGGCGGATGACAGTTATGAGATCGACAATCGGCAGATTCCCGGGCGCTGCGGTTTTGCCTATCTGGTTGATTCTGCGGAGATCGAATCCTTTCGGGGACAGCAGGTTATACATAAATTTCAGAAAGCAGATCTGATTTATCGGCAGATTCTCAGTATCTACGCGGAAAACGTCACAGAAATTACCGGGCTTCATATGGAACAGGGAAATGGAGGCAGACTGATTGCCTATCTGGCGGTATCCGGAGGCACAGGAGCCTCGACGGTTGCAGCCGCAAGCGCAATCAGACTGGCCAGAAAAGGAAAAAAGGTTCTCTATCTGAATTTGGAGCGGTTTGGCAGTTCGGATGTATTCTTTCAGGCAGATGGAACGGGCAGTTTTCAAGATATTATTTATGCCATCAAGAGCAGGAAAGGCAATCTGCCCGTAAAGCTGGAGAGCGTTGTGAAGCAGGATTCGTCGGGCGTATGGTTCTATTCTGCCACAGCCACCGCATTGGATATGGCTGAACTTAATTCCGAGGAAATCCGCAATATGATTGCAAATATTAAGATGTGCGGTGCTTATGACTATATTATTTTAGATATGGATTTTTCTCTTGAAAAATCAGAACTGGAGATTTTGCGGGAATGCGCTCAAATCGTAATGGTGGGGGACGGTTCCCCAACCTCCAACAGGAAGCTGGAGCGGGTTATGGCGTCCATGAGGATTCTTGAGGAACAGAATGACTGGAAACTTCTGATCCGGTGCAGTATCCTGTATAATCGATTCAGCAGCAGGACTTCGGAGAAGGCGGCGGTTTCGGATGTCAGGGAGGTCGGAGGCATTAAGCGTTATGAGGGTTATACAGTGGAACAGCTGCTGAGACAGCTGGCAGAGGAAGAAGTATTGGATAAATTATACTAAGGAGAAATCACATGACTTTTGAGACAGAGCAACAGATGATAGCGGATATCAAGGACTACATTATAGATAATATACCCATTAGCCAGTTGACAGATCAGGAGTTGGAAGAAAGGGTTGAACAGGTCACGGAGCAGCACCTGGACGGACAGTATGTGCCCATAGAACAGAGGGTGTCCATCGTGGAACAGGTATACAGTTCCATCAGAGGATTTGGGCTGCTGGATGCAATTATCAGTGATGACACCATTACCGAGGTAATGATAAACGGTCCTCAGAATATCTTTATAGAGCAGAGCGGACGTCTGTTTAAGCTGGACAAGCAGTTTGAGAGCCAGCGGCGGCTGGAAGATATTATCCAGCGGATTGTGGGACTGGCCGGGAGGGAAGTCAACCAGGCCAATCCAATCTGCGATACCAGATTACCGGATGGATCCCGTGTAAATGTGGTATTGTCGCCCATTGCGTTGTGCGGCCCCACATTGACTATTCGAAAATTTTCAAAGGAACCCATGACCATTGCCAAACTGATTCGATATGGCTCCATCACCCAGGAGATTGCTGATAAGCTGGAACTGCTGGTCAGGGCCAAATACAATATATTTATATGCGGAGGCACCGGTTCCGGCAAGACCACCTTTCTCAATGCGCTATCCAATTATATTCCCAAGGATGAACGTGTGATTACGATAGAGGACTCGGCGGAACTCCAGATCGAGGGAGTGGAGAACCTGGTCAGGCTGGAGACCCGCAATGCCAACGCATCCGGTGCGGGACAAATAACCATACGGGATCTGATCAAATCATCTCTGCGTATGCGTCCGGAGCGCATTGTTGTTGGTGAGGTCCGGGGAGGGGAGGCATTGGATATGCTGCAGGCCATGAATACCGGCCATGACGGCTCACTGTCCACCGGCCATGCCAACTCCACACAGGATATGTTGAGTCGTTTGGAAACTATGGTGCTTCAGGGAGCGGACGGTCTGCCCCTGGAGGCGATTCGCCAACAGATCGCTTCGGCGGTAGATATTATTATCCATCTGTCCCGATTGAGGGATAAGTCCCGTAAGACGATGGAGATCACGGAAGTAGTGGGATATCGGAACGGACAGATTGAACTGAATCCCCTGTATGTGTTTGAGGAGGATGAGAACAGTACTTTGTACAAGGTTTCCGGTGCTCTGCGGCGGACAGCCAATCAGATGGTCCACAGGAACAAACTGATTATGACAGGCATACGGGAAGAAATCTAGGAGAGGTACGGATGAAGCTATTGGGAAAAAAGGAACCTTATGAGGTAAAAACAGGGCTGACCTGCGATGCAACGGATTATAATGTGTATTTTCCCAGCATTGGAGAGAAAATACTGTGGTTTCTCATAGGTATGGCGGCCAGCGGCGCAGTACTGTACATATTTTACGAAAAGATCCTGGTGTCTGTCATTGTGGGCGCCGTCTGTGGTTTTGTATTTGTCCCCATGAGAACCGGGCAGGTAATCAGAAAGCGTCAAACCAGGCTGACCATGCAGTTCCGTGGGTTGTTAGACGCGCTGTCTACTTCCATTGGCGCAGGCAAAAATATGTTTGACGCCTTTGCGGGCGCGGCAGATGACCTGGCAGTACAGTTTACGGAGGATGCGGATATTGTAAAAGAAGTACAGATAATCCGCACGGGGCTGAATAATAATATCCAGATTGAGGATCTTTTGATGAATTTCGCGGAGCGCAGCGGAATTGAGGATATCCATAATTTTGCCAATGTGTTTGCCACCTGTTATAAAAAAGGCGGCAATATCAAGGAGGTCATCAAAAACACCACAGTAATCCTGGGGGATAAGATAGAGATCCAGATGGAATTAGAGACGATGGTATCCGGTCAGAAAAATGAGCAGAACATTATGTTGGTGATGCCGGTAGCCTTTATTCTGTTGATGAAATCCATGGGTGGGGATCTGATTGATCTGCAGTCGCCGATAGGCCAGTTGTCTGTATCCATTGCTTTGATGATCTTTGCCGCCTCTTACTTTGTGAGCCGGAAGATATTGGATATCAAGTTGTAGGGAGGGAGAAACGTGACTGATTTTATCTGTCTGTCTCTGTATTTTGTACTGGTAATACTGTGGGGCATTCTCCTGCTCAGGGGAAGCAGGCAGTATAAAGACATGCTGGAGCCGCTGGACGGCAGAAAATATATGCTGAAGGGTTTGTTCGGAGTGGGATTCCAGATATTGGGCATGGTGCGCTATTCTTATCAATCTCCATTTGATCGGAAACGAATTGCGCAGGCCAGGATTGTGTATGGGGAAAAATACGGCGACTATTATTATTGCGTCAATGTGGCGGAGAAGGTTACTTATGCTTTTTCGTGTCTGGTGCTTACGCCCCTGCTGGGACCGTTGTTTGGCAATCCGATTATTATGCTGTTTGGAGTATTTGCCGCCGGAGTACTGTGGTATTATGCCGACACTAAGATCACGGATATTATTAAGGAGAGGGAGATATCCATTACCAAGGATTTCTGCGATGTGGTGTCCAAGATGGCGCTGCTGATCAATGCCGGGATGATTACCAGAGAGGCCTGGGAAGAGATCGGAGCTACCGGCAACAGTGTACTTTACGAGGAGATGCGGAATGCCGCTGTGGATATGCGGAATGGAAAATCCGAGATTGATGCCTATATTGGGTTTGGAAATAGGTGCGGCGTTCCCTTTGTAAAGAAATTTATTTCCATGCTGGTACAGAATCTGGAGAAGGGGAATAAAGAATTGGTGGATTTCCTGAAGAATGAATCTGCCGTGTGCTGGGAAGAGAAGAAGCATATTGTAAAGCGCCAGGGAGAAGCAGCAGCGAATAAGCTGATGATTCCTCTGGGGATGATCCTGGTGGGTATTTTTGTTATGATTCTGGTTCCCATAGTCAGCAATATCGGTGCTTAACGTTCAGGTGATACCGCAGGCAATGTCTGCGATATGCATAGACATAGAATATACGAAAGGAGGAAAGAACAATGGTTACAGCGATGAGAAACGCGGCATTTTGCTGCAAGATCAAGGTGGACAGCTGGTTTAAAAGAGTTTTCAAGGAACAGGCCGGCGGGGCAGAATTGATTGCAACCCTGGTAATCATCGGTATCGTGCTGATTCTGGCATTTGCGTTTAAGGATCAGTTGACCGGGCTGGTGAAGGGAATCTGGAACAGTCTGATTGTGAACGGCAATGAGAATACCACGCAGTCAGATGTGGCAAGTCAGTGGAACTAGTTGAAGCGTTTGTGGCTCTGCTGCGGAAACGTGGCAGAGCCGTAACACAAGAGAAGCACCTGTGGATGAAAATAATGTTACAGAGAATATATAAGAGGCTGAGATCCGAGAACGCCAATACCTTAATTGAAAATGTTATAATTCTGCCTTTGATCATTATTGTGATTTACTTTATGATCTTGGCGTCTTTTGTCATACACGATCACTCCACGCTGGATGCGGCCGCGAAGAGAGGGACTATATACGCGGCAAGATGCATCAGCGATCCCAACTATCCTATGATTCTGCAGCAGTCGGGGCATCAATCGGGTATGCTGGATACCAATGTGACCCAACTGAATGCGGACAGCTTCAACGGAGTCGGTGACAATATCAAGCCCTATCGCTATCTGGTGATGAACACGGCGGATATCCGGGACGCCACAGTGAATGAGATTTCCAACATCATTCAACATACCAAGATTCCCTGGCGTGAGATAGAAACAGGGGATATTGCGGTAAAGATAGATAATAAAATTATCTATCAGAATGTGGAAGTCAGTATTACGGCCAGATATCCGCTGCCCAAGATCTTCGGAAACTTTGGTTTGCCTACGGAGTTTAACTATACCGTGACGGCGGCCACAGCAGTGAATGATCCGGATGAATTTATCCGAAATGTGGATTTGATTATTGATGTCTGCGCAGCCATTGACCGAAGTACCGGGGGAAATATTCAGAAGGTCCTGGGCAAGCTGAACGATATGGGAACCAAACTCACCCAGTTTCTGAGCGGGGAAAAGGGATTCGGAGGTTCGGGAGGAGCAGGGGCACCTGCCGGAGGAGGCGGTGAAGGCGACCATTTTGCGGAAGCCGGGGATAACGATGGCGAAGAGAATGGCAGTGGAGAGGGAGGTACAGAGGCAGAGGGCGAAAACGGCTCAGGGGACTTTGCGGGCATCGGAGTAGGCAATGGCACCGGCAGTGCGGGGAACGGCGGGAATGTTTCCACAGGCGGCCTGGGAATCGTTGCTGCTCCGGGCGGGGATGAAAACAGGGAGGATAAAGAAGAGGCAACGCCCCAGCAAATCCGGGACAGCATGATTACACGCTTCGGACAGGCGAATGTGGACGCTATCAGCGAAGGCGTGGACACCAGTACCTGGACGGAGGACAACTGGTATATTTACATGCAGGAGTATCTGCTGAACGGAAGCCTGCCGGGGGATTGGATTGCGCCTACTTCTACGCCTGTGCCTACGCCCAGTAGTACGCCAGGGGTAGAGAGTGAAGATAATAAATTTTTTGTAGATGACACTTTGAGGGCACATATAGAAAACGTTGATCCTAACGTTCCTAGAAAAAGAGGGATTGGGGGGGCTCATAATCGGGAAGCATTTTTACAAAATGACATACAGATTGTAAGTGTAACATCACACCCAGAGATACCAGGTATCGAGATAATTGAATATCAAATGCCTAAACTAGATAAAACAGGAACCCCTATTCCAGGAGAGTATCAAACAGGTAAACCCAAAAGAAAAACAGTTTATGATCCCAGTGTGTTTAGTACGGAAGAATATTTGCGAAGAGGGGTGGAAGCTGCAAATAATGCATCAGAGCAGTATTCGGAGGGGACATTACCTAGAGAATGGAGTGGTTATGACAGCCAGGGAATAAAGTGGAGAGGATATTATGAAAACGGAGTTATTACGTCATTTTATCCGGAATGAGGAGATAAATTATGGCAAGAACTTTTAGGATTGAAGAAGAGGAGTTGTTATCAATTGCTCATTTTCCTGTTAAGGCGCTATTTGATATGGTGCCAGACAGCTGTTTTAAAAGTACAATAAAGTATATTAGTAATAATAGTGGCTTTGGTGAAAACTATGGTGCGTGCGTATTCTGGAATGATTTAGATGATTATGATAAGCAAAATACCCCCTTTTATGATGGAGCAGAGTTTGGATTACATAATGGAGATGAGGTTATAATTAGCACAAAAGAGTTATTGTACTACTTAAATTTAATATGTAAAAAATACTGTGAAGATCATCCAGAAGATAATGTTGAGATAATGAAGTATATTGATGATTTTAAAATAATTAATAAATTGTGCTGAATGTTTCAGGGGGGACAGTAGGAATATATTTGAACTGGCTGAAGAAGAGATATTAAAGCGTGCGGATGAGAAGTATATAGATCAGAAATTGGAGTGATTAAGATCATTTTGTTTACTTGTGTGTTTTTGGGGAAGCCAATAGTGTTGGAAATGTAAAGATGTATATTGGTGGGGAGATTCTATTTGATTGGATGCTTTTCAGTACAATTATCAATAAACATATAGGGGTGTTATATGGCCGCTACCATAAATATAAATTGTGTATTAAGCGATGCGGTAGATATTGCCGTTATATTGCAAGAACTTAGGAATAATAAATTAGACGTTAAAGTAGATAAAAAGATAAGTATGGATAATTGGTCTTGGGAAAATCAGCAGGAATTTCAGGACGTATCAGATATTTACAGATTACTTCAAAACGACAAGATCATAGTAATTAATGCACATTTACATACATTTAAGGATTTTGGAATTTATATAGAAAGGTGTAAGAATAAGTATTTTTATGAATTTTGGATAAATACAGATGGTTTTCCAGAATTAGATTCTGACATTATTAATTCGCAAAATATAAGTTTTTTTGAAAAAATTCAAATTTTTATTTTACATTATGTGGAAAATCATATTGGCCGTTTTGAAATCATTTCTATAGGAAATGAGACGTTGTTTAAGTACAAAGAAAGTATAGCGGAGACAATTCTAGAATCTGATTCTGCTTTGATATGGATGATTCCCAAAGCATCAGAGAACGAAATGGCAGTAAGTGGATATAGTAAAAGAAATGTTGGCAGTGTAGAAGTATTTATAAAAAACAATTGATATATTCGTTGAACATAGCTGCTTGGAGGCAAATAATGACAAAAGATTTAATAAATTGAATAAAGGAGTTACCACATGATGAAATATGTTATTAGTGATATAAATGCGGATGGGTATGAAAGATTTGTAACCATAAAGAATAAGGATAATAATTTGAGTTTTGTTGTACATTTTCTGGAATATGATGAATATTTGGAGGACAACGAAAAATCAAAGAAGAGGGACGTAGGAGACATAATGGAAGGGGAGATGGCCATTGGATTGGTAGCTGTGGATAAAGAAGTGAATGCAACGCTAATGCATAAACAATTAATACCAGGGTCCTCACATATAGAAGCAATAGTTCGGATTTGCAAAATCGTTGATGACTATTCGGTGTTTGCGAGTTCCTCCTTAGTAAATGGATTGATATTGATTGAGTTTGAACATAGAGTGAATTATCGAAAGGGGGATGTGATCTACCTTGAGGGGTCTCTGGAAATGAATTTATAAGTGTTTTGGCCGTAATAAAAATCAGAATAAAAACAGCAGTATATAAATATAGATACTTGAAAATTTTTAAATATTATAAAGCGTATGGAGGATTTGGGATGAGAAAGTATGATGTGGGAATGAGGCAGGTGCTTTTTTACAATGTAGATAGCATCGGCTACGATGAAGCCCAACAATCAAGGAAATATATTCACAAGGATAAGTATAGCAGTTTATAAAAGGGGGTGAGAAATGAAATATAAAGTTAAACGAAGGATAGAGGGATCTGTTTCAGTAATGATGGTTATTATCCTGCTGGTTACCATGGTGTTTTCTGCGCTGATCGTGGACACAAGCCGTATCAATATGGCCCGTTCCATGGTGTCCAGCGCAGGGGATTTGGCAGTTAATTCCGCACTGGCCAATTATGACACGGTGCTGAAAGATGTGTATGGACTCTTTGCCATGTCCCAGGCTTTGAAAGAGGATACATCTCCTGAGCAAGCCAGCGCCATACTGAACGCTGAGATTCGGGAGTACTTTGAGAAAACGCTGGTGTCTTATGGGGTGATTTCAGAGGCGGAGGCAGGAGACTATGTATCCCAGCTTATGGGAGGGATAAATGATCTGCTGTCTGGAACCGGAAATATGGAAGTCAGTAATTTCCTGGATATGGAGATTGCGTCATTTGTGGTAAATAAAGTGGACGCAAGCGGATTGGACAATCCGGAAATACTGCGAAAGCAGATTGTGGACTACATGAAGTACCGGGCGCCGATGAATTTTGGACTCAGCTTTCTGGATTCCGTACAGGCATTTACCACAATAAATGATCAGACCAAGGTGGTACAGGCCCAGGTGGAAGCACAGGAGAGCCTGCAGCCGGTTACGCAGGGTTGCCGTACAGTTATTGACTCCATAAGATCATATGACAGCCTTGTGCAGGCCATTGATACCGGGGATCAGGCGGTAAAAGGCAGGGAGGGCAGCACGGATCCCAATATAGTGGGTATCCGCCAGTATCCGGAACAGTTGGATAAATACAGGCAGGACTGGGCTGAGCATTATGAAAATATCAACAGACTTGCCCTGATATTTCTGCTGAAACCTCCCACCATATCGGATAGGCATCTCAGCGGGATGAGTTTTTCCGCCAATCAGCGCTTTATTCACGACTATACTTTGGAGGCGGATAAGGGCGGTATCTCTGTGGAGGTGGAACTGGCGGAAACCTTTGAAACGGCGGAAAATCAGGTTATAAGCCAGCGCAACAAACTTATGAGCGAGGAGCAGTCGAATTCCTACATGAATTGGCAGCGGACTTATTGTAGTGCCAACTTTCTTCCGGAGGGCAATCTGAACTACGAGCACACGGAATACAGTGATCGTCAGATGGCCATAAAGGCTTTTATCCGTTATGAAGCATTTCTTTTGAATGATGCCGAGAGGGCGCCGATCACTTACAGTAAAGCGGCGGAGATCCTGGAGCAGCTCTGTATCCTGGAAAAGTATCAGGACAATTATATTGCGTTAATGGGGCAGCATATTGAGGAACAGACGGCTGCCCGGGACGCCAAGGAAAGGGAGATGAACCGCAAGCAGCAGGAAGTGAGCCGGGCTGAAAGCTCTTTGGAGAGCGCCAGGAGCGCAAAGGCAGATGTGGGACACAAAAAGTCTGCTTGGGATGCGGCTGTTTCTGACAAGAATGCGGCGCAGAGCAATCTTGCAAAAGCGGAAAATGAGTTGAATTCCTATACCGGCAGCGATCAAAAGAAAATTAACAGCCTTAAGGCGGCGGTGGAATCGGCTCAGGCAGCTTATAATAATGCAGAGGCACAAGAGAGCGATGCCGAAGCTGCTTATAACAGAGCCAAGGCCGTGGAGCCTTCCGACGAACAGATTGCCGCGCTGGAAAGTGAATTGGCAGGAAAACAGGCAGAATATGTACAGCTGGAAAAGGAGTATAACATACTGGTAAATAGTGTGAAACTTCTGGTTGGAAGACAGGATAATCAAATTGCAAAATATAAAGAAGCGTTAGCTGCATATATGCAATTTTCCAATGCATATCAAAGAGATCAGGAATGGTATATTACCTATCAGGATACAGCGCGAAAGGTGATTACCAGAGAGGCAAGTGCTATTCAGACGCAGGCTCTGAAGATCAGGGAGAATATGCAGAAGCTGACAGGGAGTTTGGATCTGATTGAAAAGGGGCTTAAAAACCTTAGAATGTCTGTGGAGCAATATGAAGTGAAAGTAGGCCAATGGTCAAGCGCAAACCAAGGATATGTTGCAAGTAATTCCACTGACACCTTCAGCAGGCAGAATGAGGCGGATATTGCGGCTACAGAAAAGCAGTATGATCTGGATTCTTTGGATCAATTGTTATCCTATGTGCAGACGCTGGGGAAGAAATATAATGATTTTTACCAATACATCATAGACGTTTCGCATTATAAGTATGGCACTAAAAGGATTGACGCCATGGCTGCCAGTGAACAGGTACTCAGTGCAATACCGGCAGCCATAAGGGACACCTTGCCGGACATTGTAACAGAAGAGCATGCGGGAAATCAGTTGGAATTGCTGTATCCGAAAGAGCCAACGCCTGCGCTGGAGATACAAAAGGCAACTTTTTTGACAGACGGTGTATTACCGATTCAGTTTTTAAAGTATCTAAATGAGAACTTTCCTGTTGAGGAGCAGAAACTTGTGACAGACGGCGCGGAAGGAGATCCGGAGCAGCAATATCAGGATATAAAGACTGAGATGAAGAAGGATAAGGAAGCTGGAGAAGAAATACCTGCCTCCGATGCGGACCCATATGGATATACCTTTAAAGATAAGCCGATTAATCCGGCTTCTTTGCCTTCTCATGCACAGGCTCCCGAAAAGTGCAGTACAAACAGTATGTCTATCACAGAGGATAAAGGCGGTAATATAAATGCAAGTAACAGTTTGGGGGAGCAAAACAGTAATCTGGACTCTGTGCTGGGAAATGTGGGAAAGGTCTTGGAGACTGGTTTGGAAAATGTCTATATTCTGGATTATATTTTTGAAAATTTTTCCTATAATACCATGATTCAAGAAATGGTGGTAGAAGGAGAAAAGTTGGAGAATTATTCCCAGGTGATGGGCATAGCTTCTCATGAGAAGCTGAGCAGCTATGTTGGGACGGCCAGAACACTCAGCAATTACAGCATCACAGGCGCTAATAACTATTTGTATGGGGCAGAGGTAGAATACATTCTTTGGGGGAATACAGAAGCGGCTAAAAATGTCAACTATACCAAGGGAAGTATTTATGCCATCCGTTTTGCTTTTAACAGCATCTTTGCTTTTACCAACAGTGAGATACGCAATACTACCCGAGCCGTGGGCTTGGCTGTACAGGCGGCGACGGCAGGATTTGTTCCGTACCAGTTAGTGCAGGTGGTGCTGCAGTTGGCGCTGGCGGCCGCGGAATCCGCCATTGACCTGGATATGATGAGCAGGGGACTAAAGGTGGTAGTTGTCAAGACTAAAGATACCTGGAGCATGAGCATATCGGGAGCGGCGGGATTCATGAAAGATGTTGTAACCAATGTAGTTGATACAACTATTTCCAATGCTATTGCATATGTCACTGAGGGGGTGAACACAGTACTGGATGCATCCGCGGAGGAACTGAAGGGAGCAATAGAGCAATTAACCCAAACCGTCAGTAATGCGGCACAGAACAAGGGACAGGAGATAGTAGATGGTATATACACGGAACTGCAAAGTGAAATAGACAAAATGCTGAATAGTATGGAGTTTGTAGATTACGCTGCTTTGGACGGGGGATGCATGTCTCAGACACAAGTGCAAAATCAGGTAGATACCATGTTTAATGAACTAAATGCTAAAGTAAATGGTATATTTGCAAAGTATGCAGGTAATCCTTTTGCGGATGGACTTCAGGATACGCTTAAAGACAGCATATTCGGAGATAACGGGGTCTTAAAAAGGGTACATGAAAAAATAAATAATTTGATCAGTACTGCTTATATGGGGACATCGGGATCTGTGGATATAGGAGATATCATCTGCCGGGAGATGAATCAGATAAGATATGATGTCATACAGATAATGCGGGAAAATGTGATTGCGTTGGAAAAGTATGTTGACTCCGTGGCGGAACAACAGGTTGAGAACATTACCAATCAATTAAATGAGTATGCAAATGAATGTATTGCGGACGCCAGTGAGGAAATAACTTTATCAATTAAAGAAAAGGTAGCTTCCAGTATGGATAATTTTTCTAATACATACTTAAAAGATATAGAAAAGCCGGATCTAGGATCCACAGGTACTACAAAAGTCTCCAGCGCCGCGAAAGTAGCATCCTTAATTAAGTTTGGCTACAAGGATTATCTGATGCTTATGCTTTTTATAAATGTATGTGCCGATGATCAAATTGTATTGAAAAGAACGGCAGACCTTATTCAACTGAATATGCAGAACGCGAAAGGTGGAAAGGGTCAGGAGGGACAGCTTTTATTTGTACACAATCGGGAAAGCGGATTTACTATGGCTGAGGCGAAGACTTATGTGACTGTACAAGGATGCGTCAAAGTAGATATGTTATTTTTGAATATGGATTTCTTTAACAGGTTGCTGGCAGAAGAAGGTACAGACATCAAGGAACAAGTAAATGCAGTCGCTACGATACCATATAATGGTATTGGCGGATATTAAATTATCGAAAGGAGTTATTACTATGAAAAGAAAAATTTTGCTTATGGGGTGCATTTCTGCGTTATTAATGGGACTGGTGTCATGTGGACAACCGGCCTCGAGCGAAGGCACGGAAAGTGTTGTGAACAGTTCAGCATCAGAGACTGTGCCGGAAACGGAGGAGAAATCCAACGAAACCTCAGAAGAAAGTATTGGTGAGGATATGCCTTACTGGAAAGGGGTGAGGGACCTTTTTGTGTATGATGTATACACTACAGGTAGAACTTATGTGGGGAGAGTATCAATTAATATTGATTACCCCTCTTTAAAACCGACATCTTTCGGATGGGCATATCAACTGGATCCGGCATATATATTTGTAACAGATCCTGGATTTACTCTTGAAGATGGAAAAATTAATATCAATGAAAATGTGATGGTAGAATCTCTGGAAGATACATTCGAAGTAACCATACCGCAGATATGCCGGTATTTGAAGTCTGATCGAAATCGGCGCTACAGTAATTTTGACTTCGTAGTTGAGACGGCGGAGCCTGTAACGATCAATGATTTGTCTATGTATAAGTACACAGGAATACATACCTATACCTATGAAGAAGAGGACAGGCAGTGTAATTTTGTGGCATATAGTGTGGACACTAAACAGGTAGAACACTCATATCTTACATTGATTGTGCTGGATGACTCTTTAAGCAATCCCAGTCTGGATCCGCTGCCGGAGGGGACTATTGAGGCCTATGCAAAAAAGATGGCAGAGTCTATTACAGTTAGAGAATAACGAAGATTATCCAGATGTAGTTTATTCAGATACTGACAGATGAGGATGAATAACGATGAAGCGTATGATAAACCGTATCCTGCAGAAGATCAGACAAAGTCAGGCGGGCTCTGCCACGGTAGAGGCAGTGGTATCCTTTACGGGCTTTCTGTTCGTGATTTTTACCATATTGAATATTGTTAATATATGCAGAGCGCAGATGCTTGTATCCAATGCTATGGATACGGTAACAAAGGAACTGACCCAGTATTCTTATTTTTATCAGATCAGCGGGCTTCGTAAGTTTGATCAGGAAATCCAGGCAATAGGTGAGGAGAATGCCATAAACTTGAACAATGTGGCCTCTTCAGTGGGAGATCTGTACAATGCTCTGGGGACTGCTGCAAGTTCCAGCGAGGCAGAAATCCGCGGTTTGAACAATAGTCTCAGAGAAGGAAATCTTACCAGTGACGGAGTTCAGGCAGCGCTGCTGAATTTGGACACCAATGCTACCAATGTGAGTGCCTCCATTGAAAGTATGGAGGCTCAGATTGGAGATGTGATAGACAATCCAATGACATACCTCAAGAGCATCATAGCAGTGGCGGGCTCACAGGGATTGGAAACCTTGAAATCCCATGTCATCGCAGCGCCTTTGGCCAAATCTCTTATGGTGAAACACTTTGGAGATAGCAAGACAGAGGCAAATGCGGCTTTGGAGCGTCTGGGAGTGGTGGACGGTCTGGATGGCATGAATTTTACACGCTCCACAATCTTTGAAAAGAACCATCAGGATGAAATTCATCTGGTTGTGTATTACAAAGTGAAGGTAATGCAGCTTTTTAAATGGGCAGATTTCGAAGCTGTCATCTGTAAGGAAACCAGGGCCAGAGCATGGCTGGGTGGGGATGATATACAGGCATTGGCAAAGCAGCCGGCAGTCAGCCCGGGAAGTCCCGGCGGAGATCAGGCCGGAGAAACGGTAGAAACGCCACCAGCAGAGGGGGAGGATGAAGAAGAATCGGAGGACGATGAGGAATCCGACTCACATGTTGAGGACACTGGTCTGGAGGAGTACCTTGCCAGTGTCGATCAAAATGTAATTGAAGATATTCGGAAGAATTATGATACAAGTAACTGGACGGAAGACCAATGGAAAGAGATTATAGAAACATATGTACCAGTTATCATATTTTCTACAGAGTCTAAGAAAATTGAGGTAACCGTCAGAGGGGAAACTTATTCGCTGGATCAAAAATCAGATGCGTGGAATTTACCCTCAACTATAAGGGGATTGGTTATTGAAGAAATACTGGCGGGAGACGATTATAAAGACCTGGAACACTGCGGATCAGAAAGAGGCGGTTACTTTCCTGTTATTGACTTTATAAATGATTCGGAGGTAATAAGTCTTAAAACCATAGATTTAAATCTTCCGTCATATCAGGGAAATGGGGGAACGAATCGAGTTTTAAGATATATAAAAGAGTATGCCGGTAAAAAATTGCCAGTTGAAGGTGACTATAACAGAATATTGGATATTAGAATTCCGGCAGGGACCAAAGGAAATCTGGATATAATAAGTATAATGGAAGCAGCAAAGGAAGCAGGAATTGAGGTTAAGATAGAGGAGTTTTGAGAATGAAGAGCAATGTACTATATAAATTATCTATTAAGCAGGAATTTTACACTACAGAGTATATGCTGATGTGGGTGGAGGAGATAGCCAAAATCATAGAACCGAATGAAATGCTTATCAGTACATTCAGCAATAATTTTATGAAATATAATGCTGAAATACTCAGGGAAGAGATAGAAAGTGTGGTCGAAAAAGCAGAAATAGATCTGTATATAAAGACAAAGGAAGAACATTTTTCTACCTATGTAAAAGAGGAGGATGGCCGGGTTATATTCGGCTTAGACACTAAAGAGGAAAACCCTCATATTGAGAGAATGATAGAAGATACTATGTGCAAGGGCCAAGGTGTATTTGCGTTTAAATGTTCTACGATGGATAACTTTCTTGAAAATCTGGACAGTATTTCCTGGTATTGCCATTTTGAAGGAAGCCTAAAAGGAAAAAAGATAACCCATCATCGCAACAGGCCCAAAGAAGAAATAATTGATATTGAATATAATGCAGGACATTCACATGTGGAGGCAGGGATATGGTTTGGCTCCTACCACTGTATGTGGTTTGGCCAAGACTTTTACCAATACATTTCTAAACAGAAACTGCAGGCATTTTCTAACTGCCATGAGAATGTGGAACTGGAGAATGATGTAATCCGCATAATGCTTTACAAGAATATGTGGGATTATGAGAATCCAGTCAACCGTAATCGGCAGTGGGACTTCAGGAGAAGTGTCGGCATAGATGAAGTAGCACATTCTCTACATGGAAGGAAGAAGAAAGTGACAGATCCTGTGCTGGAGATACTTCCCAAAGATGAAAAGGGAAACAACGTAACACGCTTTTATTTTACCAGTCATGGAAAAAATGTTCGGAAGTCCCAGGCAAGTGTGGAGAGAACTTATACGCACTCGCCGAAAGGTAAACTACTTCATGTAGAACACAGAAAAATGAACAACGAGGACGCGAAAGATGATATGGACTAATTTACTGGGCATACTGCTGGCCCTGCTGGCCGGCTATTTAACCTATGCCTACATTACCTTTCTTCCAAAGGAAGGAAAAAGGTTTAAAACTTTTTTTAAAGTAGATTTGCGGAAACGGGAGTTGGTTTTTATGCTGATTATCCTGGTGACAGCGTTGATCACGGGCGCATACGGGCGGTATCGCAATGAGTACACGGCGGTACAGTGCTATCTCAACATTGGGGTATTGTTCCTGCTTGCAGCCATGGCTTGGGTGGATTACCGGGAGAAGATCATACCCAATCATCTGATCCTGGCCGGACTGGTCCTGTGGCTGTTGGAGATGGGAATTGAAGTATTTCTGCTTCATACAGATATTCGTATGGCGCTGGCCTTCTCCGCGCTGGGCGGCGGGATATGGGGTGGTCTGCTGATCATTATTGCGCTGATTGCCAAAACAGCGCTGGGAATGGGGGACGCCAAAATGTTTTTGGTGATCGGGTTGATATATGGTTTGAACAATACCTATTCTATTTTGCTGATATCTCTGCTGGTGATGGCCATCGTGTCCATTGTGCTGCTTGTGATGAAGAGAGTGGAACGGAAATCTACGATTCCCATGGCACCATTTGTTTTGATAGGATTTACACTGTGTATTTTTTTAGGGATGTAGGAGGTACAGAGCGGGATGAAGGTCAAGATCTTTGCAGTAATCGCATTGGTGCTGGCAGGAATTACGGTGACGGTAATGATGTTGAAGGGGCAGGCGGCGGATCAGGAAGAATATGCGGGATATCTTGCGGCTGCCAGGCAGAATGCGGACAGAGACATTCCTTATGTGGCCGTGCAGAATTATCTCAGGGCAATCCATATGGATGCCGGTGACGAGGGCGTCTATCAGGAATATCTGATACAGGCCAAGAATCTGGGAGTGGATCCCTATATGGCGGCGGTGAAATCTTATGTGGAATATTTTCCGGAATCGAGTATGGCATATGAGGCGTTGTGTGAGTACTATTACAATCAGGAGATGTATCAGATGGTACTGGATACGGCGCTGGAGGCCAGAGAGAAGGGCATAGCTACGGACCGGGTCCGGGAATATTATCTGGAATGCAGTGTTATGTACCGTGTGATCGGAAGTGGGTACAGCGAGGTCACTTCATTTCTGGGAGAGACTGCCCGGGTGCGGATGGGAGAATTGTACGGCTATATCAATCAAAACGGCAATTACACAATGATGCCAACCTATGAGGACGCTTCCTTTTTTATGGGCAAAAATGCGGCGGTTTATCACGAGGATGAGTGGTATATGATAAACGAAGCCGGATATAAGGTGGCCAGGACGAATTTGCCTGTAGATTATCTCAGTTTTGTGAGCAATGGATGGATTCTGTTTTCCCTGGAGGGAAGATATGACTATATGACCAGCAGCCTGACTGTACCCCAGGAGATTCGCTTTGAGGACGCCACGAATTTTAAGAACAGAGTGGCGGCGGTAAAGAAGGACGGAAAATGGGCCCTGATCAATGCGGATATGGAGATGATTACGGATTATCTGTTTGATGATGTGCTTCGGGATGAATTTAATACCTGCATTAACAATGGCGTAATTTTTGTACAAAAAGACGGAAAATATTACATGGTTAATGAGGAGGGCCTTCGTATCACAGAGACGGGCTTTGACAATGCCTGTCCCTTTGTCGGAAGTGATCCGGCGGCGGTGTGCGTGAACGGGCTGTGGGGATTTGTGGATGCTCAGGGCAACATGGTGATTGAACCCCAGTACGAGGCAGCGAAATCCTTTAACATGGGTCTGGGCGCAGTTTGCCGGGGAGGCTTGTGGGGGTATATTAACACTGGCAATGTGATTAGAATGGAATATCAGTTTGAGGACTGTCTACCATTTTCCAGCAACGGTGTGACGGCAGTCAGGGAGAATGATACCTGGAGATACATAAAACTTTTGCCATATATATAAGAGAAAGCGCACGCAAATATACGGAACGAAAACGGGAGGTACGACATGAACTATCGGTTTGAAAATCAGGGGAGCAGCATCTATCTGGTGGCGGAACTGCCGTCGGAGGCAGAGGTGGATACCATGACGCTGGGAATGATCACCAACAATACGATTCCTGGAGTGGCTCATGCGCTATACACTCAACTGGATACCACCAGATATGTAAAATTCAATATTACGGCCAAGGTGTCCTTAAAACAGCTGCTGGAGGGAGCCGTCAATCGCCGCAGACTGGCAGGCGTGTTTCTGGGTATCTGTAACGCCCTGAGGAATGCGGACGATTATATGCTGGACAGAAGCAGTTTTCTCTATGATGCGGAAAAGATATTTGTCAATGTCAGTACTCTGGAAGTATCCATGATCTGTGTGCCTGTGATGCGTCTGGTACAAGACATGCCGGATGTGGGAATGCTGTTTAAAAGCATTATGTTTTCCGCTCAGTTTGATGCTGCGGAGAACACCGACTATGTGGGGAAGATTATTAACAGGCTGAACAATCCGGCAGGTTTTCTGTTGGAGGATTTCCAGACATTGCTGGAAGGGTTGGAGGCAGGTGCGGAGAATCCCGGACAAAAGCCAGAGGAGACAGCGGTTTCCGCAGAGCGGCAGGCTCCCACGCAGTTTGTTGAACCAATGCAAAATAATATATCCGATCAGAACATCGTCTACGCCCAGAGCACTGTCTCTGCACAGAATGCCGCTATCCCCCAGGGAGCATCCCCTTCCCAGAGTGCTGTATCCACGCAGAACGCGGTCGTGAACCAGGGCGGTGTACCGATGCAGAATGCGGCTGTGAACCAGGGTGGTGTACCGATGCAGAACGCGGTTGCGAACCGGAGCGGTGTACCAATGCAGAACGTGGCTGTGAACCGTGGCGCAGTACCGATGCAGAATACCGCCATGAATCAGGGCGCCATGCCGGGCGGACCTTCTGCGCCGGTACCTCCAAGGCCACAGCCATCCCCAGCAACACCCCAGGGAAAAGAGAAAAAAGGATTCAGTTTGTTTGGAAGCAAATCCGGAAAGAAGGCAAAGCCCATGGCCAATGTGGCCATACCAGGGGCACAGCAGACAATTCCCCGGGCGGTTCCTCAGACTCAGCCCGGCCCCCAGCAGGTGTTTGCCCAGACTCCGCCGGCAGTGTCGCAGGCTCAGGCCGTTATGCCCCAGACCACCATTCCTACGCAGAACAGTCAGCCGATGCAGGCCCATTTCGGGGAAACCACCGTACTGGGTGGGGGAGCAGCGATGGGAGAGACCACCGTACTGGGGGCAAAGCCGGCACCAATGGTACAGCCATACCTGATCCGAATCAGGACTGATGAGCATATTCCGCTGACAAAGCCGGTTTTCCGAGTGGGGAAGGAAAAGAGTTATGTGGACTATTTTATCAGCGACAATTCCGCTGTCAGCCGCAGTCATGCCAATTTTGTACAGCGAGACGGCAGATATTATGTGATAGATACCAATTCTACCAACCATACTTTTGTGGACAACCGCCAGATAGAGAGCAACCGGGAGTGTGAGATCACCCATGGCATGCGGGTTAGGCTGGCCGATGAAGAGTTTGAATTCAGAGCCTATTAACACAATACCCCGGGGCGGTCTGGGATATGCAGGAAGAGGAAAAGCGGAAATGAAATATATTGTCTCTGCAAGTACGGATATCGGCAGGGTGAAGAGTACCAATCAGGACAGTCTGAATGTGATGATTCTTTCCTATGCCGGAGAGCAGATGGTCTTTGCTGTGCTTTGCGACGGCATGGGAGGGCTGGACAGGGGGGAAGTGGCCAGCGCCAGTGTGGTGGAGGCTTTCCACCAATGGGGGGTGGAGTTCCTTCCCGGCTTGTGCGCCAGAGGGATTACGGATGCGGAGATCCGGCGGGAGTGGACTAATATCATCACCGGGCAGAACCGAAAGCTAAGAAATTACGGAGCCGGATGCGGAGTGAATCTGGGAACCACGGCGGCAGTTTTGCTGGTGACGAAAAAGCGATATTATATTGTCAATGTGGGGGACAGCCGTGTCTATGAACTGGGGGCTTCGGCGCGGCTGCTGACCCAAGATCAGACGGTGGTGGCCATGGAGGTGCAGCAGGGAAAGCTGACATGGCAGGAAGCGGAGAAGGATCCGAGACGCAGTGTGCTTCTGCAGTGCGTGGGAGCCTCGGAGGAGGTCTGTCCGGACTTCTTTTTCGGTACTCCCGGACAGAATATGGTCTACATGCTGTGCAGCGACGGCTTTCGCCATGAGGTGTCGCCGGAGGAAATCTATGCGTATCTTCAGCCATCCCGGATGGTCAGCGCGGAGAGCATGAAGCAAAATGAAATGGCGCTGATTGAATTGAACAAACAGCGTCAGGAGCGGGACAACATCTCGGTAATTACCATCAGAACATATTGACCGGAGGATGTCAGCATGTTGGAAATCGGATCGCTGGTTGACGGCAAATATAAAATACTGAACGTGATAGGCCATGGAGGAATGAGCGTTGTGTACATGGCCATCAATGAAAAGGCAAACAAAACCTGGGCCATCAAGGAAGTGCGCAAGGATGGAAAGCTGGATTTTGAGGAGGTAAAGCAGGGGCTGACGGTGGAGACCAATATGTTGAAAAAACTCAGGCATAATAATCTCCCCAGCATAGTGGATGTAATAGAGGATGAGGATACATTCATCATTGTCATGGACTATATTGAAGGCAAGCCTCTGTCGGATGCCATACAGGAGTATGGAGCACAGCCCCAGGAAAGTGTGATTAAATGGGCAAAACAGTTGTGCAATGTGTTGGGATATCTCCACTCGCAAACCCCGGCGATTATCTATCGGGATATGAAACCCTCCAATGTGATGCTGAAGCCGGACGGCAATCTGGTGCTGATTGATTTTGGAATTGCCCGGGAATACAAGGAGCAGAACCTGGCGGATACCACCTGTCTGGGGACCATCGGCTACGCCGCCCCGGAACAGTTCGGGGGCAGAGGACAGACCGATGCTAGAACGGACATTTATTGTCTGGGAGCAACTCTTCATCATCTGATAACAGGACAGGATCCCTGTAAACCACCCTATGCCCGATATCCCATCCGACATTACAATGGGGCACTGTCCACCGGTTTGGAGGAGATTCTGCTCAAGTGCACCCGGGATAATCCGGAGGAAAGATACCAATCCTGCGCGGAACTGATGTACGCACTGGAGCACTATTATGAGTTGGACAAGGAATACAGGATAAAACAGAACCGAAAGCTGGGAATATTTGTTGCCGCGGCAGTATTGTCCCTGACCTTCTTTTCCCTAGGAACAGGCTTTCGTGTTCTGGCGGACCAGACCCAGGCGGACAATTACAATGTGTATCTGCAGGACGCCCGGGGAAGTGTGAGCTTTGAGGACAAGATTGACAAATGTCGGTCGGCTGTGGAACTAAATCCTTCTCAGGCAGACGCTTATATTTATCTGTTGGAGGATGTGCTGCTGGAAGATGGAATTCTGAGTGCCCGGGAGGATGAGATTCTGCGGGGGATTCTGATGGGGAATGACGGACGGAGAACCAACGAGGCTGTTTTTAAGACCAATCAGGCCGCCTATGACGAATTTGCCTATGCCCTGGGGCTGGCCTATTACTATTATTACGAAGAGAAGGGCAGCAAATCCCAGGCCACAAAGTGGCTGGATATCGCGGCGAATTCCGTGGTTCTGGAGGACGCGAAGGTGGAGAGAGCCAGACGTCTGGGGAAGATTGCTGCTTATTATTCCCGGATAGGCAGGGAAAATAAGGCGGGAGACGCCCAGATCGGTTATCTGGAATATTGGACGGATCTGACGGAGCTGTCCTCCGGTGATCTGGCGCAGCTGGATAACACTACAACGGCCCTGACCATGTATAAGGAACTGGCTTATCAGATTATCTCCTATGTGGAGAAATTCAAGGCAGCAGGAGTAGACCGGGCATCCATGACAGCCCAGTTGGACAATATGTCCCGGAGAATAGGCGGAAACGAATTTTCCGACGGTACCCAGCGGGTTAATGATCTGAAAGCTGAATTGCTGGAAATGATAGACAGGGCCAGGTATATGGTTGAGATTACATATGAGGAGGAGCAGGAGAATGAGTAGCGGGATATTGACTTCAACGGCGGAGATAGAACAGCAGGTGCTGCTTTTCCAGTCTGTGTCCGGGGTATGTCTGGCTCTGGGATGCATGTGTCTGCTGCTTACGATTTTTCTGTTCTGGCGGTTTCGCATCGCCAATGTTATTGCCTTTAAGCTGGGGATTTCGGCCCGTCAGTCCATCCGGGAGATCGAGGAGACAAATGCTGCCGCAGCCTCCCGACAGGAGGAGAATGCCACCACGCAGTTGGAAAAGTCTTATGTTCCTGTTGTGGAGACAACCACCCGGCTGGACCCCACAGAAACCCTTGATGCTGCGCAGACAGAGAAAACGCCGGGAAAATGGGAGATACTTTGTGATATCATGATGTTGCACACAGAAGAAAGGATTGGATAAGGAGAAACAAATGAAGAGGCTATGGAACAAGGAGACGGGGCGAAGGCTGGCAGTGATTCTCTGTGCAGCCCTTATTTTTACGGGAGTTTTTCAGAATTTTGCATGGGCGGAGACGGAAAATCATACAGAAAACAGCCAGCAGAGTCCTGTGTATAAGATTTTTCTAAATCTGATCAGTGTGGAAGGAGATAACCGGGGGCAGGACGATTACCAGCAGATATTTGAAAAGTCGGTGTCAGGAAACGATATTATGATCGGCGGAAAGATATTTCAGATCGGACAACACGGTGAAATCGTCGATACCCGGGGAGCCGCTACCGTGTCGGGGAGTGATATGTATATTATCGCGGATGTGCCGCAGGTGGAAATCCGTTATAACGGAGATGCGGCTTATTTTGAATCCATGGCTACCGTAAGCGGAAATGAAGGGGCAAAAGTGGTTCTGACCAGGAAGCATACGCTGAATGCCGAAATCAAAATCGATGTTGGAGGAAAAGAAAAGGAGCCCTTGTGGGAGGTATACCCGGATGCGCAGCCGCGTTTCCATTATACCAACCAATATGGACAGCCGGTGAATCCCCAGGCCGTCCGGGCATCAGAAGCGCCTTTTCAGGTCAGGTCCGAGTTGTGCGGTGTGGAGGCAGTCGGGGATGCCCTGCTGGATGACACGACGGTTTTTGTATATCGGGGCTATACGGAGTATGGACGCGATCTGCAAATATGGGATAGAAACGGGAACATTATTGAAGGGATAGAACAGGGAGTCTATTACAATGTGGGAAAGATTTTGATCCCGGGACGTGAAAGGACGCCGGAAGATCCCTTTGACAAGTACGAACTTGTATTAGGTGCTGACCGGGTCTGCGATGATCTGGGAAAAGAGCCGGTGGTACTCCCGGTTTCTTCTGTCAGCGGCGGGGATGCGTCCCTGACGCTGTATATGGACGGCGCAGGGGACGGGAATCGGGAGAATTGTACAATCCGTTTTCTGGTAGACAACACGGCCCCCATAGTCACAGGCGTCAGTTATAAGAGAAGCGGTGACACAAAATATACGGATTGGACAGAAGGGACGGCGCTGAAGGACAGAGAGGGAATTTCCATGCGCTTTACCATATCGGAGGATCATGGCATAAGCAGTGTACGGATTGTTTATAAAGATAAAAACGGGGAAATTTCTGAGGAGGAATTAGGGCTGGCGTCGGAACAAAAGGGGCCGGGAAAGGAATATGTATATGAGTGGAAAGGGGCCGTACCGGACGCGCATTATACGGAAGTAGGTCTTCTCGTAGAGGACATGGCAGGCAATAAGACTGCCTGGGGAAGCGCCGCATATCTTCTGGATCACACGGCTCCCCGGGTAAACAGGATTACCTGGGAGAAAGAGGAGGAACCGGGAGTTGTCCGAGAACTGGATCCTGCCGGGGAGGCATTCATAGCCGCAAAGACAGGCATCACACTGGTCTATCATGTCACCGAGGAAAATGAGATGGGAGCGGCGGTGCTGCGCTATACGGATGAAAGCGGCAGGGAAACCACACTTTCGGGGGAACAGAAGCGGGAGAACGGAGCCTATACCGGGTATAGCTTTACCTATCGGCTGGACAGGGAGAATACAACTTACAGAGATCTGCAGCTGTATCTGGAGGACGAACTTGGCAATACTCCGGAAGCGCCTACGGCCAAACTGACGGCAATTCTGGATCACACGCCGCCGACGGTGGAAAAAATATTCTGGACGGTGGCCGGGCAGACAGCGGAATTAGCAGGTCCACAGGTGTTGGTGGATAGTAGAAGTATCGGACTGACAGTGGACATTGAAGAGGAGAATCTTGCGTCCGTTGGCCTGTACTATCTGGAAAATGGGGAAAGGAAGCAGATTGATCAACAGTGCGGAGACAAGCGTTTTGTGTTTCTAATTGATACTAGTGAATACAATTATAGGCCTCTCTTTTTTGAGATTACGGACAAATCCGGCAACAGGGAGAGTTATGGATTGGGCGGAAATCAGTCTCTCCGGGTTGTGATCGATCAGGCTCCCCCGGTGATAAGCGACTTGGTCTGTCTGCCCCAGAGGGAGACTTGGTACAGAGAGCAGGAGAATCCTCTGCAGTATTCGTTTCACTTAAAGGATTATTCCGACATGGAAAGTATTCGTATGATATCTGTGTTGGAGGACGGAACAGAGATCATTTGGGATTTGACGGAAGACTGTAAAAAAATTTCCGGCCGGGATGAGGAGGGGTACTATCATTACCATGTGGTTACCCGGGAGGATCGGTTTGTGTCTGCGCCGGACCAGAGTCTTTATTATTACTTTGAGATCGAAGATCAATGGCATAACCAGCTGTCTACCAGGGGAGATGGGCAGCACACGGTCCATATGCTGGTGGATAACACGGCGCCCAGTCCCATAGCCTATGTGAGATATAGAGGGGATCAGGATGCTTTCTACAATGATCTGGACCAGAAGGTCCAGCCGCCGGAGGAACATTACAGGCTTGGGAAATTGTCCGGCAAGCTGTTTAATAACAGCCTAATGGATCTGTTTGTATATGTTGCGGATTTCGCGGCGGATGACGCAGTCGCCCAGGCAGCGTCGGGTGTTAAGCGGGTCCGGGTAGTCTATCGTTACACGGACCGTTCCCTGGCCGCGCCTAAGGAGAGCATGGGTGTGTTCACCTATGAAAACGGAAATACAGAGAACGGGATCAAGGCTTCTTCCATGGTCATGGTAGAAGGCAAGGCGGTTCCCATGGATGAAATAAGTATTCGTTTCAGTGTGAAAAATGGACTGAAGATCTTTTCCATAGAGTCCGTGGAGGTTACGGATGCTGCCGGAAATACCACCCTGATCCGGGAGTATGGGGATGCAAACGGACTGACGGTGGATTATATTCTGGACGACAAAGCACCGATACTGTCTCATGTTATTCCTGGGGGCAGCAGTGGCTATACCAGGGATGCCAATACCATCTATTATAATACCAGAGAGGTGGAACTGGCAGTATCCATTGCGGAAAACAATTTTTACCCGGAGGAAGTGCTAAGTAATCTGAAAGCGGAGGAAGCGACCAGAACCATTACCATGGGCGGATTTCGGGATATGGGCGGTTATCGCTACAGAAGTGATTTTGCATTGAATGACGGAGAAGGGAAATATCAGTTTACTCTGACCTATGCGGACCGTTCCGGCAACGCCATGATTTTCCAGGGGGAGGATGACCGCTTTGTGACGGACGGAATCTACAAGAGTCCGATTCTGGTGCTGGATACCACGCCGCCGGTACTGGATATTGCCTATTACTGCAATGGACAGAATATTTCGGATCAGGTATACGGAGGGAATTGTGTCAAGGGCGATGTGACAGCCGTGATCAGTGTCACGGAAGCAAATTTTGATCCCAATTTGGTGGAGATTGTATTCCATGCCATGGATGCCGCCGACAATCGGGAATTCGGCACGGAATACAATCCTTCAGGCTGGAGTCGGCACGGCGATACCTATAGCTATTCCATCTCCTGCAGCACGGAAGGCCATTACAGTCTGACGGCCCGGTGTACAGACAAAGCAGGCAATCATTCCGGCGGCGTGGCCTCTTCGGATTTTGTTGTGGATAAGACGGCGCCTGCAGTGGATATTACCTACAATGTTACTACGGAGAATGGATATTATAATGTGGACCGGGTGGCCATGGTTTCGGTGACGGATCAGAACTTTGATGAAAACACCGCCGAATATATGGTTACCGGCACGGGGGAATTGCCGGTGGTGGGCAACTGGTCCCACACGGCGGCCGGTGGATGTAACGGAACGGTACATGTGAAGGCGTGCTGTTGGTCCTCCCCCGTGACCTTTCATGCCGATGGAGATTATGGATTTACGTTTGTGTGCGCGGACAGAGCCGGCAATGAATCCGGGGTGATACCGGAAGAGAGCTTTACCGTGGATCAGACGTTGCCGGTGATAGAGGTGCGTTACGACAACATGGAATCCCTGAACGGCTTCTACTATAAGGAAGCCAGAAATGCAGTCATTACAGTAAAGGAGCACAATTTTAACGGCGCCGATGTGCAGCTGTCAGTCAGTACCCCGGATGGGATGGTAAAAAGTTCCTCTCCATGGCGAAACAACGGAGCGGATCTCTATATGTGTGAGATTCCCTTTGATGTGGACGGAGATTACTCTTTTGACATCAGCTATGTGGATCTGGCGGGCAATGCGGCGGAGGCTTATGGCGGTGATCGATTTGTAATTGATCTGACGGCTCCCAGGCTGGAGATCAGCGGCGTACAAGACAAATCCGCCAACAATGGCATTGTTGCTCCCGTGATCACCTGTACGGATAAAAATTATGACGCCCAGGAACTGGAAATAAGTGTTACGGGGATCAATCATGGGTCGGTGAAACCGGAGTATTCCAGTACCGGGGATCCAGAGGGACAGACCATCGAATTTGCGGACTTTGCACATGAGCAGGAAATGGATGATTTATATACGCTGGAGGCTTCCGTCACAGACAAGGCGGGGAATGTTACGGCGGAGAGCATTTGGTTCTCGGTCAACCGATTTGGTTCCGTATATGTTTTTGGCGAGAATACACAGAGCGTTTTAGAACGGTATTATGTCAATCAGGGCCCGGGACTGACCGTGACGGAAATCAATGTGGACACGCTGGAACATCAGGAGATCAGCTATAGCTGTGACGGCAATGTGAAGGTGCTCAGACAGAACGAGGATTATACAGTGCGAAAGAGTGGTGACGCCTTTGCGTGGAAGGAGTATTGCTATGAGATCGCAGGCAGTAATTTTGACACGGAGGGCGCATATGTGGTAACACTTCAGTCCGTGGACCAGGCGGACAATGATACAACTAACCGTTTGAAGGAAATGAATATTGAATTTGTTGTGGATAAGACGTCTCCCAGCGTGGTCACAGGAGGCATCGAGGACGGAGGCTCCTATGCGGAAACAGGCAGAATTCTCAGTGTAGACGCAGTGGACAATGTATATCTGGAGGGGTTGGAAATCTATTTAAACGGAACGCTGGCGGTCAGCTATGACGAGGGACAGCTGGCGGAAAGCTATGGCAGAGTGGAATATGAGATCGGGGAAATGGGGAATACCCAGACGGTGTATATTCTTGCCAGGGACGCCGCCGGAAATGTGACTCAAACGGAGCCCATCCGCTTTCTGATTTCATCCAATGTCTTGATTCGCTGGTTCTATAACAAACCCTTGTTCATCGGCAGTATCGCGGGTACAGGTATGGTATTTGGGGGAACTTTTGCCCTGACAATCCGGGGGAAGGGAAAAAGGGTAAAGAGAAAATAGTATGGCCAGCCAGTCGGACGGAATAAGGACATGCGGCGTACTAAGAGAAATCATGTGAAAAAGGCAGCCTAAAACGGTGCACTATATATGATATTAGACTGCCTTATACATTAAAAGTTGTATTGATCTGGATTATGTATTATATGCGACATGATTTGTTTATGGAGTAGTATAATGAATAAGGCTGTCGGGAGCAGATATGAATAATGCGGATGTAATAGAAGAGTTATGTAGAATTTCTGTGAAATGTTTTTGGCTTATTCCAGCCATATTGGGAGGAATTGGAACTTTATTGACCTTAATGGGCTCTTCTCTACCAAAATTATTTGTTCAATTACCAGAATTTAGAAACAGGAAAACTGTAAAATATATAATTTGTGATAAAATCTTGTATAAGAGAAGAGAAAGAAGTTTTATAAATGCTTATTTTTTATGTTTTTGTAAAATATATTATTTTTTGCTTTACCCACTTTTCTTTTTTGGTTTTTTATCTATTTATTTGAAATTTATAAGTAAAAATCAATACTTTATTCAGTTAGTTCCTTGTATTGTGATGGGGCTCTCGTATTTTGGTGCAAAGATTCTTAAAAATCGTAGTCTAAAAGGCAATATTTATTGGGAAACATTGATATTTATTTTCACTATGGTGTTGCTAATGTTAAATACAATTTTGTATTTTGAATCGAATGCTATTATAGCTGTCTCATTAGCGCTTGGCTTCATCATTATGGATATTTGTGCGGCTTCACTGATAAGTGGTATATTTGTGGAGTCGTGTTATAAAAGTAAAACTGTAAAAATATTGACATTTTTCAGACATTTCTTCTTTTATTTAACATATGGATACATTTATCCGAAACAGAATGGCGCAGATAATATGCAGAATCTCTACTATGGCTTTATACTGTGGATTATTTTTTGTACTTTGGAATTAGTAGTAAATCAAAGAGCCCTAAAAGAAAAGGTATGTGTAAATATATACACCATTGGAGGGAAAAGGATTACAACGTCTAGAATTGTGCAGTATGGGGGCGCTAAAGTCAAATATAAAACAGTTGAGGGAGTCACGGAGATTATTGATGAAGAGGATATTCAATATATATCATATATTCCCCCCCAACGCATTAGTACAGATCTTATGGAAGCAATCAGAGGAGAGTCCAGTGTGGATTGTGTTTTTAAAAATATTGAATTACAGGAGACTGAACATTATAAAATCACTACGTATAAATATAAGTGTGAATCGTGGATTTTAATGAATTTGAAGGCGCAAGAAGGAAGATGCAACATAATTATAAACGCAAATAGAATAAAAAAAATAGTTTATAGAAACAAAATACCTCATACTTCTGATGGTGAAGTCAAAAACGGCGAAGAGTTTGACATGGCAGAAAAGCAAATAATGGGTAGATGAAGCCGGGGCAATAACGTTTGCATTCGCACCCTGTATGGTATATAATAGCAAATACTTGAGAACCTTTTTGCACATCTCTTTGACTCCCGGGTAGCGAATTCCCGGTGTACAGGAAATTTTAGCCTGGAAAGGGAAAACCATGCTGAGTGTAGGACTGAACTGGATTTATATCATATTGACCACATTTTGTGCCGGATCCGGCATAGGGTATCTGGCGGAGAAAAAGCTGCGCTATCGGATACGGGGATTGGACAGCATATTGATGGCGGGACTGGTGGCGGTAACCGTGTATGCGGAGGTTTTCAGCCTTTTCTATAAAGTGGGCGCCGTTGCCAACGGGATTCTCGCGGCAGTTTGCCTTGGAGTGTTTTTACTGTTGCGTAGGCAGATTTCCCGGAGAATGGGAGACTGGTGGCGGGAGACGCCTGCTGTGAAAAAAGTGCTGCTGCCTGTTCTGTTCCTGCTGTGGACCTATTTCTCCTCCAGAGGCTACATGGCCTATGACTCGGATCTGTACCATGGCCAGAGCATACGCTGGATCGAGGAATATGGCGTGGTGCCGGGACTTGGCAACCTGCATGAGAGATTCGCTTACAACAGCGCTGCCTTTGCCGTGAACGCCCTGTACAGCATGAAGTGGCTGCTGGGCCGTTCCCTGCACACGGCCAGCGGCTTCTTTGCCTTGCTGCTCAGCAGTACGGCGCTGGAACTGGGCCGGACCTGGAAGGAGAAAAAGCTGCGGCTGGCTGACTTTGCCATGATCGGGGCCGTTTATTACCTGGCCACCATCTGGGACGAGGTGACGGCTCCCAGCTCCGACTATCTGATTATGTGTACCCTTTTTTTCATCGTGATCAAATGGCTGTTATGTCTGGAACGGGACAGCGGCCCCCGGAGAGAAGGGGTGGTTCCTTATGCGCTGCTGTGCGTGGCGGGCGTCTATGCCCTGACGCTGAAGCTGACTGCGGGTCTGATTCTGCTATTGGTACTCAAACCCGCCGTATCGCTGCTCCGGGAAAAACGCTGGGGGGAAATCCTGTTATATCTGGGACTGGGGCTGCTGGTGTGCCTGCCCTGGATGGTCCGGACGGTGGTGATATCCGGCTGGCTTCTGTATCCCTTTCCGGCGCTGGATCTTTTTTCCGTGGATTGGAAAATGCCGGCCGGTCCCATCGCGTTGGACGCAGCGCAGATCAAGACCTGGGGGCGGGCGCTGAACAACGCGGCTCTGGTGGACATGCCCATGAGGGAGTGGTTTCCGGGTTGGTTCGCCGCTCTTTCGGGCATGGAAAAGCTGCTGATCCTGGGGGATTTGGCCTGCATCCCCTTGTTTATGGGCTATGCGCTTCTCAGCTTGCTTAAAAAGAAAAAAGAGAATTTGGACATTCTGCTGGTGCTGGTCACCGTAATCGGTTCCTATGGGTTCTGGCAGTACAGTGCCCCGATTCTGCGGTATGGTTATGCCTATGTGCTGCTGGTGGATTTGCTGCTGGCGGGGATAATCCTGCAAAACCTGCGAAGGCAGCAGGTGCTCTATGCCTTTGTATGCCTGTATGGATGTTACAAGCTGGTGATGATGGGGGACTATATCCGCGGCAATTATCTGATTGACGCCTATGTCTGGCAGCAGGATTATGGCAGTTATGAACTGACAGCTTATGAGTTGGGCGGCATTACATTCTATCACCCCGCCATGGGGGATCGGACGGGCTACGCTGATTTTCCTGCCGCTCCTACCCGGCCCCGGATCGAACTGCGGGGAGATGGGCTGGAGGACGGTTTCCGCCCTGCCGGGCAGTAATACATCCAAATAAGGCTTTCATACGAATAGATGCTTGCCATATTGCATTTTTTCGTGTACAATATTTTTGCCGGAGGATGTTCTGAGGAATGATACTGCCGGAGCGCATTGCGGAATCAAATTAGTGGAAAGAGGAAAATATATGCCTACAATTGAAGAAATCCTGTCAGCAGCTAAGGAGGCGGGCGCGTCGGATGTGCATCTGACGGTGGGTATACCGCCCAAGATGCGGGTGAACGGTAATCTGATCACCATGAATTACCCCAGGATGCTGCCGGCGGATACGCTGGATGTGTTGCTGTCCATCATGACGGAACCCCAGAGAGACCGCTTTGAGGAGAGAGGAGAATATGACATGTCCTTCTCCATTCCCAATGTGGGGCGTTACAGGGTTAATGCCTATAAACAGAGAGGTTCTGTGGCCATGGCTTTCCGTCTGGTGGGCACCAAGGTGCCTGCTCCCGAGGAATTGGGAGTGCCTGTGTCCGTGGTGGATCTGTACCAGAGGAAGAGAGGACTGATCCTGGTGACAGGCCCCACCGGCAGCGGTAAGTCCACCACGCTGGCGGCGATTATAGACAAGATTAACAACAACAGGGATGCCCATGTAATCACGTTGGAGGATCCCATCGAGTACCTGCATCAGCACAAGATGTCCATGGTGAATCAGAGGGAGATCGGCTTGGACTCCGAGAGTTACGCCAACGCCCTGCGCGCGGCCCTGCGTGAGGATCCCGATGTGATTCTGGTGGGGGAAATGCGTGATTTTGAGACCATCAGTGTGGCTATCACGGCGGCGGAGACAGGACATCTGGTACTGTCCACCCTACATACCATCGGCGCGGCCAGTACGGTGGACCGGGTGATTGATGTGTTCCCGCCTCATCAGCAGCAGCAGATCCGGGTACAGCTTGCCAATGTGCTGGAGGCGGTGATTTCCCAGCAGCTGATTCCCACGGCGGACGGCCGGGGGCGGGTGGCGGCTTTTGAGGTCATGCATGCCAACCATGCGGTGCGCAATCTGATCCGGGAGGGCAAGTCCCACCAGTTGGCCTCCGTCATGCAGACCAATCGCAAGATGGGTATGATCACCATGGACGAGGCCATTTCTCAGCTTTACTACGAGGGCAGAATCGACCGGGAATTGGCCATCCAGTTCGCCCAGGACCCGGACGCCATGGAAAACAAAATATAGAACAATATAGAACGGATAAGAAAAAGGAATCCTCCATAGACTATAGTTTATTCTATAGAATGGGGGATTTTTTATGGAAAAATCGGTTTGGACAGATACGGTGACCCTGAAAAAGCATGAGGCGCTGCAGGGGGATGTGAGCACCGATGTGCTGGTTATCGGCGGAGGACTTTGCGGCATACTTTGTACTTATTTTCTAAAAAAGGCAGGGGTAGACTGCCTGTTGGTGGAGGGAGAGGAGATCGCCGGCGGAATGACGAAGAATACCACCGCCAAGATCACCTCTCAGCATGGTCTTGTCTATGACGGCCTGATCCGCACCCTGGGGAGGGAGCGGGCCAGGATCTATCTGGAGGCCAATGAGAAGGGGCTGGAGGAGTACAGGCGGCTCTGCGGGAGCATTTCCTGCGGATTTGAGGAAAAAACCGCATATGTATATTCGCTCAGGGATCAGGAGATGCTGGAAAGGGAGGTCCGGGCAGTGAATTCCCTGGGTTTTCCGGCAGAGTTCGCACAGCGGCTGTCCCTGCCCCTGCCTGTGAAGGGGGCGGTGGCCTTTCCCCGCCAGGCCCAGTTCCATCCGCTGGAATTCATCGCCGGGATTCAGGAGGGCCTGCCTGTCTATGAGCATACTTTCGTGGAGAATATTGAGGGTCACACGGCGTTCACCGCCCGGGGAAAGATCCGGGCGGACCGATTTATCGTGACCACCCATTTTCCCTTTATCAATCGGCACGGAAGCTATTTTTTGAAGCTGTATCAGCGCCGCTCCTATGTACTGGCGCTGGAACAGGCGGCTGACGTGGGAGGGATGTATGTGGACGAGGCCCGGGACGGCCTGTCTTTTCGCAATTATGGGGAACTGCTTCTGCTGGGGGGCGGGGGGCACCGAACGGGGAAAAAGGGCGGAGGATGGCAGGAACTGGAGTCATTCGCAGCGCAGGCATACCCGGAGGCCAGGGTAAAATACCGATGGGCTGCCCAGGACTGTATGAGCCTGGACAAAATGCCCTATATCGGCCGGTATGCGGCCGGCACCCCCAATCTGCTGACAGCAACCGGCTTTCAGAAATGGGGCATGACCACCTCTATGGCGGCGGCATTGCTTCTCTGTGACCTGGCTCAGGGGAAGGCCAACGACTGGTCCCAGGCGTTCTCTCCCAGCCGCAGTATGTTGAGACCGCAGCTACTGATAAACGGGCTGGAAGCCGTGGCCAATCTCCTGACGCCTACATTGAAACGCTGTCCCCATATGGGCTGTGCCCTGAAATGGAATCCCCGGGAGCGCACCTGGGATTGCCCCTGCCATGGTTCCCGTTTTGAGAAGGAAGGGGCTCTGATTGACAATCCGGCCAAGAGGGGGCTGAACAAAAAGAGACAGGACTGAAAAGTACTTAACAAACTTAACAAAACTTAACAAAAAGAAAATAGTGTTCATTTACAAAAATATTTTTTCATGTTATACTATTAAATACCAAATGAGATCGGACAAGACGGTTGGTTGACATTGTATGTCTCATATGAGAGAGAAGGGTACAAGGAGGAAGTGAGATGGCAAAAAAACGGAATAATTATCGTATCAAGGAACGGCTGACGCATTCTTTTTTAATTGCGTCAGCTATTCCGGCGGCAGTTTCGGTGGTGGTGCTGGCGGTACTGATCATAGTGGCGGTGATCTATGCCGGGGTGCTGAAGAATTACGGATTTGCCCAGGGAGATGTGGGTAAGACCATGACTTATTTTTCGGAGACCAGGTCTTCTCTGCGGGGGTGCATCGGGTACGACGATCTGGATGCTGTGGGCAGCATGCACAATGCCCACGAGGAGTATGTGGAGATGTTTACCCGGAGTTTTGCGGATCTGGAGAAATTCATGATTACCCAGGAGAACAAGGATATTTACAGGAATATTTCCGCCAAACTTGCAGGGTACTGGGAACTGGAGAGAGAGATACTGGATTTGGGAGCGGTATCGGATATTGAACAGTCCAAAGTAGCGCAGAGCAGGGCCATGGCGGAGTTGATGCCTCTGTATGACGACATATATGACCAGCTGGCCTCCATCATGGACGTGAAGGTTGACCGGGGAAATGACATATCCACTGTCATGATGGTGGTCTGCGTACTGCTGGTGGCAGCGATTGCGGTGACTATTATTCTGGCGATTACCTTTTCCCTGCGGCTGGGGAAGAACATTGCGGTGGGGATTTCCGAGCCTCTGGTCCAACTGGGCAATCGTCTGGAGAGCTTTGCCAAGGGTGATCTGTACAGCCCCTTCCCTGAGACTGACTCCCAGGACGAAGTGGCAGAGATGATTGCGTCGGCCAGGGAGATGGCGGGGTCTCTTGATTTCATTATATCCGATATCGAACATATCCTGGGAGAGATGGCCAACTCCGACTTTACCGTGAGCTCCAAGGACGGTTCCAGATACATAGGCGATTTCAAGCAGCTGTATGGTTCCCTGAAGCAGTTGAAATACCGTATGATCGAGACGCTGCGGTTCATAGAGGAGTCCTCCGTGCAGGTGACAGAAGGCTCGGGCAATCTGGCAGAGACGGCGGTAAGCCTGGCAGAGGGAGCCACGGAGCAGGCGGGTGCCGTGGAAGAACTGCAGGCCACCATCACCACCATTGCGGATGCCGCGCAGACAGCGGCTGCTTCTGCCCGGGAGGCATATCAGCAGTCTCAGAAGTACGCCGATGTGGCTGATGAGAGCAGCGCGGATATGCGGGAGATGGTGGAGGCTATGAACCGTATCAGCGAGGCTTCCAAGAAGATCGGGAATATTATCTCCGAGATTGAGAGCATCGCCTCTCAGACCAATCTGCTCTCCCTGAACGCTTCCATTGAGGCGGCAAGAGCCGGGGAAGCGGGCAGAGGCTTCTCCGTGGTGGCGGATCAGATCCGGCAGCTTGCGGAACAGAGCAGCAAGTCTGCGGTGGACACCAGGGCCCTGATTGAAGGAACCATGCAGGAAGTGGAGAATGGCAACAGGGTGGCGGGCCGCGCTGTGGAATCCATTCAGACGGTGGTGGAAGGCATCAGGACGGTGGCCGACTCTTCCAGAGAGGTAAGCGTCATTTCCGAGAACCAGGCAGCTACCATGAAGGAGGCGGAAATCGGAGTAAACCAGATTTCGGATGTAATCCAGACCAATGCGGCGTTGGCGGAGGAATCTTCCGCAACCAGTGAGGAACTGTCAGCCCAGGCGTCTACGCTGGATTCCTTAATTGCCAAGTTTAAGCTGCCGGCGGCCAAATAAGAGCCTCGGAAAGCGTACAAATTGTAATTTTGCAGGGCAGTCCATGGGCTGCCCTGTCATTTTTCTATGAGTTCCCTGGCGGCCTTGCCTGTCATATATTCTATGCGGAGCTCCAACAGGGCCATGCGGGGCCAGGCCTGGCCGATGGCGGCGCTGCGTCCTGCGGGAGTGTCGGCGGGGTGGTATTTCTTGGCCAGAAGTTCCGCAGCCGCTCTTTTTTCCGACTCCTCTGTCAGCAATCGGATCCGACCAAAAGCAATCACGCTTTTGTAATAGCTGGTGTATTCCTCCGGTACAATGTGGTCCTGGGAGATGACGCAGAAGGAAGCCTTATTGGATTTCTGCACGGCATCTATTTTGTGTCCGCTTACAGCGCTGTGAAAATAGAGTCTGGAGCCGCAATATACATAGCTGATGGGAACCGCATAGGGATAGTCCTCGTCCCCGGACAGCGCCAGTACGCCTGCGGTTCCGTTTTCCAGAATCTCCATACTTTCTTTTTCACTGAGTTGCTGTCTGCTTCTGCGCATTTCCCTGAACATTCTCAAATTCTCCTTTTATGCTGAGTTTTTTAATATAAATCTGCCTGAGACAAAGTCTCCGGCGGCTGCCGGAATAAGCATACCATATGGAAACAGGAGGGTCAAGAATCAAGGAGAGTTGCAGTTGACGAATCAAATGCCCTGTGTTATGATGGGACAGAAAAAGGGAAGGGGTGAAAAGATGATTCAGTAGTCTATCAGTCAAAAGTAACAGGAGTATATGGTTTGACGCAGTTGCGTGCGTTTTATTTCTGTTGCCTGAAGGATAGACGGATCATCCTGTTTTTGCCAGCCTGACCTTTGCGGCCCATAGTCCTCAACAGGGATTGTAACAATGGATCCCGGTGGATATGGTTTTTTTGCGGGTCATATTTTGGCTGTTTGCCAGCGGAAATTAGGACGAACGATTCTGTCAGAGATTGTTCGTCCTTTTATTTTCTGGTTGGTTCTGTTCGGTTCTGCCCGGGCGCCGGCACAAGCCGGCTCCGATGGCAGGGCATTAGGCCGACGCCGGAGAAAGACGGAGAGAGGGATTTTCTGAAGGGTAGCAAAATGACGGCAGACTGCGGGAAATGGAGAAAAAATGAAAAGCATTACAACCAGGAATTTCAGGATTTTATGCGATTTTATGGAAGTGAGACAGTTTATGGTGGAGGTGTATGAGAGGGACTGGCGCAACGGGGTTCCTGCGCCGTTTCTGGAATATGCTTTATCCAGTACCTGGACGGATACTTCGCTTACCCATAGATGCCGTATATGGGAGGACGGGGGAAAGATTGTTGCCTTGGTTTTTTACGAAAATCCCGTGAGCGATATCTATTTCAGCCTGCGGCCGGGATATGAGGAATTGGCCGGGGAAATGGTGACCTATGCAGGCAGTGATATGCCCAAAACAGAGGGAAAACAGCGCCTGGTACTCTTCGAGGGGCAAAAGGCTGTTATGGATGCTGCGATAAAGGCCGGCTATATGAGCGGCGGGGGATACAATGAAAGAGTGTTTGACTTTGCAAATTCCCTGGATTTTCCGCTGCCGGAGGGATTCCGCATTGTGGAGCCGGAAAGACTGGAGCCCGGAAAGATTGCAGAGTGCTGTTGGAAGGGATTTGACCATGAGAAGGAAGAAGGCCCCTGGGACGGGGAGGAGGAGAGCACACGGCGTATTATGGTCGCGCCTCATGCCACTCCATTTCATGCGGTGGCAATCGAAAATGAGCGGCAGGAATACGTGTGCTTTGCAGGCATGTGGTGGACGCCGGAAAATCACCTGGCCTATATGGAACCTCTGTGTACGGTTCCGGAGTACCGGGGCAGGGGGCTGGCCAGCGCCGCAATGTCTGAATTGCAGCGCCGGCTGCAGCCGCTGGGGGCTACCCATATGACGGGAGGGGGAAATCCTTTTTATGAGAGAATCGGGTTCGAACCCTGTGTCGGGTGGACATTCTGGAACAAGGATTTTGGCATTCAGTGAAGGAGGTATATATGGAAGTAAGAATAAATGCATTGACACCGGAAATATTTTTAGAATTGTATACATCAGTGGGTTGGGAAGCGCCTGTCATACAACAGGTTCAGCAGGCATTGAAAAATACAATAGCCACCTTCACTGCTTACGAAAATAATCATCCGGTGGGCATGGTCAGGCTGATTGGTGACGGAGGAATGTCCTTTTATATCAAGGATTTTGCGGTAATCCCTTCTTTTCAATCCCAAGGCGCGGGGACGATCCTGATAGAAAGTATCGAAAAGTATATCCGGGAAAATATTGATGCAGGCTGGGCTGTCAGCCTGGAGCTGATCAGTACCAGGGAGGCAGTGGACTTTTATAAAAAGAAAGGCTTTGAGGAAAGACCCTGCGAATGGGACGGACCGGGAATGTTTAAAATGATCAGAACCATATAGGGGAAGGGCAATTAGAAAGCGAGGAGCGAAAAATGCTGGAATTAGAAAATGTATTACAACAGGAGTTCAGAGGAGCGGAAGTGATAATCCGGGAGGGAGAAATTCTTTTTGAAAGGATGACAGGCTTCGCGGATCTGGCCAACCGGATTCCCAATACACTGCAAACCAGGTTTGCCAGCGCTTCAGCCGGGAAGGCATTTGTGGCTGTGGGAATATTGCAGTTGATTGAGCAGGGAAAGCTGCGCTTTGAGGATAGGCTGGGGGACTTGCTGGACATGGATTTGCGCCGTATTGATCCTCTGGTGACGGTGGAACAGTTGCTTACCCACACTTCGGGGGTGCCGGATTATTTTGATGAGAGCGTCATGGAGGAATATGAGGAATTGTGGAAGGATTTTCCCAATTACAGAATCCGGCATAATGCCGATCTGCTGCCCCTGTTTATTCACAAGGAGATGATGTATCCCAGAGGAGCACGTTTTCAGTACAACAACACAGGCTATGTGCTGCTGGCCATGATTCTGGAGAAAATCACCGGCATGGAGTTTGACGCCTGTCTGCGACAGAATGTGTTTGAGCCCTGCAAAATGGGAGATACCGGCTATTATGAACTGGACCGGCTGCCCGGAGGCTGCGCGGCCAATTATATCTATGACCCGGGGACGGACGGCTATCGGACCAATATTTACAGCGTGGACGCCAAGGGCACAGGCGCTGGAGGAGCTTTTGTCACAGTGCCGGATATTCTGTACTTCTGGCGGGGACTCACCGGCGGGAAACTGCTCTCGCGGGATATGGTATTCCGGATGCTTCAAAGGCACAGCGGCGACGCCCAGGAGGGATATTATGGCTATGGAGTGTGGATCATGGACGGCGGGGAATTTGACATTCCCTATTTCCAGGGCTGTGATCCGGGAGTGAGCTTTATCACGGAATTTCATCCCCGGAAGGATATATTGACCGTTTTGGTCAGCAACTATGGGGACAATGTGTGGGAAGAGATGCGGCGGATCCGGGAGAAGCTGTATTAAATCTCTGCCTTTCCGATGGAGGGCAGGGGATGTTCTTATAGTTGTGTTTGAAGAAATCGAAAAACCGCAGTGTCGATACCTGGGCATCTGCGGTTTTTTTCTGATATTATATTACCACAAATACCCCGAAAAATCAAGACTTGTATCGTTTTTAAGGCAGTACTATACTATGTTCTACGACAACTGCCGTTGTGCGGCGATAAAAAAATGCAAACGAGGTGCGCATATGAGTATGGAGAACTGGATGGAGCAGATGAATGGCCAGATGTGGCTGGAGCAGGTTCGGGAGACGAATCAGTACACGGAAAAGTATGGCCTGACCCTGTCGCCGGAGGATACGGAGATTCTGCTGGCCGAGAAAAAACAGATACTCAAAAAGGAGAGACGGGTGGAGTTTGGGGAGAGCCTTCTGCCCCGGATCATCTATACGTTCTGTGATTCTTCCTATATATCCCAGGACGAGTATGTGGACACCCTTGTCCGGTTACAGGAGATATTTTATCTATACAAAAATGAGATGCAGGACGAGATCACGGATGAGGAACTGCTTAACTTTATGAAAGAACAGTTTGAGACAGTGTGTTTTGGGGATCTGCAGTACCTTGAGGGAACCTGTCTGGATCTTTTTGCCCAGGCCATCCGGGCGGGCTATGGGGGATATTCCGAAACCCAGGGCAGAGGAGAGTTCTCCCGGTTTGACATTGTCCAGAGATGGGACAAGGAACTGTATCTGCTGGCTTTGTCACAGATAAACGGATGAGACAGGGACTTGGAGAAAGGGGGATTATATGGAATACAAAGTAGAGGAATTGCTGCCCATTGTGTCAAAGCTGGCCCGGAAATATGCGGGTTTCGAGAATACGTCCATTAGTTATGAAAAGGCGCAGATGCTGATGGAGGCTGTGATATACTGCCTGGACGCATATGGGAACTATACCTCAGACAAGGTTTCGCGCAGGGATATTTCTGTGGAGGAACAATATGCCATTGGCGCGGAACTGGTGCTGGAGAGAACAGGGCGGATCAGGGAAATGTTCAACGAATTATCCACGTCCTTTGAGGCTTATGGAGTAAAATGCCTGGAGGATACGGTGCGGAAGGGAATTCCCGAATTCTTAAAGTGGTATGACGCGAAATTCTGCCCACAGGATACTCTGCTCACACTGGACTACCCGGTGCTGGCAGATCTGAGTCCCTACAGGGGAGTGGATGCAATATGGCATTTTCTCCGTGCCATATCTGCAGAGCAGCGGTTTCTGGGCAGGTTTGACAGTGCTTATGTACGGGCGGTGCTGGAGAGACATAATCCCCAGTATCCCCTGATGTATGACAACATCTGTGAAATCCTGCTGGCCAATACCCTGGGTCATCTGTTTCTCCGAAAGTCCCTTCAGGAGACGGGTTTCAGCGAGGAAGAGTATGCTGCGCTGTGCAGGTGTTTTTCGGCATATTCCGCCTCCCGGACAGAAGAGGAGGTAAAGCGGGTGATCGGGGAACTGGCACGGCAGTTCTACCCGGACGATGGGGAACTTTTGGAATATTTGTGCGGCGATGCGGGCAATCTGGCGGTTCGGATCCTTGAGACGGCCCGGTTTGGAACGCCGGAGCGGATTTTCCTGTTTTAAGATCAGATAAAATCGACATTTTCTATTGCTTTTCTTTTTTATTTCGTATAAACTTACAGTAAGTGTTTGCAGCATGAATAAATATCAGCATATGCCCTGGAAGTGTGCTGAATGGGGATATGCGGAACTAAATTAAGAAAGGAAAGCACTGATATGAAAAAAATATTTACACAGCGGCTCTTTGCCTATATGCTTGCTGCGCTTCTTGTCACCATCACTTCCGTCTTTGTATTGCAGACCGTGATTGCGCAGAGAAACAATACGGCTTCCAGCCGGGACAAGCTGCAGGATGTGAGGGAAAAACTGGTCAGCAATCAGGAGAATATTCAGCGGCTTACCGACAACCTCAGTCAGGACAACCTGGCCAAGACCAGGGCCTTCGCAGATCTGCTTGCCGCAGACAAAACTCTTGCGGGCAATGCCGCCAGGCTCAATGAGATCAAGGACAGACTGCAGGTGAACGAGTTACATATCATTGACAGAGAAGGGATTATCATAGGAAGCACCATTGATTCCTATATAGGCTTTGACATGAAGAGCGGGGAGCAGTCCAACGCTTTCATGGTGATCGTGGAGGATCCTTCCATCGAGATTGCACAGGAACCCCAGGTGAATGTGGCGGAGGGCGTGGTCATGCAGTACATCGGCGTGGCCCGCAAGGATGACAAAGGCTTGGTGCAGGTGGGCGTAAGACCGGAGGTCCTGGAAGAAATGCTTGCAAGTACTGCTTTGGATACGGTGCTTGGGGACGTGGATTTTGGTGACAGGGGATATATATATGCCATAGATGCTGCCAGCGGCCGGATTCTGGCCCATCCCAATTCCGCCCTGATCGGAACTCCTGCTGCGGATGCGGGATTCCCGGCAGAAATGACAGGACGGGGAAGAGCCAGAATAGGCGGTGTCAGCGGATATTATGTGGCGGAAGCGTATGAGGATAGAATCATCGGTACCTTTATGCCTGCCAGCGAGTATTATGCCCAGCGCAACAGCCAGACTCTGGTAGTGTCTCTGAGCATGCTGCTGATCTTCGGAGTCCTATTGGTACTGATCAATCATATGGTGGACGACAAGATTGTCCAAGGCATCAACCGTATCACCAATTCCATGAAAGAGATTGCGGAGGGGGATTTCAGCCTTGCTGTACATGAGAACGGAAACCCGGAGTTTGTGATGCTCTCCGACAGCATTAACAAGATGGTAGGGAATATCAGCCGGAACATGCAGGAAAATGAGAAGTTGCTGGAGCGGCAGAAAAAGGACATGGAAAACACCCAGATGCTGATCCGCAATGTTAAAAATGCCTGTCAGGAACTGGACTCTGTGTCCGGGGAAAATCTGGAGAATGCGGAACATATTTCCCAGGGTACTGAGGAGCAGGAAAAGGCTGTGGAAGACCTGAAAGAGATCATGGACCGTCTGACCAGAGAATTGGGCGTCAGCGTGGAAGCCGCCATGGAAATTACGAAAGAAACCGATCAGACCTCCGAGCGGATCGCCCAGACCCAGGAGCAGATGCAGATGCTCAGCGATTCCATGCAGCGGATCAGCGAGATGTCCGCCGCCATAGAGAAAATTATCGGCGAGATCAATTCCATCGCCCAGCAGACCAATATGCTGTCTCTGAACGCTTCCATCGAGGCGGCCAGGGCCGGAGAAATGGGCAAGGGCTTTGCCGTGGTGGCGGCCCAGGTAGGAGAACTGGCTGCCAGGAGTGCCCAGGCCGCCCGGGAGACCAATGAACTGATCACCAATTCCATCCAGGCCGTGGACAGCGGTAAGAAGATCACCGACCAGACCGTAAAAGCCTTTGAGGTGGTGGCTCAAGACGTGGAGAAATCCAATCGGGACGTGCTGTCCATCACGGACATGGTGAGACAGAATGTGGAGACTGTGGCGGGGGCGGTCAGCCAGATCGGGCGAATCACAGGCGTGGTGGAGGAAAATGTGCAGATTTCTCAGAGCACAAAGTTGGCATCCTCCAATGTGGCGGATATAACGGGTAAGCTGCTGGAACTGGTGGAGCAGTAGGATTGCAGGCCTGTCCGTGTGCCTTGACAGGGCACGGGCAGGCTGATTTTTTTATAGCATTAGAACCCGGTCGGGAATGAAATCCGGCTGCGGCTATAACTTACAGGTTAATACATTTATTACATAAATTATACAATAATCTTCAATATTAAATCTAAAATAACTATAAAATCCACAAAAACCATTGCAAATTTTTGCCAATTCTGCTAAAGTATTTGAAAAGCATATTTCAGTTCAGATTCATTCATGAAACGTCAGGCATGTTTTCATTTTCTTTTATTCCCCATTATTCAGGCAGGAATGAAAATCACAGGAAAGGAGTAATTATGTACAGTTCTATATTGGCGGGGGCTCTCTTTGGCATTGAGGCCAACCTGGTCCATGTGGAGGTGGATATTTCCACGGGATTACCGGGCTTTTCCATGGTGGGCTCTCTGGGCAGCGAGGTGCGTGAGGCCAGAGAGCGGGTGCAGGTGGCTTTGAAAAACGCGGATTTTGACATTCCGCCGAAAAAGATCACCATCAACCTGGCCCCGGCAAACCTGAGGAAAGACGGCACAGGATTTGATCTGCCAATTGCCATAGGCATCCTGCAGACCCTGGGTTATTTTAAAGAGGAGGCTACCAGAGACATCCTGTTTGCGGGGGAATTGGGGCTGGACGGGGAGATCAGGCCCGTCAGCGGCATATTGCCCATTGTAAGGGAAGCAGCCCGACGGGGAATAGGGAATTGCATCGTCCCCTGGGACAATCGGACGGAGGGCGGAATGATACCGGGTATACGGGTCAGAGGCGTCCGCAGTATCTGTCAGCTGACGGCGTTTCTGCAGGAGACGGACACTGACAGGCAGGAGGAATTGCTGCCCTCCCAGCCCTGCACCACCCGGGAACTTCTGGAGCAGGAGCAACCCGCTCCGGGCAATGACTTTTCGGGAATCAAGGGTCAGGAGGCTGCCCGGCGGGCGGCGGAGATTGCGGCGGCAGGATTCCACAACCTGTTGATGTCCGGACCGCCCGGCGGCGGCAAAAGCATGATTGCCCGGGCCATGGCGGGAATCCTGCCGCCCATGACCTGGCAGGAAAGTATCGAAGTGACAACCGTCTACAGCGTGGCGGGTATGCTGGATCCGGAGAATCCGTTAATTCTGCGGCGTCCCTTCCAAAACCCGCATCATACGATTTCCGGAGCCGCTCTGATTGGCGGCGGCGTCCACACCCGTCCCGGCGCCATTTCTCTGGCCCACAGGGGCGTCCTGTTTCTCGATGAACTCACTGAATTCCCCAGAACAATCCTGGAATGCCTGCGGCAGCCTCTGGAGGACCGTCAGGTTAATATAGCCCGTGCCCAGGGTAACTGTGTCTATCCGGCGGATATTATGCTGGTATGCGCCATGAACCCCTGCAGGTGCGGCTATTTCCCTGACAAAAACAGATGCCGGTGCAGTGAGGGAGAACTGGCAAAGTATTGGGGCAGGCTCTCCGGGCCTTTGCTGGACCGCATGGACATGTATGTGGAGACCGGCAGGATCGAATTGGAGAAGCTGCAATCCATCGGGCAGGGGGAATGCAGCGCTTTGATCCGCCGGAGGGTGGTGGAAGCCAGGACCATACAGGAAGAGCGCTTTCGAGGGAAAAAGTATTCCTTTAACGGAGATATGGAAGCGGAAGAACTGGAGCATTATTGTAAACTTGGCAGGGAGGAGAAAAAGCTGATGGAACTTGCATACAGACGGCTGGAACTCAGCGCCAGGACTTACCACAGAGTTTTGAAAGTAGCCAGGACCATAGCGGATCTGGGACATTCGGAGCGAATACGGGAGGAACATCTGGCAGAGGCGCTGGCTTACCGGCTTACCGTAGGGGCCAGGAAGAATCCGGGAAGCGGATCTTCCGGGGGCTAAACGGGCAGCGGTCAAAACCGTATGGAATTCACATAGACAGGAGATGCGGAAGAGGAGATGGACAAATATCTATATTGGCTGGCCAATGTAAGCGGGCTTGGGACGGCGTGCAGGGAGCGGCTGCTGGAGGCTTTTGGCACAGGCGCGGCGGTATATGGAGCACAGGAGAAACATCTGGCCATGGTACTGGAAAAGGCAAAGGCGGAAAAGCTGTTGGAAACACGGAAGAAATGGGATGTGGACAGGGCATATGAGGAACTGCAGGAGAAGCAGATTTCCTTTGTCTGCACGGCGGATGCTGAGTACCCCGAGCGGCTGCGGGACATTCCCGATCATCCTTTTGGCATCTATTACAGGGGAGGGATGCCCCAGTCCCGGAAACTGGCGGTAGCCGTGGTGGGAGCCAGAGAATGTTCGGATTACGGGCGTTTTATAGCTACGGAACTGGGCAGGGAATTGGGGACGGCGGGGGTGCAGGTGGTCAGCGGTATGGCCAGAGGAATAGATGGTATCAGCCAATTGGCGGCCCTGGAGGCGGGCGGGGAATCCTTCGCTGTCCTGGGCAATGGAGTGGATATCTGTTACCCCAAAGGGAATCAGCCTGTTTATGACCGAATGCTGATACAAGGAGGAGTTCTTTCCACCTATCCCCCGGGGACGGCGCCCAAGCCCCAGCTTTTTCCGCCCCGTAATCGGATCGTCAGCGGCCTGGCGGATGTGCTGGTGGTGGTGGAAGCCCGGCAGAAGAGTGGGACGCTGATCACGGTGGATATGGCTTTGGAACAGGGAAGAGAGGTCTATGCGGTACCGGGGAGGATCACGGACAGGCTCAGCGATGGCTGCAATAAGCTGGTCAGGGAAGGCGCGCTGGTATTTCTGTCTCCCAGGGACTTTATGGAAGGATTGCGTCATTCTTTCCCGGAGAAACTGGCCTGCTGCGTGGCAAAGCGGACCAGGCCTGCAGGGAGCCCTGCGCTGCCTCCCATTACGCCGGAGGAAGCAGTGGTACTGGAGGCCCTGGATCTGTATCCCCAGCCTCTGGAGAGAATCAGAGAGCAGCTCCAGGTTAAGCTGACGGAGAAAGGATTTCATACCTTTTCCAAAAACCTGCTGACGATTCTGATGCGCCTGTGCCTGAAGGGAGTGGCAAAACAGAACAGTCCCGGGTGGTTTTCACTGGATATCTAAGATCCCCCTGCTTATTTTACAAAATGCTGAGAAGCCTATTTCAATTTTCTCATAAAAGAGATACAATAAGAATATCGGCCGCTCGGAACAGGCAATCAATGAGGAAGGGAATTGATAAAAGGATGAAAAGGATTATTTTAGGGAGCGTTATAATGAGTATCATGGCGGTATTGCTGATGGGCTGCGGTAACACCACGGTGCCTCTGGCTGAGGTGTTCCGGCAGGAACAGTTGGAGGCTCAGACCATACAGATTGTGGATTGGCTGAACTCAGGGGCGTATGAGTTGGTGTACGAAACCTTTCGTGAGGATATGCAGCAGGTGTTGCCCGTGGAGGAGATTCGGTCAGCCTGCATGGAGACCTATGGAAACGCGGGGGATTTTGTGAAGTATGGCAATACCGTGGTGAACGGTCAGAAGATCGAAGAGGAGGATTATGCCGTCGTCATGGTCAAGGCCCAGTACGAAAAGCAGAATGTGACGTTTCAAGTGGGATATGATGCCGAGATGAAAGTAGTGGGATTGTATATGAAGTAAGATTGGATGTACGGGCAAACAAAGCGAGATATATGGAAAAGAGAGATGGAAAAGAGAGATGGAAAAGAGAGATGGAAAAGAGAGATGGAAAAGAGAGATG